>ENA-OPBN01000763-OPBN01000763.1-human-gut-metagenome-genome-assembly--contig:-NODE-763-length-19417-cov-3.708036_pt1 | contig 19417 bp, 13 predicted proteins | sample MGYA00241068_ERZ501452 | MGnify/ENA primary metagenome ERZ501452 (study PRJEB25962, sample SAMEA2042507) | human gut metagenome | biome: human gut; feature: human-associated habitat; material: faeces... | reverse complement strand
GGCACTGTAACTACACTTCCAACAACTATTCCAGATACCATGGAAGATGAAAATGATAGTAGGTCATGTATAACTCCTGCTTCTTACACAGCTAAGAGATTAGTTATGAACTACATTTGTCCTCCAGACCTATTTAGATATTGTGAAAACAGTGCAGCTCTAAATGTCAATAATGTACTTATGGGCTCTGGAATTTCTTCAGATTCAACAGGTAATTATCAGTCTTACGGTGTTTGTGGTAGAATTCCACCTATATTGTTTGAACCGATTAATAATGTAACTAAACTTGAAGGTATATTCTATTTCTGCTTCATGGTAAATCCATATACTTGGCCAGATACCACAAATGCAGGAACTATGTATCCTCCTAATTTATTCTCAACTTTGAGAAATTTGACATCTGTTAAGATGTTATTTAGTTACAATGAAATCCCAACCAACATTACTCTATCTTCTTCATTATTTGTAAACAACTTAAGTTTACAAGACTTAGATAGAACTTGGATGTGCTGTAGATGGTATTCTGATGCTACATTACCTGCTCAAGTGCCTAGCGACTTATTCTCAAGAAATGGAGCTCTTGGTAACTTAAGAGGAACTTTCTCAATATCATTTTTAAGCGTTGATGCTAGTGATAATGTAACAGCAAATTTATATACTTATGGAAGAAACCCAATGAAGATTGACAGCAACTTGGTAACAAGAGCTAAGCACGCTAACATATCAAATGTATCTTATATGTTCGGTGGATGTAAGACAACTCAAGGAACTGTTCCAGAATTATGGAATTGGCTGAATAAATTATCGTTGAAATATAGAACACAACCATTCTATCAGATGTCTAAAGCTCTAATTACAAATAGTTCTGGTATACCTGCAGAATGGTCAATAGGTATGAATGATTAATAATTTTAAAACAATATAAATATGTACGGATACGGAAAAGTAGCTAATAGGGAAGGTAAAATATCTTCTGTCCAAGTAAGTATCTTACAGAATGTTCCTGCCGGGGATTTTTTCCCCGGTGTGATATTTCTGATAAAGAATATTACTGACGATAATATAACGGCAGAGATTAGACCAGCAGGACAAGACAATTTTATAGAAACAGTACTATATCCCGGATGGAACCCTGAGATGTGTGAAGAAATAAGAGACGCAGAAGAAGGAACATTACAATATGGGTACTAATATAACTGGTATTGGTAACGCCAATGCCATAGGATTTAAGTCTAGAGTTACAGGTGGGATGTATTTCCCGCCTGAACTTAAAGACGCTCTTGTAGGGGTATGGTCAGCCTACGGTAAATCGAATGATAGTACTGACCGTAACATTATCAAGAATAAAATAAAAGATAGAGGTGGAGACTTTGAGTTAATAAATTTCAATTATGAAGGCACATCTGGATATAATGGTTATCCAGTAGTATTTGGTAAGGATAAAACTTATCAATACGTCAATCATTCACCTAATTATAATCAAACTACTATTAATGTAACTCACTTTAATACTAGACAAGCCTTATTATATAGTTATATACAACGAAATGGAGAACTAACTTCATATAATAGAGACTATCCTTCATATAAAATAAAGGTTAGTGGATTGGAGGAAGGGTTCGGTCTGATGTATCAATATAATAGTAAAGCCGATGCAACATCTGTTAATGCACTTAGAATTGAAACTAATGGAATTTACACTATCCCTAAATCTTTTGCAAGTGATGGTAGTTTAACTAACGCTAATATATGGGTAGGATTTGTATTTACAGGTACTGAACAAGAACAATGTAACGTAACCATAGAAGTGCTCCCAGAATATAAGGGCGCAGTAGTTACTGATGGAGTTGATGATATGATTGTCAGTCAGAATACTGTTGAAGAAATGGGTATTACTGATAAATTTACTGTAGTTAGTATGATTCATCAAATAACTTTGAGAGGTGCTACGGCTGCTGCATTAACTAATTATATTAGACAACCTATAGGACATGAGTATGTAAGAAATCATGTTGCCAATATTGGTAAGACCGGAATATATGGATATGCAGTATATGATGTTAATCATTCTAGTGCTGGCAATAGTCATATAATAAATACTATATTAGGAGATAAAAACGATTATTCTATACATATAACCGGTAATTTATCGCAAGGAAAATTTAGTGTACAAGGATATATAAATGGCGATAATAACGCAGTTGAATTAAGTCAAGTTGCTTGGTATTGGACATTTATAGCTAACAAACTCCTTACAGAGGATGAAATTAATCTTATAATCGAGAAATATAATCTTGATAGGCCCGGAGAAATTGTGAAGCCTGATGTTTATTATGACATAAAGAGACAGAAAATTACTAATGAAAATCATTCAAGTTTTGATGATGAACTAACAGATTTTTCTGGAAATGGTCATAATATGAAGTTATATAACATTGCTTGGGAAGGTAATAGTGGTATTGGAAATTATCCAGTAGTATTTGGTGCTAATAAGACTTGGAAAAATCTTAGAGCAGAAGATAATAATTTAAGCTATAAATTAATTGCCAATTCTATTACTGTTTATAAAGTTCTTCCAAATAGCGGAGCTATAATGTGGACTTATATTAAAGAAAATGAAATTATAAGAGAAATAGAAATTCCTAGTTTTACAGTTAAAGTAAGTGGTACTAAAAATGGAGATAGAGTAAGATATTATTATGTAGATGAAAATAGTACATTTAAAAATACTATTTTTGATATAACTGAAGATGGAACTTATGTGTTACCTAAATGTAATAAACTACAAATTACTGAATCAACACCTAGTACTAATATCTTTATAGGATTTGTAATAATATTAAATGATAATCCTAGTACAGGGGTAACTATAGAAGTTATTCCTTCCAATGAAAACGCTATTTGTCTTGACGGGGTAGATGATTATGGAAAAGTAACAGGGCTGCCTATCTATAAGGATTATACAGTAGCTGCTCTTCGTAAATGGTTATATGATGATTCTGTAACAAGTACTCAAACAGGTTCTATTGTTTCTAAATCTAAATTTGGCAGTGATGGTGCTTTTATCTTTGAACAAACATTAAACAAAAATCCTTCTCGTTCTAGTACTTGGTGTTTTGGTTTAACTAATTCATTAATAAATAATGATAAGTTGTTCGAAGAATCATTTACTTATCAAACTAAATATAGCTACAATAATAACCCTATCCAACCAGGTACTGGATTTGATAGAGATTCTATGTGGCTAGGTTCAGTTAGAGATAATGATTCAAGATATTCAAAAATGGCTATTTGGTCTTTATTATTGTTTCCTTATTCTCTTTCAGAATTTCTACTTGAAAGACAGATAAAGAAAGCAAGAGCAGGAACATTATATCCTAATCAAGTTGAATTTAGACCTATAATTCCAGAGGATGAGAACATTACTAGAATCGATTATTTTGTTGTCAATTCTGGCACATGGATAGCAATTAAACCGGGAGACTATGTAGACGTAGGAGCTAGAATTGTTTTTAATGTATATACAAAACTTCCTTATAAAGTAGAAAAAGTATCTTCACCAGCTTTTACTGGAATGAGTGTTAGACATTCAACAGAATTAAATATTTTTGATGTTGAAGGATATATAAAGGATAAAACTCCACAGAAGATTAAATTAACTCTTGCGGTTAATGAAGATATTGTCCAATGGAATCCTACAATTACATCTAATCTACTCGATTCATTTACTGCATCAAGTTGGTATTTAAATGGTTGGGATAACACCTTAACAGAAGGAACTTGGATTAAGAAAACTGATAGAGTATTCTTCAAAGCTACATTTAAGACGGAATTATATGGTCTTGAAACAGCTACATTTGGTGGAGCTGAATGTGTAGTAAGTAAAGCTGATAACTGGTCTGATTCTACAAACATCTGGGATATAAGAATGCTTGGAACTGTTGGAGACCTAAGTCAAGTATTCAATTTGGATGTGTATGAGCTGATAAGGTTTGAAGATATTGTTCAGCCGTATCCATCGTTTTATGAATTTATAGATGAAAATAAAAACTTAATTACTTGGGGTAGTAAAATAAAAATAGGAAGTACTATAACTAGAATTAAAGGGTTTTTCGATTCTAATCTTTTAAAGGGTTTATATACTATTTCCTACCCAAAATTAAATGGTGTTGAAGCGTCAGGTTCTAAATATGTTGTTGAAAAATCAATGGTATTTACTTGTACGGCTACTTGGATTTTTGATAACAATGAACCTAAATGTGTTTTATCTCCTGATAGATTACAAATTCCAAATAGTTCGTATAGAATACTGAAACATATCCCTGATATATCCGGTCATGGTAATCATGGTAAGATAAACAATTCTGCTTATGAAGGTATGAGTGGGATGAATGGTTATCCTGTTGTGTTCGGTGCTAATAAGACTTGGAAAAGTATTGTTGCTAATAATGGCACTCCATGGAATTATAAATTAACTCCTACTTCTATTAATATTTATAAATCAGACCCTATTGGAAGTTTTTTTATAAGAACTTATATAATACTTAATGGAGTTATTAATTCTATTACAATACCAGAATTTAAAATTAAAGTAAGTAATTTAAAAGATGGAGAAATTGTACAATATCATTATGTATCTAATGATAATAATTCAATTGTTAGTTCTGTATCCATAAGAACAAATGGAATATATACTTTGCCTGCTAGCGTACCTATTGTTACAGAAGATGTTAGTGCCAATAAATCCATAGGATTTACATTTAAATTAAATGATAATATTAGTGAAGATGGAGTAACTATAGAAATTCTTCCTAAATACGAAGGTTCATTCTGTCTTGATGGCGTAGACGACTTTGTTACTATTCCAACTTTAGTTACCAAGCAGTCTTTAATTAAGTGTAATTGGACTACTCAAAATTATAACAAGTTCTTAGTAGACTATCGTAAAGACAATGCTTCTAATGGTTATTCTACAAATAAAACAGGTAGTACAGATATACAATTAGCTTATAATGGAAGAGTTACTTATATAGATGGAATATTAAATAAAAATTTAATTCCAGATGATAATTTAAAAGAAATTACTCATTGTGCTACTATTCAGTATCCTAATAATGTTGAATCTGAAACCACAATAGCATCTGCTTTTGACTTAAGAGGTTATATGCAAATGGCTCTTTATACTTATATAGCATTTTCTGAATTTTCAACTGAAGAAAAAATTAAAGAGTTAAATGAATACGTAGGAACAGAAGGTAATATTGTAGAATGGAATCCAACTATTACTAGTAATATTCCTTATAAAGATATATCTACTTATATTACGACCGACGGAACTACAGACCTCTCTCCTAAAGTTGGGAACCTTTATAAGAAAGGTGACAAACTTACAATAGGTATTAAGCCTGTTAAGGATTTAGATGAAGTAGGAACTGTTACTGTAAATGGAGTTGAAGTTAAACGTTCTAGCTTAACAGAGTTAGGTTATTATATTTACAATACTGTACTGGATAGTACTCAAATTATAGATATAACTATTGATGAGTATATTAAATATGAGGATATTGTTCAACCATTCCCAACAATATTCGAATTAAAGAATGTTGGTACTAATGTAACTTATACTTATGGAAGTAAGTTAAAGATAGGTTCAGAGTTCTTATTTAATAAATGGACAAATTTATTGCCAGAATTGTATAGACCTACTGGAAGTGGAAGGTATAATGGAAATGAGTTTAAAACTGGAAATACATATATAGTAGAAAGAACTATGACATTCTCTTGGAGTTCTCCAATGGAGTACTTATTAGATTCTGCACCTAAATGTATATTCTCTCCAAGTAAATTAAGGATGCCTAATGAATCTTATAGATATTTAGGTTACATTCCAGATATTTCTGGTAATGGAAATAACGGAATCTTTAATAACTTTGCATTTGGTGGAATGTCCGGAGCTAATGGTTATTCTATTAACTTTAATTCTTGGAGTGTATATCCAGGTGTAAATAAAACAGATAATAGTTTTTCTATTAATAAATCTTTTGTTAATTCAGGTTATGTTTCTTTTGTAAGTAAAAATACAGTTGTTCCTACATTTAAAATTAATATAACTGGAATACCTTCAGGAGGAGGGTTAAAATTCTCAGGAGTTGATGAACAACAGCTTACTAATGGAGAAAATACAATTCAAGGATTTACAGCTATTCAAAATAGCGGATTCATTATTAATTTTGGAGGTGGTCTTGATTGGTCTAATCTTGTTATTGAGCAAATTCCTGAATATGAAGGTTCTATATGTTTTGACGGAATTGATGACTATATTAATATTCCTACTACTGTCGGTGGTAAACAGGTATTGATGAAAGTGAATTGGCAAAAGCAAGATACTATGCTTTATAATCAAAATCCCGGTCAGGATAATTTTGCTATATTTACAAATGATTATAATAATAATAACTTAGTCGTTGCTTATGCTTCAAGGAATAATGGTAATACTTATATTGATGGTGTAGTAAACAATAATATCTTAGCTACGCAATTAAAAGGCATAACTCATAATATTGTTGCTACTAATAATAATATAGATGCTACTATTACTCCAATCATAGGTTCTAATAAAAACCATGATAACTTCTTTGCTCAAATGGCCCTCTATGACTTCATGCTTTTTGATGAAATCAGTACAGATGAAGAAATCAAGGAATTAAACAACATTGTAGGAATTGAAGGAGACTACGTACAGAAGCCAAGTTATTATTGGGATGCTTATGGTAAGAGTAATTTAGATGTTGACAAAGGGTATATAAAAGACCAAGTATCCTTACAACTAAATAATGATACTACTAATAATAATTCGTTAGAGAATTTTGATTTTGGGTATGAAGGAATGAGTGGATATAATGGTTATCCAGTGATATTTGGTGCTAATAAAACTTGGAAAAATAAAGCTCCTGAAGGACCTAATAGTTATATTTGTACTATTAATGCTAATAAATATAATATTACACAGATATTATTAAGTAATGCTTGGACTTATTCTTATATAAAAGAAAACGGAGAATTAACTAAGTATAATAAAGATGTAGAATCTTTTAAGATTAAAGTTACTGGATTAAAATCTGAAATTCCTCTAAGATATTCTTACTTGAGTTCTACGGATGCAACAGTTACATCTAATATTACTATCAAATCTGATGGCACTTATGAACTACCTAAGTCATTTGCAAATGACGGAAGTTTAATTGATAATTATGGTTGGATAGGATTTAGTTTTACTAGAGTATCTGTTGATATTCCTGAAATAATAACAGATGTAAATATAACCATAGAAATTCTTCCTGAATATAAAAATGGATTAGTTTATGATGGAGTAGATGATTACAGTGAAAACGCTAGTATTCCTTTATTTAGCGATTATACGTATATCTTTAAAAGAACTTTATTGAATAGAAAATATAATAGTGGTTCTATGTTTAAGGGGAACAATAGTCAAGTAGGCGGAGGAGCATTTATATGTGATTATAATAGTGTAGAGCCTGATTTACAAATACAAGGATTTTCTTTTGGAAGGGGAATTACTGTAGACAGTTTGAATACTAATAGTATTGTATATGGAACAAGAGATTCTGTAAATGGAACAGAAATTATTGCTGGAAGTAATACAGATACTGAAGGATTGACTGTCGGTAAATGGAGAGCTTATAAAGAAATGGTATTCTACAAATTATTCCTATATCCTAGAACCGTTAATATGCTGAGTATTAATATGGTTAAGAATATGATGGAAGAAGATGGAATTATAGATTTGACAAGTAAGTTATTTACTGATAAATATACAGGAGATTTTTATGAAATGGATTTTAACAATGACTTTTTAATAGGTAACTAACAATGGCAAATTGGAGTAATTTAAAAACAACAATATCTAATATTGTTAAGAGTAACGGTACTCAAGCAATTACCGGAAATTCACTACAATCTGTACTATTAAACATGGTTACATCTCTAGGAGAAAATTGTATGTTTGCAGGGGTAGCTACCCCTGCTACAACTCCTGGAACTCCAGACGGTAATGTCTTTTACATTACAACAGAAGCTGGAACATATACCAACTTTAATAATATAGTAGTAGCAGATGGAGAATTAGCAATTCTTATATGGAAAGGAGCTTGGACTAAAAGTAGTATGGCAATAGCCACTCAAGCTAAGATGGATGAAATTGACCAACATGTAAATGAGGTTAATACTAAACTGGATGAAATGCAAAAAGGTATGGAAGATGTATATGCCTACGGAGTTGAATGGGATTCTACAGTAGCTGACCCTACTCTTACTAGAATTGGTAATTTAACTCTGCATAAATCGTTACCTATTCAGTCACGACTAAAGGGCTGTGTTGCTAATGGAGGGACAATTAATTATTACCTCAATCCAGATGACTGGTCAAAGAAAGAAGATGGTACACCATCAGTATTAGATGGAACTGACGGAACTGTCAGAGTTGAAGTACCTCGATTCTGGGGAAAATCTGGAGTTGCAGGAACAAAAAGATGGGTTAAGATTTCTACTGTATGTATTGATAATACTTGGACAGAGATTCCAGCAATGTTAATAGATGCATATAGGTCTACAACAGATAACACTGTAACAGCAACACCTAAGTTAGTGTCAGTTGTGAATACTACTGCTGCATTTAGAGGTGGAGGAAATAGAACAGCTTATGATACTTATTTAGAAACTGATCCAGTTAGAACAGATTTAGGAAAACCAAGAACAGCAATGAATAGAGCAACTGCACGTACTTGGGCAACTAATGCAGGTTCTGAGCTATTATGCTATGAATATTACAAATGGGTAATGTTTTGGTTGCCTGTAATTGAATATGCTACATTTAATATGCAAGCATCATTTAATGCAGACTTAACTTCCGAAGGGTTTCACCAAGGAGGATTAAGTGCAGGAGTAACAAACATGTCCAATTGGGAATTTTATAACGGATATTGTTCAGTATGTCCGTGTGGATACGCAAATGAATTAGGAAATTTCACAGGAGCTAAAGTAATTCCTTCTACTACGTGGGAATACGCGTCAACTGGTTTGACGAATATGGCTTCTTATTCGAGAGATGCAGGTCAAGCTGATATGACCGCAGAAACAAATAAAGTCACAATTACAAACGTTAAAGGCACAAATAGATACTTATATAGAACTTGGGGATATCAAAATGGTTCTACAGTCTATACAGTGTCAGGATTGGCAGAGGGTCAAAATTTAATATTCTATACGGGAAGCACAACACTGGCAACAGTTACGGCTGATGGAGATGTTACAATAGATTGGCCTACTAACGTACTATCTGATAGATGTATTAAATCTTCTTTCACTGGAAGCTGTAATATTGTAATATCTATCAAGAGTGCATCTAACGTTAATGTACCAGTAACTCGTCCGGCCATGAGTATTGCAAGATATAGAGGATTTGAAAATATCTTCGGAGACTTATGGACAAATATTGAAGGAGTAATTATCCAAGGATATAAAGACGAGGGGACTGATAACTTCAACTGGAAGAATGTATATACAACTACAAATCCAGAAGATTACGGAGAAACGGAAACTCAAAAAGCTAAAATGAAGCTAATTTCTAGCAGAGAAGTTCATAACGATGGTTACATCAAAGACTTTGACCTTCAAACTACTGGGGAAATAGTACCATGTGCTAATGGCGGGGGAAGTACTACCTATATGTGTGATTATCATTACACAGGAGGTAAAGACACTAGTCTAAGAACTCTCTTTCTTGGCGGCGGCGCTGATGGCGGCGGTGGTGCTGGCCTTGGTTACTTCGCTTCTTATACTGGGGTCGGCGCTGCCCATGCCAATGTGGGCTTCCGTACTTTGAACAAAATTGTAAATTAATTTCTCACAACATACCAGGGCACTATTTACCTTACCGGGTTGCAAGGGCAGCATAAAGTTTACTGTGAACAAAAAACTCTTACTTAGCAGCAACGCTAATAACAGCAGTAATGCTAGCCTTAGTTACTTCAATTCTAATAATGGAGTCAGCAATGCCAATGCCAATGTAGGCTTATTATATATTTTCATTTGGATAATTTTGTTTTTAATATTTTGTCTAAATAGTGTCCTTGCCACTTGGCAAAAAATAACGTAGTATTTAACATAAAAGGGTGTTAGTAGGTTAATTCTCGAAGTGCTCCCTACATAAATATATAAGACTTTGAAAAGAATAGGATATTTGCACGAGCAGGTATACAACCTGCCTAATATAGAACTTGCTGACAGAAAAGCAAGAAGACACAAATCAGTGAGATGGGGAATCCTAAAGCATGATAAACATCGTGAAAAGGAGAATTTAAAGTTGGCAGAAACTTTGAGGAACTTAACATATAAAACCTCAAAGTATAGCACGTTTAAAATTTATGAGCCTAAGGAGAGATTAATCTTTAGGCTTCCATATTATCCTGATAGAATTACGCATCATGCGATAATGAATATAATGGAACCAATATGGGTAAACATATTTATCAAACATACTTATTCTTGTATTAAAGATAGAGGAATACATGATGTTGCAAAAGATTTAAAATACGTTTTGCAGAAATATCCAGAAGAAACTAAGTATTGTTTGAAATTAGATGTTAGGAAATTTTATCCGTCTATTGACCATGATATACTGTACGAAATACTCCAAAAGAAAATAAAGGACAAGAAATTGTTAGCTTTGTTGAAGGAGATAATATATTCGGCAGATGGAGTACCCATTGGAAACTATTTGTCTCAATTCTTTGCAAATTTATATCTTGCCTACTTCGACCACTGGGTCAAAGAAGAGCTAAAATGTAAATTCTATTTCAGGTATGCAGATGATATAGTTATTTTAAGTGATAGTAAAGAATTTTTGAGAAGTGTTCTTCTATCTATGAAACTATATCTCCATAATGTCTTAAAATTAGAGCTTAAACAAAATTATCAAATTTTTCCCGTAGACAGTAGAGGAATAGGCTTTGTAGGTTACAGATTCTTCCATACTCATGTACTGCTTAGAAAATCTATAAAAGTTAGATTATTTAGGCTAATTAAAAGGTACAAGGATAAGAAAATTGATAGGATTGAACTAAGACGAAGAATGCAATCATACTTTGGGTGGTTGAAGTTTTGTAATTCTAAAAATCTGCTCCATAAGATTCAGCTAGAGACTGGATTAAGATTTTCTAACTGGAATGGGAAGAAGGTAAATATTTCAAAATTTTATGGTAAGTATGTTCACATCGTAGAGGTGATGAACTACAATAAATACTTTAGAGTCCATTGTGTATACAATAATAAATCATATTATTTTGAAAGTAAGAATAAACAATTATTTTATTCTATACATAGATATTCATTACCTGTAAATTTTAAAATAACACCATATGTTAGACCCAAGAAGAATAGAAACAAACCTGCAACCCGAACCGATTGAATTGCTTGGAAATGGTACATATTACTACAATTACGATATAAAATCAGAAATTGTGTGCGTTCCACAAATGAATGGAAGCACAAAAGAAGAAGAAAGATGGAATTACATTCAGATACATTTAAGCGGAACGCCAGAATATAAAGCATGTGCTAGAGCAATAATTAGACAATATATTGATGAAGAATCAGAGTTCTCTATAATTAATGATTTCAATGCACATCAATTAGGTATAAGAAAAGATGAGAAAGCATACTCTGAATATATAGAGTATATTAATTTAGTTTCAGAAATCAAATCAAAAATTAAGTCGGACTTTAATAAATCAACTTATGGATTACGCAATAGTAACAAAAGAGTGGATGACACAACGTGGTTTAATCATTGAACCAGAAATGAGAAAAAGTGTAGATAACAGCAAAGTAGTATTACACAAATCTTGGCTTAGACCTTTCCTAGAAGATGAAGGCATTGAACTCTATTATCATGACGACCCAGCCTTTGTGGCGCTTTTAGCATCTCCAGAATGGTCAGCTCCTGAACAAGAAGTAGAAACTGCAAACATGGGAGAAGGAACAAAAGAAAGTCCATACCAATATGACGGAGTAATGCCACTAGTTAAAGGTAATTACTACTCACAAGATGGAGTTATATATGTATGCACAAGAAGTCTATATGAGGAAAACAGTACCCCTCTCAAGGATTTAATTGGAATGTATGTAAAGGAAGCTGCCTAAATAGCATCTTTCTCATTTGAAAAATAATTTTTAACACTTGTGGCTAAATTACAAGAATTTTTAAAGAAATTTAATAATTTAGTTGCGAGTGTTAATTTTTATTTATACCTTTGTGCTGTTACAAATGGAGAAAGACCGAGACGTCTAAAATTATAATTAGGTCGATTGAAAGGAGTAATAAGTAACTAAAGTCTAAAAAGTTACTTTAATTCATTTATTAATTTAAAAAATTTTTAACAATGGAAGATGCCGAAAGCAAATTCGGTAAGAAAGGGAGAACAAATGCGGGCCTAACCCTAGGTATTATTGGTACAGCACTAGCTGCACTTGGTAATAACGGAGGTGGTTGTGGCTGTGGAAACAACGGTATTTTAGGTGGACTCTTCGGAGGAAACAATGGTTCTTGCTGCGCAATGCAACAAGCAGAACAGGCTAAAACGTTAGCAATGGTTCAAGGACAACAGGCAGATAATTTATCTTGGGCAAATAGAGTACAATCTATGCAAGATGATATCGAAGTTTATTCTTATCTAAACAGTAGGGATTTAGCTACTAACACAAGAATTGGAAATGAAGTACAGGTACTTACTAACCAAATCTGGAATGATAGAGTTCAAGACCTTAAGGATAAGAGCGGAATGTATGTTGATTTACTTACTAGAGACAACGCACAGAATCTAAGATTATGTGATGAACTTTATAAGAGAAGAGAACAAGACATTCAGGAAAAATCTGACATCTTTGAAAGACTTGGAACCAGAATCAGTGAATTAGAGAAGAAAGAAGCTGCTACATCAGCTGCATTACCTCTAATGTTCGAACTTGCAAAAGAAAAATCAGAAAGATATTCTGACGCTTGCTGCTGCAAGAGCGAGAAAGATTTACTTAAAACTGCTAGTGCTCTTCAAACTGAAGGTATGGCTGTAGCTAACAACTTACAAAGACAACTTGACCACAAAATTACTGGAGAATTAAAATATTCTTATAGTAACTTATGTGCTCCTGTTCCTAGTATAGCTCCTCTTTATTGTAGTCCGTTTACACAATATGGTACAGGCATGTACGCTGGTACAGCTGCTTCTAACTGGAATGCAGTGAATACAGCTATCAATGGCGCTTGTCCTACTTGTCAAGCACAATAAGATATTGAAAGGAGATTATGTAACAGTAGTCTCCTTTCTTTTTTTTTATAACCTAAAATGCTCAAAATTATGACTACAAAAATAACTCCATTTGGAACCGAAGATAACGGAAGTCAAATATTAGAGTTTAATGTTTCTATACCTAAGGGAGCAAATACAAGTATAGCTCCTAACTCTACACTAACAGTAACACAAAGATTCGCAGAAGTTTATAATCAAGCAACCACTGGCGCTGCTTCTTATAGACAAGTCACTAAACTAGATGTGGTTCATAACCTACAATATGTTGATTGTAAGGGTACGCCAAAAGTTATCACAAACGTCACTTCAACTATTATCGACACTCCGGCAACTTCCGCTACTCCAGAAACTCTGACACCAGAGATTTTCAAAGTAGTTGATGTTTTAATTCCAAGAGGAAAGACAATAGTAACACAAGATTTAATTAACGATTCACCTACAACTACGTCACAGTTGGCTAATTGTGCATACTCAGTATTTGTAATACAAGTAGCTGCACCTACTCCAGCTCCTGCGCAGTAATTAATTAATTTATGACATGTTTGGCGATACTTTTAGTAACAATAGCTTGGGTGATTTACAGAAGACTTACTACCAACAACTCGAAACTCTAAACAGAATGCAACAGCAGCAACAAGCGACTAACACTTCAATATTAGAAGAGATTAATAAATCAGTCGGGATGCTTAATTCTGAAGAACAATCAGTATTGGCAAGTTCACACGATTATCAGTTGGCAAAACAAACCTATGAAGCTGGATTCATGGCTTACTTAGGAAATAAATTCGCTGGAGAATACGTAAGTAGTCCAGACGGAAAAATAGCTGCTGAAAATTTATTAAGTGCTATTAATAAGTCTAAGGAAAAAATCGCAATAGAATTAAAGAAAAAACAAGAAAAACTTGATACAATGCTTAATCTATTGGAAAATGACCCAGAAATAAAGAAGAGATATGATGAACTTATGTTAAATAAACAGTAATACTATGGTTAGTGACAAAGAAATATTAATGCAAGCTGCTGAGAAATATGCAAAGGATATCGCGAGTAATTTCTTCGGATTATCCACTATTCCAGTACAAACTGCTATCACCTATGTTGTAAGAAATTGGGTTGATAAACACAATACTCTAATTGATTTATTCGTTGATGTTGACGGAAATATAAATACGAAGATTCTGGGAGATGCTGCTAAGTCAGTATTGAGAGAAAACGACGGTTTCAAAATAGGAAAAGTAAAATTCACTGAAGCCGATGTAGATGATTTATTTAGTACTTTCAATGACATCAAGTCTAGAAATTCATAATATAGATACCATCGGCATTTATTTGTCGGTGGTATTTTTGTTTTAATATACTTAATAAATCATGGAAAACGTTAGAGTAGACTCTCTCTTAGGAAACAAAAAAGTAATAGTTGGAAATCCCTATTCTGACATTGTATTAGAAACTCTAGGTAAAGTATATATAAAGTCAGGGAGAAATTGTAAACTATTAGATGATGTTATAAAGGAACTAGCTATAATCACTGAAAAACCTCAGAAAGAAATATATGCTAAAACCATTATAGTAAATAGCATTGATGAGTTGGGGTCTCTCGATTATCCGGGAGATGGCTACTTAATTTACAATTCCCTAAATAAGTCTTTATATATCTCATACGAAGATAAATATATAGCTTTAATAGAATCTGTTACAGATACATCAGAAAGTTATGTAAAAAAGACAGGAGATTCAATGTCTGGACAATTAGAAATAACAGTGGATTCTTTTCCACCTCTTATTGTTCATTCTAAAAAACTTGTAAGTAATCTCAATGCTAATTACCTTGAGAATTACTCTGCAAAAGACTTAGCTAAGAAAAAGGTTGATGAAGTAATCTCTGGAGACTGGGTATTTACTGGAAGTAATATATCTAAAGCCAACTGGAGATTTTATAGAGATATAATAGTGGACGGGAGTGTTACTTCTCCGTTCTTTTCATCTGGATTCTCAGGCTCTGGTTGGAGAATTGATGCACAAACAAATACACTAACTATTGATTACTTGGTGGTTAGGAAAGCTATGCAAGTATATGAAATGGTGGTCAATAAAATCACCGCAACTAACGGTTCTCTTTGGGTATCAAATGCAAGTAAAGTGGAGGATTATGTTCTAGCTTACGAAAATACTACAACAGAGTTCTTGATTGAATTTAACAAGGCATATCAAGACGCTTCTGGTGGAACTATTTTTACAGAACTTGATGACCTTGCTCGGTCACTACTTACATCCTTGCTATCCCAGCGGACTGATATTATCTTTACTGATAAAAATGTAAGGGCTTACATGGTTGGAGACACTTCGTGGCAATGTCCGTCTCTTTTGACCCATATTGTAGATGCTAAAGCATTAGTGGGTTCTGAACTATTTACTAATATAAATTTACTATGGGATAAGTCATTTCTTGATAGTATAAATATAGAAGACCCTCAAACTCCTGCAGCATTAGCTATTAACAATTCAGCACAAGGAATAGATTTATTTGCAGAATCTGGGCCTGAATCTTATATGGAAATAGTATCTACTGATAATAAAAGTATTATAAAGAAACCATTATATTATGATTATTTTTATGGTACTGAAAACATATATGTAGTCGAATTTGACAAAGATGAAATTCCTGTATTTAAGCCCGGAGACATTGTAAGGTGTCAGAAATGGGACAATCAGAATATCAAATACTACGACGGAATAGTGCTGGCCCCTGTAGGATTACACTCTTTTGCTATACAATTAGCTAAATCTGTGTTTGATAAATATACCGAAATATCATACGATGAAAAGGGAAACATATCAGAAATCACAGAGGAATATAACGATAGTTTATATGATAGAACTGATTGGCGCCCATCAGATGATGACCCTACTTGGGATGAGGAAGACCCACCCGTTGATGAGAAAGAAAGAAAGCTGGGAACAGTTGAAATAGGAGACAGCATAGTACAAGTTGGAAATATAAAACCTGACTCTGGAAGACAGAATGCAATATACCTAACTTCTTCTGACGACCAAGCACCATATATAAATATATTGTCAGATTTAAATAGGCCTGACTACTCTGTACTTTATAAGATACCTAAGTATGATAAGGATGGAAATCCTATTACTAAGAAGGACGAAGATGGTAATTTTATAGAGTATGAATTCGAATACACGAAAACAACTAAAGTAAGATTGGGAAATCTTGGTGGAATTATAGACTATACATTTCCTGCTAATAGGCAACCTAGGGGATACGGACTCTATGGTCAGAATGTATATCTTACTGGAGAGTTTTATTTGAATAATGGAAAATCAATAGTAGATGTTTCACAAGATGGAATAATTCTTAAATATAAAGAAGCTGGACTATCTATCACTAACGACCCAGATAATCCTGAGAAAACTGTAATCTCTATTGACGCTGACAAAGTGAGAATAGGTAATGGAAAGTCTGACCTTGGAACCTTATTCTATGTAGAAGACGGAAAAGCATACATAAGGACTGACTTTATTAAAGCTCAAAAAATTGAAGTACAAGAAGTATGGAATTACTCATTTGATGAGACTACATCAGAGTTTGTTGACGTCCCATTGTTTGAAGGAACTTACACTCCAGTTATGTATGAAAGTAGTATAGGTACTACAACCCCAGACCCTCCTTATGGTATGGCGGAATCGTCAGCATGGACAGGTACTTTGTCTAAACATGGAGGAAGTGGAGTATTTAAAGACTCATCGTTGTATCCCGGGTCTGCCTGTTTTATGGAATCTCTTGAGGGAGAGCAAGTTCACATAATGTCTCCAATATTCTCATTAAAGAATGGTACATTAGACGGAAAACTTGCTTCTTGTAGTGTAGGAGTTAATATGGGGGATTTTATTGGAGAAGGAGAAGGAGAAATAAAAGTCACTGCTTATAGTATAGATACTGAAGAATCTTGGAATGTTCCATTTAAATGGGCTAGTAGAGGAACTTTAATTTATGAGCTAAGTACAGTAGAAACTACGGCCGCAACCAATAACCTGGTATTTGCAATATCACTAATTCCAGCATCTAAAGAGAGTGTTAGAAGAGTGATTGTGAACATATCAATGAGCTACAATTATCATGAGGGAGCATTGAACTGGGCTTTGTGGAAAGATGGTTCTGGTAGTTTAGCAAGAGAGAAAATTCACTGGACTAGTGATGGAGAACTTACTATAAATGGTGATTTTAGGTCTACCAACGGCCAAACTACCATTCTGATGGGAAACAATTCTAAATCAGCATATCTGAGTATGTTTTCTAATGCTACTGAAGAACATCCATTATTATATATGAGATATAGAAATGTGGGTTCCGGAAATTCAGTAACTATAGAAGTTGATAGTGAATATACTCATGACGATATATATTATTCAAGAGTGAGATTAACTTGTGAAGGTTTAGCTTTTGGGTATACACAAAAAGGATATTTAGATTCTATTATTACATCAGGAATGGGATATACCTACATATCAATGGATAAGTACAATGGATTTCAATATTCTGGTGGAGATTTTAGCTTTGCTGCTGGTTCGGTAGTTCTAGGTATGAGTATAGTTTCAGGAGGAAGAGCGTTCACTATTAGGCCTAACAACGGAGGGGTTTGTTTTAATTATGGTAGTTATCCTGGCACCGGAGGTTCGGCATGGCCTACAAGTAGAAATGACGTAAGTATCGGAGGAGTATATGTAAATCCTGATGAAGGAATATTGGGTTTAGATGGAACATTAAAAGTAAAATTAAAATAATATGAATTTAAACGTTAAGGATAGAATAGCAATCATGGATATGCTTCCACAAGCTGGAAGTATATCCGAAATGGTTGATATTATGGAAATTGTTAAAAAGGTTAGACTAGGCCAAGAAGAAAAGACTAAAATAGAATTTAGAGAATCACAAGGAAGTATATCATGGAACGCATCTTCAGATAAAGGTAAGGAAATTGAATTTTCTTTTGAAGAATTAACTATACTGAAGACTGCTGTTAAAAAACTGGACTCTGAAAAAAGAGTTAATGCAGCTAACCTGGATATCTGTTTAAAAATAAATAGTTTATGAAAATACTGTTAGACAATGGTCACGGAGAGAACACTCCAGGAAAAAGAAGTCCAGACGGTAAACTTAGAGAGTATCTTTATGCAAGAGAGATAGCTTCTATGGTTTATGATGAACTTTATAATAGAGATTATGATGTTGAACTTCTTGTTCCGGAAACTACTGATATTTCACTCTCTGAAAGATGCAAACGAGCTAATAAATTTGCTAAAGAATTAGGAAATAAGAATGTTCTATTAGTATCTATTCATTGCAATGCTGCTGGTAATGGCAGTGCATGGATGGGAGCAAAGGGATGGAGTGTTTTCGTTTCTAACAATGCTTCAAGTAATAGCAAGTTGCTTGCTGATTGCTTGTATGATGCAGCTGAACAGCAGAAACTTAAGTTGAGAACTGAAAAACCTGGGCAAAAATATTGGCAGCAAAACCTTGCAATATGTAGAGATACTAACTGTCCTGCAGTTCTTACAGAGAATCTATTCCAAGACAACAAAGAAGATGTAGAATTTCTTCTTTCTAAAGAGGGAAAGGAAGCTATCGCTAAACTTCATGTAGACGGAATCATCAAGTACATCTCTAAAAATTCATAGGCTAAAGTTATTAAAAAATGTAAAATTAGAAAATTTTAGTATTTCACTTTATGTGGAATAAAAAAATGACTATATTTGCAAATAACTTTAAAAGAATGATATATGGAAAAGGGAATTGAGGATTTAGACTTTAACGAAGAAGATTACGGTATAGCACCGGAACCGTCGAACCCTAATGGTTACGTACCAGATTACGAATCATTAGAGCAAGAGAAACCTTGGATGGGAGAGGAAACTCAACCACAGCCAGCAGAAGGTTCACAACAAGAACCTGCGCAGACACAAGAACCAGTACAGGAAGATGATATTATTATTTCTATGCTTAAACAAGTAGGTATCAA
>ENA-OPBN01000733-OPBN01000733.1-human-gut-metagenome-genome-assembly--contig:-NODE-733-length-20377-cov-3.101466_pt1 | contig 20377 bp, 18 predicted proteins | sample MGYA00241068_ERZ501452 | MGnify/ENA primary metagenome ERZ501452 (study PRJEB25962, sample SAMEA2042507) | human gut metagenome | biome: human gut; feature: human-associated habitat; material: faeces... | reverse complement strand
CCTTGAGCTGACGGATACTGTCGTTGCCATAGTTTGCGGTGTTCTTTGCCATGCTCGCTCTCTCGGTGGTTCCCTTTTGCGTCTTTGTAGCCATATAGATGAATACCGTAGCATAGCCCAGCTCGCATGGAGTCTTGTCCAATCGAAATCCATCGAACATGTGTTTGTATATTCAGGCACATGTCGAGTGGACGTGTGCGGAGGCGTGGGTGCACGGTGGATGGGGCGGGATTCGCCTGCAGGCGGTGTGTTTGCGTGGCGAGTGATTCGTAATGCGTTCGCGGACGGAGCGCTTACGTGGCGGATGATCCGGAATGCGCCCGCGAAAGCCCTGTTTGTCGTGCGTATCGTGTGGGATCGCGCCCGGTTGAGCAGGAAATTGCCCCCTTGGATTTGATTGGTTGAGGTTTTTCGTACTCGATTTCGAAAACGCCGAGTACACGGATAAACGCCAATTCTGTGACCTGGTGTTTTATCCACGAAAAGCTGGCGCTACTCGGCAAAACCGGAATTGAGTACGAAAAAGCTCAACCCCCTGTTTCTCAGGGGGTGTCGAACGCGCTTGAAAGCCCAGTAGAAAAAATGTATTCTACTTTAAAGTGACATGTCAGAAAGAGGTCAGAATGCCACCTAAGACAAAACCCAACTCAGAAAGCCTTGCGAAAGCGATTCGCGAACGCCGAGAACAGCTGGGCATGAGCATTGAGGATGCTGCGAGGCGGGCGGGGGTCGGCTTGAAGACATGGGCGAGGTATGAGTCGGGATCGGCTATTCGCCAAGATAAGGTAAAGGGGGTTTGCCGCGCTCTTGCTTGGCCGTCGCTGCAGGATCGCGCATATGAAGTCGAGTTGAGGGATAGTCTCGATTCGGAATACCAATGGGTTGCCTCAATTGACGAAAGCGACGAGGCCTGGTCTAGCTGGCTTGACTCTTTATACGGAAGAGAGGCGGCAGTGTCGTTTGCGTTGGGAAGCGCTTTTCTTGGCGACTACATGAATGAGGATCTAAGGGCATTGTCAAACAAGCCAAAGGGGACTCATTTGGGCGAAATTGATTTCAGCATGCTGGAAGATATGCTTCCCGCCCAGTTTGCCATGAGCTATGACTATGATTTCCTTTTCCGTTTGAGGGTTGTGCTAAATCAGTATGTTAAACGCGCTAAAAATGGTCGTGAGATGTATGCGCACTCCGTCGCGGAAGAGTTGATTGTGAGATTGATCAGGGACCTTTCATTCGATGCCGTTGAAGGATGGGTTAAAAGCATAGATCACTCGAACGTTGCCGAAGAGGAGGGCTCCTCTGTTGAATTGTGGGGGGAATGGCCAGAGGATCTTTGCGATGACAGCGATTTCGAAATGTATCTGAACGACGAGACCTGGCTGGAAAAAGGTCATACGTATCACTTTGATGGATGGTTTGCTCCTCGGTTTTATCTACAACGCGGTTAAGGTTGGGGCGCACACGGGTAACCCTCGCACGACGATAGGGTGATCATATGGCGTGGCGTTTCCATGCGTGATACAGTATAGGCAGTGAACCCGCCATGCCTATCTCCCGACGTTCGTCGAGATGATGCAAACTTTGGCGGGTGTTTTCTATTTTAGGGGTCATATGGAGTACCAGAAGCCATGGCTTTCATATGAGCAGCAGGCGGACCGCCTCGAGGGGCGCGGCCTCGTGTTCGATCGTGATGACCTCATCGAGCATCTTGCCGACGTTGGCTACTATCGCTTGAGTGGCTATTGGTACATCTTCAAGAAAACCCCTGAAGGTGAAGACGAATCGTTCGTCGCGGGAACATCTTTTGAAAAGGTTTGGGACCTCTACACGTTCGATCGTCAGCTCAGACTCATCGTTCTTGATGCTATCGAACGCGTGGAAGTCTATATGCGTACTCAGCTCGCTTACGGGCTTGCTGAGGCGACGGGTCCTTTCGGTTACTTGGATCGCTCCGCGCTACCGAATATGGACCAGCGTACGTACGGACATTTCATGTCCAGGTGTTTCGCGGCGTACGATCGGTCGAAAACGTTGTTCGTGGAGCACTTCAAGAAGAAATACGGTGACTCACACGGCCTTCCGCCTTATTGGATGCTTGTCAACATCATGGACTTCGGCATGATGCTCACCTTGTTTAAAGGGTCCCCTGACGACGTGAAAAAGGGCATAGCCAATGAAGTGGGAGTACCGGCGGAGGTATATGAGTCGTGGCTGCTCATGCTGAACACCGTTCGTAATGTCTGCGCGCATCACGACCGCCTATGGAACAGGCGCCTTGGCAACAGGACGAAGATTCCCCGCGGGCACAGGTATCCCGATTGGCATCGACCCCACGAGGTGAACAACAGCTCGACGTTTACGCTGTTGACCATCCTTGGCTACCTGCTTGTGCACATCGCGCCGAACACGTCGTGGCATGACAAGGTGCTGCAGCTTTTGCAAAGCAGAGATGAAGAAGACTTGCGTCGCATGGGCTTTGAAGAGGGTTGGGAGACCTGTCCGATGTGGGCAAGGTGGCTTTAGACTTTTGCAACGCGAGCCCATGCCGATGGCGCTCTACGCCGGCCACCAGATGCGGGTGAGCGGGAGAATGCTTCGGGTTTCGTCGTCGGTCTTGTCGTAGACCTCCACGTAGTGGCGGACGAAAGTGTCGAGGTCGAGCAGGCGCACGGGCACGTTGGCGCGGTCGGCCTCGTAGCGGGCCTCCTTGGTGAAGCCCCCGGTGGAGACGTAGAGCCCGCGATCGCCCGTGCGCAGCCCGCCGATGAACGAGCGCGTCGCGGGAGCGCCCATGTTTAGGTTCGAGCTCTATCGTTCGAGCTATTGGTAAAGGCCTGGGGACATCCTGGTTATTGCAGCGCGAGAAGTCGTAGATGCGGATGTACTTGCGGAAATTTGAATCCTTTGGCGGCAAGGGGCTAGCATAAAGCGGAAGCGATGCGGCTCCTTGAATACCGATTTTCAACCTCTTTGGTTACAAGAATTGAAAGTTCCTTTCGTGAACGAGTGAGGGCGACGTATAGCTGGTGTTTTGTTTTGTTGTCTTCTGTTTTGTCGCCCATGAGATAGGGAGCGAGATCCGTGGTGAGTACGAACAGGCACTTGTCGTGCTCCAGTCCTTTGATTGCTTCGATTGACTTGACAGCTAATCCCGAGGCGCGGGAGGGCGTCATGTGCTTCAGCGCGTCGACGATTCGGGCATATCTCCCGCTGTCGTAATCAAAGGCACCGCACCTAACGCAACGATTTGCCACCTCTTTGATGCTAGCCCCATCGTTTAAAAGGGAGCGCGCACTTGCGGCAACGTAATGCGCATTGCGCATAATCTCAAGTTCAGAAGCATCGTTGCCATGCTTTAGCCTGATGCCAGATTCGAGCTCGTAGCGCAGGTTGTCGAACCACTTGCTCTCCATTGCTTCGCCGTGGGTGTTGAACCGTTCGTTCTTCTTGCTGATATACGTAAGTCCATACGCTTCAGTCGCTACGAACGCGTCGAGCCCTTCAGTGAAGTCGGACTCGAAAAACGCCCTCACGCTCCCTTCGGGCGTGTCCTCATCGGTGACTTGCTGTTCTTCGGCAGGGGCCAAGCGGTTTGAAAGCAGTAGATGCATTTTCGGGCATCTGTGGCATTCGCTCCTGTACGTGATATTGTCGGGAAACTCGGAGATGAGTTTCTGGAAACAGCCACTTCCTCTAATGTCTTGCTTCGGGTCGCCATAGAGTTCGATTGTCACGCCCGCACGGTCGAGAGCGCGAAGAATGCTCTCAATCTCCTTGTCTATGTCCTGCGCCTCATCGACGATAAGCATGTGGCAGTAGGACTGAAACGCAGAGATGATATTCTTGCGCATGTTTCTTTCTCGGGCTTTGTCGCTGGACTTCTTATCCACCACCCACTTTGCCCTTTCGGGGATCTTTGTTTGATGAAGAAGCCCGCTACGGTCAAGTTCGCTAATCCTTGCGTTCTGTGTCTTGTAGCCTCCAGCAAGCTCGATGGTAGATATACCGCTGTAGCGCTTTCCGAACAGAAGGTGGTAGTAAGGTTGAACAATTTCGGTGTTGAGAAAGGAGTGAATCGTGCTGATCTTGACCCCATGAGGCACAGAGCCATTCATTTCGATGAGCTTGGCCTCGATATGGCGAACCGCCGCATTGGTGAAGGCGACGCAAAAGATCACCCTGCCATCAGGTAGGTCCTCTGCGAGCAAACGAGAAGCTAAGTTTGAGGTTTTTCCTGCGCCTGCACCGGCCACCTCTATCTTCATCAGAAGTCTTCCATCTCATTCGGCTTTTCATACATGGGTTCCAGCAAGAAGTCCAGAGCTTGGTGGATATGCGTGGGCATCGTGAAATTGTCGAGTTCACCATTCGTTAGGTCATGGCTCAGACGTAGCATGACTTCGGTCTTTCTGTGCGCTCTCCAGTCATTTTGGATCTCGTCCTCGCTCATGTTGTCCCAGCCGTATTCGGCGCCATAGCGATCAACGAGAAGCTTGTGATTCTCGCCCGTGGCAACAATGTCAGTCTCGAGTGTATAGCCGGTTGTCGTCCTTATGCACACCTGGTCATCCTCTAGCTCCTCATGCTTGCGCTGTGCGGCGGGTTGGCCATCATAGTCTCGGATTATCGCGAGTCTATTATTATTTCCCGAATTGATTAACTTCCAAATCCTGATGATGTTCCTATAGCCCTTGTGGAATGAGAGCACCTTGATGTCATTCAGTTTGCGCTTTGCCTGAAGGTAAGACTTGATGAGCAGCTCTTCGGTGATTCCCTCTACAAGGATGAGTCTGTGCGAGAAAAGAAGCTTGAAGATATCCGTGTTCGGGTTGTTGGCAAGATAGTCCAGATCATCAGGCTGAAGCACCTCGCCAAGGTTGACCGCCGCGCCATTGTGAAGAACGACAACTTTATCGAGGCCGACCTTGTTTACAAACTCGATGTCGTGTGTCGTATAAACCAGCTGAGTCCTGCTATCCTTCTCGCCAAACGCCTTAAAAAAGCTCGCCATCAGGAGGGTATTGTTCACGCAGAGATGAGCCTCAGGTTCCTCGACTTCGACGATGCGAAGCGATATGTCTTCTGAGGTTTCGAGGTAGGCATTCAGCATTACTGCCATGAGGATCAAGTTGCGATGACCAAGTCCCTGCAGCGAGAGACTTTCATCGTTATATCCAAGGCGGATGCTGGAGAAGATGCTGCTCATAAGGGGTATGTTTGGTAGGATGCTTACCGAGTCGAAGAAGTCCTTTGCCCTTGGGTCGTCCGAGTAGTCTTGCCAGTTGATAACTTCGTCCAACCTCGCTGCGTTTCGTATTGTTTCAAGAAATATGCCATAACCCTGCTCTATGTGCTTCTGTCCAGCGGGATCTACCTTCTCCTGAAGAAGGTGGACGAGGGGCTTGGATCCAAGCTTATCGGAAGACGCGGCAAAGGTGTCGCGCTCGGCGGGCAAGGAGAAGTACCTGAAACGTGTCAAGACGTCATAAGGTAGATGCCGGTTACCACTTACATCGGGTGATACTATCTCGTATTTGTATTCGCTCATAGGCAGGAGGCTCATCTTGATGCTCCGGATGTCCACCGCGTCTTTGATGAGGGACTTCACGATATCAAGGAGTGACTGCGGATTCGTTGCGGACCACTTATATTGGATGCGCGGAATGTAGCCATTGCCTTCAGAAACCAACAAGTCTTTGACGTCATAGGCTTCAAGGTTATCGTATTGGAAATCGACGGTTACGGTAACGACCGGAATGACGGCAGCAAAGGACTCGATGTCTATGACGCCTTCGATAATCTCCTTGGTATGCTCCCGAATGAACGTGTAGTAGAGGCTTTTGGCTTCATTGTTGATGTCAAACCAGGATAGCCTTTTGCTGTTGGGCGCCTCGTCGGCGATAAAGGGTAGCGTCATGGCGTGAAGGAGATTTGACTTCCCGCTGTTGTTTTCGCCGACAAGAGTGACGAGCGAACCGAGCTTAACGTCAATCGACTTGAGGTTTCGATAGTTGTTAATTTGAACTTTGCAAATCTGCATGTTTGCCTATCCAATCTGCAGAGGTCTCTGGAAGAATGATGCGGGGTACGCGAACCATTCGAGCGCTTTTTTCGTTGCTGTTGCCATCTGAGGTGTTCGCGACTTATGCCTAAGCGCGCTGGAGTTGACAAGATTCTTCAGTGACCCGCGTTGCTCAGTTGTAGTGCCTGAAATTTGTCGCCTGCTCCATAACCTTATCGAATACCTCCTCGTCCCACTCGGGAGGGTATCCATTCTTGTAGAGCAGCACGGTCAGATCCATGTTGAGCTGGCTCTTGATATCCTCGCGAGTCGACCAGTCTGCGTACTGTGCTTTATCGCTGACAAGGGAGGCGATCTCCTTCGACAGCTCGATGCACTTCTCGTCCGCAAATACAAAGCCGTGGTCGTCGCGGACCTTCACGAGGATGTCGTAGAAAGTCTTCTCCTCGTAGGTGATTCCGAGCTTCTCAAAAGACTCCTGATCCTCCTTCAAGCTGTCAATGATTTCGACGAGCTGGTCGGACAGACTGTCAACGAAGTCCGATACTACCTCGCTGGTGAAGGTCAGGTTGTCGCGAGAGTTATATTCGGCCACAACCTTGCGTAGCCGTTCGTCGAACTGCACCGCCTTAACCTTGTTTGTCCGCCCGTAGCTCGTGATGGCGCGGCGAACGAGCTTGAGAAGGGCGTTGAACTTGGTTATGGGCATCTTCATCTCGTTGAGCTCTTTGAGCGTCTCTTCGCTATAAAGGTCATCAGGCCCATCAGCGTTGATCACGTTTTCGACTCCCGTGCAGCTGATTGCCCGTCGCACCATCTCCTCAACAACTTCGTTCATCATCTCCGCGTCGGGGGCGTCCCCCTTGGTCTGCTTATAGATGATGGAGCGGATGGCGAGGTAGAACTGGGCAACAGCCGTCTCGCGGTCGGAGAGCTCGCCGGAGGGGAAGCAGATCTGATAGGCAGATTTGAGGATGCGCGAAAGCCCCATGAAGCGCACCTGGAAATCCTTGGACAACTGGACGTACTCTGCCGCCTCATTCAGGCACGCGAGGCGCTCGATTGGCTCTCCCGTGTGGAATCTCCTCGCATCGAAGTCCACCATGAGCTCATCGATAAGGGCAAGATGGTTTCTAAAAATCCCAAGGGTAATCGTCAACTCGTCGATGGACCCAGTGTCGTCGCCCCCGTAGGTCTTAAGGGCCTTCATCATGTTGTCCCTGATGCCGATGTAGTCGACAACGAGGCCCCGGTCCTTTCCCTCGAACACGCGATTCACGCGGCTGATGGTCTGCACCAACGTGTGGCGTTGCAGCGGCTTGTCGATATACATGACGGCGAGAGACGGCACATCGAATCCCGTGATCCACATGTCGCAGACGATAGCGACCTTGAAATTCGAGTCGTTGTTCTTGAACTGCTTATCGAGCCTCTTCCGATATTCCTTGTCTCCGCATGCCTCGAAAAGTTCCTTCGGATCATCCTTGCCGCGCGTGGCAACGATGTTGATTTTTGGCAGGGCTTCGAGCTCCTCGAGTTGCTCATTGGTAAGCATGCTCTCATCTTCAGCCCTCTTGGCCTCGCCCCATTCAGGGCGAACGTCAAGAATGGCCTGGTACAGCTCGAAGGCATGGGTACGGCTTGAGCAGACGACCATGGCCTTCTGGACTACGCCCGGCTTCTCGCTGCAGAGCCTTTCGTAATGGTCGACCATATCGGCGGCGAGCTTCTTCAACCTATCGGGGTCGCGCAGCAGGATCTCCATGGAACTCATGGCTCGCTGGCTCTCCTCGATGGCGTCTTCGGTTGAACCGGCCTCGGCGCATTGGTCGTAGTATTTCTGAATCTTGGCCGTTTCTTCTTCGGAGAGGACCACACGGGCAAGGCGAGGCTCATAGGAGATGCGCACGGTGATGCCGTCGTCGCTCGACTCCTTCATCGTGTAGCGGTCCACCACGGGGCCGAACACGGCAATCGTCTCGTCTATGGGCGTGCCCGTGAAGCCGACGTAGGTCGCATGGGGGAAGCCGTCGCGGAGGTATTTAGCGAAGCCGTACCGGGTGAATGCCCCCTCGTCAGTCACCTTGAGGCTCGACCCCACGCCCGCCTGCGTGCGGTGTGCCTCGTCGGAGATGCAGACGATGTTGCAACGGTCGGAGAGGAGCCCCATCTGCTCGCTGAACTTCTGGATGGTGGTGATGTAAACGCCGCCTGAGGCGCGTCCTCGAAGCGTCCGTGCAAGGTCCTCGCGGTTTTCAATGCTGCGGACGTTCTCGTCATGCAAGAAGCGCTTCGCGGTCACGAACAGCTCGCTTGTTTGGTTGTCCAGGTCCTCGCGGTCGACGATGAGCACTATGGTCGGGTTGCCGAGCTCCTCGCTGCGCCGGAGCATCATCAGGCGCGTGAGGAAGAGCATCGTGTACGTCTTGCCGCATCCCGTGGCACCGAAGTACGTGCCGCCCTTGCCGTCGCCGCTGGGGCGGAGGTGCTCGCAGATGTTGTCGAGCAGCTTAGTCGCGGCGAAGTACTGGGGGTACCGGCAGACGATCTCGGTATCGTTCTTGTCATCATCGGGGAAGAAGACGAAGTCTCGCACGATGGCGAGGAACCGGTCCGGCTCGAAGGCGCCTTCGACCATGGTGTAGAGCGACCCGATTCCGTTGGACACCTTGTCCTCATCGTTCGCCTTATTCCAGGCGTAGAAGTACGAGTAGGGGGTGAACACGGTGCCCACCCTGCTGTTGGCGCCGTCGCTGATCGCGGCGATGCAGCAGTACTTGAGCAGGCTCGGGATGTCGCGCGCGTAGCGGATGGTGATCTGCTCCCAGGCGTCGTGGATGGTCTTGTCCTCCTCCACGGCTGTCTTGAACTCCAAGATGGCGAGCGGGATGCCGTTTACGAAGCACAGCAGGTCGGGGCGACGGGTGCGCACGTCCTCGACCGTGTATTGGTTCACGATGAGGAAATCGTTATTTGAGGGGTCGTCGAAGTCGATGTACTCGATATGGGCGGCGGGCATGCTCGGGTCCTCGCGCACGAGGGTGTAGCCCTCGTTGATGAGCCAGAAGGTGCGGCGGCAGCCATCGTAGAGCGGATCCGAGGGGATGTACTTGAGCTCGCCCGAGATCGCCTTGAGCTCGCCCTCCGTCAAGGAGAGGCCGGAATAGCGCCTGCGCAGGCTCTCCACGAGGCGGTCCTCCATGAGCGGCTCGTCGAAGCGGCGGTGCAGCAGCTCGCCGTCGGCATAGCCCCAGCGCACGCCGTTGGCGTCCTGCTGCTGGAATAGCTCGATGATCGCTTGCTCGAGTTCATCTTCGGTGAACTTGCCGTTTGCGAATTTAAGGTCTGCCGCTTCCATACTTGCCTACTCTTTGCCGGTCGTTTCCTGGATGAAGTATGTATCGAGGGCGCATGCCAGATTGACGGCAAGGTTTGCCATCGGGCCGCTTACCTCGCAGCCCGTCGCTCCGGAGCCGTGCGCTGCCGCTTTGTTGCGAATGGTGGGGAGCGACATGAGGACATTGCTCCGGAAGGCCTCGGGCTTAAGGCCCTCCGGAAGGGATAGCTTGCCGGCTTCGAGCAAACGCCTTACAAGGACGTTGGCCGCCTCCGTCTCGGATCCCGGGCCGCAGATGACCTTGAGAACGCTCTCATAGCTCTTCTCGGCATTGATCACGGCCTCGGCGTAATCACCGCGCCCAAGGAAGCCGACGGCCTTTCTCAGTTCGTCGAAAGCCCCTTGGTAGAGGGGATCCGCGTCCTTGAGTTCCTTCATCTCGCTGAGGGCCTTGAGCTTCAGGTCCTGTTCGAATTGTCTGGGGTCGATCTTGATCAGCCGTCCGTCAATGAGAAGCCAGGGGATATCATGTTCGCGGAGCACCTCGTTGATCTCCCCGCGGAAGTCGTCCTTGCCGTTCTCGGGGTCGTCGGAAAGCTCCTCGTACTGGAGCTCTATAAGGTCGAAGAGGTGCGGAGTATAGATGCTTGCGAGGGCGTGGGTCTCGTCAAGATCCGAATCCATGCATGTCATATCCAGGTCGACGACCCGGTAATCGACACGCTCGTTGAGCTCGTGTATCGCAAGATTGAGGGCGTCGGTATCAACGGTATAGCTATCGTAGCGATTCGGCTGAATACTAATCGGCTGGCGGAAGTCCTCCATGACGCGCGCGATTATGACTTTAACGTTGTAAGGAACAGTACCGTCGTCGTCTCCGCCAAGCCAGCTCGATTCGCCCTGAAGCAGCTCCTCATAACGTTTAGAGAAAAGGTGCTCCATGATTACCTCGACACCTCCTCGATAGAGCCCCGGATTAGGATGGGGCATATGTCCTTGAGCTGCGATTTAAGTTGATCATTTATTTCAAGGCGCGTACGCCACGCTTGGTACAGCTCGACGATATGCCGTTGAACAGCGATGTCGGGCAAGGGAATGCGCACATCACACATCTCGGCCCAGTCGAACGTCTCTCGAGCGCTGCCCCAGGAGTTGAAACGGGCATAGCGATCAAACTCGGAACGACCAAAGAAGAGCATCAGATAACCAGGCAACAGCTTCTGCTCCGCGGAGCGCTTAATGCGAAAAACGGTATTAATCGCCGAGGTGATATGCGTCTCATCAGACTCGTTTAGTGCTACAGAAATTTTCCCGCCATTTCTTGAGGTTACGGGGGCATAGGTTACCGAACCGGGCTCGATAAGCTTGTAGTTGCAAAGGCTCACCCCGTCAAGATTCGCTTTTGTCTCGATTAACTGTTTCGATATGGACAGGCCTCGAACAGCATCTTTGCCGAAGTTGTTTTTGCTGTTTCTGTTATCACGCTGCTCGATAAAAGGACCGATGGCCTCATGGGGTAACTCTCGCATGAGTTTCTCGACAAGCGCGTCGCACGTCAGCTTAAGGTCATCGAGACCCAGTTCGTAGGCCCGCTGATTCGCGAGCATCGCCTCATAAATGGCGACGTATTTCCGCTGAATCGCAATCGGGGGCAATTCGATTTCGGTGTCACAGAAGTCCTCCCAGTTGAAGAATTCCGTGGAACTGCCCCAGGAATTCTGGATAACATAGCGGTCGTACTCCGCGCGGCAGACGTACAGATAGAGCCAGCCGGGACTGAGCCTGTCTTCGTCGGCAACCCGAAACACCACGTAGTCTTCTGTGACGATATGGGCGGCATCGTCGCAGTTGTAGGTAATGCTGAATTTCGAACCGTTGCGCGATGTTCTGTGATTGAAGAAGAACTCCCCGGGTTCTACAACTTGAAACTTGGAAAGATCCCGCGCCGAGACATCCGCTTTGGTTCGTATCATCAATTTCTGGTTGTTGACGCCGCGAACATCCTCGATTCCATAACGAGCACCCACGTTTGGACGTTCAATCAGCTCAAGAAGGTCACCAAGCCTCGCTCTACTTGACCGCATAACCAATTCCTTCAAACGCAGCCTCAAGCATGGCCTGGGATCTCTTTTCGTTCGCAAGGAGCTCCCTCATCTCGCTCTGGATGCGGCCTATCTCCCTTTCGTAGTCGATACCCAAATCGCGATCGACGAACTCGATGTACTTGCTCGGCGTGAGTGCGTACCCGCGGCTCTCGATGGTCAGCTCATCGGGGTCGTTGCTCTTGATGCGGACCGACTTGCACAACTCTGGCATGTCCTCGTATCCGCCGTCGATGCAACGCCAGTTCTCGTAGATGTCTTTCACACGCGCTATCTGCTCGGTCGTAAGGACCGTCTTCTTCTTGTTCTTGCCCTTGTCGTACGTGTACTTCTCGATGTTTTCATCCCAGGCGCGCAGGTCCATGAACAGGACCTCGTTGCGACGGTCCCGCAGATGGCGACCGTTGCGCTCGCCAGCGCCCTTGTCCATGTTCAGGATCCACAGCGTCACCGATATGTCCGTGGTGTAGAACATGTCGCGCGGAAGCACGATGATGGCTTCCACCCTGTCGTTCTCCAAGACCTGCTGGCGGATTGCCCCTTCGTCACCGGAGGCGTTGAGCGCGCCGTTAGCGAGAAGGAACCCCGCGACGCCGTGGTTGATGTCGAGCTTCGAGAGCATGTGCAAGATCCACGCGTAGTTCGCGTTCGCCACGGGAGGCGTGGGGTAGCCCTTCCAGCGGGGGTCCTTCAAGAGTTCGTCCTCGCCGCGCCATCCCTTCAGGTTGAAGGGCGGGTTGGCCATGATGTAGTCAACTTTTTTGTCTTTGTGTTGATCTTCGGAGAACGTTGAGACCGCCTTGTCGCCGAGGTTGTTGGCGATGCCTCGAATTGCGAGGTTCATCTTGCACAGTCGCCTGGTGTCTGGGTTGGATTCCTGGCCCACGACCGAGATTGCGCTGCGGTTGCCATGGTGACGCTCGACGAACTTGTGGGACTGCACGAACATGCCGCCCGATCCGCAGCAGGGGTCGTAGACGACTCCCTCGTACGGCTCGATGAGCTCGGCGATCAGCTGGACAACGCAGGCGGGAGTGTAGAACTCGCCGTCCTCTTTGGAGCTGCCGACGGCGAACGTCTGCAGGAAGTACTCGTAGACACGCCCGATGAGGTCCTCTTCGTGGAACCGGTCCGGGCTGATCAGGGAAATCTCGTCGATGAGTGATTTGATGGACGTTCCCGTGGCGCCGAGGGTCGCGAACAGTCCGAGGGGCAAAGCGCCTTTGAGCGATGGGTTGGCGTCCTCGGCGGCCTTCATGGCGGCATCGATTCTCACGGCGATATCGTTTGCGGATGCGTTGTCTTGGAGATTGGACCAGCGTGCTTCTAGGGGCAGGTAGAATACGTTCACCGCGTTGTAGAACGAGGGTTTCTCCAAAAATGCGGGGATGTTGCCATACTGCTCGGTGAGCTCTGCGCGGCGTGCCTCGAATTTGTCGCTCGCGAACTTGAGAAAAACGAGCCCGATAACCGCGTCGCGGTTCTTTTCCATGCTGCCCACACCGCGAAGCGCCACTCGGCAATTCCAGAGCACCTGCTCCAAAGTCACTTCTTTAACGGCTTTAGTGGTTTTTCTTGCCACGATAACTCCTTTGGGGCGGGTTGACGTGTTTTGCGCTTTTTTGCGCAATGCGTGGGTAGTTGAGTTATCCGCTATTTTAAAGCAAAGCGAACCCTCCCGACCTTTGTGAGCTGGGCATCTCGTAAGGGCGGGTCTTTGCATCTTCAAGTTTTGCCGCTGTGTTTTCCGGAGAATTGAATTGCAAGTGCCCTGCCTGCTCTTATTCGTCTAGCGGCGGCCAATCGCGCAGTGCCTGTGAGGTTTCTTTTCGCGCTTTTCATGTTTGGGAAAAATATGTGTACAAGACAAAAGGCGCGACGTTGAAGCACGAGATATTGAGCCCAGTCGAAGCATTCGGGCCATCAGTTTGTACTAGGTGGTTGTTATACTGAAAATATTAGAACACATGTTTGGATGGAGGCCGTATGGCAAATAGCGCGGACTTTAAGTCGTTCATGAAGGAGATCAATCCTGGTGAAACGACTATTAAGGAGGCGAGTCGGCTTCATAGAAATCTGAGAGACCATCTTAAGGAAAGTGATGCATTCGCTGGAGTCTGTTTGGATACTTATCTTTCTGGATCCTATGCCAAACATACTTTTATTCGGCCGAAGAAAGATTCAGATGCTTGCGACATTGATATAGTCGTCGAAACGGGCTTTTCGACCGCCGATGATCCCAACGCTGTTTTGTCTGAGTTGGAGAGCGCAATTCTGGAACGAGAGTGCTATCAGGATGTTAGGATTCAGACGCATTCGGTTGGCATTGATATGGCGAATTTTCATCTCGATGTGGTGCCTCTTGTCAAGGATGAGGATGGCCTTTTGTATATTGGGTCATCGGACGATGGTGGATGGACGCTCACTAATCCCAAGGAGCATAAAGCTTGGTCAACGGAGGTGAATCAGGGTTTTGGCGGCAACTACAAGTTGCTGGTCAAGATTATGAAATGGTGGAGAAGGGAGAATTGTCCGAGTTGGGTAAAATTTCCCAAAGGCATTACCCTGGAGAAGATGGTTGCCGACAATCTTCCGGAATCCGATCTGTCAATCGAAGAGCAGATTATGCAGGTCATGGCCAATCTATCGGAGGCATATTCTGAGGAACTTGAATCTTATCGAGTGCCAGTGATTGAAGATCCTGTTCTTGATGGGAATGACCTTGCTGCAAAGTATTGCTACGATGATTTTTCGCAGTTTGTCAAGAAGCTGAACGAGCATTTGGCTTTGCTGGCAGATGAAGGAACGGGAAATTCAACATGGAAGACGATTCTGGGCGACGAGTTTCCTTCTGGAAGTACATCGAGTAGTTTTGCGTCATCTGCCAAATTCGCGAGCCAGACCAAAGCTTTGTCAGTCAAGCATAGGCAGGAGCTTCCATATCCCATGCAGGCGCGCAAGCCCAATGCGACGATCGCCGCTACGGTTACGCTTCCGACGGGAAAATCATACGAGCTTGAAAACGATGGGCAAGCCATTCCGAAGGGATCTGACATCGTCTATAGAGTTAATAGCGGGCCTATAAAGGATGGCTTCGTAAAGTGGCAGGTCACGAACACAGGTGACGAGGCGATGGAGGTCTGCCGCCGAGGGGGATTCGAGGGGCCCAACGAAGGTAGGACGTCAAGACGGGAATCGACTGCCTACGTGGGAAAGCACTATGTGCAGTGTTTCATTATCAGGAAAGGCGCATGCGTTCGTTGGAGCAAGCCGTTTTTCATCAATGTGGAGTAGGAAGGGGACAGATGGACAATCTGTCTGTAGTCATTGATTTTTTGTCGAGTGTTTCCGGTTGCTTTGATCTTGCTATCAGGTTATTTGGCGTCATGGTTTCGCTTGCGGTTGTGTTTGGTTGTTTTACTGGCGTTGCGCAGGCTGCCTGGAGATTTGGGCTCGCCTTATTTGGAAAGAAAATTCAAGTTATTGCTGGGGAAGCTGACTACCAAGATATCTACGAAGACTTAACTGATTCTGGGCTTATAAAAGGTAGAAATATCCAGCGCATATCAGACAAGCATCAAGCCAAGACCCGTGATGCCCTGTTTTTGATCGTTGTTTACAAATACTTGAAATCCAATGATTTTGAAGCGGTCATCAGGGGAAAGAGTCCGCGTTGCGGTCTTATCGTTTACTGCCCTCCTGAGAAGGGGCGTCTTGAGCCAGGGGAGATAGAACTCCTCAATCAGGTGGCGTTTACCGTGCTTTGCAACTTCAGGGGTAGGCTGGTTAACGACGTGCTACTTATGATGCTCTCGACTTCGTTTAAGAGAAGTGATTTGAAGCGATCTGTCGATCAATAGGCATAAAGCTACAGAAAGGGACTGATGTGGAGCAAACGAGCACTTTTCAAGCAGATGTCTGGAATTTGCCCATGTCACCCCGCGTTCAGGATCTCTACGAGCTGAACGAGCTTGTGGGCGGACGCGTGAAAGAGCTCGAGGGGTATGCGCTCGACGGCATCTAAACACCTGCCCGCAGGCGCGGTTCGGCAGATCCAGGCGCGCTTAGTGGCCAGCAGGTCGCCGTCGCGGAGCTATGTTCGCACGAGGTGCTTCAATTGTCCTATCAACATGGGGGCCCGGTTGGCAGTCCAAGGGCCGCATCTAGGGAAGGGTGGTTGGTTTATATGTCCGAGAATCTCGCAGTCGTCAAGGTGAGTGCGACGGCAGAAGACAAGGTCGATCCGGACCTCGTGGTTTTCACCCTGCGCTTTGGTAAGAAGTGCGAGACCCAGCAGGAGTGCGCCGATGATTTTGCTGCGGAGCAGGATCGCGTGGTCCGCGCGCTCGAGCCCTTCGGCATTGCCGATGCGCTGGGGTTCGATGGGTATTCCTCCTACGTATGCACATCCGGTCGTCGCGCCGTCGTCACGGGCTACGAGTACTATTGCTCCGCGACGCTCAAGGTCGAGCGGGAGGGTCACGATATCGCCGCCATCTGGGCGGCGCTCGCAGGCCGCGTCTCAGCGGCTCGTGTGAACTTGCATTTCGAGCTCGGCGACGAAGACGCCGAGGAGCGGCGCCTGATAGGCACCGCAGTCGCGAAGGCCCGGTTGAGTGCTGAGACGCTTGCGACCGCAGCCGGGACGGAGCTCGCCGGCGTAAAGGAGATTCGCTATAACCGTGGTGGGGATTCCTGTTTCTGGGGCGTTGCTTGTGCCGACGGCTGCGCGACGCCGAATGGCGCGGCAAGTTCCATGCCGGATCTCCATCCCGAGCCGATCGACGTTGAATGCAGCGTTGATGTCGGCTGGTGGCTCAAGCCCTTGGCATGATCAATTGTGCAGCAGCTGCTACACAATTCGCTCGGCGCACCATCCTTCAGCAACGACGTCTAGGTTTTTTACCTCTAACCCTATTCGCATAACTCTGCGAACTGCATGAATCGCAAAATTATGCGAAGACTTGCTGCGCTCGGCATTTCGTCCTTAAAAATGTGAGGTCCAGCATTTTTAAGGACGAAAGACCGAAGTGCGTGCCGTGTCACATCGTGCCAGGCGCCTCCCGAATCGCCTATTATTGCCGGTAAGCAAACATAAGGAGACCCCCCATGAAAGCCCTGGTACACGACGGCAACGGACATATCGCGCTCGAGGATCGCCCCGAGCCGCAGCTGCAATCCCCAACCGACGCAATTGTTCGCGTCACGCGCTCGACCATCTGCACGAGCGACCTGCATATCATCCACGGCGCCGTGCCGCGCGCCACGCCCAATACGGTACTCGGCCACGAGTTCGTGGGCGTTGTCGAACAGGCGGGGGAGGGTGTGCGCAACCTCCATCCCGGCGACCGCGTGGCCGTGAGCTGCGAGACCTTCTGCGGCGAGTGCTTCTACTGCGAGCGCGGCTGGGTCAACAACTGCGTGGAAGGCGGTTGGGAGCTCGGTTGCTGCGAGGACGGTTGCCAAGCCGAGCTCGTGCGCGTGGCGCATGCGGACCATACGTGCGCGCCAATCCCCCCGGACGTGACCGACGAGGACGCCCTCTTCCTGGGCGACATTGTGGCCACGGGTCACTGGGGTGCGAATATCGCAGAGATCGAGCCCGGCTCTACGGTGGCTGTGATCGGCGCCGGCCCGGTCGGCCTCACCACCATGATGTGCGCCCGCTTGCACGAGCCTGCCACCATCATCGCGATCGACATCGACCCCGCGCGCCTCGCCCTCGCCCGCGAGCGCGGCCTTGCGGACCAGGTGATCGACGCGAGTGGCATGGACCTCGCCGCGGTGGAGGTCGCGGTGCGCGAGCTTTCCCACAACCGCGGCGCCGACAGCGTGATCGAGGCGGCCGGCAGCTCCAACACCTTCGAGATGGCCTGGCGCATCGCCCGCCCGCACGGTGTGGTGGTGCTCTCCGCCATGTACGAGGGCCCGCAGACGCTGCCGCTGCACCAGATGTACGGCAAGAACCTCGTCTTCAAGACAGGCGGCGTGGACGCGTGCAACATGGGCGAGACCATGCGCCTGGTGCAGGAGGGGCGCATTGACACGTGCTGCCTCATCTCCGGTCGTTACCCGCTCAACGACATCGTGGAGGCCTATCGCGCGTTCGAGGCGCACGAGGACGGTTGCCTCAAGCTGGTCATCACCCCGTGGGAGGATCGCTAGATGATCTACTCGCTCGCCCCCATGGAGGGGATCACGGGGCACACATTTCGTCGCGTGCACGCTGAGTGTTTTGGCGCTCTCGACCGCTACTACGCCCCGTTTTTGGCTCCGCCGCGCGCGGGAAACTCGTTTGGCGGCAAGGCCTTCAAGGAGATCGACCCCGCCAACAACGAGGGGTTGAACGTCATCCCGCAGCTGCTCACCAAGAACGCGGACGAGTTTGTGTGGGCTGCACGCGAGTTGGCCGAGCTTGGGTATCGCGAGGTCAACCTCAACCTGGGCTGTCCCTCGGGCACGGTGGTTTCCAAGGGCAAGGGCTCCGGCTTTTTGCGCAACCTCGACGAGCTCGAGGTGTTCCTGCGCGACGTGTGCGAGCGCTCTCCGCTGCCCGTCTCGGTCAAGACGCGCCTGGGCCTGGAGAGCGACGCGGAGTACGAGAGCGTCCTCGAGCTGTATTGCAGCCTGCCGCTCGTGGAACTCATCGTGCATCCGCGTGTACAGAAGGATCGCTACCAGGGCAAACCGCGCTGGGAGCCGTATGGCGAGACGCTCGCGCGTGCACCCTTCCCGGTGGCCTACAGCGGCGACATCTTTGGCACGGAGGACATGGATGCGCTCATGGAGGCGCATCCGCGGACCCGTCATGTGATGCTCGGCCGCGGGTTGCTCGCCAATCCGGCCCTCGCGCGCATGCTCGCCGGCGGCCCGGCTGCGAGCGCGGACGAACTCAGACAGTTCCACGACAAGCTATATGCCGCTTATCTCGACGAGATCGGCGGCAATGCGGTCTTCCGCATGAAGGAGTGGTGGTTCTACGCCAAGTGCGCTTTTACCGACCCTATGGCGGTCCATCGCGCGGTGCGCAAGGCCCGTAAGGTCGAGGAGTACGAGACGGCGGTCGAGCGCGTGTTCCGTACCGAGCCCCTGGCTCCCGTCGCGCGGTTCCACGGGTAGGGGGCCGGCATGGAAATGACGCCCATCGCGCATATCGAGACGGACCTGCCGCAGAAATTCGGCATTCCGCGTAACAGCTTCTTGGCCCCGCATCTGCAGGGGCGCATCGTGTTTGAGCCTGAGTTCTCACTGCCGCAGGCCGTGGCGGGCTTGGAGGAGTTCAGCCATCTGTGGCTGCTCTGGGAGTTCGAAAACGGCACGCCCGGTGGAACGGCGGCCGATATCGCCATGGATGCGGCGACTGCCAGCAAGTCCGGCACCACGGCGAAGTGGACTCCCCCCGTGCGCCCGCCCCGCCTAGGCGGCTCCGAGCGTCGTGGCGTCTTTGCCACGCGCAGCCCCTTTCGGCCCAATCCCATCGGTCTGACCTGCGTGAAGCTCGACCGCATCGAAATCGTCGACGGCGCCCCCGTGATCCACGTGCTCGCCGCGGACTTGCGCGACGGCACGCCGATCTTCGACATCAAGCCCTACATCCCCTTCGCCGACAGCCATCCCGAGGCCACGGGCGGTTGGATCGACCGCGCGCCTTGGCAGGAGCTCGAGGTCGATTTCCCCGCCGACCTGCGCAAGATCGTTCCCTCGCCCAAACTTGCAGGCCTCATCGAGGTGCTGCGCCAGGACCCGCGCCGCGCCGGCAGCAAGCACGAGCCCGAGCGCGTGTATCATTTGGCCTACGCGGGGCTCGACGTGGCGTTCACCGTCGACGGCGAGCTTCTGCGCGTGGTTGACATCACGTAAGGGCGGGGAGGGAGCACCATGATCGATCTCGATCGCACGATGTTCTTCAAGGCGAGGTTCGAAATCGAGGCGCCTCAGGGCGAGGATGTCCTGTGGTCTCTCGTTCTGAGCGTACGCGACTGGTCATTGCGCAAGGCCCGCCGCGACGCGGTCGAGGCATTCAAGAAAGCCCAGAAAGAAGGTATGCCCGAGGATGAGTCGAAGGACGGCGAAGCACAGGCCCAGAAATTGCTGGAGAAATTCACCAAGACCCTCGACGAGGCGCTCCAGAAAAAGGAGAAGGAGATCATGACGGTATAAATCCGTCCGCCCCATAGTTAAAATCCGGCCAGCACAGTATGTTGGCCGGATTTTTTCATATCTTTGTCCGTTGTAACGATCCGCCTATGAAAAACATCCGCTTCGGGCTTTGCATCCCGGCATTCCTGTTCGCGCTGTTTTGCACGCAGCAGGCATCCCCGCAGGGATATGTCAAGCTCAATGTCCCCTATGCCCTGGTGGGCGTGGTGAATCCCGCCGTGGAGTTCGCCATCTCGCCCAAATCGACCTTACAGACCGACATCGTCATCTCGCCGTGGAAGTCGATCAACGAAAAGCATATGCTCTTCGCCATCTTCATGGGCGAATACCGCCGCTATTTCAAGGAGCATAACCGGGGCTGGTACCTGGGGGCAAATATCGGCATGATGGCCTTCGACATGTCGAAACCTTACATCGAAGGGTGGAAACTGAAATTCGAAGACCGTTACTGCAAAGGATACGGCATGATGATCGGCCTGTGCGTGGGTTACGAACACCAGTTCGGGGAGCGGTGGCTGCTCGACGCCTTCTTCGGATGGGCATGGATGGACAGCCACTACAACGGATACAGTTTCGACGGCCAGGTCGACATGTACCCCCACCGCCCCGTACAACCCGAACACCCCGACCCGTTCAACGGCTCTTCGGAGTGGTATCCCAACAAGATCGGCGTCTCGATCGGGTATCGTATCTTCACGCCCCGCAACAAACAGCGGACAGCGGACGTGCGCTAAACAGCAGTTGCGGACTGCTGTT
>ENA-OPBN01000703-OPBN01000703.1-human-gut-metagenome-genome-assembly--contig:-NODE-703-length-21231-cov-2.597422_pt1 | contig 21231 bp, 19 predicted proteins | sample MGYA00241068_ERZ501452 | MGnify/ENA primary metagenome ERZ501452 (study PRJEB25962, sample SAMEA2042507) | human gut metagenome | biome: human gut; feature: human-associated habitat; material: faeces... | reverse complement strand
TTCCGGTTCCCTTTATTATAATATTGATAACTTGACGTAGTTATATAAAATCCGATTACATTAATGACTGATATAAAGCTTTAATGTCTTCTTTTGTTGCATCCTTTGGATTTCCAGGAGCACATGCATCATTATATGCAGAATCTACGAGGAAGTCTAAGTCTTCTTCTTTTACGATGTCTTTTAAGTCCTGAGGAATCTTAACATCCTTAGAAAGCTGTGCTACTGCATCCACTGCTGCTTTTCTGTATTCTTCCTGAGTCATATCTTCTACGCCTTCAACTCCCATAGCGATAGCGATGTCTTTGTATTTTGTTCCTGTTGCATCTGCATTATATGCCATAACAGTAGGAAGAAGGATCGCATTAGCAACACCATGAGGTGTATCGTATACAGCACCTAATGCGTGAGCCATAGAATGAACGATACCAAGACCTACATTAGAGAATCCCATACCAGCAATGTACTGTCCAAGTGCCATGTCTTCTCTTCCCTTAGGATCATTTTCACATGCAGCACGAAGGCTTCTTGCGATAACTTCGATAGCTTTGATATGGAACATGTCTGTCATTTCCCATGCAGCTTTTGTGATGTATCCTTCGATAGCATGTGTCAGAGCATCCATACCTGTTGATGCTGTAAGACCATATGGCATACTGCTCATCATATCAGGGTCAACGATAGCTACTGTTGGAGTTAAAGCATAGTCAGTTAATGGATATTTCTTGTTACAAGATTTATCTGTAATAACTGAGAATGGAGTAACTTCTGAACCTGTTCCTGAAGTTGTAGGAATACAGATTAAGTTAGCTTTTTTACCTAATTCAGGGAATTTGAATGCACGTTTTCTGATATCCATGAATTTTTGTTTGATATCATCGAAACATACTTCTGGATTTTCATATAATAACCACATTACTTTAGCAGCATCCATTGAAGAACCCCCACCTAATGCGATAATTGTATCAGGTTGGAATTTGTTCATTAATTCAAGACCAGCTTGAACTGTATCGAAACTTGGATCTGGTTCTACGTCAAAGAATAATTCTAAATCAACTTGATTTCTTCTTCTTCTAATAACATCTTCGATTTTTTCTACATAACCAAGATTGTACATACCTCTATCTGTAACGATCATGGCTTTTTCCATTTTTTTCATGTCTCTTAAATATTTAATCGAATTTCTTTCGAAATAAATTTTTGGAGGAAGTTTAACCCATTGCATATTGTTATTACGTCTCCCGATTCTCTTAATATTGATTAAGTTAACAGCACTTACGTTGTTTGATACAGAGTTATGTCCGTAAGAACCACAACCTAATGTTAATGATGGAATAAATGCATTATAAACAGAACCAATACCACCGAATGTAGATGGAGCGTTTTCGATAATACGGATTGCTTTACATGCATGTCCGAATTTCTTAGAAATTTCATGATCTTCTGTATGAATTGCAGCAGAGTGACCCAAACCATTGAATTCAACCATTTGAGTTGCTTTTAAGATACCATCATCAGTATTTTTAGCTTTTAATACAGCTAATACTGGAGATAATTTTTCTCTTGTTAATGGTTCATTTGGACCAACTTCTTTACATTCTGCACAGATAATTTGAGTATCTTCTGGTACTTTGAATCCAGCTTGTTCAGCGATCCAAGTAGCAGGTTTACCAACTACGTTTGGATTTAACTTAGCAGCGTTTACGTTATCACTGTATGCTACAGCACCAAACATAAATGTTTCTAATTTTGCTTTTTCTTCTTTATTTACAAAGTAAACTTTGAATCTTTTGATTTCTTTCATGAATGCATCATAGATTTCAGTATCAACGATAGCAGCTTGTTCAGAAGCACAGATCATACCGTTATCGAAAGATTTTGATAATACGATGTCATTTACAGCTCTAGGTAATACACAAGTTTTTTCTACATAAGCAGGAACGTTACCAGCTCCTACACCTAATGCAGGTTTACCACAAGAGTAAGCAGCAGCTACCATTGCGTTACCACCAGTTGCTAAGATTGTAGCAACACCTGGGTGTTTCATTAATGCAGTAGTTGCATACATTGATTTAAGATCTAACCATTGGATACAATCTTCTGGAGCCCCAGCAGCGATTGCAGCATCTCTAATTACTACAGCAGCCATTACTGAACATGCATGAGCACTTGGATGGAATGAGAAGATAATTGGGTTTCTTGTTTTTAAACAAATTAATGATTTGAAAATTACTGTAGAAGTTGGGTTAGTTGTTGGAACGATACCACAAACAACACCTACTGGTTCAGCAATTTCAGTGATTCCTAAAAGTGGATCTTCATTGATGATACCAACAGTTTTTAAGTGACGTAAGTTACTTGTTACATATTCACAAGCAAATAAGTTTTTAACTGCTTTATCTTCAAATACACCACGTCCAGTTTCATTAACTGCAGCTTCAGCTAATGTACCATGAGCATCAAGTCCAGCAACTGAACATTTAGCTACGATGTAATCTACTTGTTCTTGAGTGAATTCTTCAAATTTTGATAAAGCTACTTGAGCTTTTGCAACTAGTTGATCAACATGAGCATCGATTTCTTCATTAGTTGGTTCAACTACTTTGTTAACAGCTTTTTTTTCTGCCATTATTTCTTCCTCCGATTCATTGTGAAATATTTAATTTGTTTCCACCGATAGTGTACCCCAAATTTGCAAAAAACACAAGTAATATTGTGCATTTTTTCACAACAAAAACACTAACTTTACAATGAAAACGCTAACACTTGTATCACTGCTTAATTTACTGGATGAGAAAAAATCTAGGGTCTTTTTACCCTAGATATCTTTATTCGTAATTATTGTTTTAACACCCTCATCAACTAAAAAATCTTTAATATCATCACTATCTACTGTCCAAGTATTTACATCTATACCCCGACGCAAATAATCATTGATTTCCTTTTCATTTAAAAAAGTATATTTAGGATGTGCTCCATTAAAACGATATTCAAATACTTTAGCTTTATTGACTTGATAATTATCTTCATACAAATAGCCAAGATAAATACTATCATCAAGTTCTCTAAGATTAAGCAAACTCTCTAAATGAAACGATGAAAACATTACTCGATCTAATAAGCCCTTTTCTTTGATCATCATATAAGTCATTCTTTCAATATTCGGATACTGAATCTTATCAGTTTTTATTTCAATATTTAAGATTACATCTTTACCAATACAATAATCTAACAATTCCTCTAACAACGGAATTTTTGCCTCGATTCCATCAAAACGATAGTTAAAATTAAATTGGCACAATTGATCATAGGTATAATCTTTTACATACCCTTTACCATTAGAAGTCCGATCAATCTTTTCATCATGAATCAAGACTAGCCTATTATCTTTCGTTAGTTGTACATCTGTTTCAACACCATCAAAATTACCATCAATTGCAGCTTTAAAAGCTAACATTGTATTTTCTGGATATTTAGAACTATATCCCCGATGACCTAATTTAATCATATATTTCTCCTATAAAATGCTTACAAAATATGCCAAATAGCCAATCAGCATAATAATTGCCCCACTCTTTTTTAAATACCCATCGCTACCAATAAAAGTATATAATAGAAACAATGCCCCAATTGCAACGATTCCATCAATAATAAAACCACTTTCAAAAGCAACTGCTTTTGGGGAAATTAAAGCTGTTGTCCCTAAAACAAACAAGATATTAAAAATATTACTTCCGACGATATTACCAATTGCCAGATCACTCTTACCTTTCCAAGCTGCTGTCATTGAAGTCACTAACTCCGGCAACGATGTTCCAAAAGCAATAATCGTCAATCCAATCAAACGTTGACTAACCCCTAATTCTTCAGCAATATATGTAGCTGCATCAATCGTTAGATTACTACCAATTACAATTGCCGCCATTCCTAAAACAATCATGATGATTAGTCGGAGCAGCGTATCTTTTTCATCTAATTCTTCAACTTCATCCAATGGCACTTCTTCACCCTTTTTAACCAAACGATATAAATAGTATAAAAACAGTAAAAATAATCCCCATAAAAGCACTCCATCAAATCGATCAATCGAGCTGCCAAACTTTCCTAACATTAATAAAACTAGAGTTATTACCATTACAAAAGGAATTTCATATCGATATGTATTATTATTAACCTTCAGTTTAGCGATACACCCGGTAATTCCTAGAATCAACAAAACATTCATTATATTACTGCCAATAATATTTCCAACTGCTAAATCAACATTACCGCCTAACGCCGAAGTAATAGAAATAGCAGCTTCCGGAGCGCTTGTACCAAAAGCAACGATCGTCAAACCTATTACAATTGGGGGAATATTTAGCTTTGAAGCCAGCTTAGAAGCTCCCTCAACAAAAATATCAGCTCCTTTAATCAATAAGACAAAACCAGCTATTAAACAAAATAATTGTAAGATCATATCTAACAAGGCACTAACACCTATCTCCTTTCTCAAATCTAAAAACACTATGGTTAAAGTATAGCACAATCATCCCTTCTTTCAAGCGAATGTTGTAGACATCTTTAAGTATACCCGTTTAATAAAGAACTAACTGAAAAACAGCCCTAAGGCTGTCAAATTAATTCAAAATGTTTTAAAGCTTTAACAATGCCATCATTTTCGATTCGATCAGTTTCATAGTTAGCAACAGCCTTCGCCTCATCAACAGCATTTCCCATTGCTACACCAATCTTAACTGTTTCCAACATCTCAATATCATTTCGTCCATCACCAAAAGCAATAGTGTCATCAATATTTCGATTAATTCGTTCTACCAGTTTTTCAATTCCAACTGCTTTTGAGACACCCTTTAAAGTTAAATCAAAAGAATAATCACTTTGATGTCTTTGGACATCAAAATATTTACTCAATGCATTAACCATTGGCGAAATATCTTTTTTGTCATTAACAACAATCATCCCAATGTAAGTTTCTATCGTTTCTGGATCAAAATCATCAATAACTGTCTCCGGTTTCATGCCCCAATTTTTTGCAAACCACTGATGACGTTCATCATTTTGATCACGGACATAGATATAATCACTACTTTCAAAATAATAGTTAAAATCGTATTGTTCTGATAACGCCATCGTTGCTTTAATTGCCTCACTAGGAATTATTGCTTTATATACTGGCTCACCATGATATTCTACATAAGCTCCGTTACAAGTCACATACCCACTAAAAGGATAATTCATAACCCCTTCAGTAATAAAACATTTACACCGTCCTGTAGCTAAGAAAACATCATGTCCATTTTCTTTTAATCTATCTAATGCATTTCTAGTATTTTCAGTAATTGAATAGATATCTAAATTACACTCAATCAGTGTTCCATCGATATCAAAAAATAATAATTTACTCATCTTCATACCTCCGCCACTACATTGTACCATAGTTAGATTGTTTTTTAACTTAAGAAAAGTAAATATTATTGATATAATTCCCTAATCACACCACAAGCAATCATCGGCCCAGAATTTCCCGATGGCTGAGTAGTAAAATCATCAACATTTCCATGAATTATAATAGGCCGCCCAACAATTTGCTCTGGTGTAAATTTAGAAATATATACCGCCATCCAAGCTTGTCCGTCCTCAGAAAATAAAGGTGGCAGATCCCCAGTATGATATGGATGTGGACAATTTGTCGTACTATAATGTCCTCCAGCATTACCAAAAGGATTTTCCGGTGTCCCACTACAGCTAGAACCTTCATGAATATGCAAACCATGTACCCCTAAACCACAACCGGTAGCCGGTAACCCTTGAGCCTCAACCACAACGATCGTTCCTTCTTCAAAACTATATGCTAGCATTGTTCACGTAACTGTTGCTCCTGTAATTAAAGCATAAGCTTTAGGACTAGTATTACATAATACCCTAATAAGATCAAAACTATTCATTATATACCTCCCCTATATTCTTATGCCTAAATATAAAAAAAAGAAAAGGACAAACGCCCTTTTCTATAAATATCTTCTTGCACACACGTAATTACGATTTAAACTAGACACTTTTACAACATCTCCAGTTTGTGGTGAATGAACCATTTGTCCATTTCCAACATAAATTCCAACGTGAGTAATTCTACTTGTACTTGAACCAAAGAAGACTAAATCTCCTGGTTGTAAATCTGCACGATCAACTGCTTTACCACCTTGAGATTGAGCTTGCGCAGTTCTTGAAAGGGAAATTCCATGCTGACGATATACCCAAGATGTAAATCCTGAACAGTCAAATGAATTTGGTCCCGTGGCTCCCCATACGTATGGGCTACCTAGTTTTGTATAAGCAGTTTCTAAAATTTTACTTCCCGGTGTATAAACCTTTACATTTAAAGTTGCAACTGTTTGATTACCAGAACTATCACTTACTGTATAAGTAACAGCTTTATCTCCTGTGCTGCCAGTATCAATATTACCGATTACAACATTACCAGTCACATCACCATCTTTATTATCAATAGCTGAGACTAAATATTGTCTTGGATCAAAAGCATCACCTTTAATTACCTCAACTGCATTTGTTGACAAATTAACTTGTGGTCCACTTATATCTTTTACTGTAAAATTCAAAGTTGTTAAAACTTCATTTTTAGCTTCATCTTGCGTACTAACAGTAATTGTTTGTACTTCATTTTCTTTCTTAGTGTCTACTTCACCAGTAACAGTGTTGGTAACAGCACTTTGATCATCAGTAGCTGTTAAAAAGTTCTCTAATTTAAATTCGCTACCATAATCAATTACAATATCATTTCCTTGTGATAAAGTAACTACTGGAGCAGTCAAATCAGATACTGCAAAAGTAAACGTCTTTTCATTTACATTCCCAGAAGAATCGGTAACTGATAATTTAATATCTTGAATTCCCGCTTTAGTCGTATCTAATTCCTGATTCGATTCAATGAATGGCGAAACATCACCATCAACATTATCTGAAGCAGTTACATAACTGGAAATATCTTGACTTCCATTGATCGGTACTTGTACGACATACCCTGTTTCGACTCCAGCAACCTTAAATTTTGGTGCCTCATCATCAACAACATCTACTTTAATAACTTTAGATGCTGTGTTTGAAAAACTATCTGTTGCCGTGACTGATAAATCATATGTACCTAACTGATTAACATTCACGCTGCTAAGATCATTTGCAGTAACTTCGATTTCCGGACGACTATCTTGATTATCTGTAATATCAATAGCATCTAAATCTACTTTGTCACCATATGAAACCTCGATTCGATTAGAAACAATTTTTGGTGCTTCTTTATCGACCGCGGCATAACCTACTAACATAAATACTGATACCCCTAAGATTGGGATAAACATAGCTTTCCGTTTGATAATATTTTCATTAATAAAATTATTCAATTGTTTAACACGCTGTTCTTTCATTAACTCACTTCCTATCTAAAACGTACCATTGCATAATAACATATCTGAATTAAAAATGCAAATTTTCTTGATTCCATCATACAAATTCTAATTATTAAAGAAGAAGTTTAATATATGAAACCATCTAAAATCCCCATGATTCCTTAATTTTTTCAATTTTTTTGCCCCTAATCAATTAATCAAACTCCTTTTTTCATATTTTGAAATATTTTAAAGAACGGGATCAAACTGCTATATTATCAAACCTAATTTTCTAAATTATACACAAAGAGGGACAGCGTTAGCTCTCCCCCTATCTTTAATTATTTTTAATTAGATCTTTTTCTTTTTTTACTGAAATAAAACACAATTGATGCCAATGCTAATCCTGACGCAGAATAAAGCACATTTATATTATCTCCCGTTTCAACTTTATTGTCAATAGGTTTATCTTGACCATTTTTGTCAGGATCAGTTGGAGTTACTTCAATTTCCTTTAAATTCTTTTTAGCTTCCAACAGCCTATTCATTGCATCCCTAATTTCTTGTTCTGTAGCATCAGCTTCATTAAAGATCGATAAAGCATACTCGTAAGCCGCCTTAAATTCAGCTTTACCATTTTCTTGGTAATTATTCAAATCAATTGTACCACAAATATTTAATAAAGCTTCTAAATCTGTTTTATCAACTGATACATCTGTTTTTAGTTCTAATTCATCAATTGCATTAGTTAATGCTGTAATTGCTGCATTTACTTCTTCTTGAGTAGCATTTTCATTACCATTGATACTAATTGCATTTACTAATGCTGTTTTTAAAACATCTACTGTTTTATCGGTATATTTTGTAGTATCGATAGATTGTGCTTCAGCAATAACTCTTTCAAGCTCTGTTTTAACCACATCACCAATTTCAACCAGACTATCAATCGCTGTTTTTAAAGCACTCGCAGCGTCATCAATCTCTGTTGATGAAGCATCTGCTTTATCGAGAATCATTTGAGCATTAGTTAATGCTGTTTCAAAATCATTCCATGAAGCAGTTGTATAATATTCCTTTTCGTAATTAGCTGCTAAGTTGACTACTTTTCTTAATTCTGCCTTAGAGTCAATTTGACGTACAGTAAATTCCGAAGCACAAGCAAATGATTTTCCGCCATTTCCAGTACCTTCTAACGCTACAAATTTAATATATCGAGCATTCGCTGCATCAAAAGTAATTTTCTTTAACGAAGCATTGGCAGCCAATTCTCCTTCAGAAACCTTTTGATATTCATCTGCCGCATTTTCTTTAATATATAATTCATATTTAGTAATTTGCCCATTGGTATTACCATCTTGTCGTGGTAGATAATCAAATTGATTAATAGTATGAACTTCTTTCATATCAATCTCTACAGTTGCTGGTAAAGCTTGATATGGGGAATAATTACTATGCCAGAAAGTAACCTCATTGTTATCAAATGCATAAGTAATCGGTCCTTCATTACCTGCTTGAGGATTTTCATTATCTGTAGATACAGTAAAGTTACTGCTATCTACCTTTGTATAATCAGTGTCATCACTTTGACTACCAGTAATTGAAATCTCTAAATTATCAATAATCCCCTTGAATGATGTTGTCTTACTTCCAATTCTTTCTAATGGTAAAGTTAACGTTGCGTATTTACCACCAGTTGCATTTTTAGCTAAAGTATCTACTAATTCACCATTAACATACAATTCGGCCTTATTAGCATATCCCTTTATTTCTAATTTTACCCATTCGTCTTTAGGTAATTCATAATTAAATGAATAATCATAACCGATTCTTGAGAAGCCTACTTTTCCAGTATCTTTTTGTGACATTTTAATTGAACCCTTATCTGATTCAAATAAAACTTGTTCACCAGTTGCGTCTTTATCCATTTTCACCCAGAAAGATACACTGTTATTCGGTCCCATATCTGCTAATGGTGTTTCAATATAACTTTCACCACCACTTAATTCTAGGCCTTTAGAAAATTTTCCTGCTACAGTTGCAACATTCTTTTTATTAACGACATTATACTCGTTTCCTGATTTATCAACGATTTCACTCTTATTAAAATCATAGTTTAATACTGTATCGCTTTTGCTCGTTACAACATCACGCGGATTTGAATTTGGGGCAGTTCCTAATGAATTAACTACTTCATTTAATTCATTATATTTTAAATCTTGACCATCGCCCCATAATTTAGATGACATTGCCGGTAAAGCTTTTTCAAAACGATCATAAATATCATATTCACTTATACCATTCGCCTTTTTATCAACCATATCATTCCAAATTGCATATGCAGAACCTAACATTTGCTCATCTCCGGCCGGAATGATCGTTCCACCCATATTATTAGGCTGCCAGTTATTATAAATATTTTGACTATTTAAATAATCGTTATAATAACCTGCCCCCGGCACCATATATAAAGTTCCATCAACCATATTAATTAAATCAAAACCTTGTTTATACATTTCATTGGGGTTAGCCCAACTTGTATTCCAAATGTTCATTTGCACATTTTCAGAACGAACTGGTGTAGAACCTTTGCGCATTGATAAACTTCCCCACAAACGAACATCGCGTCCTGTATCTTGAATAAATTTTAACATATCATCAGTATATTGACGGAAGTTTTCTGCGTACTTACCATCATATTCATCAGTACCTACATTAACTGTTGTATTTTGATCAAAAACCGGATCATCACCATTCATATATTCATTAAAAATTGATTGAGTAAAAGCTAAACTCTCATCATACATACTATCTAGATCCAAATGATCCCAGTGACGTGCTACAGATTTATCTTTCATCGCTAAGTCTGGACGAACCTTCGTTAAAGCTAGAGAATGGGCTGGCGTATCAAATTCAGGAACAACCGCTACCCCCATATCCCGACATTCTTGGATAAATGTCCGGAACTGATCTTTTGTATAAAAAACATCTTTGCTAGTTAGATCAGCTTGATTTAATCCACCATTACCACCCGCTTTTATATCTGATTCTAGTCTAAACCCAGAATAAGCATCAAAAGCATTATCACCATAATCTTCAACCCAAATATAGTTATCATTTAAATGTACTTGGAAATCATTCATTTTATAATAAGCCATATTTTTTGCAATATCTTTTAATATATCTAATGAATATGGCATCTAGCATGAATCCCCGAACTTCATATTTAGGGTAATCACGAGTTTGCCCATTAGGGATCGTATTACTATTTTGCTTTAAAATTTGTAAAATTGATTGTGTTGCCCAGAAAGCCCCTGTTTTGTCGACTGCTTCAACTTTAACACTATCTCCAACAGTCATTAAATAACCTTCTTCTTTTAACCCGGTATCACTACTTCCTAATGTAAAATAGAAATCATGCGCCCCTGGTGTATTGGCATATACTACTTCAATTTCTTTACCAGTTTGTGCTTGATAATCAGCCTTAAATGTTTTAGCTAAATATGCTAAATCATCTTTATAAGCTGGATTGATCACAATCCGAGAATCATCGCTAATTGTAAAGCTTCCTTCTGTTCCTACCCATTCAGCTAATTCTGGAACTACTTTAGGCTTAGCATTAATGCTGACATCAGGACTATTTTTTCCTGGAATCGTGACATTATATGCACCTGTGATCTTTTCTTGATCACCTTTTTTTACTTTATAATTTACAGATACTATTGTATCCACAATTGGCTGATGAATCGTTAAATCACGATCTAAGATTTGTTCATAATCAGCACCAATAAACTCAATTTCAAATCCCTCGGGAACTTGGGGCAAAGCCATCTTTGTATCTCCTTTAGCTACCGCTGGAATTACTAGATTATTAATTACATCATCAATCGTTACAATCTGTTCGCTATCTACCTGTTGTTTAACTGCATATGCTTCGAATTCATATAATGATACTGTAGGCCAATTAACACTCTTACCATCTCGATCTTCCGCTAGATTTTCAAAATCTGAAACAACAACTCTTAAATAACGAGTATTAATCGTATTGTCAAAATTAATAATATCATCAAATTCTCTAGGTGCTTTAGTAAGTGTTTTTACATCTTCCCAGCTTGTCCCATTTTTTGACGATTGAATTTTGTACTTTGTTGCATTACGGCGTTCCCATTTCAAAGTGACTGAAGCAATATCTTTAGCAGTTCCAAAATCTAAACTAATCCATTTATCATCATCATGATTAGCCGTACTTGCCCAACGTGTTTTCATATTTTCATCAACAACGTTAGCTGGGCCAAAACTAGTTGTTTCAGAACCACTAGCTACAGCCGTTGCCCCAACAGCTAAATTTTCATAAGATTCCTCACCTAAAACTTCAAATTCATATAGCGATACAGAAGCCCAGCCAGCTGCCTCAGTATCATCATAATTATCTACTGTTAATTTAACATAACGTGCACTCACACTATTTTCTAATGTTACTGTTGTAGTTAACGAAGTGATATTGCTATCATCTGGTTTAGTATATACTGGTGTATATTCATTATTATCATTAGAAATACTAATATTAAAACCTTTAATATTTTTTCTTTCCCATTCAATTTTAAATTCACTAAACGCTTTTTCTTCCTTTAAATCAATGGTTAAAACCATCGGTGTTGTTCCCATATTCGTTGACCAGCGTGACTGATCAGGTTTAGCAGCATCGCGATTTACGATTCCATCAATTGCTTTATCTGGCCCCCAATAACTTGTCTCGCTATTGTTTGCCGTTGCTGTCCCATTCAACGCATGATTGACTTTAGTTACAATATCACGAGGTTTTACATCATCAGTTGCAAAAACCATACTTGGCGCCAATGTACTAAATGCCATTGATAGTGTAATTGCTGAAGTCACTAGTTTTTTTACTTTCGTTTTCTCCATACCCGTTTCTCCTCATTTTCCCGTATCATTACTAAATAAAAACAAAAGACCAAAAATCAACAGTAAAAAACTGTATGATTCTTGGTCTTGCCTACTTAAAGTAACAATCCTATTTCTATTTTAGTATACCACTTTATAAGTCCACGTCAACTATTTTTCAGTAAATTTAGTCGCAATAATCGACATTTTTAAGTAAAATAAATTATTTGTTTTACTTACTCATAAAAAAAGATTTGTAGATAAATTCTACAAATCTGCTTTTTCTAATTGTACTAATTCAATTTCCATTGGTGTTAAGTTGCCTAAGAAGTCCACTAATACTTTAGCAGTTTCTTTTTCTAAATCAATTGATTCAACCTTACCACTTTTACCAGCAAATGGTCCAGAGATGACATTAACTTCATCACCTGCAGCATAATCAACCTCAATACTTGATGTACTTAATCCCATTTTCTTTAAAATTGGATCTAACTCACTTTTTTGTAATGGGAAAGGTTTTGCTCCACCACCTGATGATCCAATAAATCCTGTAACCCCAGAAGTATTACGGACAACATACCATGCTTCATCAGTCATGATCATCTCAACTAATACATAACCTGGGAACATGTTTTTAGTCTTATTGATTTTCTTACCATCTTTAATTTCAGTTTCAACATGTTCAGGAATAACAATTTGAAATAGGATATCTTGTAATCCCATTGATTCAACACGTTTTTCCAAGTTTTCTTTTACTTTATTTTCATGACCAGAGTATGTATTAACAACATACCATTGTCTTCCTTCATCATTCATTCCTGTCATTTTAGTTCATCCCCAATGTCTTTAAAATAAATGCAATAATTGCGTCACCGGCAAAGAAATATAACCCCATTACAAAGCAAAATAGTAGTACTATTGCTGAATTTTGAGCTAGTTCTTTTTTTGATAACCAACTGACATTTTTAATTTCTTTTCTAATCCCTTTTAAACTAAACCAATCGCGAAATTTCACACTTAGTCCTCCTATTTCGTTTCCTTATGCAAGGTATGCTTCCCGCATTTTTTACAGTATTTGTTTAATTCCAGTCTTTCTACATTTACACGTTTGTTTTTTGTAATGGTGTAGTTCCGTGACAAACACTCACTACACACTAAAATAACTTTTTGTTTCATATAATCAGCTCATTTCTACGCTATTATAATTTATCATAAATATACAGACTAGTCAAATAGATTTGAATTTTCCATCTTTTTTTGAATCCGATAATTAGCATTATAGATACTTCTAATGTCTTTATTAAGCTTCAAAGCAATATCCTGGTCTTTAAAACCACACTTATGATAAGCAATTACCGTTTGTTCCCAAGCCGAGCAAACATTTAAAATATACGCATCAACCCTCTTTTGTTGTTCTTGATCAATTAATAGTAGATCTGGACTCTTATTATCAGCGATTGCATCTACATATCTGATTCGCTCATCATCACTACAATAATCATCCAAAGAAAATAAAGTTTGCCGTTCCCTAACTACTTTACCTTGGTTTTTGACAATTAAAGAACTAATCGTATTTTGGATCACCATTGAAATAAAACTTCTAACCTGCATGCCACGATCAGGACGATAATTATCCAAAGCCAATAAACAACGAATAATTACTACTTGAAGATAATCTTTATAATCACTCTGATATGATGTCATCGTATAACAATACGCCGGCATCATCATCTTAATTTGCCAGTAGCAATATTCAATCAAAAGTGCCTGTGCAATCGGACACCCCTGACGATATAAATAATACAATTCTTCGATTTCGTAACCATTCATGGTTACCTCCTTCCTACTATAAAGGATTACGAGAATTATATACCTGATATAAAATCACTGCTGTTGCCACAGAAGCATTTAACGAATTAACATGCCCTACCATGGGCAAGACAACATTGATATCACAACTTTTTTTAACTAGTCTTGATATTCCAAAACCTTCTGAACCGATTACTATTACCAAAGGCATATTATAATCAACCTGACGATAATCTTGGGATTTATCTAAATCACAGCCAACAACCCAAAAAGAACGCTTTTTTAAATCCTCTAATGTTCTAGTCAAATTTGTAACTTGAGCAACCTTAACATGATCAATAGCACCTGTTGAAACCTTTGCAACCGTCCCATTTAAACCAACACTACGATTTTTCCCAATGATAACACCATCAACCCCAATAGCATCACAAGTTCTTAAAATTGCTCCTAGATTATGTGGATCTTCTAACCCGTCAAGCATTAATAATAGTGGCTGTTTACCATCAGGAATAGTATTGATGATCTCATCAATACTATAATAGCGATATTCTTCAATTTCCGCCATCACTCCCTGATGACTAACATTTCCAAGTTTCTTGATAAATTCAGACTTATCAACAATCTTGAATGGAATTTTTTTTCTTTTACATTGCTCAATTATGCCATTATCTTTAGCATTGTTTTGGACATACACAGTATATACACTCTTATCTCCCTTTAAAGCTTCTAATATTGTGTTTTTACCATATATATATTGTTTCATATTTTTCACCTAATTTCGTCTCAAATTTATCTCGATTTTATTTATTATTAATATATTGTTTATACCGCTCAAAGATCACTTTAATTCGATCAAAGTTTTCTTCTAAGTATAAAGTCCCAATGACTGCTTCAAATCCTGTTGAATGCATATGATCAAGACTTTCATTTTTACTCCCTTTGGTATTGCGTCCCCGTTTATAAGTTCCAACTTCATCAGCACTAAAAAATTCTTCATCCAGCATATCATGCATAAATGCAGCATGTGAGCTTGCCGATACATATTTTACTGCTTCACGCTGAAGATCGTTCGGTTTAACAAAACCACTTTCTTTAACTAAATAATCACGTACTAGCACCTCAAAAATACTGTCACCCAGATAAGCTAATACACTTGCATTGATTAATTCCGGGCGCATTAAATGATCCCCTTTTCAATTAATTGAGTTCTTAATTTGTCAGCAGTTTCAAAATCCTTATTTTGTTTAGCTTCAAGCCATGCTTGATATATCTCTAGTTCCGCTGCATTTAATTTACGCGGTTCAAAAACAAAGCCAATCACTGCAGTCATTTTTAATAATGTTTGATATTCAATTGCTATAGCTTTATCATTCTTTTCTTTTTGACGGAAAGCCAGATTCAATTTTTTTACTTGATCAAGAATTTTAGTTAAAGCCAGCGATGTATTTAAATCATCTTCTAAAGCTCCAACCATCCCATCAACTGCCGCTTTATTATAATTTTCATTAGCGATATGATTAACTTGTAAATACAAAGAAACTGATTTGATTACATTATCAACTTTAGCAACTTCTTTTTTCACGCTATTCAAAACTTCTTCCGTTAAATTTAATGGATTACGATAATGACTTGATAACATAAACCATTTAACTACATTACAGCCCAATTCAGCAACCATATCTTTTGCCCAAATAACATTTCCTAGTGATTTAGACATTTTTTGATTATCAATATTGATCATTTGGTTATGCATCCAAGTATGTGCAATCGGATGATGATGACAAGCCATTGATTGAGCAATTTCATTTTCATGATGTGGGAATTTCAAATCCTGTCCCCCACCGTGAATATCAATCTTACCACCTTCAAAAATATCGTTGATCATAACTACACATTCAGTATGCCAGCCAGGACGTCCTTTTGACCATGGACTATCAAAGCGAATACCTTCATCCGTCTTTTTCCATAATGCAAAATCAGTTGATTCTTCTTTTTTATCATTTTCATCGATTCGTTCACTCGCTCCAGCTACTAAATCTTCGATTTTGATCCCTGATAATTGTCCATACTCATCAATTTTAGATACTCTAAAATAAACATCCCCGTCAACCTCATAAGCATAACCACTCTTAACTAAATTATCAATAAATTTTATGATTGCATCCATCGTATTCGTAACTCTAGGTGCATAAGTTGGGAATAATAAATTCAAATTCCGACGAACATCTTCATAAGCAGCAATATATTTATCAGTAAGTTCTTTTTCAGTTATTCCTTCTGCCTTAGCCGCCTTAATGATTTTATCATCAACATCAGTAAAGTTTGATACAAAAGTCACTTTATATCCTAAATACTCAAATGTTCTTCTAAGTACATCAAAGACGATCATCGGGCGAGTATTACCAATGTGAACATAATTATAAACCGTTGGCCCACATACATAAATACTTACTTCACCTTCGCGAAGCGGTTTAAATTCTTCCTTCTTATTTGTAAGGGTGTTAAATATTTTCATCATTACCTCCATAAATAAAAAAGCATATTACTATCAGGACACCATTGTGTTCTTCCACCCGATAATAGATGCTTTAAGATTACTATTAACGCTAGTTCACGTTCTTTCTTTTCAAAAGACTCAGATAAGGGCAGTTCAATTATTTCCATTTAGCCGTTTCCACCATCAGGCTATCTCTATTAACTTCTAATAATCTACTTCGTTTACCTATAATTTAAATATATGTTTATCTTAACAAAATCATTCACGAAATACAACTTATTTACCTGTTGCCATAGAAAAACTCTGTAAATATACTGTCATATCTTTATCGTTATCCTCAAAATCATCTTTAGCAGCACGATATCCATAAATATAAGTATTATCATCACTAAAGTAAACTATCTCTTTGGCTCTAATTCCAGTATCACTATGAACAAATACATATTGATAAACATCAAGACCACTGTCTAAAACCGGTTTGGATACCTCAATCTCCGAAGCACCACTTTGCTCAATTTCACCAGTATATAATTCATCTTTATCTTCAACAACATTATCAGTTTCATCTTTAATTACTTTAAAATACAATGTGTTGTTGTCCTTAGAGAATTCTACTGTATCTGTATCAGTTGCATTTGCAGTAATCTCATAATTACTTGGATAATAAAAACTAACTCCATCATCAGTACTGTACTTAGTTCCACTTTTTTCTAAGTTAACATCTTTATCCCGCGCGCCACAAGCTGTCACAAGACACAAGCATAAAGTTGTAACAAGTATTTTCATTATTTTTTTCATTACAACCACTCCTCTACTATCCCATTTTACACAACTCTCCAACCGATTACAACCTTATTTAGCCCACAATTATTTTATAATAAGCCAAAATATCGTAAAGCCGACACAATCCCATCATTGTCGACATTATCTGTTATGTAATCACACACTGCCTTTGTTTCTGCACAGCCATTTTCCATACAAATTCCCGTACCAACAAACTGGAGCATATCTATATCATTATGTCCATCACCAAAAGCCATCGTTTCCTCAACCTTGATTTTATAATGATCCAAGATAGCACTGATTCCTTCTTGCTTCCCACCTTGCTTGGGAATAATATCATAAGCTCCATCATGCCACTGAGTATATTTGCAATGTTGCGTTAAAGCTACCAGTTCTTCTATCTCCTCTTTTGTTACAAAAGGATCGATTTGATAAACATCATTAATCAAGGCTCGTGAAACATCTTTTTTCGGTGGTAATGAGGTATTGATTGCCGTCTGTGCAGCAACAACCAGATCATTAATTAAATTAATATACAAATCATCTCCTTCAACAAAACTACAAGCCAACTGATGTTTAGTTACATGATCAACGATTCTTTCTACATCTTTAGAATTAATGGGATTTTTATAAATAACCCCTTCCTGATTAAAACAATACCCTCCGTTCAATGTTAGGTAACCATCAAATGTAAATTGAGTATTTATCCCTAACTCATCTAATTCTAAATAGTGACGTCCACTTGCAATAAATAATTTGATTCCCTTTTCTTGAAGCTTTTTTAAAGCTGCTATTACACCCTCACTAAGCACTGATCTGCTTTTAGAAATCAATGTTCCATCTACATCAAAAAAAATTGCTTTTATCATACCTTCTCCTTTGGAAAGGAAAAGACAGATTGCTCTGTCTTTTATCCTATTAACGAATTAAATACTTTTAAATATTGGTCAGCGCTAGCATCCCAATCTAACTTTGCCTGCATTGCTCTAGTCATGATTCCTTTCCATGCCTCAGGATCTTCATCGTAAACCTTTAAAGCATAGTCAATTGTTTTCATCATTTCATGAGCGTTATAGTTTGCAAAACTAAATCCAGTTCCAGTATCAGCATATTCATCATATGGCTCAACGCTATCTTTTAAACCACCAGTTTCCCTTACGATTGGAATCGTTCCATATCGAAGAGACATCATCTGTGATAACCCACAAGGTTCAAATAACGATGGCATTAAGAACATATCACACCCTGCATAAATACGACAAGATAACCCAAAATCGTATTTTAACTGTAATGAAACAGTATCTTGGTGGTGATATGCGATTCCTTTTAAAGCATCTTCATAAACCTGATCGCCGGCACCAAGAATCAAGATTTGAACCTTACGACTGCACATTTCACTAAATTGATTGATAATTAAATCTAATCCTTTTTGTTTAGTTAATCGTGTCACGATCCCAATTAGTGCAACATCTTTATCTTCAGGCAATCCCACTTCTTTTTGTAAAGCTAATTTATTTACAATTTTATCTTTAAACACCGTCTCTAAATCATAATTTTTAACGATTTGAGGATCTGTTGCTGGATTAATTACATCATAATCAACACCATTTAAAATACCATACAAATCATATTTTCGCATTTCTAAGATATTTTGTAAACCTTCTCCATACTCTGGAGTTAAAATTTCACGTGCATAAGTTGGTGAAACAGTTGTAATAATATCACTATAGAAAATAGCTGCTTTCATCATATTTAAACATCCATCATTTCGACAATTACCATTATAGTATAAATAATTATCTAATCCAAATAACTCACTTAACAATTTAGGGTCAGCTTTTCCCTGGAAAGCAATATTATGAATTGTAAAGACGATTTTAATATTATCGTAATGTTCATAATAACAATATCTTTCTTTATACAACATCGCAATCATCGCTGTTTGCCAATCATGCAAATGAAGAACATCCGGCTTAATATCAAGATGAGAAATCAATTCAAGAACTGCAAAATCAAAATATGCAAATCTTTCATAATCATCATCATAGCCATACAAACCAGGTCTTCTAAAATATTGTTCATTATCAATAAAATAGAAACGTACCCCGTCTAATTCATAAGTAAACACACCACAATATACTTTTCGCCATCCTACCCAAATATCAAAACTAGTGACATATTCAATTTCATCAGCCAATTTCATATCTTGATACTTTGGCAGCACTACAATACTTTCAACACCTTTCTTTACCATCTCTTTTGGTAAAGAACCTAGGACATCTGCAAGCCCACCCGATTTGATAAACGGCGTCGCTTCAGATGTTGCAAATAAAACTCGCATTAAACCACATCTCCTTCTTTAATATACAATGGCGTAGTTGCGTCACCTTTTAAATTCAATTGCCGTTGTACTTTAGAAGTCTTATCCATAATTACATTTTCTAGATGCGCTCCTGGATTAACCACTGAACCTGAGAATAGAATACAATTTTTTACTACTGCACCGGTCCCAATTACTACATCACGTCCAATTATGCTATTTTCCACCGTCCCATTGATCATTGCTCCATTTGCAACAAATGATCTTGTTACATCTGATTCTGTTAAATATTTTGCTGGAGGTGTATCATTTGTGATTGTGTAAATCGGCCAGTTGCTTTTAAATACTGCTGATGACACATCTAAATCTAAGAACTCTAATGAATATTTATAATAATGTTCTAATGAATCAATGCAGCGTGCATAACCTTTATATTCATAAGCATTAATTTGTTTTTCATCACATAAATAACCCAGTACATCTTTTAAACTAAAGAATGAACTGATTTTTTGCGCCTGCTTCATTACTTTTAATAAAGTTTTTGTATTAATTACATAAGTTTCTAATGAAATACTACGATCTTTACGACTACCCTTATTACGTTCTACAGCCGTTACAACTTTATCTTTGATCGTTAAGCAATCACATCCAATATATGCTTCATTAGCATCATGAACTTTCTTATATACCATTGTAATTTCAGCACCGGTTTTTTCGTGATTTTCAATTACATCTTCATAATCCATTGTTGTTATGATATGTGCTGGAGCAATCACAACATAATCAGCCTTATTAGCTTCTAAAAAAGCGATATTTTCAATTAAATTATTAATATCATGATTATAATTAGGGTTATTGGCGTATTTTTCATTATATAATAATGAAACCCCACCAGCTTTAGAGTTAAAGTTCCAAGAATCACCATTACCTAAGTGTTTAAATAATGATCTTGGTTTTTTTTGAATCAATACTCCGACTGCATCAATTGTTGAATTTGACATATTAGATAATACGAAATCAATCAATGCATAACGTCCTAAAAAACTAACAGACGCTACTGGTCTTCTCTCTGTAAGACCGACAAAATCTACATCTGAGTGTAAATTAACTATACCAATTGCTTTTACCATCTCTATTTCCTCCCCTACTTATTATCACTAACCAAAGCGACTTCTTTAGCTTCTTTGTTGATCTTAGTTTTTGCACGAATAACTACACCTTCATCAACAATTGCTTTATACACTTCAGCGCCTTCTTCAACTAATACCCCTGGCATTAATACTGAATCAATAACTTTAGCCCCTTCACCAACATTAACGTTGTTGAATAAAACTGATCCTTCAACATTACCATTAACTAAACATCCTTGTGTAATCAAAGAATTTTTAACTTTAGCTTGATCCCCGATAATTTGCGGTTTTCCTAAAGTATCTTCAGTATAGATCTTCCAATCTTTCTTGATGTTATATAAATCAAGATCTTTATCTTTTAACAAGTCCATGTTAGCCTGCCATAAGCTTTCA
>ENA-OPBN01000665-OPBN01000665.1-human-gut-metagenome-genome-assembly--contig:-NODE-665-length-22656-cov-2.854121_pt1 | contig 22656 bp, 10 predicted proteins | sample MGYA00241068_ERZ501452 | MGnify/ENA primary metagenome ERZ501452 (study PRJEB25962, sample SAMEA2042507) | human gut metagenome | biome: human gut; feature: human-associated habitat; material: faeces... | reverse complement strand
AGCGAGGCAAACGGAGGCAGCGACCATGATACAACAACACTGGCTGCCAATACGATTTATGGAGATAAAGATCTTTCAAAAGACGGTGGATATGCCTATGGGTTATCGAAATATTTACCGTATGGAATCTATGTGGTGGCAGAGCAGCAGCCCCATGTTGATGAACTGAATGATTTTAAAAACCGACACTATCAGATCGATCGGCCAAGGGAAGTAACATTGCCGAGTGTTTATGCATCTTATGATGCATCACAGGAAACTCCGGAAACACTCAATTCTTTCTATAATTATGGCCGGGCTGATTCCATGCAGCAGTTGGAACAGAAATATCAGATCCGGTTTGGTGAGGAGGACCATAAGATCCAGGCCCATAATCATCATGGGGATTTTGAAGTTTATAAGTATGGCCTTGATTTGAATGAGATCACAAATGGGGTTCGGGCAGAGGCCGGTAACTATTTTGCATTGACGCAAAGCCCATGGCGGCCGCTGAAAAATTATTATAATCCGGAAAATGATCGTTCTGCTGCCGAAGTTACCTATTATCTGACAGAGGGACAGAGCGGCAGAAAAGGAATTTCAGAAAATTACCGGTATAGTTCCCTGTCTGAAGATGCGGGACTTTCCGATGACGTTCCATATCCGGGTGCGGATATTACGGCAGATAACCGGTTAGGAATCCAGTACCGGGATCATGTTGCAACGATGACAGGAATGCAGACAGCTTATGACGGGAAATATGCTGCCATGCTGGTTCCGTATAGCGTGGTTGCATCAACGGATGAACAGGCAGAGGTGACAGATGAAGAGCCGACTCAGGGAGGAAACGCAACATATCGGGGATTTGCTTACGATAAGTTTGTGAACCGCTTCTTTACGGCAAAGCTTAGAATAGAAAAGATTGACTCAGAAACCCATGAGAATATCCTTCACGACGGTGCACTTTTCAATCTGTATGCGGCATCCCGTGATGACAGTGAGAGTGGTCAGGGAACCGTAAAATTTACGACAGAACCCACGCAGTTTACCGGAACAAAAGAATTCTTAACGGCAATGGGGGCTATCGACATCCGGCCGATTGCAAAAGGCCGGATTGCAAGGTGGATTGATCGCATTACCGGAAAAGAGAATGGCATCGGTGATCTGTATAGTGGAACTGTACCGGAGGGTACACCAATCTGCAGTGAGGATGAGCAGATTGTTCTAGGGGATGAATACGGGAATAAGACCGTAGCCTTTAAAACTTATTCAACAATCAGGGACGGCCTGATGCGGGATGAGATGACAGACACGGGATCTTCTTATCAGGACCAGAATGTCGGTTATTTGGAGCTGCCGCAGCCTTTAGGCGTGGGTGTTTATGTCCTGGCGGAAGTGGATCCGCCAGCCGGATACGCGCGGAGTAAGCCAATCGCGATCGAGGTTTACAGCGACAAGATCACTTATTATAAGGAAGGAGCAAAGGATAATCGGGTCCTGGCAGTCGTTTATGAGGATGATGCGGACCACCAGACAACCAATGCAAACAAACCGGAAGACAAAGTAAACGTGGCGCAGGTCTATGTGGAGAATACTCCGATCCGGTTGGAGGTTGAAAAGGTAAAAGAATCCTCTGCAGAGAAAGCCAATACAACGGCGGACAAGACGGTCAGCTATAAGATTTCCGGCCGTGTGGATGGAAAATACAGTGAGATCGGAAAAAATCCGGACCTGGTTTATGCGTACCGGGATGGAAAATATTTAGGATATGCATGGCAGAAAGGAACCCTGGAGTATTTAGAGGAACGCAAGGCAGCAGGAGAACAGGTGGAAATTGTCTATTCCCACGGAACATTTGCGGGCTATGGATATGTTACCAGAACTCTTGAAACTGCAGATGATGAAAATGGCTACGTAGCAGGGGCATTGATGACATTGTTTGATGCAATTCCTGTAGAACGCTCTGGATTTGAGGGAGATGAGACTTATAAAGGACTGAAGATTGAAAGAAATCTCACGAACAATATCACCAGAATGTATATCGAGCAGGGGTATGCTGGCGAAAAGGTAGAGTTTGTTCGTGAAAAGGATGAAGCAGGTAAAGAACTGGAAGTAACTTTCCCGGTCGGCATTGACAAGGACGGAAACTCCATTTCAGCTACCGGCGGAGTATGGTCTGCGGTTACGTTGCAGCGGCCGGATACAGATATTTTATATTATGACCTGGATGGACTGGATCCATATCAGGAGCGCTATATTGACGGACAGTTCATTACCTATGTGTATGACAGAATGCACAAACTGACGCCTGTGGAAGAGGCAGAACGGGACCGCAGAAATTTCGCAAAGAGTGACAGCGATCATTCAATGTATGTCTTTAAGAATGGAGTTCCGTATTTAGAGATTACAGAAGGCGATTTTACAAGGGTAAAACACCGTAAGAATGATAAGCAGCTTGAAGTGGAGGCAGGCACCAAAATCTATCATTTGGATAAAGACGGGTACCGCGATGCTTTGGTTGATCCGGCAACAGGAATGGCATATATCGAAGAATACTGTGAAGACGGAACGGTAAGAATTTTGGTATGGCCAGTCAACGTAAGGAAGGATGAATTTGGAAATGTGATTGCTCGTGATAAGGTTACGACTTCCCGTATTGCTACGGTGGGCGAAAATAAGGACGGCTATGCAGAGGATGAAACGCTGGATGTGGTAAATAATTCCACCGCGGAGATACCGGATGCGGATAAACCGTCGTATACCCATACGGAGTCCGGCCATATTACTGGAACCTGGAAAGGAAATGGGGAGCAATCACACGAAGAGAGTAGCATTGAGCAGAACCGTTTTAAGCAGGATATGAATGGCTCTGTCCTGGTAGATGATAATAATGGTGATTTCTTAAATGAACTCAATCCAGTCTATGATGACCATGGTTTGGTTTTGTATTACCAGAGAAGTTCAGAAACCTACAAAAAGGGTGAGGATCTTTATGACCGAAATGGAGATTTTGTCAGACACCAGGATTCAGATAATCTGGAAGAATATAACCAGAATGCGTACCGCATCAATGAACACGATGAACTGTATGATTCTTCCTGGGATGAAGAGTCTCCGAACAGGAAAAATCTGTATCACAGGCTGGGTGAGGGATACATCCTTGAAAACACCTGGCTCAGCTCCGACAAGACTCCAAATGATCCATTCGATACGTTCCAAATGGACGGTCAGGCAGATGTTTTAAAACGCCTTCCGAGCGGAACCTATATTTTGGAGGAGTTAAAGGCACCGGAGGGGTATGTGAAGGGGCTGCCTAGCGGCATTACTGTTGCGGAGACGGGAGAACTTCAGCATGTTCAGATGGTTGACCGGACCACAAAGATTGAAATTAGTAAGATCCATGCGCCGCAGGATACCAAAATGACAGTTCTGGATATGGACCATGAACATCCGGAAACGGGAGAGAAACCGTATGAGCGCGAGGTGGTGACTGGTGATATTGCTTCCTATACATACAGTTCTGTTCCTGGAGCAAAACTGGCGCTGTATCCGGCCAGACGAGTATATAGTGCGGATACGGAGAAATATCCAAAGGGATATTATCTGGTAAAAACACAGGATACTCCGCTAGTTTGGGAAGATTCAAACAGTACTGCTTCCAACCCTGCATGGAATACCGCGGAGTGGAACAGTGAAAATGAACCGGCCTATTTCGAGAGGATCCCGACGGGAGATTATCTGTTGAAAGAGATTGAAACACCGGAAGGATTTGTAACAGCAGATCTGGTGGAAATCACGGTTGGAGATCAGTCAGAAGTTGAAACCGTCTGCATGAAGAATGATACCACAAAGGTTGAGATTGAAAAATTCTTTACAGATGAGCACGGAGAGAAAGTCCAGCTGTCTGGGGCGGAATTTAGCCTTCATCAGGCAGTGGTCAATGCAGAAGGGGAAATTATTTACGATGCGGATGGCACGCCGGTATATGATGCCCGTGTTCTGGCATCATATAAGAGCGGTGCTGTTGCGGATTATCAGGATTTCCGCGATGCATTTGAAAAAGCGTATGCGTCCTATGGTGTGGATCTTTCACTATTTGGCTGGAAGGAGAATGGGCAGGAAAAATCTGCAACCGTCACAGCTAAGACGGTAATGGATGCGACAAGCGCCGGAGGAAGTCACGACCGATTTGCAACGAAAGCACTCCTTACCATGATTACAAGCGACGGGGAGACTATACGCGTAGCAGTATCTGGCAACCTGCCGGAAACCGTCTTTGATTACCAGTTTGATTATCAGAAATTGGAGCATATAAATGCTTACGCGGATACTTACCTTACGGACAGAGGCACCAGAAGGATCAATGGCCTGCCAGCAGGGGAAAAGTATGTCCTTGTAGAAACCAAGGCACCCGATGGATTTTTAAAAGCAGATGCCCAGGTGATTGTAGTGGAGAACCGGAAGGAGATCCAGCAGTATCACATCGAGGATCTGGAGGGACAGATCTGGCTTTCTAAAGGTGCTGTTGGTATGGACGGGGAACTGGCGGGAGCTACCATGGCCCTGTATAGAGCAGATCCGTCAGGAAATTTGAACCAGTCCGATGAGTATCTGGTCAGCCAGTGGGTAACCGGAGCAGATGGCATTTATACAGTGACAGATAAAGTAAATGGCAGGATCCCGGAAGGATATCAGGTGGGAGATTTAAGGATTCACATCGAGACGGGCCTGGCAGAAGGCATCTATTATTTAGTGGAACTGTCAGCACCGGACTATTATACCTTAGCAGAGCCGGCACGATTTGAGTATCATCTGGATGATTTGGTACAGACGATTCGGGCAGTCAATGAAGCGGTGAAAGGTGCGCTTTCTATCACCAAGACTGGAGAAGACGGTCAGGGACTTGCCGGAGCGACATTTGAGATCAAAGCCTATAAAGGGGATGAACTGGATGAGCCGGTTTCCACAAACATGATCTATGGAACAGAGCCAGTCATCACCGTGCAGGATCTTCCTGTTGGTGAGATGCGGCCAGATGGAAGCATCATTCCATATACATACACGTTACAGGAGATCGCAGCGCCGGAGGGTTATAGTGTAAATCCGGAAATCATCACCTGGCAGTTTGAGCCGAAACAGGGTGACGGCCAGAGCTTTGCCCATGAGACGGTAGTAATTCATCAGGAGAGCGTAAAGGATCAGAAAACCAGGCTGTATTTTAGTAAGCAGGACTTCGATGTTTTAGGGGATGACAATACAGAAGGTGCTTTTATAGATGGGGCAATTCTTTCCATTTATGAAGTGACAGGAAAAGATGAACACGATCAGCCTGTATATGATAAAGATGCACCGTTTACGACCTGGACCACCAGAAAATTGGAGAAGAGGCATAAGGTTATCGGACTTATCGCAGGGCATACCTATATCCTGGTGGAAGATACTGCGCCGAAGGGGTGGAATCTGATGAAGCCGGTACTGTTTACGGTATCCAGTGATGGAAGGAGTATCCAGGGCCTTTCTAACCAGATGGAGAGTATTGAAATCCAGCGGGTATCAAAGAATGATTATGAATTGGATACGATCAATCGTGATACCACAAGCATTGAGCAGGTAAAACTGAAGGGCCGTTATGTGACCCAGATATATTATGAGCTGACGGACGCAAACAAAGATCTGATAGAAAGCTGGATCGGTGCTGGCGAGGAACATGTGATAAGAAAACCGTTCGCTTCTGTGTCAGAAGGATCGGCCTATACCATCACGGAGTACTGCAGGTATTCCGATGGAACGGTTCTTGTGACGGATCGGTTCACCAAAACATTCTGGTTTGATGAAAATGGAGAGATTAAAATTCCAACCAGAGAAATTGACCATGTAAATGAGACCTTATCTTATGCGGACGGAACCAAGATTACCGCGTTTATTCCAGATGCGGATAATCAGGAAAAGCAGGTGAAAAATCCTCTGCAGAAAGATGATCTGGTAATAACCAGACTGTCTGCGGATGGTGCCAGTGCATTAGCGCCGGATCAGGCAATTTTTGAAAGAATTCGAATGATCAATACGGATCACAAAACGGCAGATATGGTATTAACCGTGACTGTCGATGCAGATACAAGCATTATTGATCCGGGAACAGGAACTTTCGACGGAGAAAAACTGGTATTCCATTTTGAGAGCGTGGCGCCGGGTGAAGCTGCATACGCTGCTTTTACAACACAGGTAAGTGGTGAGGCATCTACGATTGAGGCGAAAGCAGAATATAACGGAATTGTAAGGGAAACCCAGAAGACAGTGCCGGTATTAACCTATGGAAAAGTAGTATTGTTCAACGAACTTACGGGATCTGGAAAGGAGCGGTATAAAGATCAGAAAACATCATTTAGGGTAAAACTTTATGACGCATCGACAGGAAGGGAACTTTCAGGCACATATTCATACAGCGGCAGCAGGACCGGCATGATAAAGAGTGGCGATACCATCAGCCTCTCTGGTAATGAATATGTCAAGATCGATCCGGGTTACTATAAAAATGTGACCTATGAGATTGAAAAGATCGAGAATGGCCTGCACCATACGGAGAAAATGACGTCCGGAAGTGTAGATGCAACTCGCGGAAACGGAGCCAGATTTACCAGAAATATTGAGGATACGGCGAAACGCACGATATTTAAGCAGGGAGAAACCTATGTGCTTACGGAAGAAACCGTATTCGCAAATGGGGACAGCCTTCCGACAAATAAGATCAGTACAATTCTGGGCCAGTCTGTGAATGTTGAAGGCATTGCAGCCGCGGACCGGAAAACCAAAGTTATGATCTCAAAGACGGAAATTGGCGGTGGTAAAGAGCTTCCTGGCTGTGAAATGGAATTATACGATGAGGAAAATAATTTGATCCACAGATGGACCAGTTCTGATGTAGCGGAAAGCCTTGAAGAATTCCTGGAACCGGGAAAGACCTATAGACTGGTTGAAAAAAGCCCGGAACCTGGATATTCCTATGCGGAAGATATCACCTTTACCGTAAATGAGGACGGCACAGTGGACCGTGTGGTTATGGTGGATAAGCCTACTCACATCGTGTTATCTAAAAAGAAGATCACAAACAGTGAGGAACTTCCGGGTGCGCTGCTTCAGGTCGTAGATAAGGACGGAAACGTAGTAGAGGAGTGGATCTCTACGGACAAGCCTCATGAAATTGTTGCAAAACTGGTAGTGGACGAGAGTTATGTGCTGCGAGAGGTTCGGCCTGCAGACGGCTGGGCATATGCCGAAGATGTGCCGTTTAAGGTGAGTCATGACGGAACAGTTGATTATGTCAAGATGGAGGACAAGCCGACTCATGTTGTAATTTCCAAGCAGGAGATTACGGGAAGTAAAGAACTTCCGGGCTGTACGCTGCAGGTCATTGATAAGAATGGAAATGTGGTAGATGAGTGGGTTTCTACCGACCAGCCTCATGAAATTAAGGAGAAACTGATCGCAGACGAGGAATATACACTGCGGGAGGTTCGTCCGGCAGACGGTTGGGCCTATGCGGAAGATATTCCGTTTAAAGTAAGCCATGACGGAACGGTCGATCAGGTCAAAATGGAGGATAAGCCGACGCATGTGGTTGTATCCAAGAAGAAAATTACGGGAAAAGAAGAACTTCCGGGCTGTCATCTGGTGATAAAGGATAAGAATGGAAATGTGGTTGATGAATGGACCTCTTCAACGATACCACACGAAATCGTAGCAAAACTGATTGCCGGAGAAACTTATACACTTATTGAGATCCGGCCGGCAGATGGCTATTCGGTTGCGGAGAGCATTGAATTTACGGTATCCAAAGACGGCAGCGTCGATATGGTGGAGATGTTTGATGATGTAACCCATGTAGAATTTGGCAAGGTAAATCAAAATGGCACGCTTCTTAGTGGTGGCCAGATACAGATCAAAGATCTGGACGGAAATGTACTGGTTGATTTCGTGCCGGATGGTACGGTTTACCGGGTTGACGGTGTACTGAAAGCCGGAGAGACCTATGTCATACACGAAGTATCAGCTCCTGGTGGATACCGGGTATCTGAGGATCAGGAGTTTATTATGCCACTGGGTCAGGAAACAAAAGAAATCCGATTCGTGAATTATGCAATCAGTGGCGGTGGCGGCGGAGGTGGAACTACTCCGGGAAAACGCCAGATGTCCATTCGCAAGTACGATCCAGTAAACCAGATCGGCGTGGCCGGAGCGGAGCTTACTGTTTACACTTCAGATGGAAGCTTGTATTTAAAAGGTATTACGGATGAGAGCGGATATCTGACATTTGCTATGCCGGTAGATGGAACCTATACATATCAGGAAACAGAGGCACCGGCTGGATATTATCTGAACCCTTCCGCACAGTATCTGTATATTAAAGATGGTAAAGTAACCAATCCAGAAAATAGGACCTTGTATGATTATCCAAATGTGGAGGTGATACTTGAAAAGAAAGATTCAGAAGACGGCACAGCGGTTCCGGATACACTGCTTCAGGTGATTGATCCGGCCGGCCAGGTGGTATTTCATGGCAGAACGGATGAAGCAGGAGCGTGCAAGGTTCCGGCCGGTAAGGCAGGAACTTACCGTATCGTGGAGATCGAACCGGCAAACGGATATGAGCGGTCCGAAGCACCATGGCAGTTCCTTGTTTCATATGACGGAACCATTGCTGGGGAAACAACGCTATATAATGAAAAGATTGATAAAAGGGTTGGTATCGGGCGGATCTATGCACATTATGAAAGTACGAATGGAAGCAGTGGATCCTATGGATTGGGTGTTCCAGACTGGCTGAAGCAACCGAAGGCAGGAGATACTACAGATTCATTCAAATGGTATGTACTGGCAACCATCTTTGCGATGGGCGCAGGGGGACTGGTGCTTATCGGACGAAGGAAAGGAAAGAAAAAAGATGATGAGGCGTAGATATTTTAGCGCCCTGATGTTTACGGCGGTACTGGTATTTGCCAGTCCCGCCGGGAAAACCATGGCGAGTCAGGTATCAGAAAACCAAACGCAGAGTATTGCAGAGGATGTGAACGCAGCGGTGCCTTCTGAGGCAGAAAAGCAGGTTAGCGGCGCAGATGATGCGATTACCACGGTAGATAAAGTATCTGGTGAGCAGCCATATTATGGTCCAGGAGAGACTGACGGAAGTTATGTATATTATTCGCAGGTGTTTCCAAAGGATGCGGATCAGGATCCGTATCTGCCAGAGGAAGAGCACGTTGACGGAGATGATACATACCGGGTGGTGGATTATGAGGTGCAGGAACAGTCTCTTTCAGGAAGGAAGAAGCACATCCGGGATACGTTACTGCTGAAAGATTATGAAGGGATCGACGAGATCCCGGAAACCTATAAGGTGGAAATTGCAGATAATCCGTTTCGAACGGTAACAGAATATACATTGCCGATCAAAGATGCAGAGCGGGTAAATGAACGCTGGGAAGATTCCTTTACGTTTGATATTGTTGTAGAACATGCAGACTCAAGACTATTCCAGATTGGAAATGAGGTGATATCACTCAATCAGACTGCGGATCCGTTTGCTGGCAGTGAAGGGCTTCTATTAAAGCTGATCGGGGTGCCGAATGACGCATACCAGATCGATCATACGGCCTGGGCCGGTAACATGTATGAGCAGAATGGGATCCTGTATCGGAATGCAGTTGCTTATGGGAAAAAGCTGGTTTATGATCTGGAAATTTCGTATGAAGATGTGATCACCCTGCCAGAAGAAGAGGGGTATCAGATCCGGGCACAGTATGAACTGCTGCCGAAGGATGCTTCTGTTATGTCGGAAAGCACATCAAAATCCTCGGGATTCAATCGCTGGGATTGGCTTAAAAACCTATGGGAAGAGATGATGAAGTTTCTGAAAAAGATAGCAGAAACTGTAAAAAAGCATCCGTACATTACGGCGGTTATATTTTTCCTATTGTTTATCGCAATCATATTATACCTTGCTGTCAGACGCAGAACAAAAGATGCCGAAGAGCCGGAGCATGTTTCAAGGCGGTGGCATCGCGGTCCGAAACGCGGCAGAAGAAGGTAGATCTAGCTGCGTGTGGTGTCACAGCCATACGCAGTTTTTTAAAAAGAAGAATTTAAGGAGGGTTGTGTTGAAGCAGAAAATCGGTTTTTTAGTATTGAAATCAGGTGGAAACGAAGAAGCGCGCTATTTATATCCAACAGTATTATATCATTTAGCGCTTCGCTCCAGGATCAAAAGAGAATTAGAAACAGGAAAAGTGCTGCGATGCTGCTGCAGAGAGGATGAGACAGAAGTGACTATCAATGAAAAATTAGAGCTTCAGTTTTTGCAGGGCAGACACGCGGCCACATGCGTAGAATACGTTCGGCAGCTTGCTAAGTATTCAAAAGCCGCCGGTGTCATTCCGTTCATCTATGGGCGTGGATTTTCCATACCGGTTGCCTTTAAGTGCAAAAAAGGGGCCAGGAAGGAAGCCGGCATATATTCTGGAGAGGTACTTGATCTGGGGAAGAGGAAGCGATTTGATTTAACAGCCCTAAATGCGGTTATTGCGGCCCGAGCATTTGAAATGTGCGCACAGACAGGGCAAATGACGGCGGATGCTGTGCTTTCCCAGATGGAGTATGAATATGGCTTATATCAGTATGAGGACCTAGATGGTGCGCCGATCTCGATCAATAGTTCACTTGTACTTACCCGTAGGGCAAAGATTGGAGAAACGGCATTCTTTTGTGGAAAGGTGCGTAAAATCAGCGATCAGTATGGTGCCAGGATATATTTAATCTGTGAAAATGATTATGGGAACTTTAATATTTCGCTTCCTCGCGTGAAGTGGGAGAAGCTTACTTCTGCTATGTGCCACAGCGATTGTGTGGTCTGCTGCATTACCGGGTTTGTTCGGGAGAAAGAAATCATTCCGTTTAAAAAGGGGCATTATGACAAAATCACGAAGACCTCAACTGCAGGAAAACAGGAGGCAAAACGTGTCCTTGAATTTGCAAGCTTCACTCTGTTTTATCTGAATGAATATGGTCTGATCGGTGGAAGTGAAGAGGAATTGGCAGCGGTGAGTGAACTGATGCGGCAGGGGAAGCATGTGATCAAGCCATATTACCCGATTCCGGGATGTGACAAAATTCCAAAGTATTATGTGTTTTAAGAATGCAGCAGGAAGGAAAATAAATGCACTATATCAAAGGATGCCCATGCCTGTTTAAGGTGGCGTGGATAGCAGATCATGCACTAAAAAATATCTATGTAATTCAGAAATGCGCTTCATGTGGATACACGAAGGAGCAGTGTGATTATGTGTTTGAAGAATTAAAGAGCATGAAAATAGTAGACACAAAGCCAGAATCAGCCTACATTTCTGATTTATACCAGACATATGGGGAACTGCCATTTCATTGCGAAGAAGTGGATACAAACTTTCACTTTGAACCGGAATGTCAGGAAGTAGATTTTTGCAAAATATGTGAATTCTCGAAAGAGTTTTGCAATTGTCAGCTTAACGCGGAACTGCAGGTGCTGCGTTATATGTTTCATAATCCGACTGTTTCAATGATACGGAGAAATGTATTTCACATGCAGGTTTGCATCATTTTAGAACAGATGGGGCACATAAGAGGGTATGTATTACCGGTTGGAGAACAATTATATAAAGCGTTCAAAGATGCCAGGAAGCGTACCTCTGCTTCATTCCTATATGACAAAGAAAAGCTGCTGGATCATATATTAAACGGAAATCGGGGAATACTGCCAGAGCATCATGCCTTGGAAGCCAGGAAAATTCTGCGGAATTTACTGGATGCCATTTTAATAGAGAATGAGGTGTGTTCGGCAAAAAGGTATGAGGATTGTCTGAAGAAACTTCGTGCTGCACCTGCTTATCAGGGACGTGAACGACAACAATTTTTTGAAGATATCTGTATATACGATGAGATTTCGTATCTGTTTTTTGAGGCAGTAGCGGTGGAATTTGGTCAGAAAGATGATAGACAGCTATGTCCTGAAGAAGCACAATCCGCTCATAAAAAGAAAATATTGGTTCCTACATACAGCGACAGGCCGGCTTTATCACTGGAGGAGCTGATGAGTCAGGCGAGTATGAGTGCAGGATTTTTAGGGCATGAAGCTAAGGAAGAACGGAAAACTTCGGGACTGAACTGCCCGGAAAATTTCAGTAAGTCCGCTCCAGACGCCCATAAAAATAATCATAAATTGCCGTTGGATTCGCTAAATAGTGATCGTCAGGCGCATTTTGAAATCCGAGAAAACCAGGCATTTTCCGGCGAAAAAGTTCCAATGCAGTTACTGAAAACAGTAGAAACTATGCCAGAAAATACAGAGTATATGCTTGATTTTTTGCCAGACTCTGACCATATAAGTCGGACATCAGGGGGTGGGACAGAAACAGGATCGGATAAAAATACGGCGCAAAAAGAGGAACTAAAGAAGGTTTCAATGGCGTTTATGACGGATGAAGGTGCTCTGCTTGTGGAAGACGGAGATGTGATAGACATACACAACGAAGACTTTTTGCCGTTTTGCGCCGTAGTATCTTTGGAAGAATGGCTGACCATGGATTATGCGAAGCGGGGAAGGCAGGAAGGGCTATTCATAACGGTTGCGTCACGAAGATGTGCCTATTTTCTGAACAAAAAGATGATCAAACCACTTGTGTTTGAGTATCTGCTTCATGTGATCCGGCGGCCAATTTATACATATTCGGTATACCTTGTGTGGCGTATCCTTTCCATGAACGGACTTGGATATATCCGGCCAAAGGTAAAAGTTTATTCGTTATCGGCTCTTTATAATGCCGTCCAGGGGACAGACCAGTTGCAGCCAATGGCAGATATAGTGAAAGAAACTGCTCCCGATAACAGTAATGTGTATTCCGTGACAGCACTATATAAGCGCTATGTCACAAGCAAAGAACCTCTGCTGTTATCGGAAGATATAAGAAAGCTGTACCGACATTATGTAAATGTAGAATATGCTTTTGGCACATCACGCGAATGTCAGAATGGAGATTTTTTGTGCCGAAAGACCTTCCTGTCATGCGAGTTTTCGCCATTTGATTTGGAAGAAAAGAAGAAGGATCAGACCTTTATGTGTTACGAAATTTCTCCAGATTTGATCCCACAAAATGCACTGTCAGATCTATTTCTGGCAACGAGATATACCATTGTGCAGGCATTAACAGAACCGATTTTTATACGTTCTAATGCAAAGTTGGTGGCGCTGGAGGCAAGCAGTTTTTCGTTGATAGTCGATACCAGAAACCGTCATATCATTGATGAAATGGATCAGATATTAATGAGCCGGTATGCGCATTTGCTGTCTGAAAGCGGATGCAGGATGCCAGTGATAAAACGATACTGGATTTGAAAGATATGGGGCGGATTTTGTGCCATGTGCGTGGCGTAATCCAGGTGGAAAACGCTGCGGCCTGTGCATGGCATAATTATGTTGTGCCATGTACAACAGAAGAAACTGCGCCATGCACATGGAGCTTATACAGTAAGAAAAACCTATAGAATGCCTGAAATAATGTTTTTAAACCCATAAAAAGGAATACATATAAAGGATATTTTTAGAGCTGAAAAATCCAGAAGCCAGGCCCCATGAAATATGTATGAGAAAAAATTAGAAATAAATGAGAGTAGATGAGGTGGTACATGTTACATCTTCGAATGATTTACGATGAGATTTTAAAAAATAGTGTATTTGCAAGTTCCAGGCCCGGCCGAACAGATGCAAGGGTGATTTTAATTCTGGCCCTGCTCTTAAAATATAAGCGCCTTAGGCGGAAGATGATCCTATTCTTGATTCAGCATATTGATCCGTGTATCCAGGAAACTGGAAGCATGGGGCAGCGGACGGTCAAAACGTGCATTGAACGGGGCTGGATAAAAATGCAGGAACAAAGGGGAGCGCGGGAGAAAGGGCTGTATTCCATTACTCAGGCTGGAAAGAAGCATCTTTACGAATTGATAAACGAATATTTCCAAGGAGAAACCGTTCAAAACATGGTTTCGGTTCTGGATACGTATGCTGCAGGCAGGACAAATATGGAATTATCCCAACATAAGGAAGCAGAGATCACGGCGGCGCTGAAAATGGTAACCTCTGATTATAGGGGAAAATGGACGCAGCTGGAGTTTGAAGTTCCGTATTCAGTTGAAATGATGCGGGAGTATAGCGGCCAGGCGAAGAAGCGTGGAGATATCTTTGCAGATCTAAAATTGTCATACCGATGCACGGATCACTTAGAAGAACGTCCACTTTGTATAGAGATTGATATGGGAACAGAGCGGGTAAGTACGCATGGTGGATTACTTTTTAAATGCAATGCGTATGCACAGGTAAACCGCCGGATGCGGCAAATCTCCCTGCATCAGGCAATCAATGTGGTGTTTGTTTTCAGCAATGATCCTGCGGATGATCTTCAGCAGACAGATCTTTTAAAATTTGAATCCATAAAACGTTATCAACAGCCGCTGCTGCCATTTCTGTCCTTTATCTGCAGGCAACAGGATCCAGATGCTTCTGTAACTTTGAAAAAAATGGAACAGGCCCTGGGAAAGGTAAAAGAATGTGATGCGTTTGGCTATGAAAAGAAACAGTTTTATCGAGATGCAGAATTCTTTTTGCATGTTTTAAAGGAGCAGTGCAGTAATCAGGAGCAGGCCGGAGAGAAAGAAATCCTAGCTTGTATGACAGAAATATCGGATTTCTGCAGAAATCATTTGGAAACATCCAGAACAGAATACAGCAGGCAGTATGCTCTGAAAAAGAGAATGGATCTGTTTGAACAGATCAGAAAGAATAATTCGTATGCGTTGGAGGGGGTGAGGAATGGAATGAGCCTCTCCTGCAATTCCCATCAGGATTTTGAACAGGAAATTCCATTTTTATTCCCGGAGCTATACTTCCGGGATCAGTTTGGAGTCTTTCTTTATCATTTGGGTATTACCAGGGAAAATGTAAAGGTTTCATCCGTGTATGCCATTCCGCTGTTTGAAGAACAGGACGTTGCAGAAATTGGTACAGTTTACCGATGCGTATTTATGGTTGGTGAGCTTACGGTCCTGATTGAAAATTTGAGTTCCGATATGGGCGGCCTTATCCGGGCAAGGGATTATGTACGGCTCCCGCCGGCCGCCAGAGAGAATACCATTATGATCATGCTGATGAATGACAGGGAGGAACTGGCTGACGGGAGCTATCTGAAAGAAGGAACTTTATATAACCAGTGGGGCAGTGAGGAGCACATCACGGATCAGGCAGCCATGGGTATGGCCTTACTTGCAAAAAAGATGGCACCGACAATGACAGCATTCGGCACCGGTTATGCTTTTGAGTCTGTTCCGTTTCTGATGAACTCTACACAGGATTATATCATGCTTCATTACTCAGAATTTCTTCAGGCACTTCAGAGACCGGTGCGGCCCTGGATACGAATGGACCTGTATGTGAAGGAACAGAACAAGGTGCCATATATTCCATTCCTTATATACCGTACAGGAGAACATCAGGAAGAGGAAACATACAAAGTTCCATTTCATAAAGAAAAGCAGTATACGCCGGTTGACTGGAGGGGGTTATGCAATGATTAGAAAGACTGTTGCCATGTCGTTGATCCTGGCAGCAGGTATCTGTGTTTATCAGGGATCGTCTTCTTATATAGAGGCGCGCATGGAACAGGAGCATTTGAAACAGGCAGCATTTCCCGGAAATGAAGGAAACCTATCAGAAGAGGAGGGGCGTAAGGGGAATGGAGCAACCAGGGAAGAAACGGTGCTTTATACTTCACCGATAGATTTTGAAGTCTTAAAGAGTATCAACCCGGATATTGTTGGCTGGATACAGATTCCTGGGACAGCTATCGATTATCCCATTTGCTGGCGGGCCGATGATAACGAATATTATATGACGCATTCGGCAGAGGGCAATAAGCGGGAATTTGGTGCCATTATGCTAGATGGATCCAATTCCTCTGCGGCAGAGGATCATCTAGTTGTACTTTATGGACACCATATGCGCAATGGGACGATGTTTAAAGATATCGTCCGGTATACGGATGCGGATTATTTGAATGACCACAAATCAATTTATTTATATTTCCCAGACAGGGAAGAGCGATACAGCGTGATCAGAACCATTGTTTGCTCAGCAAAAAGTTTTGAGCCTTCGCAAATGGTGAAGGAAGAGCTACTTTTCAAAGAATGGTGTCGCAATTCATGGAATGGATTGCCGGAAGAGACAATTCAAAAGAAAATGCTTGCACTGGTGACTTGCAGTTATGGAAGCAGGGATGAAAGGACAATCTGCTTTGCGATGATCGAAAAATGAAGGACAGGAGGTGATGCTCCTGCGTGTTAGAGGTAGGAGACGGTTATGAAAAAACGGATATTCGGACGAATGATAAAAAAATTAAAGTGGCTTGTGATAATCAGTGTGGTGCTTGTTGCATTAGGAACGGTTGGAATTGGTATTGCATCGGTATACCACATGAAATATGCACTGAAGAGTCTGTTCAATATGGAGTTCAACACGGGAAGTGATTTCTGGGCTTATGGAGATATTTCATCCTATAATAAGATCGGGGAACGGGCAGTTGCGATAGCGCGGTCACGTTTGAATTGGTCTTACAGCCAGGCAAAGAGAACCCTGGAGGGATCCTGGGACTGTTCTTCCATGGTTGCACGCTGCTATCAGGAGGCCGGCTTTGACTTAAAGGCTATCATGGGAGCACAGTGGTGCATGACAACGGTTGGGTGGAAGGATTTTGCGATGAAAAATAAACAGTTTATAGAAGAAGCGGATCTTCAGCCTGGAGATGTGATCTGGTATGGGAGACCGTCTGGTAACCATATGATGATGTATGCGGGAAATGGGCAGGTAATTCATGCAAAGGGGAAAAAATACGGCACGGTATATGAACCATTGGCCAACACCGGCTACCGGTCGGCAAGACGGGTTTATTTTTTCCGGCCATATCTAAATTTGCTTAATGAAAGTACCGATGATTCCTCAGATGATCCTTTTTTTGCGGATTCCTCCGGGTATGGGCCTGATAATGGGATCGTCATGCAGGTGCCGGGAGGAACGGTTTGGACCGGCTGGACGGTATTTGAGTCCGGAAGGGAACGGTTTAACCTGGCCGGAAGCGATGGTGGATATGCGTATGGCTGCTACCAGTTCGATATCGGGTATTCCCTGGTGGATTTTTTAAAATTTTGCGTTTCCTATAATCAGGCGCATTATGGAGCGTTCCAGCAGTTTATTGATATGTCTTCGATTGAAAGCGGATACCGCAAGGAAACAGACACAAAGCCGAGTATGATAAACCCGCCGTTATATTCCAACCGCGCAGCCCTGATTAATGCATGGCATGCCGCTTACATGAATTATCCAGATGAATTTGCCGGACTGCAGAGCCGGACCGCCTACGAAGCTTACTACCTGCCGGCGCAGCGTGGCATGCTATCCAATTATGGCATCAATATAAAAGAGTATAGCCCGGCCCTTCGGGGGACTATTTGGTCCCTGGCCATCCGAAATGGAGCGACCGCCAGTAAGGATAATACAAAGAATGGTTTACGATCCGCAACGAGTACATATTCTCCCGGGATTGATGAACGGGAATGGCTTACCAAAATATATGAGGCAGAGGCAAGGCGGCATCCGTCCCAGAGAAACCGTTGGGGAACGGAGCAGCTGGCTGCCTGCTTCGCCTTTATGAATGGGGCCACACATCTGGGCGGCCTGGATGGAAATTATGACGGGGCATTTATTGGATCACTTAATACGAGCGCAGCAGCAGGTGGTGTTTCCAATGCCATGATGTTAAATGCCATCAAAAATGATGTGGTTTTGACGGAGAGCGATTATCGGATCCTGAAGATAAAACGGGATACGCTTCTGTACCTGCTGCAGAAAGCGTATGACTATGAGACCCAGTACATGCTGCAGCGTTCCATTACTGTATACGGATTACGGGAATACCAAATCGAACATGAAGATGAAGAGGGAAGCTGGTATGAAGATGCTGAGGAATATGTGAGTAAACAGATCCTAGTCAGCAATGAAGATACGGAGTGTATGCTCCGGCTGGACTGGCAGATGCTCTATATGTATTCCATTCTGGCATCCATGGGAAGAGAAGACCGCGGGGAGACCGAGGGAGTATGGGACTGGGAGATCACAGTAAAAGATGTGGATGTGGCATTTGATCAGATCGCGATGAAATATGATTATGCTTTCAATGTGATGACAGATGAAAAATCCGAATATGATTTTGGAACCTGCCAGAGTCTGCCGCATAAAACGGAAATTTACGGAGACCCGGACACAACAAGCGGAAGATATACCTGGTATTATCCGAACAGCCTGCTTCGCAGCGCCTCTTCCGGCTATTCTGACCTGACATATACGTATTCTGGAGATGAGATAAACGGGATTGTTGAAACATACCAGAATGAACGTTATGAGGGGATACCGACTGCACTTACGCGGTATTATAATTTTGACCGGTTTCATACGCTTGCAAAGTATATGCCAGGAGGGTACGAGGCTCTGAAACGTTATGAAGCGTACAATCAAAAGGCAATGACTGGGAATCCCATTATATACAGTGGAAATTTTGATATGAGCATGGGTGAATGGAAATCAGTTTCTAAATAATAATCAGTCATGAGTAAACGGCAACAGTACCGGGATTGTAAACAAATAATAGGGAAAACTGAGTATGATAATTTAACCAGGCGCAGAATTTTATTACAGGGTAATGTTTTGTACCCTGGTTTTATTTGCAGCAGAAACAGTGTTAAGAGCATATATATAGTCAATGGGTAACAAAAGAGTTTGGGATGATGTATAAAATTTTAATGAGAAAAATTAGATATTTTGCATAAAATGAAAAAAAAAGATCGAAAAAAATTGACATACTTATGACATGGTAGTAATATGTAGCCATGGACGTTCGTAAATAAAAATAGCGTTCCTATATAGGAACGAACGAGGGGAGATGGATATAGATTGATTCAAAAAAGATAATAACTTTGTAACTTAATCTGTTGTTTAACATTCTGGTCGGAAACTGCAAACAAAATATGGAAAACACATTTATTACTGTTGTGTCATCGTTGCACGGTAGGAGGAAATTTCTATGGGAGATTCAAGCAATAAAAGTGAAAACATATGGAAAAAGGGAGTAGCACATGTTATTGATCTGCTATCTTCTTTATTTCTTCCTTTTATTAATCTCATGGTTTCTGTGGGAATATTAAAAGGTATTTTGGTACTTATGGTTGCAAATGGGATAGTTACAGATGGAACAACAACTTATGATATTCTTAATGCCATGAGTGACGCGTTCTTTTATTTTATTCCGCTGTTTTTAGCTTATACTGCAGCAAAAAAATTTGATGTAGAACCGTTCACGGCAATTTTAGTTGCATGCATTCTTTTACATCCCAGTATGACTGCAGTTATGGCAACAGAGGAAGCAGCCACTTTCTTTGGAATTCCGCTGAGAACTGTGACTTACTCTGCTTCTGTAATTCCCATTCTTCTGGCTATTTACTGTATGAGTTTTGTTCAGAAGTTCTGTTATAAGGTAATACCGGAAACATTTCGATATCTGTTTACGCCTCCGGTTTGTGTGATTGTGATTGTTCCCGTTACGCTTCTTGTATTTGGACCGCTTGGAAGCTTTGTTGGCGGCTGGCTAGCAAAAGGATACGAGTGGATTTATAATTTAAGTCCCATGGTAGCCGGTATGTTTATTGGTGCTTTACAGCCGTTTATGGTTATTTTGGGGCTTCACTGGGGACTGTTCCCAATTGCACTAAACAATGTAGCGGTATATGGTTATGACACAATTATGGCATTGTTCGGCGGGGCCATTTTTGCTCAGGGAGGCGCAGCTCTCGCAGTGGCAGTCAAAGCCAAGGACGCAACGTTCAAATCTCAGGCATTATCTGCGTCATTAACTGCTTTGCTTGGCATTACAGAGCCGGCCATGTTTGGTGTAAACCTTAGACTGAAAAAGCCAATGGCATGTGCATGTGTGGCTGGCGGCATCGGAAGTGCCGTAGCCGGATTTTTCGGATGCCGGGCCGTTTCATTTGCATTGCCTGCACTCACGACATTGTCGGTATTTATGAGTCATGCCTTTGTTCCGTTTTTAATTTCACTGGTGGTTGCTTTTGGGTTAGCATTTGTATTTACAATGATGGTAGCAATTCCTGATTTAAATAACAATGAAAAGGAGATCTAACTATGAAGAAGATTGATGCACATGCACACATTTTTGAGCGTATTGTAAGTTTTGGGAAATGCGGCGAGTTAAGACCAATTGGAAACGGTGTATGTCGATGGGCCAATGGCGATGAAATGGCTATCATACCGAAAGGATACGGAGATAAAGAATTTATGGCCGAAACATTGCTGAAGATTATGGATGAAGAAGATGTCGAAAAAGCAATTCTTTTGCAGGGAAGCCTCTACGGATTTCAGAACGAATATGCTATGGAAACAGCAGAAAAATATCCGGATCGTTTTAAGGCTGCTGTAACACTGGATGCTTTCTGCAAGGAGGCAGATTCCATTCTTAATCATTTCATCGATGATCTGCATGCAAAAGTATTTAAATTTGAGGTAAGCGTTGGTGGTGGTATGATGGGATATCACAAGAATTTTATTATTGACGGTGAACCTTTTGGGAAAATTTTTGAAAAAATCTCAAAAGTAGAGAAGGCAACGTTGGTTCTTGATATTGGCAGTCCTTTCATGGAAAGCTGCCAAGTAGAGGCTGTAGACCGTCTGGCGCAGAAATATCCTGATTTAAATATCGTGGTATGCCATTTACTGGCGCCAAGAAGAGAGGATGGAGCAGCTTTGAAAAAAGCTTTGCCTTATTTGAAACACAAAAATGTATGGATTGACTTATCAGCACTACCATGGAATGTAAGTCCGGAGGCATATCCGTATCCAACTGCATTAAAGTTTATCAGCATGGCAAAAGAAGTTCTTGGAACCGAAAAAATTATCTGGGGTACCGATTCACCATGTGTTATGACAAAGTTCAAATACGCAGATTTATATAATTTTATTATTGAATCCGATGTATTTACAGAAAAAGAATTAGAAATGGTATTCTATCAGAATGCTGTTGAAGCTTATTATTTAGGTTAATCATTCATCTTATATGGTTGATATTTGACTGATATGCTGCAGACCATCTTTGGAAAAAATTGTTTTCGTAAAAGGCGGTCTGCAGCAATTCTTACTATTCTGCAGAGTGGTTATATTAAAAGATCCGTTCATTCTGTTCCAAAAGTTTTTCAAAACGTGGTTTGGCAGAAAGAAGAATCTGTTCGATTTGCGTCTGCTTTTCTGGTGTGAAACGAAAAGTTGGTACGCTGACACTGATGGAAGCAGCTGGTTTTCCATTGTGGAACAGTGGGGTGGAAATACAGGAGATGTCTGGATGAGTTTCTCCACGTTCAATAGCTATGGAGGTAGCGCGGACAGTAAGAATCTGTTTGTATAATTCATCCAGATTTTTAACTGTATTTGGTGTAAACGGAATCAAAGGATTGGGGAAGAGAACTTCCAGATCCTCTTTTGTACATTCGCATAACAGAGATTTTCCAAGGCTGGTGCAGTATGCAGGAAGGCGTTTCCCGATAGAAGATGACAGGCGGATTGGTTCTGGGGAATCGACTTTCGCAAGATAGAGAACCTCAGAATGGTCAAGAATGCCGAGCTGACAAATCTCGGAGCACTGATTGACAATGGACTTCATTTCTTCCTGAAACCGTTCAAATATATTATGTGTTTCCATATAAGCAACGCCGGTCAGATAGGCATTTAAACCAATACTGTACTTTTGAGTCACCTCATTGTAAGAAGCAAAATTCTGGTTAGCCATAGTATGTATAATAGTAAACAGACTACTCTTTGGTGCAGAAAGTTGTTGGGAAAGCTCTGCAAGGGTCAGTCCGTCCGGTGTGTTTGATAATGCTAACAATATAGATAACACACGTACTGTTGAGCGGTGCTCGTCTTTGGTCATGGCAAATTCCTTTCTATAAATAATATTTATATAGGCGTTTGCGAAACGCCACAAACCGCATAAATACGGCATATTTTGTTACCTATAGGATAAAGGTGGATAACTTTGGCTTAATCACAGATTTGAGTTTCGCAACACCTAAATAATACTTATATTATACTATAGAACTATAATGTGCAAGATAGATATCTGTCAAGAATAAGGAGGTAGGAAATTATGCGAAATGCAATGCTGATCAATGAAAAAGATAATGTCATTGTAGCAATTGAACCGCTTTCGAAAGGAACGAATGCGGTGTATCAGGTGAATGGAAGATCAGAGGAGATAAAAGTGCTGGAGGATATTCCTATGTATCACAAAATTGCCAGAGTTCCGATAAAAGCCGGAAGTGAGATCATTAAATATGGTGAGTACATTGGAGAAGCGGCTTGTGATATTCCGGCCGGATCGTATGTGCATACACATAACGTTTTAAGTATCAGAGAAAAGAAAGTAGATTAAGTCCAACGGTGTGATGTCAAGAAAATAAATGATTTAAAAATCATACATTTTTGATATATAC
>ENA-OPBN01000610-OPBN01000610.1-human-gut-metagenome-genome-assembly--contig:-NODE-610-length-24578-cov-3.235167_pt1 | contig 24578 bp, 16 predicted proteins | sample MGYA00241068_ERZ501452 | MGnify/ENA primary metagenome ERZ501452 (study PRJEB25962, sample SAMEA2042507) | human gut metagenome | biome: human gut; feature: human-associated habitat; material: faeces... | reverse complement strand
GAATATAATTATTTTCGCGGGGTAGCCGCTACAATGGAACTTCTCCGCTGCTTGGAGCTTTCTGTTTTCTATTCGCACCGTTCTATGGACGGTGTAGTAAAAAACGGGGAAATAACTTCTATTTTCAAGACAGGACTGCACCGTACGGAAAAAGAAGCTGATAAAATGGATGTTTTTACCATGCAATTAGCGGGAGGCAACCTGACTTATGAAAAGAATAAGTTGAAAATAGGGGTGACAGGTATTTATTATTTTTTCAATCATCCTTATGAACCGGACTTGAAGAAGTATGCAAAATACAATTTGCATGGAAATAATTTTTATAATCTGGGTGTGGATTATAAATATCGTTTGGGAAAATTGGTGTGGGTAGGAGAGGGAGCAGTGGGAAAACAAGGATATGCTTTGCTAAATCAATTGAAGTATAGATTATTAACAAGTTATCAACTGCTGTTAATTCATCGTTATTATTCGCATAATTACTGCTCTTTCTTCTCCCATTCTTTTGGAGAAAGCGGTACGCCGCAGAATGAAAACGGCTGGTATCTGGCAGCAGAGGCAACTCCTCTGGAGCATTGGAAATTTTTTGCTTCATTGGATTTGTTTTCTTTTCCCTGGTGGAAATATCGGATCAGCAAACCTTCACAAGGTATGGACGGGATGTTTCAGGCCACTTATTCTCCTCGTAGGAACTTATCGGTATATCTTAATTACCGGTACAGGCAAAAGGAGAGGGATGTGCCGGAAACAGGCGGGAAAGTCACCTTACCTGTCTATCATCACAAGTTCCGTTGCAGGCTTACTTATATGCCGAAAGGTTTTGTGTGCCGTACTACGGTCGATTACAACCATTTTCGCCAGCAAGATGGGAAAGGGTATGAATTCGAGGGAAAACAAGGTTGGCAGTGTAGCCAGTCTTGTGCTTATACATTTTCTGGATTTCCTTTGGCTGTATCTGTGCAAGGCACTTACTTTCATACGGACGATTACGACTCCCGGATTTACGCTTCTGAAAAAGGCTTGCTTTATACATTTTACACCCCTTCTTTTTATGGCAGAGGGATTCGTTATTCTGCTCATGTACGTTATGACTTGAACAAAACTTTTATGTTTCTCGTTAAGTTCGGGCAAACCGTCTATCAGGATCGTGCAACCATCGGTTCGGGTAACGATTTGATAGAGGGAAATAAAAAAACGGACTTGCAGATGCAGCTTCGTATTAAGTTTTAAAGAGTAATTAAGTCGTTTTTTATGGCAATTTTCTATATTTGCCGTTGAAAAACGTAGAAAATAGGTGAAAAATTAGAAATAAAATGACTGTCATTTATCCCTCTCCCATATTCGGTCCTGTCCATTCCCGCCGTTTGGGAGTATCTTTGGGAATTAATCTGTTGCCGGAAGACGGTAAGGTATGTACTTTCGACTGCATTTACTGTGAGTGCGGGTTTAATTCCGATCATCGTCCTAAGAAGCCGCTTCCCACACGTGAAGAAGTACGTGCTGCTTTGGAAGCCCGTTTGCAAGACATGCAGAAGAACGGGCCTGTTCCCGATGTACTGACTTTTGCCGGAAACGGAGAACCGACTGCACATCCGCATTTTCCTGAAATTATAGAGGATACACTTGCCTTGCGCGATAAATATTTTCCGGAAGCTAAAGTCAGCGTATTGAGCAATTCAACATTCATTCACCGTCCTGCCGTATTCGAAGCCTTGAGTAGGGTAGATAACAATATTCTGAAACTGGATACGGCAGATGAAGCCTATATCCATGAACTTGACCGTCCGACAGGACATTATTCTGTTCGTGAAATAATTGACGGTATGAAAGCTTTCAAGGGTAATTGTATTATCCAAACCATGTTCCTGAAGGGCGGTTTTCAGGGTAAGGATATGGACAATACTTCCGATAGGTATGTTTTGCCTTGGTTAGAGGCCGTTAAGGAGATTTCTCCCCGACAGGTAATGATTTATACCATTGACCGCGAAACTCCCGACCACGACCTGCAAAAGGCCACTCATGAGGAATTGGACCGTATTGCAGTATTGGTAAAGGAAATGGGGATAGCTGTGAGCGTTTCTTATTGAATAAGATAATTTTAATATTAAAAAGGGGACTATCCTTCGCGGACGGTCCCCTTAGTTCGTTTTATAGAGTAATTTTTATGAAAAAAAAATGAAAATTCCGAGTATTATTCTTCGTCTTTGTCAACTTTGGCTTCCGCGATGATTTCTTCGGGAACTTTTTCACAGCGGATGTATTTGTTTACATCGCTTTCATCATCTTTTGATGTCCAAGTCATTGAACCGCTTTCCAATAAATCAGTTACGATATATTTATTGTTCCAGTCACCGTTACCATAGTCATAAACTCCGCTGATGATATAACCCAAATAAGGATTGTTTTCAATGCTGAAACTACCGGTAATGTAACGGGCATACATACTGTCGAACTTCTGGTACATTTCGAAAGTTTGTTCCTTGCGGTTGAAAATCACATAACAGTATGTACCTTCATCCAAAGAAGCTCCGTTCCATTCGGCAAGTTTCCATGTACCCTCCAGATTGGCGGGAGTAACTTCTAAGGTCGAGATTACCGGTTCGTCATCTTCACAGGAAGAGAAACAGAACAGGAAGGCGAACAAAGCCATTAATTTGAAAATATTCTTCATATCGAATTTCTTGTTTTTATCGTTACTTAATACAGTTTACTTTTATATTTAATGTCCGGTCCGAAGGGCGTGCATCCACTCCTTCAAGAATAATCGGGAAGGTGAATGATTTCCCTTTTTCCGCGGGAATGAGCGATGCGTTGACCGTTACTACGATATCGGCTTCACTGCCCGGCTGAATAACTTCCGGCTCTGTGCGGAAAGTTGCGAATTTAGGAATGATGAGTGCTGACAAACGCAGCGGCTTGTACCGCATAGAATTCGTTCCGAAGGCTGCTTTCCGGCAGCTACTTCCCGAAATTCCAGTTGGTTTTGTTTCAGTCTCAGTTTTCCCATTGCATATGGGTAGCGTGCCCATTCGTCGGCTCCGGGAATGACGTTTCCTATCAGTGTCAGGCGTGCCACCGGAGTTTTATCCGAAGAAGATAGATAGACGAAAGTGTTCGTATCTATCGTTCCAGGATGATTTTTCGGGTGGTAAGTCAGCGTGATGGTTCGCGTTTCGCCCGGAAGTACTTTTCCTGTATAGGCATCTGCCGCCGTACAGCCGCAAGTTGTCCTTACGCGGGTGATGACAACCGGCGCTTTGCTTACATTGGTGTATGTGAAGCTGCAAGCTCGCGGAGCGTCATCTTCGGTCAGTGTTCCAATATTCTGTACAGTTTTCTCGAAACGCAGTATCTCATCCCCTTGTTTCATCAACGGCGGATTTATGAGCGAGTCGATTTTCTCTTGTGAGAGAAAGCGGACGTCTTGGGCTTTAACCGCCCAAGCCTGTCCGATTCCTGCACAGAGTATAAATAGCTGTATCCAAGTAATGGGTTTCATTGATAATTTTAATTACATCCAACCGTTGTCGTTAGCTTTCTTGCGAACGGTAACGGTGATGGTCTGTTCCGTACCGTTACTTACCTTCACTGTGATGTGAGCCGAACCGGTTTTTACTCCGGTTACCTTCATCAGCGTACCGTTGACGGTTACTTTCGCAACGGCTTCGTCGCTTGACGTACAAGTATAAGTCAGTTTCTCGCCGTCTATGAAGAAGCCGGCCAGATTGATGGTAGATTCAGCGTTTTCCGCCACATATACATTGGGCACTTTCATGTCCGAACCGCTTCCTTCGATGTTGTTCAGCAATATGCCGGCATTGGCTGCTCCGGTACCCATTTTGTCGATATAGGCAGACAAGTTCATCTGGGTGAGCGAAGCACCATGAGAAGCGCTGTTTCTGTAGAACTTTTTAGTTCCCGTATAGAAAGAGTTGACAGGTTTCACCGATTCTTTCAATAGCTTCACAAATTCGTCTGCCTTGAAATGGCGGCGTTGTTTTACGGCGTATGACAATCCTAAAGCTGCTACGCCCGATACGTGCGGGCACGCCATTGAGGTGCCGTCCATATAGCCGTAGGCAGGTTTTCCGTTTTGTATCATAGTGGAAAGAATGGAGCCCGATGCTTCCGGATTTTCTTCCAGCCAATATTCCGGTTCTCCTTTTCCTGCTTGGCTATAATACTGTACGTCACCGCCCGGAGCGCAGATGTCCACTTCTGTGCCGAAGTTGGTATAGGACGCCGGTGTGAAGTCGGCGGCTATTGAACTTACGGATATGCATTTGGAATAGGCGCTGGGGAAAGCCGGTATTTTGGCATATTCATTACCCGATGCAAAGATGGCGATACCGCCGTCTATCACTCCATTGGGAGAACCTGCATTGTTGATGAAGTAATCCAGGGCTTCTTTTTCCAGCGGATAGAGCTTGGTCCATTCTGCCTCGGTTGCCGGGCCCGGTACAAATCCATCTATTGCATTGGCGTCTGCCGAGTTATATCCCCAGCTGCATTGCAGGATTACTGCTCCGTTGTCGGCGGCATATTTAATGGCTTGGGCTTCCGCGCTCAGCGTAACGCCGCCTTGTCCTGCAAATACCTGGCACGACATAATCTTCACGCCTGAGTTTGCAGTGCCGTCTCCGCCGGCGATGCCGCAAACACCTTTGCCATTGCCGTTTACGGCCGCAATGCTTCCGGCAACGTGTGTTCCATGTCCGGTGTCGTAGGTATCTGTCCATGAGATAATGGCGCTGTTCGTTACGAAGTTATAACCGTATCTGTCGTCTTTATATCCGTTTCCGTCGTTATCTTCATCGCTATACAGATTTTCCTGTTCGTTCACCCAGATGTTGTCTTTCAGGTCGGGGTGGGTGTACATTACGCCTTCATCCAGTACGGCAACGATGATAGAGGGGTCTCCTTTGCACTTTGCCCATGCCTCTACACAGCCTACGTCGCATCCGGCTATTGATTCTGCTCCATTCTCCGGATTATCAAACGGGTTTGTTCCCGTATTGTTATAGTGCCATTGGAATTGCAATCCCGGATCTGAAAAAGTGCTGTTGGTTGCCGCGCGTGTAGCCGCTTTCTGTTGCAGGGCTGCTTCGCTGATGTAAGTACGGTAGTTTCCGGTGTTATAAGCACGTTTGATGCGGCTGTTTCCCTGTACCTTCGAGATCTCTCCCAAACGACTGAGACGGTTGGCAGCCTGCTGCAAATCCGTATTTTCATCGAATTTCACCAAGTACCACAGGTGCAGTCCGGCGGTGCGGGTACGTTCTTCGTTTCTGGAGTCTACGGGAAATATACGCTCAAAGTGGTATCCTCCTAAAATGTCAAGCACCTCATCGGTAGACGGAATGCCCGAACGGGTCATGGCACTACCGCTTCTTGTGGCGCGTGTCATCGTCCGGTCGAGGATGGCAGTCATTTCAGGCTTGAACTTTATCAGCAGTTCGCCCGAAGTGACGTCTGCCGGAAGTTGAACTTCCGTCTCCTCGGGTGATGAGGTAGACGGTTGTTCAATGATTTCTTGTTCCGAGCATGCAGCCAGTGTAAGAGCGAACAGTGCTATGTATAAGAATTTTTTCTTCATTGTTTCGTTTTAAAATTATTCTTGTTGATGATTCTTCTTTTCAGAATATCCCGGTCTGTTATCAGTTGTTATTGAGCTACGTATCTGCGGTAGTAAAGCGGATAGGCGGTACCTTGAATTGTTACATCCGTTCCGGGATCCTTATCGCCGTAATAATACTTATAGTCGTACTTCTGATTGTCTATATTATCAAACAATATGGGAGCTCCTTCAGAGTTTTTACCTCTTTCCTGCTGATTGAAAACCAAGACTTCCGGATCCCATTCCACAAAGTAGGGGTGGAAAAGTATCCATTTGGGCATATCGCCCGTCATGAAGTTCAGGTTGATGGAAAGACTGCGTGCATTGGGCAATACGCGCGGAACATCCTGTCCATGTACTACTTCCTTATATTGTCCGTTCACTCCCGGATAAGTTACCGGATTATCGTTTGTTTTCAGCCAGATACAAGTGTCGCCTACCAGCTTGTCCAAATAATCCTTTTTATCGGTGGAGAAATCATCTTCCGTATAGCGTGTAGGCTTTCCTGCGGCTTGCAGCGCAGCGGTTATTTCGCTATCCGTAGGCAACTGTCCTTCGATGAAGTTATAAGACAGGGACAGGGTAACCAGATTGTCCCAAGTCAGCAGTTTAAAGAATGCTGCCCGTTCTCTGGCTTCTTCGGTGATGTTGACATGCAGTCCGATAGGTCGTCCATTGTATTCGCTGCCTCCTCTGTTGTCCATCTGGCTCAAATCGTTGAAGGAGTCCGTACGGCGGCATCCGCTTAATAATAATGCTCTTACATGCGGGAAGTTTTCTTGGTTCACCACATCCGTAATGGTAGAGAGTTTAGGGAAGTTATTGGAAGATAAATCCAGTACTTCCAGACCTTTTTCTTTACCCTTGCCGCCCAGTTTTATAAAGTTATCGGGCAACTTGATAAGACCATACGCATATACACTTAGATATTTCAGGTGTTCCAGTTCACAAATTTCTTCGCCTAAAAGAACCTCTCGCAACTGGAAGTTGGCATTACTCTGAATACCGAATGATTCCAAATATTTGAGGTGTTTCACTTCCTTAGGAAGGGTTTCGCCTTCTTTCAAGTTCACCATTATGAATTTCACGCTGCGTACGCGACCGATGGCTTCCTGTGAAGGTAAGTCGTCGTCGGTTGCTTCCCAAAGGGTTACATAGTTCCAGTTCTGCATATTCTCGCTGGTGTCGAATGACATTGTAGCCTGTACCTTTTTGTTGATAGTGATGATGGCAAGCGAGTCGCCCGAACGGTTGTCTTCTATTTTCAGAGCCGGTTTCTGGCGGACGGTGAGAATAACCGCATCTATCTCTTTGCCATCGGCATCTTTCAGCTTGTCTTCCTCTGGATTCTGTGGAATCAGGCGGATTTTGGCAACGCGGGTAAAAGGTGCCGTATTCATTTCCCAGCGGAAGCGCACTTTGATGGTACGCGGACGCGCTTTTCTGTCGAGGTTTACTTCCAGGTCGTCGCTTTTGGGCAATGTAAGCCAGTTGGCGCGTTCGGGCTCCATTTCTATTTTTTCCGTATCGTTCATCGGTTCGGCAAACGAGTACTCTATATTCTCCTCATCAATTTTGAAGTGAATGTTGGTAGAGATGGTGGTTTCAAAAAAGCGCTTGTCATACTCGGCTGAGTTCTCAATTTCCACTTCCGGTTCTTTCAGCAATATCTGCTTGTTGAAGCCGAACTGGGTAATCGTAATCAACTTAGGTTCTTGTCCTTCCGCTGCAAACCGTATCTGGGTGGTACGTGCGTTGTTCTCCAATGTAGAATCGATGGCCAGTCTGCAATCTGCCGAACCCATTCCGTTTGCGGGGGAAATGCTGATCCAGGGTTTGGCTGAACCGGCCACCCAATCGGCGTTGGTAGAGACGGCGATTTGCTCTGTACCTCCCTCCGGGCCGATTGTGATTTCGTCCTTGTCGGTGGAGATGTTGTTCGATACTCCTGCTTCATCTTCCTTGCACGAGGTTACGATGCCCGCGCAAAGAGCCAGTCCTATTATTATTTTCTTTGAATATTTCATTTCTTGTGAGTTTATCGTTTAATATCCAGCGCATCGCAACCGCGAATATCCTGCGTCTTATCGTAGAACAGCATGTACATGCCTGCTTCGATGTAGGGGCATACGTAGCTCAAGTCGATGGAAATGTTCGGATTGTCCTTGATGTCCAGTACCGAAATGTTCGGGGTTATCTTCTCGTTTACTTTACGAATGTCGTTCGAGCCGATTTGGAGTTGCGTCAGGCTGGGACACAGGGTGATGCCTTCCGGCCATTCGCGCAGGGTGCGGTTACCTTGTGCGTCGCGTTGGTTACGGATACCGAAGCCTTTCAGCGTGCTGCTGTTCAGCGGTTGTGTAGGGAACTTGGAGAAACTGTTGTAGCTCAAGTCTATACCAACCAAATAGGGCAGCGTGGTAGCCCGGAAATCGTCGGACAACTTTGTAAGCTTGTTGAAACGCAAGTCTATCGAAGTAAGCAAATAGGTGTTCTTGAAGTTTTCGTTTTCGTCTTTCAACGAGTTTTTGGGTATTTCTGTCAGCATATTACCCATCAGGTTGATGGAAGAAAGCGGTGAACCGGTTGAGAACAGCTCTTTGGGGAACTTGCTTATCTGGTTGTTTGACAAGTTGATGGAAGAAACGTTGATACCTTTGAAAGGAGTGGTGTCAAGAGGATCAAAATTCTTTCCGTCCACCGAGCCTATCTCGTTGTAGGAAAAGTCTATCGCGCTCATTACCGAAACGGATTTGGCATCGAAGATATTAGGGATATACTTCAATTTGTTATGCGCAAAGCTCAGATTTTCCACCTGTTCGGTAAATCCGCAGAAGTTTGCGGGGATTTCTGTGATTTGGTTATATGCCAAATTGAGTGATGCCAATTTTATTTCCGAGCCGAATGCCGGTAACTTGCCTTCAAGTTGGTTGTAGAGACATTCCAGCATGCCCAGTTTTTTCATCTTCTGCAAAGATGTTTCCACCGGGAATGTTTTCAGGTTGTTGTAGCCTATGTAGATAATCTGGATTTTCTCTCCTACCGGTGCGTCTGCGAGGGTTTGCCAGTCGTCTTTCAACTGCTCTCCGGAGATACCTCTGTTGCAGGCAACGTTAATCAGCTGCATTTCGGGCAGTGCTTTTAAGAATGTGGGCAACTTTGTGAGGTTCGGGCAGTTATATACCTCTACATCTGTCAGATCTTTCAAATTATCCCACTTCAAATCTTCCGTCTTATATTGTTGGGCGTATTCGGAGTTTTCATTCTCCCATGCTTCGCAAATGTTTTCAGCGACGAAAGGAGAGTTACCCATATAGAACTGGCGCAGTTTGGTTAAGCGCATCACTGCTTTGGAAACGAATGTGATATTATTGCTCAACTGTCCGATTTGCGTATCTTTCAATGTGATACGGCTGCTTTTTTTGATACTTTTCTGCTGCGGATCGCTGTTGATGCAATCTTTGATAAGGTCGGAGAAATCTTCGCGCGGGTCGTAGTCAACGAATGTTTTTTGGTAGTGCATACGCATTTTTTGCTTCTGCTCGTCACTCATATTCGCTGAAATGCCTTTGGGACCGAACAATCTCTCGTTTACTTTCTCCCCATGCGAGCCTAATGCCAGAACTTCCAGTTCTGTGAGTTGTCCGATAGCGTCCGGCACTCTTCCGCTGGCGCCAAAGCCTTCTAAGGAAAGCCCTGTTACACGACCATTGCTGTTGAGCGATACACCGGGTTGGGCTCCCCACATATCCAGTTCCTTATTGAAATTCCAGTTGGCGCCCGGTTGAGTACCAAAGCCTTGTTGGCTCCAGTTTTTGCCGTTCAGCGCATCCCAGATTTCTTTCAGTGCAAGGTAATCCTTGATGTATTCGGCGGTGCGGGACAGTTTAATGGGGACAATGGCGTCGTCAGTGAGTGCATTGTCTTTTACGGTGAACTGTTCGCCTTTTACGGCTTGCGTTTCCAGTGTCTTTACCAGATTTCCGTTTTTAGAATATGTGGTGTAAGAAGTCACCTGATAGTTTCCGGCGGGCAACCATACGGCAGAGTCGCACTTTGCAGTGGCGATGTCCATATACTTGTCATTATCGTTGTCGGGGTTTTGGTGCTCTTTGGACTCTTCCTTGTAAGTCACTTTGAAGCCTTTAATCGTTGTCGGCTTTTTGGTGAACAGGTTGGTTACGGTTATGTCTGCCAGCTTTATTTGGCTGAACAGATATTCTCCCGGTGCACGGGTGCTAAGTCCGTCTTTAATCAGTTTGAACTTAACCATACCGCGTGTCACGGTATTTACGGTCAATGCTTTTTCTTGCAGACCGTCTTGAACTACGGTAAATTCATCATCTTCTTCTACCGAACCTGCCAGCAATTCTTCATCGAGTTTGTCGTACAGGTAGTATCCTACTATTTTGTAAGTACCGGTCAGTAGTTGCAGTTTATCACTGCGCAGGCCGAACTCTGCATTCTCTGCGTTATATGAATTGAGAACCAATGTTTGCGACAGTGTTACACCGTCTCGCAGCATCACTACGTTTATCTTTTTTGCATCCGACAGCAGTTCCAGTTTATCGGTGGCGCGGGTAGCCGCACCTTCTCCTGTGCTTTTGTAGAGTTTGAACTGCACATAGCCGTATTGACCTGTTTGCAGTGCATCTTCTTCATCGGAACATCCCGTTACCGCCACCATCGCCAGCAAGCTGACGATGAGGGGTAAAAAGAATATAGAGCGTATCTTTAATTTATGTAGATTCATTTAATCTATTGTTCGTTATTCTATTGAAAGTTATTTTTATTGAGGTTGATTAACCACTAATAAATATTTCTCATCAGTATTTGTTGTTATGAGTAAAGCTATGGAATAGTTAATATATGTACCCTGTCCGTAGTATACGTATATAGTGCCACTATCTATAGATACATCACTAGCTTCAGTGTCGTTAAAATTAAAATCAGAAGTTGTTTCCGTCAATTCTTCTGCATCGAAATTATAACATTGCAATTTTTTTATAGTATTTTCTGAGGATGCAAATTTAATCATATAAAGTTGAGGAGAAGTAGGCGTTACCTCCCAAATGTTATTGCCATCTACACTATATAGGTCGGAAACCCAGCCGCCGTTGTTACTATGCAGTGTACAATTAATGTTGTTTAGCATGTTGTCTGTTACAGTAAATACAGCAGCAGCAAATTGAACCATTAAAATTTTCTTGTTTACACTATTTTTATCTTTGAAAACAATATAAATGGGCTCTTCAGGGACATCAATTGATATACTATTTTCTCCTGGTTCTGAAACTATCTCTGTGTTTTCGCTGTCATTTTTGGTATTATAAATTGAGTATCCATTTATATTTGACCAATTACTTAATAATGGATTGATTGACACGTTATTATAGTTTTCTGTTTTGGGAACCTCTACCGAATAAACAGCTGTTACTGAATAATCATGGAACTTATTTAAAATGCTTTCGTCTGTAACTTTGTTGCAAGTAAGTGGCATGTATCCACCTTTTAATATCTCAAAAGATTCTCCATCTGCTTTCTCTTCTTCCTGAATCAAATTAATCAAGAGATTATTTTGTCCATAAACATAAACCAAATCTTGGTCTCCTTCTTCATTTGTAGTTACAAGATTGGCTACTATATCCTCTTTGATTTGTTCATATTGAGCTTTTGGAATAACAAGAGCATAACCTTCTCTGCTGTCATACTCTTCCATGTCAGGACTGAGTTTATCCACAGTAAGAGTTACTTTATTCCCATTTTTAATATACTTTATCCACGAAGAGCTCATTTCTTTAATAACTTTCCTACCAGTTCGCTGGTCATTAGAAGCATCCAGTAGCACCACTTCATATTCATCTTTGAGTGATACCACAGTAAATTCCATTTTATCATTAAAGGTAGTAACGTTTTCACCTCCGTCCATACTTCCTGCTAATTTGAAAGTTTTTCCGTCCAGAGATACGTTCCAACCATAGCGAGAGGAGATTACAGGTTCTGTTATATTAATATCTTCAGCTCCCATTCCTTTGAAGAAAACAGGGAAAGAGAAAGATGCGTTTCCTGCTTCGTCAGCGAAAGTGATTACATTCTTGCTGTCTTTGCCAGCTTCAACCGGCCATTTCTCATATTCACCGTTCTCTTTAACTGTTAAACCGTTGGTTGCCTGAATTTTCAGTTCACCTTCTTCTTTATCATTTACTTCACCTGCCATTGAACCACCGTCCAAAATGACCCATTCAGGGAAACTGGTTGCAGCAAAACGGAAGTTGGCTTTTACTGTAAACGATATCTGTTTTTTGTATCCTACTTCAAGACCTTGTTCTGTGGTAATTTCATTTCCCTCAGCATCGTATATTTTCAGTGAATATCCTTTGGCAGAACGTGTTACGGTGGCAATCACTTTCGTTTCGCCGCCCATATCCAATTTCAGTTGCGCTTCACTGGTTTTGCCTATCTCTTGTGCGGCATCCGTAACCTTAATCGTTATACTTTGTTTGCCTGCTTCGCCTTTAACAACTTCTTTATCTTCGCCGTTCACCTCGAACTTACACCAAATGGCTGCCGTAGAACTCAGCTGCCAAGTCATATTGGCGTCAAAGGTAAGTACCTTTGTTTCGCCGGCATTACAGGAAATGGCTTGTTCTTCCGGAAATACCGGGGTAGTGGCTCCTTCTTCTTTATCGTCTGAACAACTTGTGAATGACACAATAAACATCATAGCCAATGCCATGATCCAACTCATACCTTTTAAATTTAATGTTCTCATAATTGTATGGTTTTAAATGTTAATATCCTTGTTCTTTTAATTTTTCCCATTCGGCTTCGCTGATCCATTCGATGATGTTGGCGAAAGTACCTACAACCCCGTAGAGCGAGCCGTCTTTGTTGTCTACGCTCAAAGTGGTGTACTGGAAGATGAATTTTTCGCAGGTGCTGTAATAAGATACGTACTGCGTGGGCTGGCTCATCAGCAGTTTGCCGTTGCCATGAATGGTTCCAAACGCTTCACCTGTGCTGGCGCACAACTGCTGTTTCATTTCGATGAGTGGATCGAGTACCTTGTTGCGGGTGAACTTTATCTTGATGTCATAGCCGTCATAGTAGTATCCGCGAAGTACAATGGTGTTCTCTTCACCCTCCACAACTTCCGAGGTTATCAGGCGCATGTCCACATCCTGCATAAACTCGCCGAAATAGGAGGAAGTCACCTTGCAGTGTCCGGTGAAGTCGTTGATGTCGAACGGGCAAATCTTGCGCAACACCACTTTGGTCTCTGTACCGTACATATCCCAGCGGTCGTTTTCCGGAATGATGAGGCGCAGGGCAAAGCCCAGTGAATCGTTGATGCCGATATTCTCGTAAAGGCCTTCTACCTCTACGTTGGCGGCTCTTTCGCCTGCCTTGATGGTTACTGTGTTCGAAAGGATTTTATAATGTTTTCCTTCTACGGCATTACTTTTTTTATCTATTACCTCTACGGCAAAAGTACGGTCGCGGTCGGCAGTCTCGGTGGCTGATACGGGGACATTGAATATCTCATTCGTTTCTTGCACGGGACAATAATAGATCGTGTCGGAAAACATAAGATAATTGGGCCCGCCGTATACCACCCTGTCCTGTTCGCACCCGACAAGGCTTATCAAAGCAGCCAAGGCTGCCATACATCCCATTAATAGTTTCTTCATTATCGTATGTATTTAATCTTATTTGTTACTTTCATTAGGTTCTACCTGCGAACCCGGAGAGTCGAGCTCGTGCTGGGGAATAGGCCATACGAACAGAGGATCGTCTTTCTCCACTTTCAGGCTGCTGCCGTTGGTCAGCGACTGGTCTTGCGGTTTGCGCTTGAATCCCTTGTGCCAACGCTTCAGGTCTTGCAAGCGGAAGCCCTCCATATAAAGTTCTTTCACACGCTCTGCTTCGATGATGTCCATGGCATTCTCCTTGTTCATGGCAGTAGAACCGCCGTACGAAGAATAACGGGCTGTACGGATGGCGCTGATGTCACTGCCCGCTTTGGCATAGTCGGGCTGGTCTTTCTGCACGTAGGCTTCCGCACGAATCAGGTACTGCTCGGACAGGCGAAACACTTTGGGCATGGTGACGTGGAGTATGTTGTACTGCTTCATGAAGTCTTGGTTGCCGAAGTACTTCATCAGCAATGGCCAGGTGAGCCCATGGCTGTATCCGGTGGTGTAGGCCTTGAAGAAAGAAGAAACGCGCAGGTCATTGCTGTCATACAAGTCGATGACCCATTCTGCCGGCACATAGTCCGGACGGAAGTTGCGGAAGTCGTAGTTGGCAAAGATGGTGCCCAGTCTGCCACCGTAAGAGTTTACGGTGAAGCCCACTTTCCAGATGCCTTCTATGGAGTGATCGTTGGTCCACATATATTGATAGTAGCTTACGCCCTGTGATACCTGTCTTGTACAGCTTGCCAGCGTATAATAATTGCTTTCTATCACTTTGTCGGAGTACTTGATGGCGTCGTCCCACTTCTTCATGTACAGGGCAATGCGTGCGCGCAGGGCATAGACGGTGTATTCGTTGAAGTAGGTGGTGTCGTAAAGCGTGCCTTTGAAGTCGTCTTCCAGTTTCAGGAGGTCGGCGGCGCGGTTCAGGTCGTCCAGTACGAATTGGTAAGAGTCTTTCAGCGAAGCGCGCTTCATCTCTTCGTTGCCGTTGTAGTGCTCGGTCAGTATCACGCCCAGTTCGTTGGCGGCTTCTTCATCGCTTTCGTAGGCTTTGCAGAAGAGCTTTATCAGTTCCGAGTAGGCGAGTGCGCGGGCAAAGTAGGCTTCGCCGCAATATTGATCCAGTTTGTCGAGGTCGGCATCGACGGTGGTGTTCTTTCTTACGTAGTCCACGCGATCCAGCATGAAGTTACAGCGATTGATCACTGCGTACAGGGCTTGGTATACCGCTTCGATGTCTGTGTTCGTAGCAAGGATATCTTTCCAGCGCCAGATGTTGCCGTATGTATTGGTGTAACCGTTTACGGCGTACACGAAGTCGGCTTGGAGGTCGGGCAGCAAAGTGAGGTTGCCGGAATACAGGGCGCTGCTCTTGAAGGCATCGTAGATGCCGATGACTGCCTGGTTTACGTCGGACACCGACCGGATGGCATTGTCAAAAGGAACTTCGTCTTCGGGCAGTTTGTCCAGACACGAAGCGGCAGACAGTGCTACGGCAGCCAACAGGATATAATTTCTAATTTTCTTTATCATTTTTCTTTCTGCTTATACTGTGTTAGAATGAAACTTCAATACCCAACGTGTATTGGCGTGAAGCCGGGTATTGTGCTCTGTAAATATTGCTTGCCACTTCCGGGTCAAGTCCGTTGAATCCGGTAAAGGTCAGCAGGTTCTGTCCTTGCAGATAGATACGGGCTGAGGTAAAGAAGTTGGTCTTCTTCAATATCGGCTGCGGAAGTACGTAAGCCAGCGTCAGGTTCTTCAGACGGAGGAATGAAGCGTTCTCCAGAAAACGGTCGTCGAGTTGCGCCACTACGCCGTAGCGGGGAATATCGGTAAGGTCACCCGGCTTTTTCCAGCGGTCATACAGCAGTCGTTTGGACTGGTTGTAGGCGCTGTACAGTCCATTGCTCTCTTCAAAGAAACGGTCGTTGTTCATCACGTAGCGGTCGGCCATCCAGCTGAATTGTGCGGACAACGAAAGACCTTTCCATGCAAAAGTGGTTCCGAAACCGCCCGCCCATGGAGAGTCAAACGTTTTTCCGGTCATCACTTTGTCTTCCTCGCGGAATTCGGTAGTCAGCTCGCCGTCTTTGGTGTACCACAGGGCGTCACCGTTGGCAGGATTCACACCGGCATAGCGGTTCATGAAAAATTCGTGTACGGGGCGGCCTACCACGAACTTCAGTCCGGTAGTGGAGTTTACGTATTCCTGTACGCCGTTGTAGAGTTCCACCAACTTGTTCTTGTTGTAAGAAACATTGGCGTTCACGTTCCACGTAAAGTCTTTGGTGCGGACGATGTCACCGTCTATGCTGATTTCGACACCGCGGTTTACCATTGCACCGATATTTTCCCAACTGTAACCGTCGCCGGTCACCGCGTAAGATTGGGGAACAAGCATCAGCATGTTGCTGGTTTTCTTATGATAGAAGTCGATATTCACGTTGGCGCGGTTGAAAAGTCCCATGCGGACGCCCACATTGTTTGCCCACGTCTGCTCCCAGCCTAAATCTTCATTTCCGGGCTGTTTGGGATAGATTCCGGCTTCGTCGTTGTAGTTGGGACCGCCTGCCACTAATGCCAGGTGGTCATAGTTCGGTATTTCAGAGTTGCCCGATGTACCTGTACTCAACGCAATTTGAGCGCTGGTCAGCCACTCGACGTCTTTCAGGAATGATTCGTTCTTGATGTTCCACATAAAGCCCAGCGACCAGAAAACACCCCAGCGGTGGTCTTTACCGAAACGTGAGGAGGCATCCGTACGGGCAGCCATTTCCGCGTAGTACAAATCCTTATAGTTGTATTCGCCGCGGAAGAAGAACGACAGGTAAGAATAAGAACTGTTTGAATCGCCCCATGCGGAAGCTCGTGTTCCCGACGTTACATTCGTCAGCTTGTCGTTGGCTTGTCCTCTGGAAACTACCTGGAAGCCGGTCGATTCGAAGTTCACCGCTTCCTGTCCCAGCAGGAAGTTGAGCGAATGGCTTTCATTCAGTTCCCAGCGATAATTGGCGGTGGTCGTTTCGCTCAGCGTCAGTACATCCGACGAGTTGCGTCCTGCAGAACCCATACCGTTGTTGATGACATAACTTGGGTATGACTGCATGAAGCCGTAGAGTGAGAGTAGTCTGCACCGAACTGTGTACGGATAGTCAGGTTCTTGATCGGAGTGATGTTGGCAAATACGGTGGACAACACCTTATATTTTTTATAATGTACAGGATTGTTGGCCATCCATTCAATGGGGTTCTGGCCGGTTCCTGCCCATGTGCCGTTGTTTTCGGAGGCAAGTGAGCCGTCTTTGTTGTAAGGGTTCCAGTAGGGAAGCATGAAGCGTGAACCTGAAATCGGTGTATAGAGCGCCATGGAACCTTCCTCGGTTTGCTGGATTTCTTCGTAAGCAGCCATCGTGCTTGTTCCTATCTTCAACCAGTTGCTTGCCTTTACTTCTGCATTGGCGCGCATGTTGTAGCGACGGAAAGAAGAGCTTTGGGCGATACCTTCCTGATCGTAGAAACCGCCGGAAACGTAATAGTTCAAGCGGTCGGTGGCGCGGTTCACAGACAGTTCGTAGTTCTGCAGCGGAGCGCGGTCGTTGAATATTTCATCTATCCAGTTGACGTTGGTGCGCGAAAGCAGTTCGTAGTCTTGCCCGGCGTCCAGGCCGATTTCTTTTTCAAACTGGATACGCTCAGGCGTGTTCATCATCATCCACTTACCGTTGGATGCCAACTGTGAGATGCCATACTGGGCACGCAGGGTCACTTTGGCCTTATCCATAGCCAGACCGCGCTTGGTAGTGATTACTACCACGCCGTTTGCCGCACGTGCACCGTAGATAGAGGTTGAAGAAGCATCTTTCAATACTGAGATCGATTCAATATCTCCCGGACTGATTGTATTGAAATCAGAACTGGAAATAGGCACACCGTCGAGAATAAACAGCGGGGATGTACCCGAATTGATTGAGTTGGTACCGCGAATCTGGAAAACAGCAGCTTTACTAGGTTCTCCCGAATTGGAGATTACTGACAAACCCGGAGTCTGTCCTTGCAGCGCCTGGTCGAAACCGGCTGCCGGAACATTTTCCAATTTTTCCGATTTTACGGCAGATACAGCGCCGGCAATTGTCCCTTTTTTACGGGTTCCGTACGCCACTACCACTACTTCGTCTATTAATGCGGCGTCTGAGGCGAGCCGAACGTTCAGCGTACCAGTTTTTGCGCTGACTTCATGCTTCTGCGATTGCATACCGATGTACGAAAAGACTAAAGTCGTTTTTGTCGTACCTTTAACTTCAAGGCTGTAGTTTCCGTCAATATCGGTTACTACGCCATTTCCACTTCCCTCTTGCAAAATTGACACGCCAATCAACGGTTCATTATCCTCTTGGGATATAACCTTGCCTTTTACATAAAAACTTTGTGCAAAAGCCGATTGAATAGTCAATAATGTAAGAAAGACAAACCAAAGAATTGATTTTCTTATCCTTGTCTTTAATTTATTATTGATTAAAATTTGAATTGATAAATGTCTGTTATTGTAGAATTATGGAAACAGCCTCCTTAGCGTGATATCTCATCACGTTTTTTAACGTTTCTCCAAACAAAAGACAGGCTATGTTTCGTATTGTGTTTCATTTTTTTTAGCTGAAAATAAAATCTGTTATGTAAATCCTTGCAAAGATATTAAATAATTAATATAGACGTGAAAAAAGAGATAAATAATTGCATAACGGATTGCAAATTTATTAAATTCCGGATTATTAAAAATTAGAAAAAAGGCAGAGTATTGCAGAGGAGAATTAGGAATATTTAAAAAACAAGTGATATAAATTGTAAAAATGGGGGATATGTCGTGACAATATGTTTGTATAAATATGTAAGGTTAAAGAATGTTGCTATTCATTCTTTCTTCCATAAATCAAGGTTATAGGCAGCTTCTACCTGCTTTTCAACGTTATCCGGCAGGGCTGGGAAGAAATCGATTCCGGTGATGCGTTCTACTTCGTCCACGCTGTTGACATAGGTGTCCAATGGGTGGTTGCCCGATGTATTTTTATAAATAAAACCGATGGCTTTCGGTGGGTTGCTGTTTGTGCAGAGTATGACTTTGAAAAATGCTTCGGGTACGGTGATTTTGTGTTTTTTTCCGATAGTGCGGTGCTTTTGGCGGTAGAGGACAGGGCCGCAGACAACATAGATTTTCCCTTCTTTTTTTGCCCACAGGCGGCAGGCTTCTTCCAGTTCTTTCCAGTCGCCGCGGTTCAGGTTATGATTTTGGGGACAGATATTGGTCATGTAGAAGCTTTCCTGCATGGCTTTCCAATGCCAACGGTTGTCACCGGCAGGGCACATGTGACCTCTGTCCATGCCTGAGCGCTTATAGTCGTCCGTAGTTACCGCTTGGCTTTCGGGCAGGTCGGGATCGGGCAGGAATTTGTCGGTGCGGCTTTCACGTTCTATCAGTTTTTCCGGTGTAAGTTCCCAGGCCACCCAATTCGGTATCTTGTGTTCGCGGTTGTAGGAGGCGGTATAGCCCTTGCGGTGCAATATTTGTTCGGGTACGTTTTTCAGTGGAGCCGGCAGTAGGGGATTTCCGGTGGTTTCCGTTGTTTCTGCCCGTTTTGCTGTCTTTTCCGTGGGAACGGGCAGTTTGTTACGGAGCGCATTGGCTATCGGTTCATGGAAGACGGCCGCAAGGCATGCCAGAACTATCAGGTAAATCACTCCTTTGGGTTCTTTCTTGTTGCTTCTTCTTCTCTTTGCCATAATGCTTCTCTTTTGTCCTATCTTTTCCTAATAAGATAGGGCGTTTGTAATAGCTTGATTATCAGTCTGTAAAATGGCGACTATCTCAGTATACTGCTAAGGGGGTCTCAGTCGTATACTGAGATAGTCTCACTATACGACTGAGACCCCTCATTATACGACTGTTCTTTTTCAGGTTCCTTTTGTAAACATTTACTCGGCCAGCTTGCGTGCCCGTTCCAGTGCCACATTGATATTGGGGCAGATATTCTCTTCGCCTAAAAGCGTGTAGAAACCGGACTTTTCCAATACCTGATGCACTTTGGCGTTCACGCCGGAGAGTACAACGGTTATCTTTTCCTTTTGCGACATCTTGCAAAGGCTTTCCAGATTGTGGATACCCGTAGAGTCAATAAAAGGAACTTTACGCATGCGGATGACTCGCACTTTGGGGCGGTCGCCAAGTTGCGCCATTACTTCCTCAAACTTTGTGGCGATGCCGAAGAAATAGGGACCGTTGATTTCGTACACTTCCACGCCTTCCGGAATAATGAGATGTTCCTCATTTGTGGCAATGTCCGATTCGGTATTCGGGTCTATTTCGTCTTTGATAACAGATATCTCGGTGGTCTCCATGACGCGGCGCATAAAGAGTACGCAGGCGATGACCAGGCCTACTTCAATGGCAATTGTCAAATCGAAGATAACCGTCAGGAAGAAAGTTATCAATAATACGGTGACGTCCGATTTCGGGTTTTTCAGCAGTGCTTTGAATACGCGCCAGCCACTCATGTTATAGGATACAATCACCAGTACGCCTGCCAGGCATCCCATTGGGATGTACTGTGCCAGCGGCATAAGCAACAGAAGAATTAAGAGCAGCACCACTGCATGGATTATACCGGCTACGGGTGACTTGCCGCCGTTGTTGATGTTGGCCATTGTACGGGCAATGGCGCCTGTGGCAGGGATACCGCCGAAAAGCCATGTTGGCAACCCCCTGTGCTATCAGTTCGGTATTGGAGTCGTGCTTGTCACCGATTACGCCGTCGGCTACGGTAGCCGAAAGCAAAGACTCTATGGCTCCCAGTATGGCAATCGTAATGGCAACGGGAAACAGGTTCTTGACGGCTTCCCAGTCCAAGGCAGGCATCACAGCATCGGGAAGTTCCGCTTTAATGCTGAAACGGTCGCCGATGGTGTCGATGCAGCTAATGCCACCATAGGTTTTCATCAGATAGACCGCAATGGTCACCACGATAATGGCGATGAGCGAACCGGGTATCTTCTTTGAGAATTTCGGAGTAATGGCAATGATGAAGATACTGGCGATGCTGACAACTGTATTCCACCAGTTGACAGTGTCGAAATGGCGGAAGTAGACCAGCCATTTCCCGATAAAGTCTCCCGGAACCTTCTCTCCACCGAAACTCAGTCCGAATATATCTGCAATCTGGGTGGTAAAGATCGTGACTGCAATGCCGCTTGTGAAACCTACAATAATGGGATAGGGGATAAACTTAATGACTGCTCCCAGCTTGAACACTCCTAACAGAATGAGAATGACGCCTGCCATCAGCGTGGCTACAATCAGTCCTGCCTCTCCATATTGCTGAATAATGCCGTAAATGATAACAATGAATGCACCGGTAGGGCCGCCGATCTGAACTTTGCTGCCGCCCAGCAGAGAGATTATAAAACCGGCAATAATAGCCGTAATAATGCCTTTTTCAGGTGATACACCCGATGCAATACCAAACGCAATGGCAAGTGGCAGGGCTACGATACCTACAATGATACCGGCCATCAGGTCTGCCATAAAAAGTTCTTTTGAGTAGTTTTTTAAAGCCGTATATAGTTTAGGCTTGAATTCGAACGCTTTCATTATTAATTTGACTTTTTTACGCTATAAAAAGTGTGTGTTTATAAATAAGCTGCAAAAGTAAGCAAAATAATGTATAAATTGATAGATTGGCCTGTTTTTTGCAAATTTGTTGAACACAAATAGCCTGTTTTTTGTTTTCTACGCAGATTATTTGTTTTCTTAAATATAGAATACAAGGGAATGACCTCTCTCTTTGGATTTGCAGGCGAAATAGATTTCACCTATGGAGCAATAGATAAATCCGATGAGATAGAGTGTGGTTATATCAAACTTAATTCTTAATTTTGTATCAACAATCATAAGGACAAAGCGAACGGTATTTATACGTAATAATATTAACTAATTTAAAAAAGAGACTATGGCTAAAAGTGTTAAAGGAACCCGTACTGAAAAGAATTTATTGACTTCATTTGCCGGTGAATCGCAAGCAAGAATGCGCTATACTTACTTTGCAAGCGTTGCTAAAAAAGAAGGTTACGAACAAATTGCTGCTATTTTCACAGAAACAGCCGACCAGGAAAAGGAACACGCTAAACGTATGTTCAAGTGGTTGGAAGGCGGAATGGTGGAAATCACAGCTTCTTATCCTGCCGGCGTTATCGGTACTACTCTTGAAAATCTTCAGGAAGCTGCTGCCGGTGAACATGAAGAATGGTCATTGGATTATCCGGGCTTTGCTGATGTTGCCGATGAAGAAGGTTTCCCCGAAATTGCCTTGATGTATCGCAATATTGCTATTGCTGAAAAGGGACACGAAGAACGCTATCGCGCTTTTATCAAGAATATTGAAACAGCTTCCGTATTTGCAAAGGAAGGCGAGGTTGTATGGCAATGCCGTAACTGTGGTTTCATCTATACCGGTAAAGAAGCTCCTCAGGTATGCCCGGCATGTTTGCATCCGCAGGCCTATTTTGAGGTAAAGAAAGAGAACTATTAGGATTCCGCTTTCCTTCAAGGAAAGGATATAGATATATGGAAGGGCTGCATCGTTGGTTGGATGCAGCCCTTTTATGATTGGTGCTTTCTATTTTTTCAATACTACGGAAAGTGATTCGTATGCTTTGGAAGCATCTTGGATTTCAAGTAGTTTGTCCCAGTTGGTAGCTGGTTCTGTCTTGTGGTTGTAACGTTTGGTGATGTCCAGTATAAGTTTTCCGTTCTGAGCAACGGCTTTTGCAATGAAAGCGCCACATTCGTTCTCTACCTTTACATTCAATTTTTCCACTCCCTCGGCAGCTGCTTCATAGCCTGCCGGAAGGTTGACGGTGATATTCCATTGGAAAGTGCGGGGAGCCGACATGTATATGTCAGCCGAACGCTTGCGTTCCTTGCCCTCAACCAGAGTTTGTTCGCCAAGTAGTTTCCCTGCGGAAAGCACATAGTGAGGCCCGGCTTTTCTGACATAGCCATCCATTGCGTAACGGACGTCATAAACAAAAGCGGCGCTGTCCGGACGGTTGCCTAAGCATTGCATCTGATAATTAAGCAGTTCTTGCGCATCCTCGCCATGATAGAAGTTGATTTCCCATTTATAGTCATCTTTTTCCTGCTCACGTCCTTTCCGGAACATTTCCTGAAGATCGTCTGCATATTTCTTGCCTATTTCTTCTGCAAATTCCTTGTCGATGCTGAGCAGGCGGCGATAGGCTGCGTCTACATCTTCCATTTTGGCTAATGCGGTCTGCATGCGCTCTTTTTGTGTTCCTGTACGATATTCGTTACGGTGGATGGTGAGCAGGGTATTATTGATGTCGGCTTGTATGGTAGTGACATTTCTGTTGTCTTCAGCCGTACTCATGGGAAAGTTGAAATGTTTTCGTCCGGCCTTGGCTTTCGATTTATCCGATTCCAAAATGGCTTGCCGGCCTTGATAACAGGCAGGAACTTCATGGGGAATAAGATAATTCGTAGGCGGGAGATAATATTTGTTGCTTTCCGGGAGTGCGATAAACCAGGTTGTATTGCGGTAACTTGCCAGTTTGTCAAGCGGTTCTTTATTTTCGTTGGTGGTTATTCCAAGCAGGTTGGGAACATCCACCCAATTTAGCAATCTTTGAAAATAGACGATGAACAGCTCATTGTTGCAATCGCTTTTAGGGTCTGTCATCAGTGCAAAATGATAGTAGTTATAGATGAAGTCTGCTTTTGTCTCATCTGTCCAGTCTTTCTTTTTTATCTGTTTGACATTGCGGAGAAGCCGTATGCCTTTTTTGACATTGCTCACTCCTCCGTAGCCGTTATACCGTATCGCTTGTTTTATGAATTCCCAGTCGTCTTCCTGTATGGAAGCCGCGTCGGGATTGGGTTGCAGCCCTTTTTTCTTGGTACTTTTGGGTATGTAGGTGTATTTTTTCATCTGGCTGTTGGTGATATATAATAATGTGGTCGGCGTTTGCTGCATGGAGTTGTACCACAAATCGGGTTCGGTTTGTTCTATATCCTTCATCGCTACGTCAAGCAGGATGTTTCCTTCTTCATTTGTGCTTTGCTTGAAGTCAGGCGCACCGTTCAGGGTGCGGTATTGGGTGGTGAGCTTATCGTCTATTTCGCAATGTACGGTGTAGGAAAGCATCGGATGGCTTTGGCGGAAACGGAAAATGAACGGATCAAGGTTATGGTTTTCCAATGAGGTGTAATTGAAGAAAAAAATATCTATCTTATCGCCGATCTCCAATCCCGGTACGGCAAGTTTCTGGCGTTGCTCTTTGTCGTTTTTGCCTTCGGTGGCAGTCATGTATTCATCGGTACTCACTTCGTTTATAGTGCCGTCCGGTTTGATGATGCGCACTCCTAATACTTGTTGGTAGCTTTCATCGTATCGCCATGATTTTTTCCGGATTTCTGCTTTATAATCGAATTCGGAGAATTCCTTTAAAGCTGCTTTGTCGTTGATTTGCACTAACATGCGGTACAAGTCGCGGCAGTTTACCTCACGATCTATGTAGTGGAAACCGCCGAGGAAAGCGCCTACGTTGAAGCGGGTCTTTTTAGTGACTTCCAGCCGGCTGTGTGCAGCCAGAATAACGGCAGACTCGTCCTTGTACTTTTCGGGGACGGCGGTGTTGGCAAATTCAGGCAGTTCGAGCGCCCAGATTTCTTTTCTTGTTTCTTCTGCAAAGAGCTTGTATTTCTCTTTGTCATCGGCATTTGCATTGGGGGATGCCAGTAAAAGTGCTAATACCCCCATTAAGAATAGCATGTTTTGTTTCATGGTTATTGTTTTTTGAGAATAATTTGTTCATTGCATGCATCAGCCCATTTCCGCAGGTTCTCGTTCCAAGCTACAATGTCATTACGGTGAATGAGTTTCTCTTTGATTTCCATTACTTTCCGGAAGATGATTTTCTCCCCTTGATTGTTGTAGGAACAGTGGAGTGTGCCTTGTGGCGCATGGATTGAAATTCCTTTGGGGCAATGGACAAGGGTATAGCCTGCGGGTATTTCTAATTCTGTGTGACGCACAATGCGGCAACGGAGTGGCAACTCATAATCATGTATACGCTTGAGGGTGTCTATGGGTTGGTCGAACAGGTCGTTGTGAAGGTCTAATTCAATGTAGAACTCGCTGTCTGCAACTTGTACGGCACTGTTGTTTATGACTGTTCCTCCCAGTATGGCCCATT
>ENA-OPBN01000607-OPBN01000607.1-human-gut-metagenome-genome-assembly--contig:-NODE-607-length-24834-cov-3.086848_pt1 | contig 24834 bp, 28 predicted proteins | sample MGYA00241068_ERZ501452 | MGnify/ENA primary metagenome ERZ501452 (study PRJEB25962, sample SAMEA2042507) | human gut metagenome | biome: human gut; feature: human-associated habitat; material: faeces... | reverse complement strand
CCGCCCGGGATGCGGCCGGCAGCGTACATCTTCTCGTTGAAGTCGACGGTCAGCGGGAAGAAGTCGTAGTTCTTGCGCTCCTTGGAAACGACGACCGTGGTGAGCACGGTGGAGTCGCCCTGCTTGACGAGCGCGGCACCGGTGGCCTGCTTGGCGAGCTCGCCGACCTCGAAGACGTAGGTCTTGCCGAACAGGTCGAAGGTCTTGCTTACGAGTGTCATGAATACTCCTATCCCCACGCGCCCCTTGCGCGCGGGCTTCTCTAGGTCGGCGGGACCCTCCCGCCGATCGGTTGCGGGGCGGGCGCATGAGGCACCTCTCCCCTTTTGGACGGCGCATTGGCGCCGGCCCGGACCCCTATCGCCGTGATATGGGCCCAACATGAAAAGGGGCGCCCAGCGGACGCCCCTGCATGCACAAATCCCTACTGGATGTTGTCGCGAATGCCGAGCTCCTTGATGAGCTCACGGTACTCATTGATGTCGTTCTTCTTGATGTAGGAGAGGAGACGACGACGCTTACCGACGAGCATGAGCAGGCCGCGGCGTGTGTGGAAGTCCTTCTGGTGGGACTTCATGTGCTCGGTCAGCTCCTTGATGCGCTCGGACAGGATGGCGACCTGAACCTTGGAGTTGCCGGTGTCCTGGGCGTTCTTGCCGAACTTGGCGGTGAGCTCCGCCTTGCGCTCCTTGGAAATCGTCATGATTTCACCTTTCTTGTAGCGGCCGCGGGATGCGCTCCCCATGGCCTCGATTCGCCCTCAACTGGGAAGCCGCCGGTGGAGCGGATATCCAAGTGGAGGGTACCAACAGGTCGGTATGTTACCACAGACCAGCAGCACAATGCCGCAATCGCACAACTTGCCCATGTTATGCAGCGTGATTTACCTGCGATACAGAAGTTAATGTATATGTTAATTATCAAAGAATAACATGGGGCATAGTCCTATACTTGCTGTATTGAGAGGAGGCGCATGGACAGCGAATACAAACTGCAAACGTACCGCACTCCAAGTGGCAGTATTTTCTGGGAGCTCATCAGTGGCACTGCCGCCTGTGGTGACTTTGCCAAGATGCTCAAAACCCCGCGCAAAAAACAGGCGGCGGTTAACCTGATCAATCAAATAGACAAAATCATCTCTCACGGAATCAAAGCTTCTTGCGCCACGGGAAAACTGCGATTGCTCGATGCTGAACTGGGCTTATATGAGCTGAAAGGGTATTCTGGCGTTAATCGGGAAATGGCATACATTCTTTATCAGGAGCCTCTCAAAATAGTTTTACTCTTCTCATTCAAGGGGCATCAGGGAAGCGGAAATATACACTCTGAGATAAAGAAGGCTCGACCCATTGCAAGAGCCGCCAAAGAACTCTTAGTGCAAATCATGCAAGCAGAATCAATTCACGACGTCAAATAATCTGAAGAGGAGGCAACATGAGCACAATCGATTTGTCACAATTTGTGGAAGAAAACGAAACGGCCGAAACGCGAGCATATAAGCACGCCCTCGACATCAGCTATCAAATTGTTGAAGAGATGGAACGCCAAGGACTCAATCAGAAAATGCTCGCTGGAAAAATGGGCATATCCCCCGCCCGGCTTTCGACGATGCTTAACACTCAGCCGAACATGACCTTAAAATCAATTGCTCAATTTGAACTGGCGCTTGGCATCTGCTTTGAATTCACCTCGTGCGACCAGAGCACCGACAATCAGACGGTAGAAGGAGTGCTGTCGCATCCAACGGCTATGGGAAATCCATACCATAATTATCTAGATAACGAATCCCAGTGTCACGTTGACTGCAGCTCTCCTGCATCCAACAAAATATTGACACTCCAAATTGCTGCCTGATTGGAGCATCATGGCGCTGACTCTTTCGCCTATACAATTTAAAGACTCTAAGCTTCTATACATCGCTTTTGATGACACGCGCCAAGAGGGGTCATCGGCACTGTATTCCAACGAGGACGTCCCTGACTACGGGGAAAAGCATTTCACCCTTAGCGTTGATCGAAACCTTGAATACTCTGAATCTGACGGAACGCTTAGCTGCATGGGAACTCTCCGCTTCAAAATGGACATACGACTCCCCGGGGATGAAGACTCCCCCATCGTCGCATCCGCTGAAGGCGCAATGGGGGCCGTTGCGACTTGCCCCCTCGGACTGAGCGACCGCGCTTCGACCGAAGCCACATTGGCCGCCAACACGCTTTCTTACATATGGGCAAAGCTGCGCACCATAGTTGAGCAGCTGTCCTCGCAATCAAACATCGGAACGCTTTCTCTGCCAGCTATTGACCCGATGCAACTGGTCGGAAAATAGAACTTGAACGCATGATGCGGAGGGAGTATCCCTCCGCATCATATTGCAAAACTGGCTGTCGATCACGACCGCTTATCAACAGCAATGAATGCTTGAGATTATGGGCTAGGCATCGTAACGCCCAAGCAACGAATCAAGAAAGATTCCACCGTCGACATGTGCCTCGGAATTTAGTTCAGCCTCAGCACGATCAAGACGGTTCATGAGGCGCTTATGGGGATTCTCGCTTTCGGCACCTGAGCAGGAATCGGACGCAAGCCCCTGCATCGCATCCCAGGTGGCATCCCATCGATACGGGGTAAGCTCGGACTCGAAATGCGGGCTCAAGCCGAAGGGCTCGCGCAGCAGCGTCTGCAGGTACCCCCTATCCCCCATGGCCTTGCGGGACGTGGGCAACTCGAGCTCGAAGGCGAGGCAGACGGCGCCCACAAGGCCATCGAGCGACCCAGGGCGCTCATCGCGCGCAAGACACCGGCGCTCGCCGAACGCCTCGAACGCCACGTCCGAGATCTCCCCGCGCGAGAACTCGCTAGGATCGATTCCCAGAACCGCCTCGCAGCTCGATTGGTTGAACACGCGTAGGATATCCACCTTGTCGGCATCCCGCGTGATGGTGCAGAAAAGGCGCTCGCGAGCGCCCAGGCCCGACGGGAGCCTGAAGTCGCTGTGCAGGGCAACGGCGCGCTCGATGATGCGCGCCCATTCCGGATCGCAGGTGTAACTTGCCATCTCATCCTTGAGCGCCTGGATCCCGAGCACCGCATGGCTGCACGAGTCCGCGTCGCTGAACGTCCCCCATTGGCGCAGCTGCTCGAATCGCCCGATGTCGTGCAGCAGGCCGCAGAGCCACGCGAGGTCGACGTCGGCCGGGGGCAGGCCCTCCCCTCGCGCGATCTCGTCGCACAACCCGGCAACCTCATAGGTGTGTTCGACCTTGAGCGCGATCCGCTCATCCGAGGCGTCGTAACGAGCGACATATGAATTGAATGCATCTAGACACGATTGACGCATGACATCCCCAAAACAAATAGCCGCCGGTGACGACGATACAGGTGGACTCAAAGGTGCCTGACAGGCCAAATCCCGCCCTATTGCACCGACCTTACTCACAAATCAAAAACGCTTCCATAGTAACCCGAGCACACCCCGCGCCGCGGGGAGGCGCTTTGGGGTATACTCGTAACGAACAAGAGGTTAAAGCCCTCCTGTAGCAATTTGGCACGTGGGTAATGCCCACAGACGAGCCGCCTTAGCCACAAGGCGGCTCGTCCCTTTTCGTAGGCATCACCCAGCCGCTAGAAGAACAACAAGACAATCAACGCGATGGCAAGCGCCATGACGATCGCAAGTACCAGCAACAGCTGTGTGAACGCGCGCATGGGATCCCTCCAATCTCCCCGCAAGGATTCGGACGGCACCGCCCGTTCGCTAATTGAATTATAGCATAATTACGAACGTGTGTTCGCTGCTTCACAGTGACAAAGCAACTAGCTCGCTGAGGAGCCCCTCGCGCTCATGAGACTCCCTCCCAAACAGCACTTGGTCCATAACTCTGCCTTGGATCTCTACTTATCTTTCCGAGCTCGCTCTACAAATTCGCTGATCCAGGATCTTGTTATGTTCTTAAGAATTCGGATGTTGTCGGTCGCTTCAACATCAATCTCAGTCATCGCTCTTTCAGCGAGATCGTCCGGCAGTTTCGGGAGGCCCTCGAACGCAGCCCCTCTGTACTTTCCAAGGAATGAGGAGATATATCTTTCGACAAATAGCTTCTTGTCGCTTGCACACAACCTGGAGAAGCAACTCTTCAAGCTGAATCGGGAAAGGAGCTCCGCCGGAAAGGTTGCATTAAGCTTCTCGTTAGGACAGTTCGTCGTAAAGACAACGGTGAAACCACAAAGATCGTGGTCCGACCCTTGAGAATCAGTGAATGATCCCGTCTCGAGAAGGTCGAGGAAAAAGTTCCACACGGCGGGCTCCGCCTTCTCGAACTCATCTACCAGCAGAATACCAGCAGCGGACGAGTCAATTTTCTTTCCAAGCTCCCCCTCCTCGCTCCCCATATAGCCTCTCGGGCTACCAATCAGGGAGTTGAGGGAGTCTTTGCTACTATAATTTCCGAGATTGATTTTTGGAAGGGGCTGCAATGGTGCGATCTCCTCACAGAGAATCCTTGCGACCTCCGTTTTCCCTACCCCTGAGGGTCCAAGAAGAAGCACTGAGAGCACCGGTTGCTCGCCAATCGCATTGAAGAGCCGAAAGCTGCGCGACCGGGATTCAAAGGAGCGCTTGAACTCAGCCTGGCCGATGAGCCTGTTATCCAGAGCGGAGAGCACCCGCTCAAATTCAGGTTCGCCGAGAGATGTGAGCGTTCGCCTTTCCCTATCCCCCTCCTGGCAGATCCCATCGGCTTCGAGCCCGCAATTCTCAACGTCTGTGAACATGGTCCTCAACATGTACGCTTCCTTGCTAACGGCATTTTCATCCCCTATAAAAAGTGCGCTGGAAGGCATTTGGTGCACGAGAAGCTCAAGGGACGATGCCAGCTGAGGATTGGAGAGCAGGCCCATGAGAGATGAAATGTCTATAGCGAACTTCTTTTCGGATGCCAGCTCGACCACTTGGCCACTTCCATAAAACTCGAGAAGCGACTTCAGCTCGAAGCCATCATCCTCGAGCTGGTCGACCAGGCTTCTGTACTGCAATTGTCCGTATGTAAACAGTCTTCTCATGCCGCTACCCATCAAACTTCGAAAGACACCGCCTGAATCACAGCAAGGATGTCTATGTAATACCCGCGCACTTCTTGCTCTCCAACGTCAGATGTGGCGGTTGTCGAAGTGGACTCTCCGCATACAACAACATCGTCTTGGGGCATGAATTTCGAATCACTTGGCCGCTGGAAGTAATCTAGGGGGCTCTTCATCTGATCAGGGGTAATTGCCCCTTTGCATATCCCGACGATACCGACCTTTCCAATAAGTAAGTCGTCGATGGTATAGCCGCTTTCGAACATCTTCCCCCCATTAAGTGGGATTTTCGCGTACAGCGGTGTTCCATCCCCTGATCGCTTACCCTTGAGTTTAAAAGCCGCACCGCTTCCTATAAAAGACTGCATCATGCGACCGATATCGAGGTTCCCAGCATCGGGAATGGTGAATCCATCGAAAGTTCCGCTCATGATCGCCATGATGCCTCGAATCTCGTCCTCATTGACGAGATTCAGCGAGACATCATCGATGTATGCAAGGTCACCCTCCGCAAGGCCCCCCTTCCCCCCAAGGACTTTACAGTGCTCCATGATGTCAGCTAGCATCCGACTGGTTGTGTTCACGTATTCGAGAGTATCCATGATCTTCTGCTGTTTTTCAGCCTTGTAGTTCCCACTGAGCCTTGCCTTGAGGTTCGCGAGGATGGGAGGGTAGAGCTCCGTTTCCACGCCGATTGATGCGGCATTTGTTGTCCCGGCTTGCTTTTCCTCAGAGCCCGCAATCTTAAGCCCGTTATCCAGAAGCATCCTCGTCTCGAAGACCTTTTCCTGATTCATGTAGTAGACGGTAAAAAGACTTGGTTTTTTATTGGCCGACATAGCCACATCGCTCCTTTAATTCAACGCAAACTGCCATCGTTTTATCCAACAATGCACAAATACTATTGGCCCAACTTGACCCGTTTACACTCGGGAATCGACTGGCACATCTCATCAATTCGTGCAGGACCAGCAATAAATGCCTCAGAAATGATATTTAATAGCGCAAAGAGCTCCATAGCATCATCTCTGCTTTGAGACAAATCGATTGCACCTGGGTGGACAGACGCATTACCGTTATAGCGAATGATATCCATTGCTTTTACAACTAGGGAACTTGCGCCCTTCTCCACAAGCTTGTTCATATCCTTATAAATACTCCCAGTAGACTCGTCTTTCAGGATCGCCTCGAGAAGCATTTGAAGAGCAAGCCGCAATAGCGCTGCAGCCGATCTGGGAGAGTCATAGAAAACCAAGGCGACCTCTTGATAAACTTCCCTCACATTCGCAGGCATACCTTCGTTCGCGGGCAACGTCACCTGCATTCTTGGATATATCATTTCCGTTTTACGCCAGATAGACAGACGCCTGCAATGCGAGCATTCAGCAATCCCCCATTCTTTCAGCGTTGAATTCACCAGCCGTTTGCAGGATCATCCCATTGCTCTTCAAACTCATACCAATCACCATCAAAAGAAGAAACGTATTCATCCCCAAGGCTGCAATCTGGATATACTGGCGCCGACTCAATAAAAGCCCAGCTATGGGCAGAGGTTGTATCACAAAATGGACAGGTAAAACTTCTTTTAAACGGTTCGGGATTAACGTAATTCATGAATCACTCCCCCCTTACATGCCACTAACTTAAAAACATAACGCTTGGCCCAATTCATCGAATTGAACAAAACTGCCAAGAGCCCTCGTCTTCCGCGTGAAGACACGGCAAACAATCTCCCCGCTGCCGCCTGCAACGAGGCTGTACGACCACACAAGCTTCTACTGCCCCTGGGCGGCGCACCTAGCCTCAGTCGCCTCCCTGGCTGGGAGTCACCGGGCCTCGTTGTCGAGGTATCAAACTATGGTCTCCGCGAAGCGCGCCGCGAAGTCGATGTACGCCGGCTCACAGCCAAGCTCGGTCCTGAGGTTGGCCACATCGGTGGCGTAGCGGCGGTCGTGGCCGGGGCGATCGCGCACCCAGTCGAAGTCGTCCTCCAGGCGGCCGAAGCACTTGGGGATCTCGCGCAGCACGGTGATGCCGACCAGCTCGCCGTCGACGGCGATCAGGTGGACCCCCATCCGAACCTTGGTGGGGATGCTTAGAACAACTTACGTGCACGCCAACTTGGACGCAAAGGCGCTCGCGCACTGCGCAGCAACAAAGCCGGAGCCGGTGAAACCACAGCCGTCGGCAACGCCAATGCGGACAAACCCGAAAGACCAGCCATTCGAGCTAGCAGCCGAAACCATGCAATATGCCTTCAACTGCCGAATTCGACCTCAGGTCCTCAATCTTTGCACCCGCGATATACTCCATTGCCGCTTGAAACCATGAATTGGCCTGATGACCGTACTCAATCCCGTCAGCAACAAACATCGACTCAAGTTCCCCCGTTTTCAGTATGACCAAGCCTCTCTCCCCGAGGAAACGAATCATATCTTTGACTCTAATCATGAGAGCTGCGCCCACGCCGGCTTCAACATCGTTTTTATAACAATCGGACACGGCAGCCGGTAGCTTACCAGAACCAGCCGGCGGCGCACCTACAAGGTTCCTATACTCTGCCTCAAGATTCTGCCTAAGTTGTAAGAAGCTCTGCTTAAGCTTGGCATCAGATTTATCAAGAAAGCATGTCATCACGTTATTAAAAAGGTCTTTGTTGTTTAAAAGATCAAAATCAGAAATTACTCGGCACTTAATCCCCGCATTCGAATAGAACTTCTTAAATATAGGAAATGCATCTTTGCCGTTCGTCGGGATAAACAAGCCATCATAAGCTTCATCGGCTTTCATAATGATTCTTGAATACGCCGATTCGTCCCAAGGACCCTCCACAAGATTCACCTCAGAGGAAAACAGGCCATCTAGATACTTTGGCGAATAGTTCTTACGGTTTATAAGCTCCTGTAACTCTTCTGTCCCGATCACTTTTGCGGACGTCCCCTCTGGCGTCCGCTCGAGCCTGATAATCTGCACGTCCCCGCAATCCCCTGAAAGCAGCCCCTGAAGCAAGTATGAGCTATGGGTGGAAATGAAGGCGCTCTTCAATTGTTCGTTATTAGATAGATGTTTCGCAAGAAGTTCACCCATGCGTCGAGCATAGGGAGGATGGAGAAAGGCCTCGGGCTCATCGAGCAGGAACATCGGTTTATTACGCCCGATCACACTCAACAAGACCGATACGAAACTCCTGAATCCATCCCCCTCATCACTCAAGCGCGAAGCCTTCTCTATAATCTCGAGTTTCTTTGGAGTGTCAGACGTAGCTCGATACTCTCCGAAAGAATCGCTTACGACGGGAACAACTAGCTGCCTACTCGAGACGGCATCAAGAACGACATCCTTTTCGAACAGACTATAAATATCGGCTGAAATGGCTACACAATCCGGATCGTAATCAAGAACCGATGAAAGGATGTTGTAGTCATTGTCTCGATGACCAAAAGCCCGCTCCCCAACAGAGAGCAAGAGTCTATCCTCCGTGCCGACATAATCAACCATGCAAGGACCAAAAAACTCCAACGACTCATATCTTGCCTCACGCTCACCACCGTGAGCTTCGTGATCACTCAAAACTGAATCGAGACCATCAATCCAAGAGGAAGCAGAGTAAAAATTCGCTTGACTTGAATAGGACGAATAGCTCCCATCGGGAGACAGTCGTTTACCGATATTGCAGTAATCACGAACACGCCAGCCACCTTCATGCCTGACAACCCGACTCCCCAGTGAATACGATGAAATCAAATCATCCGAACTGGCAGGCATATTCAGATCAATATGGTCGAATACAACGCTATCGATTTGGCCAGAACCGCTGAAATGACGCTCTGGGTGCCCAAGTATTTCAGACCTGATCTCTTTCAGCGCGCGACTCTTGCCTGAATTGTTCGGACCAATAATGACGTTGATTTTCTTAGGAACGATTGGCTGATCCGAACACCTGAAAGAAAAGCTATTGATCTTGAACTGATAGTCCGCCATATGACCACTCCCGCATCAGCCTCTTAATTGATTTGCATATCTTTATTCTAAGGACCATTGAGGACAAATGGGCCATAGCGGCTCAGACTCGATACCAATTAAGCGCTTCAGCAGGTCCCCATAAGAAAAAAGCGAGCCGCATCAGCGGGCTCGCATTCAAAGGGAGGATGCAATAACTGAGCCTAGCGCTCCAAGCCGCCGCACTCGTCGACGGCCGCCCAGAACTCGCCGGCGAAGCGCGGGTCGCTCGCGGCCATGAGGGCGTTGGTGGCGATCCAGCCGGAGGGGGTGCCGGTGTCGTAGCCGGACAGCGGGTCGATGACGACGGCGTACATGGCCTCGCGGTCCAGGCTGCGCGCCATGGCGTCGGTCAGCTGGATCTCGCCGCCCTTGCCGGGCTGCTGGTTGGCGAGCAGCTCCATCACGAGCGGGCTCAGCAGATAGCGGCCCACGATGTAGAGGTTGGAGGGGGCCGCCTCGGGGCTCGGCTTCTCGACCAGGCCGCCGACGCGCCACACGGCGCCCGGCTCGGTCTCCCCCGCGCCCTCGCATCCCTCGAGCGTGCCCACGAAGTCGCCGGCGATGACGCCGTAGCGGTCCACCTGGTCGGGCTCGCACGGGGCGACGGCGATCACGGACGCGCCGCCGTGGGCGCGGGAGACCTCGAGCATCTTGCCGCAGATGTCCTTGGCGGGCACCACGTAGTCGCCCAGCAGGACCAGGAAGGGCTCGCCGGCGCAGGCGTCGGCGGCGGAGCGGATGGCGTGGCCCAGGCCCTTGGGCTCGTACTGGTAGCGGAAGTCCACCGGCATGTTGCCGGCGTGGGCGACGGCGTCGGCGTAACCTGCCTTGCCGCGCTCGCGCAGCAGGGCCTCCAGCGAGCGGTCGGGCTGGAAGTAGCTCAGCAGCTCGGGCTTGCCGGGGCTCGTCACGATGATGGCGGCGTCGACCTCCTCAGGGTCGAGGGCCTCCTCCACCACGTACTGGATGACCGGCTTGTCGAGGACCGGCAGCATCTCCTTGGGGGTGCACTTGGTGGCGGGCAGGAAGCGGGTGCCGAGGCCGGCGGCGGGGATGATAGCCTTCATGCTGAATACCCCTTCATTTATATCAATAGCTTAATCATGAACATGAACAATCGAGCGGATGCTATTCAAAGACTGCTCATGGACCTTATGGGAACTCAACGCGCCGCAAACCCCACACCCAGTCAATGCTTTCAGCCTCAATTGTTGGCTCGCAACAATTTGCCTACGCTCTGCCTTCAATATTCGCAATCGCGACCAGACGTGAAGGTCTTGCTTAATCCCGCTTAAACAAATCCCTCGTGTAAACCTTGTCCGCGACATCCATCAGGTCGTCGCTCCAACGGTTAGCAACAATCACGCCGCAACGCGCCTTAAAACTCTCTAGATCGTGCGTGACCTCAGATCCAAAGAAATCAGGAGCATCGAGCGTGGGCTCGTATACCACCACGGGAATACCCTTAGCCTTAACGCGCTTCATAATTCCCTGAATCGAACTCGCACGGAAATTATCAGAATTGCTCTTCATCGTAAGCCGATAAACACCGACAACCGGCATGGGTTCACCGGCGTACACCAACGACATGACCTTATCGATCACGACATCAGCGATATGGTCCTTGCGCGTGCGATTGGAGTCGACGATGGCGCCGATAAGGTTCTGAGGCACATCGCGATAGTTGGCAAGAAGCTGCTTAGTATCTTTGGGCAGGCAGTAGCCACCATAACCAAAGCTCGGATTATTGTAGTGCGACCCGATTCGAGGCTCCAAGCACACGCCGCGAATGACGTCTGAGCTAGAAAGGCCCTTCTCCTCGCAGTAAGTGTCAAGCTCATTGAAGTAGGCTACACGCAAAGCAAGGTAAGTGTTGGCAAAAAGCTTCACGGCCTCGGCCTCGGTAGTACCGAGAACAAGCTGCGGAATACCAATCGTACCGTCGGCATTAACACGCTGACGCTCGGACGAATCGGCACCCTGTTCAAGCAAACCCGCAAAGCGCTCGGCTGCCGCACGGGCCTCCGAGTCGTCCTCGGGCGCACCGACCACAATGCGACTTGGATGCAGGTTGTCATAAAGAGCACGGCTCTCGCGCAGGAACTCGGGGCTGAAGATGATTCGTTCATCTCCTAGGGCCTCGCGCAGACCCGCCGTGTAACCGACGGGAATCGTCGACTTGATAACAATCCAAGCGCCCGCGTTCACCGAACGCACGGCTGCGACAGCCGCCTCGACGCTCGACGTATCAAAGAAATTCTTATCGCTGTCGTAGTTGGTGGGAGTAGCGATAACGGCATATTCAGCACCCGCATAAGCCTCAGCCACGTCGACAGTTGCCCGCAAGTCAAGATGACGTTCTTCTGCCCTTGCCTCAGCCAGGAACCGCTCAATCTCGTCGTCTTGGATGGGTGACTTGAACGCATTAATCATATCGACCTTCTCGGGCACGATATCCAGCGCGCGGACCTCATTGTGCTGCGCAAGAAGGACGGCAAGGGACAGTCCAACGTAACCGGTGCCAGCAACAGCAATCTTCATTTCATTCTCCAATAACAAAGAGTCCTCAATTTAATCAGGGGCGGTTTTAACCGCCCCATCTCCAGATTAATTGTTCACAGCCTGCAGTAATCCCTATACCAGCGCGCAAACTCGCGCAGACCATCCTCGAGCTTCGTCGAGGGCTTGAACCCGGTATCTCGCTCCAGCGACGAGGTATCGGCATACGTCACCGGGACATCACCCGGCTGCATAGGAACGAGCTCCCGATGAGCCTCGAAGTCATAGTCTCCTGGCAAAACGCCCTCTTCAACGAGAACACGCTGGAGCGTATCGACGAACTCCAGAAGCTGCACCGGATCAGAATTACCTATATTGTAGACACGATGGGCAGCCATGGGGAGTCCGTCCTCCCCCATCTTAACGACGGGAGGATTATCCATCACACGCGCGACACCTTCGACAATGTCCTCGACATACGTAAAATCCCGCTTACAGTCGCCCATATTGAAGATCTTAATTGACTCGCCGCGAAGAAGCTTATCCGTGAACCCGAAATACGCCATATCGGGACGGCCCATAGGACCATACACCGTAAAAAAGCGCAAACCGGTAGCTGGAATGGAATATAGCTTTGAATAGGCCGCGGCCATGAGCTCATTGGACTTCTTGGTAGCCGCATAGAGGGAGACGGGAGAATCCACCATGTCATCCTCTGAGAAAGGAACCTTCTTGTTTCCACCGTACACCGACGAGGAGCTAGCGTATACGAGGTGCCTCACGGGATGATGCCTGCACGCCTCAAGGATATTAAAAAAACCGACAACGTTGCTTTCGATATAAGCAAGCGGGTTCTCTATGGAGTATCGGACCCCCGCCTGTGCAGCGAGGTTCACGACAACGTCGAAGCTATTCTCTGCGAACAGTCGCTCAATGAGCGCGGCATCACGGAGGTCGCCGCGCACAAAGGTAAAGCGACGTTTCAAATCGAGCTCACCAAGCATGCGCAGGCGAGCCTCCTTAATAGCCGGATCATAATAGCTGTTGATGTTATCGAGACCGAAAACTATATCATCGGTTGTTTCGAGCAGCCTCTTAACCAGGAATGCGCCAATAAATCCAGCAGCTCCCGTAACAAGCACTCTTCTCTCCGTCATATTCGGACTCCAATTCACTAGTCAGACTGCATCTGATGAACCTTGCGGTTAATATAGCCATCAGTCGCGTGGTCCCGAGGGATGACACGACACGGATTTCCCAGGACGACAGAGTGGCTCGGTACATCACAATTCACATAAGCACCAGGAGCTATAAGCACGTCATCGCCCACTCTAATACCGCCAACAATCGTGGCATTGACCCCAACCCACACGCAATTACCCAATATAGGGGCCCCCTTGCGCCGACCACGGTTCTCTTGACCGATTGTGACCCCTTTATGCAGGTTACAGTTTGAGCCAATAACAGCCGATTCATTCACCGTGATATTGAATGCATGGCCTAGGTAGAGGCCAGGACCAATCTTGGTACCCCGGGGTATCTCCAACCCATATCTTTCTCGCATGCGCCGCAAGACAAAACGCCAGAAAGGAGCGCGAGAAAGGGATGCTTTGCGCAACACCCAAGTGAATCTCATCGCGTGGTCGGACCAAGGAAAAGTCTTCTGTGGATACCTTTGCCAATCGAGACACCCAGACCCGATATTTCTTACAGAAGCCATAGCACGCCGCCTCCATTCATAGTACGTTAAAACAGGCGCTTGATAGAGACGCAACCTCGCCATTAAGAAAAGATATCCCGTGCGGGATAAGCCCGCTCGCAGAAGCGCCGTTTATCCTCAAAGCCCATATGTTTCGTATTGACGAACTCGCCCTCATGCTTCTCACGATAAGCATCGATGGTCCCGATTGAACGCGCAGGCACTCCCGCCACCACCGTATTATCCGGTACGTCGTGCGTCACAACCGAACGGGCGCCAACGATGCAGTTTTTACCTATGGTAACTCCCGGCATGATCATCGCGTCCATGCCAATATGGCAGTTGTCGCCAATTGCCACACGTCCAAATCTGTCGATATCTGAAAGCTCGGGATATAAGTGTCGAAGCACCCAAGCCCCTCCATCATGCGTGGTAATCTTCACTCCGCTCGCAAGGCGAACGTTATCCCCAATAGCCACGAGATACGGCTCTGAGCCAAAGTCAAAACCATTGAGAATCTCGCAGCCAGTCCCGATAGTGAGACCACGAGATTTCAGCTGCTCAAGCTTTTTCTCATTAGACTTAAGACGCCAGGCTAACAATGAAAACAGGGACATATGGAAACCCTCAATTTCACTCAAATCTCGTCATACACAATAGCTCAATCCAGTTGAAGGACAATAGCGAAAACGGCACTCGCAAAGGCAAAATCTAAAACGATCAGAGCTTCGTCATCAAACGTGTAACCAAATAGAACAACAAGTCCCCACAATGTGAATAGACTTCAAGATTGGGAGCTGGGTCCCAGCGGAGAATGAAACGTTAATAATTACCAATAATCACTCACTGGAGTCAAGTCGACCGCAGTCAATGCAAGCGCGACAACAAAAGTCGAGAACGATCGGTTGGGTATATCCACCGCCCTACGCAAGGTTACCGATATTCAAGATGAGCTTACATAGGCCCTGAATTCACAGACGTCGGGCCTTGCGCTTAATTAAGCAAGTAAAACCATCAACATCTAGAGCCCCAAACAGCTGGGGAATCATACGGCCTATCGGGAAACGCACCGTAATCCAATTCAATTTTCAAACCGTTTTCTGCAATGAAGCGCTCAACACGATCTGCAAGCTTTTCTGGGTGACCTGATGAAATATTGTAAACGCCGCCACCCTTAGCCCCCGTAATCACGTCGGCAACCAAAGAGCAAAAATCGCCATAATCCAAAAAGTCATACTGACATTGACCCATAGTAAATGGAAACGAACGCTTACCATCTGCAGCGGCCTTGCAAATCTTTGAAAAAATCGAAGATCCGTAAGGAGTATTGTCGACGATATAGTACCCGCGAAGCCACTGGAGCTCAATATCAGCCTCATTGCAAATTAACGTGGCAGACTGCCTTAAGGCGTTCTTCGCAATGCCATACATGCTCTGAGGGTTGCATGGAGTGCCTGATCTAATACCTCCTTCAAAATAACCGATTTCGTGCATACTTCCCATAACCGCCAATCTTTTAAGGGGGGATTTAGACAACTTGCGAACGAACTCAATATGCAAGGGGAGGTCGTCCATATGGGCATCAGAGTTATGCTTGAAACCGTCGCGCCAGGCCAGATGCACAACAATGTCGGGCTCCCCCATTTCCGCATAAGGATTCACCATATCAAAAAGGCTTGCCTGAATGCACTTGGCAGAAGCGGGAACCCGCTCAAGCGTCCGGTCAATTGCCACGACATCATGACCCCGAGCTATCAGCTCCCCCACTACTCCCGTACCGAGATAACCATTTGCACCAGTGACAGCAATTTTCATTTAATACTCCCAACTAAATACTTGTAAATCTGCAGCCCGTCAATGCTCAATAAAGGACCTAAAGCCCCCGATGCGTGACTCCTCCGCAACCTTCCAATTCGGAAAGTGCAGGATGGCTCTTATCTTTATCGGAAACAATCAACTGAGAAACATCAAGCACGTTATCGCCGTCAAGCGCAGGCCATACTATTCCAACTTCGGGATCATTCCACATAAGTCCACCCTCGTCAGCGGGATGATAGACATCGTCGCATTTGTAGCATAATTCCGCAGTATCGCTAAGAACAAGAAACCCATGAGCAAAACCACGTGAAATGAAGAACTGTCTCCTATTTTCGGCGGACAGGACTACGCCCTCCCATTTTCCATACGTTTTGCTGCCCTTGCGCAAATCGACGGCGACATCAAATGCACTCCTACTGCCCCTGTTTGGCATACTTTGCCTCTGTCGCGGACTTAGCCGAGCGCCACCATGACTCATTCTCTACATACCATTCAATCGTCTGTTTAAGCCCCTCTGAAAAATCAGTATGAGCCGGCACCCAACCAAGCTCGCGACGAAGCTTGGCAGAATCAATAGCGTAACGTCGATCGTGGCCAGGACGGTCGGCGACCCAGTCGAAATCTTCAGAGTCCTTGCCCATTGCCTCCAATATCATGCGAAGAACGGTGATGTTGTCCCTCTCGCCATCAGCACCGATGAGACACGCCTCTCCAATCCTGCCCTTCGTAAGTATTTCCCATACTGCAGAAGAGTGATCCTCGGTGTGGATCCAGTCGCGAACGTTGTTGCCCAGCCCGTAAAGCTTGGGTCGCTCTCCATCGATAATATTCCTCCTCAAGCTCTTCTGCGATAGCAATCAGATACCGGCCGTAGTCTGTTTTGCACATCGACTTACCCAGCTCGCGCAAGTTGACCGCCTCAATGAATCCACGGCGGTAGGCTATTTCCTCGATGCAGGCAATGTAATATCCCTGACGGCTCTGGACCGCCTCGACGTACTGCGCCGCCTTGAGAAGCCCCTCCGGCGTACCCGTGTCAAGCCAAGCCAAGCCAAGCCACGACCCATTAGCTCGACACACAACTCGCCACGATGCAAATAATCCTCATTGACGCTCGCGATCTCAAGCTCTCCGCGCAAGCTGGGCGCGACGTCAGCGGCGATATCACTTACCTTACCATCGTAAAAATATAGACCCGGTACTGCATAGTTGCTCTTAGGATGCTCGGGCTTCTCCTCGATGCTTACGACGCGACCATCGGAATCGAATTCCACAACACCAAAGGCTTTGGGGTCTTTGACAGGGTACCCAAAAACGACAGCGCCGCCCTCTCGCTCAACGCGCTCCCTGGCTGCAACGATCGTCTTGGCAAGTGCTTGTCCATGGAACAAATTATCCCCTAGTACGAGAGCGCAGGGTTCACCGGCAATAAAATCGCGTCCGATGATGAAGGCCTCGGCTAGGCCACGAGGTTGATCCTGAATAGCATATTCGATTCGCATGCCCAAGCTTGAGCCATCACTCAACAAGGCCTTAAAAGCAGGGATTTCGCGTGGAGTCGAAATGATTAACACCTCACGAATGCCTGCAAGCATAAGAACGGACAGGGGATAGTACACCAAAGGCTTGTCGTAGATCGGCAGGAGCTGCTTGCTTGTCGCAATTGTAATAGGATAAAGGCGTGTCCCAGACCCGCCGGCAAGAATGATTCCCTTCATGGTCAAACTCCTTTTACAACGGGAAACAACCTGCAACAAATAGCACGTTTACCCAAGACCAAGTAAATGACTTGGTGTAAGAAATTGATAATTAGCGCAGCCGAACACGTTAGATAAACCCAACGATCGGATTTAACAGGCGCTTACTGGTTCTTATTTTTCCTTATTTTAACCAATGCTAAAACAATCAGAATGAACAGAACGAGACAAGCAAGATAACGAACAGATGCAACTTGATAAAGAGCAATGCCGCACATTGTTGCAATTAATGTCCCGATGGATAAGAGGGCAAGTCTATCATCCTCATAAACGGTAGTCTTTCTACCACGTTCACGACAGGCTTTCCTCGCCCAAGCCCATTGAGAAATTGCAAGGACGATATAACTCGCAAGTGTGGTATACGCCGCGGCATAAAACCCGAAGAGCGGAATAAAAACTAGATTAAGGAGCACATTGACCGCTGCGGCAATCATTGAGGCAAACATGATATAGGTAGTTTGCCGATAGTAAACAAGAATATTCGAATACATGTTCGAGATGGCTGTAAGAAAAACACCGGCGGCAATTGGAGGCATCAGGGAAACCGCAGAAAGATACTCATCGGTAGCAAGAACGCGAATTATTTCAGGACCAAACCAAGAAATGAGCACTGAAATAAGAGCAAATAGAGCGAGCAGCAGGGCAGAAGTCTTTCGAATGCCTTCGTGTCCCTCGGAGTCTATATTTCGAAACAAATATGGAATGAAAGACGAGTTGATAGCAGACCAAAAAAAGAGAGAGATACTACTAGCGGAATATAGAACCCCGTAAATTCCAGTCTCGGCATCACCAACCATTGCCGAAATCATAACCCTGTCGGAAACACTCAATACTTGACTCGCCACGGAATGACCGATGAGCGGAAGACTGAGGCTGAGCGAGAAACGCCAATATTTTGAATTGTAGAACGTCTTCCCGCGGATGATCAGCAATACCCATAAAACGGCGCTGAGCCCATAGACAACAATATAATTAGCGGATAGCCTGGCCTCTGCCAAGCTAACGGCCAATTGAGAATTCGAGCTCACAATCAGAACGGCACCTACTGAAGCAATCGTTGCCAAAACGGCCGATCCAACAGAAAGAAAAAAAGCCAGCTTATATTTATATTCGTATCTCTGCCGAAGAGTCCAAAAATCCCATGCGGGCATAACAAGTAAACCGAACGCCATAAGAAGAATTAAACGAGGTGAGAGACCGATAAAATGTGAAACCCACGGTGAGGACGCGACAAGTCCCCCGCCTATAATCAGAGCCATTAGAGACGATAAGGTCAGTACGGATGATTCGTACTCATCTCTCTCATTCCCAAACTCTTTCATTGCAAGCGAATATCCACCAGAAGTCAACGCCAAGGTGGAAACAATGCTCACAATTGAGAACCACGATGTATATAAATTCACGATACCCATATCGGATGGAGACATAATACGGGTAAATATCGGCATCGAAATCACGGCAAGTCCGCGCGAGATGACGCTAGATAATGTATAGACCGCTGCCGATTTAACTTCTACGCTTGCATTTTTCAGCCCATCAATTAGCATCTGACACAGCTTTCATCTCTCTAATTAAACCTATCCACCCAAGCCTCAACGGAATAGTACTGACGAACCTCATCGCCATACGCAACCGTAGGCCTCGACATGAACTCCTCTATTTCAGAAGGCGAAGTACAATCATCAAGAATGAGGACGTTACCATATTCAAAAAAAGCAGCATCAGCAACATGAGGATTTGTGGTAATCAATTTCTTATCGTAGAAAATCGATTCCATAACCCTCATGGAATACCCAAGTTGACCCTGCTGAGCAATATCAACGATTGCTTTACCACGATAAATCCTATGCAGATATTCCTGATATGGGACGTAGCTTGTTGAATAGTTAATACAAGACCCTTCGTTATCGGTCGACCTGCCACCAATGACGGTAAAGTCCAACTTAAGACCCGCTTGCACCAAAACATTTGCAGCGTGCTCAACAGCGTCCAAACGATTTTTCGATAAGCCTACATAAACGGCATCAAATACAAGAGGAACAATCGGGCATTTCAAGCCAGCGTCAAACATAATCGTATTAAAAGAAAAACCGTGCTCGCTGCAAAACGCTTCATCGTATGAATAGATGCCACAAGAATAGCGCTCAGCGCTCTCCTTGAGGAGTCGAATCTGACTGGAACTTAAATCCATGTTCCATGAGTAAATTGCAATGTCAGCGGAGCCAGCTTTACTCCTTAAAAAACTAAACAAGGAAGAATCTATCAAGGCAGGCACATCCATCACAACGATGCGGTCATAACAATCAAGACAATCTTTCCATGACCCATAACGATATTGAGCCAGATGCGGGAACAACCTTCTCATAGAGTTGAACAACCTACCAGGTTTACCAGAAAACAACTGGGCAATAGTTACATGATCGCTCTTAAATGAGGGAAAAAAATACATATCAGCATTGGGTACAATCACCAACGATCTTTCCATTTTGAATACTTCACTCCTTCCATGCGCAGCGGCCAACCGTGACCGATTGCAAGGTATGCAGGTATGATCAATAAACCTGTATATAGAAAGTGAGTTTGCGCAAGTGTTGTATTGATAAAGAGCAACACGAACAGTAGCGCTGAGGATAACCTTTGCCCTTTAAACACTGGATAGAAAATGACAAACAAAACAATAGCCCACGGAATGAGCCCATAAACAGCCGCATAGGCCACGAACGCTGCCGCCACAAGCCCGTCGCCGCTGGAAGCGGCGGTAGCGAACAGGACGTCATAACCGACACCAAGAGGATTGTCGATAATCAGTCGCAAACACACATCAATCATTCCGGAGCGATAAGATCCAGTGCCGTTGCTCAGGTCAATACCAGAGCTGCCGCCAAATAACTTATTAAGAATCTGTGTTGTAAGGATACTATCAGATGGATCAGCCCAATACTGGATAAGAAGACCAATGGCTATTAGAATCAATATAGCTAATAACTTTCCTTTAATGCCGGACCCATCGCCTTCCTTTTTAAATAATATATAAAACAAAACGCAAGACAAAGCGCCAATATATCCCGTTGTTGACTGGCAAGTCACAATCGCAAAAGCAATTATTAGTAAAGCAAGATTAAAATGACGTTCGGATTTAAAATGGATATTACTTTTCCAAAATAACAAAATGAACAATGCGCTGTTAAGAACTACTTGATACTTTCCTGGCTCCGTAAATATGCCACAGTTTCTAAACTGATGAATATTAAACCAACTATATAGAAATAGCCCACGTCCATATTCATATGTATGCCACGGATATGTGCCGATCACGTCAACAACAAATGAAGGCCCCAACAAGGCGCTCGACACTGAAGGCGCTACACAACACACAATCCAAAAAACAATACTAATTGCGGCAAAAGTGACTACCGTCGCAAGCCAACGTCTAAGGAAGTTGGCGTAATCGCAACAGATGGCCATCTGAACCACCAAAACACAGCCGACGAACCCCATTAATGCATCGAGTCCGACGCCGCCATTAAGCGCACGAGCAACCAAAGTGTTGACCAGCAGCAAAGCGCTTAAACATATTCCATAAGATTCACGGTATCTTTTAGAGAACAAGCAACTCAGCACAAACAGGCCCAGCAGCATCATGTAAAACCATGTGCCACCGCACATAAATACAAATGTACTTCCTGGAGTTAGCAGTGATAGGTAAATCAGAACATATTGCCACAGGTCGTTAAGCGTAATCCCACGCCTAATCACCGCGCCATCGGTATATCCCCTCAAGCTGTACCTCCCGGAATAAGAACACTCTCCCATTTGCGAGCAATCACATCAACGGAAAGGCGCTCATTGATCTTGGTAGCCTCGCTGGCCAATCGTTCGCTCAAACCAGGATCCTCAAGAATAGAAATCACGCGAGCAGCCATCGCGTCCACATCACCGCAATCGACTAAGAAGCCATTGACCCCGTCCTCGATCACCGCTTCGGCTCCACCTCCAGCGCAGCGCGTGCTGACCGTCGGAACCCCCATTGCCAACGCCTCAATCAGAGAGTTCGACAATCCTTCCCAATCGGAAGTCATAAGGTTTACAGATGCGGTCGAAATCATTTGAACCGCATCCTTCCTAAAACCCATGAAATCGATGCTCTTGAGCACGCCGAGGGAATCAGCCAGCTGGCGAAGCTCGTCAAGCAAATCGCCCTTCCCGTAGATCTCGAGTCTATAATCGGGAAACACCCGGTGTACACGCTCGAATACCCTGAGCATCATCGGGTAATTTTTTTGCTCCACAAGCCTGCCGGAAGCTGCAAGGACGCGCCTCCGCTTTGAAAAGGAAACCCTTTTGGGCAAGCCCTCGGTCAAAGGATTTTCTATAACAACGCCTTTACGACGCACAGTTCTTGGAAAGTAATAGCCTTGCTGCTCAGTCTGAAAAACAACAGCATCCGCACGCGAAGAATACAGCCAATTGCGGAGCGGAAACAGCAATCTTCCGCGATCGAAATCAGTCGACGGAAGATTCCGTGAAGACACGATTACGCGATTTTGCAGGCCCAGTGAAGCGAGAAGGAGCAGGAGATTCTGATGGGGCAAAAAAGATAAGAAGGTTGAGTCAGGATGATTTAACGTCTCATGACGAATCGCACGAAGTTGATCAAAACCCTTACTTTTATCTTGAGGGCATATAAGGCGCACCTTAACTCTCGGATTCAATTCATATACGCATGTATTGTCTTTCGTGAGCAGAAAGGTGAAACGGCAACCATTAACAACTAAATAATTTGCAAGCGCAACCGCAACTCGCTCTGCACCACCACCGGTCAATCTAGGCATAATCATAAAGAGTTCGTGCTGACTTACTCTCATGCTACCCTCCAATGGGCCCTCTCTGATCAACTCAAATCCCGATTAGGATCTTCACAGTCTTCCACATAGTGCCGCTAGTGCACACTTATGCCCCAGCCACTCGAAATATCAACCCCGTACGAGCCATGTGACTTAATATTTCTCTAAATACCACCCATACACATAGCGGTAACCGATCGCAGGGATGAATTAAATCAAATACGTTATTCCCAAACTCAAAGATATGCCAGCCCACTTAGACAAACAACGGCAGTCGGCGCTTCCACCCTTCGTTTCACACTCAGCTGTCGAGCAACCTTTCGTACTCGCCAATGAACCAAGCCGCTTTATTCTTCCACAGCAAGCTATCAACAGCGTCTTTAAAGTTCATTGTGGCAATCTCTACTCTTGAAATTAAAGTTAGGAGATGCGCAAATCCTCCGCTGTGGAACTAGGGGCTAACAAATATGAAATCGTCTCATCCAATACCAATCGAAAAGCAAAAGAATTGAGTCCAATTACTGGCTTAGCATTCGAAAGAGCCTCGGCGAATACCGTGCCACCAGTTTTCTCGGACACTCGGCACTGCAGCCACGTCGACCCATCGATATTGACTATCAATCTTTCCATGGTCGATTGCACCCAAGAAAGTCACGTTATCTTCCAAACAAAGTTCCACGGATTTGGCAACAAGCTGTTTTTCCTGAGAACCAGAACCACATATTCTGAGCTCAAAACTCAGGCCATCTCTTTTGCAATTGCACAAGCATCGAGTAGGAAGGCAACGCCATTGCGAGGAATCAATCTTCCAACATATATAATTCTCAACGGTGGTCCCTCATGGCGCTTAATAGAGATGATCCAAGTGTCCGCCTTGATTCCGATTTCAGTTCACAAAACTGATCGGTGCATTTTAACCCCGTGTTATTTAGATAATCCTTCGTTTCACAATTTGCGAACATGACAATGTGAAACTCAAAGAACCGCCTGCTATACGATTGACCAAACACGGTTGCCGCGTTCAGGAAACGCCTCGACAGCTCAACTAAGCACCCGTCTCTTAGATAATGAGTTAGCTGCCTTGGCGTATACTCCGCCCCTCCAACGGGGCCCAGTATTATTAAGGACCTTGCCCCTCTCTCTTAAATCAAGGATGGCACGAAGCTCAACCGGAGTAATTTTGATGGATAACATCGAAATGCTCCAATGCCGCTATGTGCTTGACGAACTTTGAAACCACCCTGCACCATATTAAAGCTCTTTAAAGCTCTAAGCGAATAAAGAGGTCCTTTGCAAAGCGAAGCAGTATTAGACAGCGGATGTACTTGTAAGTCGGATAGCGGTCCTCGGGATGCTTTGAGATGCACCCTCGATCTCAGTCCTTTTATCCTCACGAGTAAGGACAGTAACATCATGGCCGATACGCGATACCTCTAAGGGAAGATTCCAACCGATCGCACCCTCGCTTCCGAGATTTGGACCACACGAAAGGGCGACGTACAGGATCTTCATCTGCCTACATCGCCTCATGGGCTTCAAAAATATGTGCATCCGCCTTTGATGCCTCAGAGAGGCCGTCGTTAATCTTGGCGCATAGGTCGCAAGTCGAGCAAGCATCAAGCTGCTCCTTAGTCACGCGACCCTCCTCGTAATCGCGAACAATCTTAAGCTCGTGCATGTCGTACGGCTTCTTGGAGAAAAGCGCCTTTGCTTTATGCTTGAGCACCCACCAAGCGGGTTTCCAGATGTACTTATGCATAGCAGGCGAGGCGGAGCCAATCATCCAGCAACCGCGATCGCAATGGCGAACATGAGAGCGGACCTTTTCAGCCGCCTCAGAATTCCAGAGCTCATCCCAAGTCTGCTCGTTGAGGTTGCCCATGACCTCCTTGTCCTTGGTGCCGTTGCAAGGCATGACGTCACCGTATGGATCGATGAAGAACGTGTCGAACGCCATGTCACACGGTAGCAGACGGGGCTGACCATAGATGTAATTAATGAGCCCGTGGTTGAAATAGGCGCGGAACCATTTCTTGGGCTCGTTGCTCTTGAGGAGCTCGTTGATGAGCGCTTCGAAGTTCTTAGCGACCATGGGGCGATCATGGATGATGTTCTTGGCCTCTACAAAGTAGAAGCTGTTATGGAGCGATGCCGTGGCGAACTCCATGCCCATCTCATCGGCGATTTTATAAAGTGGCACGAGGTCGGGGGCATTGAGATCCTGAACCGTCATGCCAAAACCCACGTCAGGATGCTTAAGTTCGACTAGCTTCTTAAGAGTCGCGTAGCCTCGCTCATATCCGTCCGGTATACCTCGGATAGAGTCGTTGGTCTCCCGCAGGCCCTCAATAGAAATGCGAATACCGACTTTGGGAAACTCCTCACACAGCTCGATGATGCGGTCAGTGAAGAAACCGTTGGTAGAAATTACGATGCGATCAGACTTTTTGTAGAGCTCGCGCACAATATCCTTGAGATCAGTACGAACGAACGGCTCGCCGCCCGTGATGTTGGTGAAATACATCTTGGGAAGCTTCTTGATGGTCTCGAGGGTAATCTCCTCGTCAGGACGGCTGGGAGCCTTGTAGCGGTTGCACATGGTGCAACGAGCGTTGCAGCGATACGTAACGATAACCGTGCCGTTGAGTTTCTTTTCTGCCATGAGGTTTAGTTTCCCTTCTCACCATCGATGAGCTCCTGATAGAGAGTCGTAAGATCTTCCATATACTTGATCTGCGAGCAGCGCTCAAGAACATATGCTCGGCATCTGCTTTGCATAGAAGCGTATCGCGCTTCATCGTTAAAGGTGTCAAAACCGCGAATTATTGCATCGGCCAAAGATGACGTGCTGTTCGGCTCGCAAATAAAACCCGTCTCGCCTTCGACTACGAGCTCGGGAATGCCACCGATATTCGTACCAATAACCGGGGTGCCCAACGCAAAAGCCTCCACAATGGAATAGGGCATGTTTTCTCGCCACCGAGAGCTCGCAACGGCGAGTGAGGCCCCCTCGGCATAACGCCGAACTCCCTCTTTATCCTGATAGCCGACGAGTTTGATTCGACTTGAAACGCAAGGACCCGCAGAAGCAATCTTTTCCTCGATGTTCTGGCGCTCCGGTCCATCGCCAGCAATGACG
>ENA-OPBN01000581-OPBN01000581.1-human-gut-metagenome-genome-assembly--contig:-NODE-581-length-26249-cov-3.933191_pt1 | contig 26249 bp, 20 predicted proteins | sample MGYA00241068_ERZ501452 | MGnify/ENA primary metagenome ERZ501452 (study PRJEB25962, sample SAMEA2042507) | human gut metagenome | biome: human gut; feature: human-associated habitat; material: faeces... | reverse complement strand
CCAGACTGTTTTTTTCCTTTCAGCCGGTACTGGATCAGGCCCTTTTATCCCTTCATTTTCCAGACTGGATCCGGGACGCCTTCGTTCATGGGGTCTATCAGGTCCTCGCCTGGGTGGTTTCCGTTATGCTGCCTCCCATGGCTATTTTCTTTCCTCTTTTTACCTTATTGGAGGACTCCGGCTATCTGCCCCGTATCGCCTACAACTTAGACCGGCCTTTCCAGTGCTGTAAAGCCTGCGGGAAACAGGCTCTTACCATGGCAATGGGATTTGGCTGCAACGCAGCAGGGATCACAGGCTGTCGTATTATCGACTCCCCAAGAGAACGGCTTATTGCCATGATCACAAACAGTTTCGTTCCCTGTAACGGCCGTCTGCCTCTTTTTATCACTTTGATCCTGCTGTTTTTATCCGGAAATAGCCATGGCCTGCTTTCTTCTGCTGCCAGTGCCCTGCTGCTTACTTTGTTCATCCTTTCAGGGATCGCCATGACTTTTATTACCTCTTACCTTTTATCTGCAACGATCTTAAAAGGAGTTTCCTCTTCCTTTACCTTAGAGCTTCCCCCTTACAGGAAGCCCCAGATCGGCAAAGTGATCTTTCGCTCGGTAACAGACCGGACCCTTTTCGTCCTTGGAAGAGCTGCCGCTGTAGCTGCTCCTGCCGGTTTTCTCCTGTGGATCATGGCAAATACAGCTCCGGGAAATATAAGCCTTCTTGCACGTTTCAGCCGGTTTTTAGACCCTCTTGGACGTCTTATGGGGATGGACGGGGTGATCTTAACTGCCTTTATCCTGGGACTTCCGGCAAACGAAATCGTTCTTCCTATTATCCTTATGGCCTACACAGCCCAGGGAAGCCTAACAAATTTTGAAAATATGGGACAGTTAAAAGAGATCCTTCTGTTACATGGCTGGACCTGGAAAACAGCTGTCTGCGTCCTGCTTTTCTCCCTGATGCACTGGCCCTGTTCCACTACCCTGATCACACTGTATAAAGAAACAAAAAGTAAATGGTGGACCTTTGTTTCTGCTTTTCTGCCGGCATTTTGCGGTGCTTTATGCTGTATTATTTTTACGGTCCTGACCCGCCTGTTCCAGACATTTTGACATTTAGTTTAATATTTCCTTAAACCAGTATTTACCTGCCTTGACATCCCTTATCCCTTCTTATATAATACAAAATCTGTAAAATACTTTATAAAGCATATGAAAAAGCATATGAAAAGAGGGATATTTATGTCTTTAAACAAGAATTCCCGCTCTTCCTATCATGGTCCCAGAGGAAGACGGGATAAGGATCATACACCAAAGCGGCTGAATTTTGACTATGACAAGCCGAAAAGAAAACCAATAAAAGGAGGTTGGATCCCCTTTGCAGCAGCAGGAGCTGTTGTCGTACTCTTAGGCATCTCCGCTGCTGTACTCCATTCCCGTTCTGTTTCTGAACCGGAAGGAGCCGCAAAAGCAACTGCCAGCCAGGCATCTGAAACTACTCCTGTCTTACTGACTGTCAACGGCATTTCTTTAGAGGGATTAAGCAAAGATGAGGCTGTTTCCCGGATCAGTAAGTCTCTTTCCTGGAAGATGACTGCCGCATATGAAGATGACAGTAAGGAACTTCCCAACATTCTTACAGACGCCATCCGCGACTGGCTTACCAGTAAAGAAGAGGAAACCGTTTCAGGAGATCTTACATTATCAGCGGCAGAGCTTCCAACGGATGCCCTGAAAAATTCCATTTCCCAGGAACTGGAAGAACTGGCAAAAGAATGGGATGTTCCTTCAAAGATCAGTACCCTGGACCACTATGACAACCAGAAGGGACAGTTTGTGTTCAGGGAAGGCTGCGCCGGCTCACGTATTGACCGGGATCAGCTGGCCAATGATATTTTAGCTGCCATTCATGAAAACCGCATGGATGCTGTAGTAGAAGTACAGTCCCATAAGGAAGCACCTTCTATTTCCTGTGATGAGGTAAAAGCCAGCTACAAGACTCTCGTCACTTTTACCACTGAAACCACGGACAATGATAAGCGCAACACCAATGTACGCCTTGCTGCAGAAGCTTTAAACGGAACCATTGTCCAGCCCGGGGAAGAATTTTCTTTTAACTCTGTTGTAGGACAGCGTACTGCGGAAAAAGGATACCAGGAAGCAGCCGCATACAACAGCGGCGCTGTCGTCCAGGAACTGGGAGGCGGTGTATGCCAGATCTCCAGTACCTTATACCGGGTAGTATTTCAGTCCGGCATGGAAGTTACCTTCCGCCGCTCCCATACTTTCGAGCCTAACTATGTAACTCCGGGCCAGGATGCTGCCATCAGCTGGGAACAGCCTGACTTCCGTTTTGTAAATACTTCTGACAAACCTATCGGTATTCTTGCAAGCTACGCTGACCGCAAGGCAACTGTTTCTATTTTCGGCGTGCCTGTATTAGAGGATGGGGTTGTATGGGATCTGGCTTCTGAAAAAGTAGAAGAAATCGACCCGCCGGAACCGGAATACGTAGAAGACCCTACTTTAGCTCCGGGAACAGAAAATACAATAAAAGCGGCCACCAAAGGCAGCCGCTGGGATACTTATAAAGTTGTATACAAAGACGGACAGGAAGTCGAACGTACTCTGGACCACTCCAAAACCTATCTTGGCCATAGTGCTGTGATCCACCGCAACACCTCTTCTGCTTCCGGCACAACTACTTCCGGTACAACTACTTCTGATACAACTGCCTCCAGCACAAAAGGAGCACAAGAAAGCAGTTCTGTTGCAAATCCAACAAAAGCAGCTGCTCCAACTAAGGCTGGGACAACAGAGAAAAAGGCTCCAAAACATGAGACAGCCCCTGCACAGACGGCTCCTGCACCAACAGAGCCAGCGCCAACTGCTCCGGCTGCACCGGAAACCTCACAGCCAGCCCCGGAAGAAACCATTGCTCCCTTTGTTCAGTAAGTCCTTATTTTAACAGTTTTCCAAGGGTCTCCCGCAGTTTATCCACTTCGATTGGCTTGGAAAGATGGGCATTCATGCCGCTTGCAAGAGACCTGCGGATATCTTCATCAAAAGCATTGGCACTGATGGCAATGATTGGGATCTTTTTATGATCCGGATGATCGGTGGTCCGGATGGCATGGGCTGCCTCCAGTCCGTTCATAACCGGCATCATAATATCCTTTCTCGGAGGCGGTAAACTTATCTACCGCCTCTTTTCCGTCACAGGCATTTTCCACAGACATTCCCATATCTTCCAGAATATACTGTAATATCTCCCGGTTCAATGGATTGTCCTCTGTTACCAGAACGCGGACACCTGTAAAATCTCTTTCCACTCTGGAAACTTCTTCTTTTACATGGTGGGCGCTGACCGGCTTTAACGTAATGGAAAACCGGAAGGTACTTCCTTCCCCGATCTGGCTTTCAAGCTCAATGATTCCGCCCATCATATGTACCAGGCGGTTGCTGATCGCCAGTCCCAGTCCGGTTCCCTGCTGTCCTACCGCAGAACGGTCCACCTGCTCAAAACTTCTGAAAATACGCTGGCGGTCTTCTTCACTGACACCAATGCCGTGATCCTTCACCGCAAACTGTAATTTAGAAAGACCATCAGAAAGCCTTGTTTCCTCTACTGTTAAAGTGATCTCCGTGTGATCCCCGGAATATTTCACTGCGTTGCTTAACAGATTGACCAGGACCTGACTGAGACGCAAAGCATCCCCATAGAACCACTGGTTGACCAAATGGATCTCCTGGTGATATTTCTGAGATTTTTCCTCAAACTTAGCTTCCAATAACGGATACAGTTCGCCGATCATCTTATCAAGCTGGAAATCATCTTTTACCAGTTTCATCTTTCCGCTTTCGATCTTTGACATATCCAAAATATCATTTAACAGACCTAACAGATATTTGGAGGATCCTTTTACCTTCTTTAAGCAGTCTAAACGCACTTCCTCTGTCTGTCCTTCTTTTAGAGCGATCTCTGTCATACCAATGATACCGTTCATAGGAGTACGGATCTCATGGGACATATGGGCCAGGAAATCGGATTTTGCCTGTGCAGACTGATCATGACGGTCTCTGTTGATACGATTCTGGATGATAATGCCGATCTCCCAGAGAAGCTTTCTATCCTCCTCATTTTCATAAACAGATGGTTCTATTCCCAAAAGGAAGATGCTTCCGGAATACTGTCCGTTATCTGACATAAGGATCCCCACACCGGTCTGGTCTATATCTGTTTTCCTGAAAACAGGTACAACGGACAACAGCTGTTTTACAGGCTGCACTGCGTTGATCTGGGCATCCTGATTTAATTTTTCATACTCTTCTTCTGTACAGTGGACAACGCCCCGTTTTCCCATGAGGCCATGAAGATGCTTCCACTGGTATTCCAGCTCGCTGGAAAGGAAATCATAATGAAAACTGGTGATCAGCATATTTTCCATTCCATAACGTGCTTTTAAGCGGCGGGAAAGCAGATCCAGTCCTGCATCAATAGACGGACAGCGGTCTAACAGATTTAATGCCAGGGAAGCCAGACTGATCTGTTCCATATATCCCATGGAAACGATCTTTCCAAATGTTTTCGGCTGTGCTCCCGGATCCTTTACCTCATTCCAGGAAAGGACACCGATCTCCTGCTTTTCCGCTTCTGTAACAGCGATCCGGACCCGTCTTAACAGAGAGGTGGTTGTTACACTTTCATCCCCTCTGGCAATTCCAGCCTGGAAATTAAGATTTAAGGCACTGCGCCGGATCATCACAGAAAAACGTTCTTTCAGTTTTTCCAGTTTCTGCCTGCAGCTTTCCTCTGTAATTTTAGGGATCCAGGCAAGGAGTTCATCAGAACCTGCACGGATCATCACCGGAGGTCTGGAAAGATCTTCGGCACACACCTCCAGAAACATTTTGGAAAATTCTTCCAGGACCACATCCCTAAATGTCAGACCAAAGTCCCTGGTTATGATGGTAAAATGACAGATATCCACAAGAATAAACATACCCTGGGGATACTTTCCACGAACCTTCTCAATTACCTCCATTCCCGGTTTTAAACGGTAAAATAAGGTAACAGGATCTATCATCTGCTTTCGTTCCTGTTTCAGTTCCCGCATCTTTGTTTCATGGATATCCCGGACAAAACCTACGATCTTTCGATCATCCTCTTTTGTCTCTGTAATGGTCTTTCCTCTGATCTCGATCCAGCGTCCCTGTGAGTGGTTGCCATTGATACAGCAAAACTGACCATAAATTGTATTCTCATGACTTTGCAGCATAGAAAGGAGCTTTTTCTGGTCTTCCCTTGAAAAATAACGGTCCAGGATCTTTTTTTTGGCATTTTTTATATCCCACAAACCATCCATTTCCCTGCTGTTTACGATCTCCAGTGTATTTCCTTTTTCACGGTATGTAAAAAACAGGTCATTGGAACTTTCTACTGCGATCCGGTAACGCTCTTTTTCTTCACTGAGCTGATGTTCTGTGCTGATCTCACTTTCTGTCAGATTTTCAACCACCTGATGCAGCTCATCTACTTCCTGGATACCGGAAGGCGCAAACTCTTTTAAGCCTGCAATTCCGCTTCGGATACTGTCCATAAGCCTGTATACCGGTCGTGTTACGCAGCGGATCACCACACTCATGATCACCAGTCCCAAAACTGCACAGGCCACAATAGTCGTCAAAATATCGCTGTACAGCTTATCTCCCAGACTGAAAATAGAGTCCTCTGCCACAAAACCACATAAAACCCAGTTTGTATTCTTATAAGGGACATTATTGGCATACAAATTCATTTTTGAAAACAGGGCATAGATCTCCTGGGAACCGATCTTAGAGTCCTTTACCTTGAAAAGATCCTCATGCTTTGTACTTTCCAGCTTAAAAATACCATTTTCACGCTGTACCGCATCATAAAGATTACCTTTTCCTGCAATATTTTCATACGTACCATCTCCGTTATCAACGGCAATGGCGTAACCGGCTGTCTGTTGCCTGTTCAGATCCTGTACACGGAAATAGGTATTGCACAGATAACTGACAGAAACTTCCGTTCCCACAACACCATAGATCACACCATCATTGACCAAAGGGACAGAATATGTGATCATTTTATGGTTATCCATTTCATAATCTTCCAGTATAAAAGGCATGGACCAGTAACCTAAACTGGCCATATCTACCCCTGTATGAGCCATACCTGCTGTGTAAGGTTCATAGAAAAAATCATCACTTTCCCTGATACCTTTTCCCTGAAAACGAAATGCAGGGGACCAGGAATTATCCAGGGTAATTCCCCACTGACGGGCCAGAGTTTTATCCCCGCGCTCCAAAAGAAGGTCAGAGTTTGTATCTGCCTTGGTCACAGGATCAGAGTCCCTGAGGAAAAATCCCGTAAAATCTCCCGGTGCCCCTATTGGCTGATCATTTGCCATAACAAGAAACACACCGCAGGTGGTATCACGGCGCAAAGACTCTAAAAGCTCCGGAAATACACGCTGGGTATATTCCTTCTGAAGTTCCTTATCCTTTGTAAACTTTTCTATATCTGCCCGTTGTTCTTTTAACAGATCAGAAAGAACACTATTCAGATAGTTGCTCTCTTTGCGCACAGCACTCCACTGCTCGATCATGGCATTTTCCAGTATTACCTTGCTGTTTTCCACCAGATAACTGTCAAGATCTACTGCATTACTCTCCATAATGGATTTAACACCGCTGGAAAGGAGCATGGAAAAAGGTAAGATGCCCTGAAATAATACCACCAGTAAAAGAGGCAGAAGTAAAATATGCATCAATGTTCTTTTCTTTTTTTTCATGTTTTACTTCCAAACCTCCTGCCTGTGGCATTTCTCATCTTATTTCTGATCCTGTTTCCGGCCTTAAATACAGGATCTACTGATTGGAATGTGCCGTGTCATTTAACTTCTGATACCAGCTGTCATACCATTCTTCAAACGCAGCATCGCCGGTAAATTCTGCAGCTGCTTCTGCTCTTGACATTCCGGCTACTACCATTTCATCTACTTTTTCTTTATCCTGGGCAGCTTTGTCGGAAAGATCATAATCCAGGATATTTCTGGTGGCATATCCGTTTTCAAAGCAGTTCGGGGTATAAAAATGAATGGACTCATAGGCATTTAAAATACTGCTTAAACACTGATACGCCTTAGCATTTACTTTCAGGTCTTTTTCTTTGATCACTTCATCTAACGCTTTCATGGAATTGGCATCCTTGCGCACCGGCAGATAGGCAGACTCACATACAAAACGGAGATTATTTTCTTTTCTGGTAAACCATTTTAAAAACTCACAGGAGGCATATTCATGCTGGGCATCTGACTTTGTCACTGCCATTCCTGCGCCCTGCTGTACATTGATCTGTTCGCCTCCCTCTAATACAGGAGGCTGCATTACCACATAATCAATGGCATGGCTGCCCTCATCGGTTACTACCTGATCCGGGAAGTACATAGAAGATACGGAAGAACCGGTGTAAGCCAGGATATCCCCTGTTTTCACATCATCTGAACGGAATTTTCCCATACTTGCAAAATAGCCATTTACATAAGGTACATAATAATTGTCCCACAGGCGGCGGACTTTTTCTTTGTCTGCCTGGATCGTAACCTGACCGTCCTTTACGTCAAAGATATCTGCTCCTAACTGTTTCATGCCAATAATAAAGTAATTGGACATGGAGTCTCTTCCGTAAAATGCTTTTCCATCATCAGGGATATCCGGGGTCAAACTGTCGGTCCACTCATAGTAACGCTTTGCAACGTCTGCCACTCCCTCTAAAGTAGAAAGTTCCTCTAAAGAAGAACCGGTAGCATCTGCAAATGGCTTCCAGTCTGTTTTATTGATCATCATGATCTCTGTAGACTTTGCTACAGGGAAGAGATAAAGAGAGGTATCATCATGGAAATAGCCTTCTTTTATGTAAGAGTCCACATATTCAGACAGTTCTTCCTCTGTAAAATAAGAAGACAGATCCGCCAGTTTATCCTTTTTCTGTACTGCATAGGCAGTATCTGCGTAGGTAGAGAAAATATCCGGCAAAGACTGGGCACCTACAGCACCGGATACTGCATCTGAAACTGCCTTTTCCAGATCAGATACAGATCCCTGGGTATATCCTTCTACATAAATACCCTTGTCTTTTCCCTCTGTAGCGTTAAATTCAGAAACCAGCTGGTCAAAGGCAGCCTGTTGTGCCCCATTATAATAATGCCAGACAGTAAGGGAAACCGGTTTACTTGGGTCCAGTTTCACCTTGCTGCCTGGCGCAGTTGTTCCTGTATTCGTATTGCATGCTGTTAAAAGAATTGCCGTTCCTAAAGCGGCTGCTGTCCATGTCAAAAAACTTTTTTCCATAATGTGTCCCCCGAACCGATCATGTACAATCTGTTTTTTAACACTATTATAACGAAATTGACAATAACTTTCAATGAAAACACAGGGGATTATAACTTTCCATTTGATTTTTGCTCTGTCAGCACTTTTAAGATCCGTTTGCGGTTGCTGTTTAAGTGGGTGATCATTGCATATCTTGCTCCCGGGGCATCTGCAGATGAAATGGCATCTGTGATCGCCTGGTGCTGGTCCACTGTTGTTTTGGCAAAATTATTTTTTGTCATCTGTACAAAAATCGGAATTCCCTTTACCACGATCTCCATAAGATTGCAAAGGGTCTGGTTATGGGTGCAGGCTGCCAACTGCCTGTGGTACTCAATATCCGCAGCAATATGATCTTTTCCTTGGGCAACCAGGTCTTCTACCTTCTTCTGGATCTGCTGAAGTTTATGACAATCAGGCTAATCTGCATTGGTAGCTGCCATAGCTGCCACTTCCGGCTCTAACATCAGACGTACATCTACAAATTCCAGACCTGTCTGAAACAGATTTTCTTCACTGTTTTCCTGAAGTCCTATAGGATCATCATTTACCGCCGGTGATGCCTGGGAAACTTTTTCTTTCTTAATATAAGTACCGCTTCCCCGGATCACCTCTACTTTTCCAGAAAAGACCAGAAGCTTTATAGCCTCGCGAATGGTACTCCTTCCCACCCCGCAGATCTCAGCCAGCTGAAATTCATTTGGAAGCTTGTCTCCTGTCTTCATTCCGTTGCTTTCTATGTATTCTCTGATTTTTTCCGCTGTCTGCTCTGGAAGCAGCTTTTCTTTTTGCATCTGTCTCATGCTACTACCTCTCCAATTTATCTTTCCAATCTGTTTACAGGTATATCCCCCATCATATACCATTCCCGCCATGTAAACATTGTCGTTATTCCATGATATAACTAACGGCTATCTGATGTCAAGCCCCTTGCATGCCTTCAGACATTGCAAAAGTGTTATATTTCCTTTTAAAAAAGAGTGCTGCAGTCCGGCATTTTCACCTGACTGCAGCTTTTCTGCCTGAAGGTCCATTAATACAACCTCAGCGCCATTCTCTAACAGACCTTCTGCCATACCTCTGGAAAGTCCCTGTGCTGCACCGGTAACGATGCACTTTTTTTTGCCAGCTACGCTGAATTTTTCCTTGTAATCAAATGCAATTTCTTTATCCTCCTATAATATATAATACGTTTCCCCGCAAAGCAGGAAAAACAGTGGTAAAAACCTGATCACCTTATGGAGTCTGCAATGCTCCGTCCCTGCGTCTTGTCTGTGTCCATGTAGTCACAGTATTCTCACAAGGATATTTTGCAGCCTCTTCCTCATTTAAGTCAACGCCTAAACCAGGTTTATCATTTGCATATACATAACCATTGTCAAACTCAGGCAGTCCCGGGAATACTTCAAGGAGCGCACCATGTGGTCCCTTTAATTCCTGGATAACAAAGTTTGGCGGCTCAATGCCGGACCATTCCTGTACACCAAAGTTTGGTGCTGCCAGGTCAATATGGATGTTTGCTGCATGAGCCAGAGGAGACATATCTCCAGGTCCATGCCATGCAGTGCGTACACCAAACTGCTCTGCAAAGATCTGCAGCTTTCTTGCAGGTGTAATACCGCCAACCTGGCTTAAATGTACGCGGATGTAATCGATCAGCCGTTCTGAGATAAGTTTTCTCCACTCAACGGGATTGTTAAACAGCTCGCCTTCTGCGATCGGTATGGAAGTCTGCTCTCTCATTCTTGCTAACCAGTCTGTCTGCTCGATAGGTACCGGATCCTCTAAGAATAACAGATCAAATGGCTCCAGCTCTCTTGCCAGCTTAATAGCCTCAATAGGAGCAATACGCTCATGAACATCATGTACCAGATTGATCTCATATCCTAATTTGTTTCTGATTCCTTCAAACAGCTTTATTGTATTGCGGATATAGCTTCTGGAATCCAGATAAACACCTGGCTGGGCGCCCTTTGGTGCAGTTGCCGGCGTATTTCCATAGCTTTCGCCGCCGTAACCGCCGCACTGACAGCGGATATTGGTAATACCCATTTCATGGAAACGTTCAATATTTTCACACAGCTCGGAAAGATCGCGGCCATTTGCGTGGCGGTATACCGGAATACCTTCCCTGCACTTTCCGCCAAACAGCTGGTACAGTGGCATATTTGCCATTTTTCCCTTAATATCCCATAATGCCATATCTACGCCGGAAATAGCATTATTTTCAATAGGTCCGTTTCTCCAGTATCCGTTCTGGTTCATCAACTGCCACAGATCTTCGATATTCTCTACATTTCTTCCAACCAGAAGGGGCTTTAAATATTCTTCTACTACCAGCTTTACAGCCAGGTGGCGGTAAGCAAAGGTTCCACATCCCAGTCCGTAAAGTCCCGGTTCACTGGTCTCCACTTTTACCACCACAAGGTTGATTCCTTCCGGCGCTGTGCAGATTACCCGTATATCACGTATGGTCACTGCCATTTTACTATTCTCTCTTATTCACAGCCTATGTTTTTAACCCTTATAATCTTCCAGATCCTGGATTGCCTGATAGATCATCTCTTTTGTTACAGGATAAGGTGTATGGGTCATTTCCTGGTTTGCCATTGTTGCTTCAAGGACATCCTCTAACTTGTCATCCTTTTCCAGCTCCAGATCAGCCAGGCATACAGGCAGGTCAATAGACTTATTTACTCCATAAGCCATTTTCAGCTTATCCCAGTCCTTATCTACCATAAGATTTACCAATGTGCCGTAGGAAACCACCTCACCGTGGAGATGTTTCTTTTCAATGTGCTCTCTCTTGGTCAGGCCATAGAATAAAGCATGTGCAATACCGCCATTGTAATCTGGATGAACGGAAACAGATACAACACCTGGGGAAACAACGATATTTAAAATGGTGTTTTCCAGTTCTTCACTGTTTCTTCCTGCCTTTGCATCATCCATTGCCTTCTTTGCATCCTTCACCATTGGATAGAAGCACATCTGTCCTGCTGTGATACCAAACTCACTGCCAAAGCTTAACTTCTCCCCAGCCTTTGCAGACCAGCTGGACTCTACATGCTTTGCCATGGCATCACCGATACCAGCCCACAGGTATTTAACAGGAGCTGCTAAAACCAGTTTCGGGTTGATAAAGCAGTGTACCGGTACTTCCTTTAATCTTGGGATGTCGCAGAAGGAACCATCCTCATGGTACATAATACTGATCTGGGTAACAGGAGCGCAGTTAGACGCAATGGAAGGAGCGGTAAATACCGGTTTTCCAAGGTGATCTGCAGCCAGTTTTGCTGTATCGATACACTTTCCACCGCCTACTGCAAGGAGCATATCTGCTTCCTGTACCGCCGGATCATTTGAGATCTTATCAGCGTTTTCATGGGTTGCATCATGTCCATACAGCCATTCTGTAGTAATTGTAAGACCTGCCTTTTCCAGTGCAGGAACTACATATTCCCTTGCTGCCTTCCATGCTCTTTCTCCGTGGATCACTGCTACTTTTTTTCCATATCTTCCCATTTCATCATGGAAAGCGTCAAATGCATTCTCGCCAATGGTAAAACGTGGGAGAAAAATTGAATCCATTGCGTTCATGTTTCTGCCTCCTAAATACAACTCTTAACTTTACTTTGTTTCTAGCCTAATTCATTTCTGCACGCTTCGGGTCCAGAACTGCCAGATCATAACGACGACTCTTGTGGGAATGTGCTGCCAGTACCCATAAATATGTATTTCTGGTTCCTGGTGCAGCTACTGTAGGATGGTAACCTCTTGGTGCCAGGATCATAGTACCACTCTTAACAGTATGAGCTACTACTCCATGAGTATCTCCTGGTTCTACATAGCTTAAATGCAGTCCAAAATGAGGATCATCCATATCAAAGTAGCAATAAACCTCTTCCAGATCCTTCTCATGCTCATGAGGTGGCCAACTGGTCCATGCACCATTTCCACCGTTGGTGGTCCAAGAAAAACAAATGCCACCTGCGGTGGCGCTTGTTTTGCCATGCATATCGAGAATGCGCCAGTGACGCATTCGAAGATTTCTTTGGACTACACCATATATCCGCCTTTAATAGGTGATACTGCATGTTCAGAGAACAGCTTAAGGGTTCCCTTGGTATATTTCGGAGGCTTTGGCTGCCATTTGGCTTTTCTGGCCTTTAAGATCTCTTCCATTTCCTCTGTAGTGCGCTTTTCACCTTTTACACCTACGATCTCCAGTCTGCGCTCTTTTACATTAATATAGATCAGGTCGTCTTCTTCTACCAATGCAATAGGTCCGCCTGCAGCAGCTTCCGGGCTTACATGACCGATAACCGGGCCTCTGGATGCACCGGAGAAACGTCCGTCAGTGATCAGAGCCACGCTGGAAGCCAGTTTCGGGTCAGAGCAGATGGCTTCACCTGTATAGAACATTTCAGGCATACCGCTTCCCTTTGGTCCCTCATAGCGGATAAAGATAGCATCCCCTGGTTTTACCTTTCTCTTAAGAACAGCGTCAATACACTCTTCCTCACTGTTAAATGGTCTTGCAAGAAGGGTGGCCTCAAACATTTCCTTCGGGCATGCAGTGTGCTTGATCACACAGCCTTCCGGAGCCAGGTTGCCCTTTAAAATAGCAATGCTTCCATCTGTTCCCTTTGCATCATCAAAGGCATGGATGATCTCTGTACGCTTGATCTCGCGTCCTAACAGCTTGCCCTTTTCCTTTAACAGTTCATCACAGTGGTCATAGAAACCATTTTTCTTTAATTCTTCCAGGTTCTCACCTAAGGTCTTGCCTGTAACTGTCATTACATCCAGATGCAGCATATCCTTGATTTCTTCCATAACTCTTGGAACACCGCCTGCATAATAGAAATACTGGGCTGGCCAGTCACCGGATGGACGGATATTAAGCAGGTAATGAGCCCCTCTGTGCATACGGTCAAAGGTTTCTGCATCTACTTCAAAGCCAAATTCATGGGCAATAGCAGGAATGTGCATGGTTGCATTGGTAGAGCCGCTGATAGCAGCATGTACCATAATAGCGTTCTCAAAGCTCTTCATGGTAACGATATCCTTTGCTTTGATACCTTTTTCTACTAACTTCATCAGCTGTTTTCCTGCATCATAAGCAGCCTGCTTTAATTCCGGTGCAGTTGCAGGCATCAGGGCAGTGCCTGGAAGCATCAGGCCTAATGCTTCTGCCATGATCTGCATGGTGGAAGCAGTACCCATAAAGGAACATGCACCGCAGCTTGGGCATGCATTGTGCTTATAATAATTTAACTGTTCCTCCGGGATCTCGCCTCTCTTTTCCTGTGCATCGAATTTACCGATCTGCTCCAGTGTCAGCAGTTCGTTAATAGCGCAGGCCGGGTCATTTTCCACATACTTAGGTGTAATAGTATGGGCTTCCATAACACCGCCGGTAACTACAATAGCACTCATATCCTTTAAACGGCCAATACCCATTAAAATAGCAGGCACAGACTTGTCGCAGCTGGCAATAAACATGCCGCCGTCAAAGCCGCTTGCCATTCCGTGAACTTCGATCATATTGGTCATCATATCTCTGTGTGCAAGAGAATAGTTAATGCCGTCATGTCCCTGGGCAATACCATCGCAGATATCGGTCACATAATATCTGGCTGCTTTTCCTCCGTTATCGTTGACTGCTTTTACGCCCTCTTCTACAAACTGGTTCAGATGGGCACTTCCCGGATGACTGTCACCAAAAGAGCTTTCTACCAAGATCTGAGGTTTATCCAGATCTTCCACGCTCCATCCCATTCCGATCTTTAACGGGTCATTTTCCGGTGCAAGTTTTCTAACTTCCTGACTGTGTAACTTCATAGCCACTCTCCTTTAACTTGTAACTTATCATATTATTTTCTCAAAATTCATCTGACATCTTGTGAGTTTAGATTAGCATTTTTTCATTAAAAAAGCAATAGGTCAGACAAATTTTTAACTCAAAAAAGAATACCCCAATTCTTTCTCAAGAAAAGAGGTATTCCGGATATTACTGTTTTATTGTTCAGACTGTCTGGGCTTTTTTCTTCTTAAATAAAGGAGAAATATATGGCCATACTACAAAGATGATGGAAACGATAGCCAGCACACAGCTGATAGGTCTTGTAAAGAATACCATTGAAGAACCTGTGTAAACCATACTGTTAATATAGTTGGATTCCATCATACTTCCCAGGATACTTGCCAAAATGAACGGCGCCGTAGGAATACTGAATTTGTAGAACAGATAACCAATAATACCAAAGGCAATGGCTACACCGATATGGAATGGGTTATTCTTGTATGCAAAGGAACCAGCTACACATAAAGCAAGGATGCCTGCAGATAAAACCTTTGGATTCAGCTTTAAAATAGGAGCTGCCAGGTATTTGCAGTATAACAGGGACATTGGCATCATCAGGATGTTTCCTACCAGGAAGCATACAATGATCAGATAAGCAGAAGCCGGGTTCTTATCAAAAAGAGTAGGACCTGCTACCATGCCGTGAATAGTTAAAGCACCGATGAAAAGAGCTGCTGTAGAGTTTCCCGGGATACCAAGGGACATAAGAGGCACCATGGAGCTTGCTACTACTGCGTTATTTGCAGCCTCAGGAGCTGCAATACCTTCTTCAATACCAGTACCGAATTTCTTTTCCGGGTGAACACGCTTTTCTACATCATAAGCTGTATAGATCGCCATGGTCATACCAGCGCCAGGCATACATCCTAACAGGTTTCCAATAGCAGAAGCCCGCAGCCAGGTTGGAAGAAGTCTCTTACACATGGAAAGACTTGGAAAAGCTACCTTATCGCCTGTATTCTGATGAACCTCTTTTTCTGCCTCATCTACCATTGCCCCATTCCAGTCACCAGATTCCTGTCCCACTTTTTCAGCGATCTTCAGAACAGAAAGGATACCAAACAGACCGATCATACGAGGTACCAGAGGGATACCATCCATAAGGCTCATGGCACCAAAGGTAAAACGTGTCATACCTGTAGAGGTACTTACACCGATGAAGGAAAGCCAGAGACCAAAGCCCATGGAAAGAAAATGTTTCCAGCTGTTTTTACCAGCCATGCCAAGAACGGTTGCAATACCTAACACACCTAACATAAAATACTCAGGTGGTCCGAATTTTAAAGCAAAAGAAGCAAGCAACGGAGCACAGAACATTAAAACCAGTGAACTGGCCAGTCCGCCAAATACAGAACTGGTCATACAGATACTTAAGGCTTCCAGCCCCCGCCCTTTTTGTCTCATTTTAAATCCGTCTTCTGCTGTTACCATTGCAGAAGCTGTACCAGGGATTTCTAACAGAACAGCCGGGATAGAACCACCACAGGCAGATGATACATAAACACCTACTAAAAGAGCGAACGCCCACTGTGCCGGCATACCAAAGGTAACAGGGATAAGGACAGCGATCGTGATACTATCATTTAACCCAGGAAGAGCGCCTACTGTAAGTCCTAAAGCAACGCCTAAAAACAGCATCAGGAATACAGAAGGGCTTGCAAGCTGTGACAATCCAAGTAAAATATTTCCCATATCTCATTCCTCCTAAAGCCAGAGTGTTGGCAGCGGTACATTTAACAGATAATTAAATGCCACAAATACTACCGTTGTGATGATAACCGCTGATACTGCCAGCATTTTGTAGTTCTTATAATCCAGTACCCACATGGTAAATGCAGTCAGCCATAATGTATCCAGATAAAAGCCGATCTTTTTGATCAGAAATACATATAAATACATAGCAGCGATACAGGCACCTACACGACCAAAGTTTACTCCTGCAAACCGGTCCTTATGTTCCTTTTTTCTCCACTCTGTTATAAAATCGATGATACTTACAATGATAATAGCATAGGCAACAATGATAGGCATCATTGCGTCTCTTTTGGTCATAGAAGCAGCTGAATACCTTACCCAGATACCAAACAAGAGAAATGCCGCAGGACTTATCAGTGAAATGATCTTGTTTTTGTTCATATCCTATCCTCCATGTAACTCAAAAGCTTCAATTTTAAGAAATAGAGAGATCCCGGTCTTCCCAGGACCTCTCCCAGAAGTTGCTTACTTTTCACCTGCTAAGAGGTAATCTTTCAGGCTATTAAATAAATCTGTTTTTCTGTCAACAAATGCCTGATATTCATCTCCGCTTTCACATGCAGGAGTCAGGTTTGCATCTTTCATTGCCTTGATAAATTCATCACTGCTGCAAAGCTTTGTAAATTCATCACATAAATACTGATAAATGTCATCCGGAACATCAGTTGCACAGGCAATTGCTCTGTCAGCGCCATCGATAAAGCCGTCATATCCCTGCTCTTTGAATGTAGGAACATCTGGAAGTCCTTCCAGGCGCTCTTCTGTCATGATACCAAGAGCCTTTACGTTGCCGGAAAGGATCGCATCTGCACATTCACCAGCTGTTAAGCAGGTCAGATCTGCATGTCCGCCCATCAGCTCAGAGATCTGTACATTACCAGAGTCAACGTGTACACTGTCATACTGTACATCAATGCCCTTCTGCTCTTTCATCTTCTGGGTCCAGTCCAGAGTTCTTACATGAGTAGAAGTACCGAAACCAGAGTCATTGATGATCAGCTTATTGTCTTTTGCATACTCTAACATTTCATCTACTGTATTAAAAGGTGCATCCTTACGTGCGATCATAACTACCGGGTCTGTATTCGGGCAGATAACGATTTTAAAATCATCTACTGTAAACGGAACCTGCTTTAAGATCGGATTACTGATAGCAGATGCTGTATAGGTCAGCAGAGTATAGCCATCTGCAGGAGCTGTCTTTGCTACATAAGCCTGTCCAATAGCGCCACCGCCGCCTGGCTGGTTCTCTACGATGATGTTAGCGCCCTTGAAATATTTTCCTTCCATAGCAGTCTTGGAGATCAGACGTGCCAGGATATCATTTCCGCCGCCTGCATCAAAAGGAACGATGATAGTAATATCCTTTGTAGGATAATCAATATCTGCACTGCTGTCTGCTTTTGCATCTGCTGCAGTTGTTTCAGCAGATGCTTCTTTCTGTGTGGTTTCCTCTGCTTTTGCAGTTGTCTGGGCAGCTCCTCCCTGATTGCCGGAGCCACATGCTGTTAATGATGCTGCCATTGCCATACCAAGTGCTAATCCAAATAATTTTCTCATTCTTACGTCCTCCTTGATTTATAATAACTTATACAAATCTCTTTTTGTACTGCTCATAGATACGGTCCAGTCCCATTTTTAATGTACTGGTCGGGCATCCGATATTCAGGCGGATAAAGTTCTTTCCTTCCTGTCCAAATCCATCACCTCTGCTTACTGCTACCTGGCAATCCTGGATAATGAAATCTGCTAACTCATCCCCGCTTATTCCAAGTCCGCTGCAGTCTAACCACATCAGATAGGTAGCTTCCGGCTCTACTAAATGGATCTTAGGCATCTTTTCTTTCAGGTAATCTCTTAAGAAATCAACATTTTTTTCCAGATATGGAAGTAACTGCTCCAGATAATCTTCACATTCCCTGTAAGCTGCCACCAATGCCGGGATTGCGGTTATATTCTGCTGGATGCTGCGGTTCATCTTAAACCGTTTATTTAACATATCACGAAGCTTTTCATCTGGAACTACTACAGCTGATGCTCTTAAACCGGCGCAGTTAAAGGTTTTTGAAGGTGCATAACAGGTAATAATGTTCTTTTGCATCTTCTCATCCCCTAACATTCCCATTGGGATGTGCTTATGTCCATAAAGCATCAGGTCTGAATGGATCTCATCACAGATAATAACAACTCCATTATCAGAACAGATCTTGGAAATCTTATATAATTCTTCCTCTGTCCATGCACGTCCTACCGGGTTATGAGGACTGGAAACGATCATCAGTTTTGCCTTTGGATCCTTCGCTCTGCGCTCTAAATCCTCAAAATCAATAGAATAATGGCCATTTTCATAAATCAGGCTGTTGTCGCTGATCTCACGGTGGTTATCTTCTACAGCAAAGCCGAACGGATGATAAACAGGTCTGGAAATAATGATCTTATCCCCTTCTTCTGACAATGCCTGTATCATGGTATTAAACACAGGAACGATTCCTGTTGCAAATACCAGCCACTTCGGATCTAGCTTCCAACCATGGCGTTTTTCCACCCATTCTGTGGTAGCCTCATAAAAATCAGGTGTTACAAAGGGATAACCATAAATAGGATGCTGCAGCCTTTTGATCACGGCATCTACTACTGGCTGCGGACATCGGAAATCGGTATCTGCAACCCACATAGGCAGCGCATCTGGATTTCCTACTCTTGGTCCTACATTATCCCATTTGGAAGAACCAGTATTATGCCGGTCGATCACTTCATCAAAATCGTATTTCACCTTGTTGTCCTCCTTTATGAAAGATCGGGAAGTTCTTTTACCTTTTCTATTTTCAAGATTGTTTCTTCTATTTCCTTTGCTCTGTCTACTGAAAAAGCAACCTGGGCAAGACCCTCAAATTTGTCTGTTTCCTGTTCCTTTGAAAGTGGAACTGCTACACTGCCAGACATGTCATCAATCTGGCATACCTTCTTTTCCCCGTTTTTCAAAGTAACTGTCATGCGGCTTCCCCAGCGTTTTGGGTAACGCTCTGTAAAGAAGGGATCTGACTTTACAGTCACTGCTTCTGCGATCCGGCGGATCTGCGGATCAGCTACAGAACTGTCACTGAATTCCGCTACAGTGACTTTACCTTTTACAAAAGCCGCTGCGCAGGTATAGGGAATGCTGAATTTGGCTTCCACGCCATTTCCCGGATAACTGGTAAATCCGCACTGGAGTACACCTACCTCATAGGTTTCCACCAGGATGGTTATGATCTCATCCGGTTTTACATGTTCTTCTTTTCTTAACTTTAATGCGGCATCAATAGCATGATGTGTGGTGCGGCAGCAGGGATACGGCTTTTTGTCAATTTCTGTTATTACATACCTTTTTCCAAGATCCTTACACAGCTTTCCCATATCAAAGGTGTCGCTGACTGCCTGATACAGTCCCCCATCCTTTGCATCCAGAATGTGTTCCGGACCTGTCATTCCGCTAAGAGCCAGGATACATGCTGCTGTACCATTCATAGCCGCTCTTGCCGGATGGAGTTTCTTACAGGTAGAACCTTCCGCCAGAAAAGCCCATAACCCACTGGACTGGGTACCCGCCATTCCAAAGGCAGAAACCATCTGATCCACATTTAACCCCATAAGCTTTGACACTGCTGCTGCCGCTCCAAAGGTTCCTATAATACCTGTGGTATGCCAGCCCCTTTTCCGGTTGCTGGCTACATCCATAGACCAGCCAACACGTCCTAAAACTTCATATCCTGCGATCACCGCTTCCAGAAATGTCTTTCCGTCTGCTCCAAGAGCATCTGCCATTGTCCAGGCTGTTGTAACTACCACGGCCCCAGGATGAGATTTAGAAGCAGTATGTACGTCATCCAGCTCCAGTTCATGAGCCATACAGCCATTGACCATTAAAGCACTGAACAGTCCCAGTGCTCTGCCTTTTGCCCAGGCAGCTGCTTTTTTCCCATTTTTTCCAGGTCCACACCAATCTTCAAAATTTTCTCCTATACTGTGGATCTGAGGGGACTCTGCTGCTCCAAGAGCTGAGCCAATGGTATCCAGCACACAAAAACGTGCTGCCTCTGTTACCTTTTCCGGTACTGTTTCCAGTTTCAGGTCATATATAAACTGAGCCAGATCTCTTAACTCTCCAGCCATAGGCTAAATGTCCAGGGAATGGTACTTTTCAATATAATTTAAAAGTCCATCCTCATTTAAGATCTTGATCTCTTTTTCAGAAAGAGTAAACGGAAGAGCAAATTCTTTATCATTAATCTTCTTGATCACACGGTTCTTCACATCAATGAAAAGCTCATCTCCTTCAGCGATCTGGTCTGTATCACATTCAATAATAAGCATTCCATTATTAATGGCATTTCTGTAAAAAATACGTCCGAAGGATTTTGCAAGAACTGCTCCTACGCCTGCTTCTTTAATAATGATAGGAGCGATCTCACGGCTGGAACCACATCCAAAGTTGCGGTCTGCTACAAGGATATCATCTTTCTTTACATTAGGTGCAAAATCAGGTCTGGCATCTTCCAGTACATGTTTTGCGTATTCTTTTGGGTTGGCACGAAGGGAGATCAAACGTCCCGGTGCAATAGAATCGGTGCTGACGTTAGATCCTACTTTCCAGGCTCTTCCCTGAATTGATTCTCTGATCATAGTATTTTCTCCTTTCTTTTACAATACCGGCCGTTTAGTCCATTACTTCTCTTGGATCTGTAATAAATCCTGTTAAAGCAGTGGCTGCTGCTGTAGCCGGACTGGAAAGGTAGATCCTTGCAGTAGGATTTCCCATACGACCCTTAAAGTTTCTGTTCTGGGTTGCTACTACTACTTCATTATCTGCCGGAATTCCCTGATGAACGCCCATACATGGTCCACAGTTTGGTCCTTCAATGATAGCGCCTGCCTCTGCCAGTGTCAGTAATGTTCCGTCTTTCATGCACTCATGATATACGGAGCGGGAGTTAGGGATCACTAAAAGTCTTGTACCTTTAGCTACTTTCTTTCCCTTTAAAATCTCTGCTGCAATGTGCAGGTCTTCTACACGGCCGTTGGTACAGCTTCCGATATAAATGAGATCTACATGTTCATCCTTGCAGTTCTTTGCCAGATCCACATTTTCCACATAATGTGGTTTAGATACAAGAGGCTCTAACTCTTCAGCATTGATATCGATCACGCGCTCATAATTTCCGTCACCGTCTGCCTTTACCTCTACGTAATCTTCTTCTCTTCCATAGGCTTTTAAGAACTCTCTTGTATGCTCATCTGTTTCCATAATAGCATTTTTAGCGCCTACATCTACGCCCATACTGGTAATGGTAAGACGTCCGTCCATAGACAGTGAGGAAATGGTATCTCCTCTAAATTCCAGTGATTTGTAAATAGCCTGATCGGATTTAATGATGCTTGCTACCTTTAACATAATGTCCTTTGCATAGACACCTTTTGGAAGCTTACCATGTACATTGATCAAAAATGTTTCCGGCACTTTGATCCAGGTCTGTCCAAATCTGGTAACTGCTACCATATCTGTAGAGCCGCATCCTGTTGCAAAACATCCAAAAGCACCGTGTACGGTTGTATGGGAATCTCCGATGATGCAGACGGTTCCACATTTCAGATAGCTTTCATATACGTGGGCATGTACATGGCCTGTACCGCCTTCTTCCCAGAAACATCCATGTTCGTGAGCATACTGTCTGCAAAGAGCATGTTCATTAGCTACTTCCCTGGTAGATTCAGGACCAAATTCATTGGCAAATAACATATGTTTTGCATTAAATACTGGTTCCTTGTCATAACCTCTTTCTTTCATCAAACGTACCAAAAGAGGTCCGGATCCGTCGTGAAGTGCTGCAAAATCTACATTTACCACAACGGTATCCCCTGCTTTTACAGGATGTCCCACATTCTGGCTGATGATCTTTTCTACAAGTGTCTGACCCATATTTTCTATCCTCTCTTTTTTATTTATCTCGTTTCAAAACCTGGATAAGAGTATCTGCATCCGGCAGCTGTTCCATTTGCTCTAAAAGCCCGGTGATCTGCCGGATCCGTTCTTCACTGTAATAAGGTGAAAGATTATCCAACAATTTACGGTTCACAGCTTCCAGATTTAAAGGATTCTGCCTGGTGCCCATTTCATATCTCTGGTCTTTTACAAAAGTCCTTCCATCTTTTAATACAACAGTAAGGTATCCAGGAAAATATCCAGGATTATCTTTGCTGTCATCTTCCACGCAGAAGATCCGGTCCATAAGACCACATACCTTAGGATCCCTTGCGTATTTCAGATCAATTTCCCAAGGACTTACCCGGTGTTTGATCGCCGCCATAGCCACCACATATGGAAGACTGAAACGCATGATATAATCTGTATCAGGTCTTACCTTTACTTCTCTTGGACTGCATACAATGGCGTAATACCTGCTGGCAATACGGCACTCTGCATGATCGATATCCTCTGCTGAAAATCCATTTTCTTCCATGAGACTGATCATACAGTCGATGGTGGAATGGGTCATATGACAGACTGGATATAGCTTTACAGTGATCTCCGGCGTATGCCACTTTATTCCAAGGTCCGCAAATTCTTCCTCTAAACCATCGATCCCGCCGCAATGTGTCATCCACATTCCAAAACCGCCTTCAAATACTTTTGCCGGTCCGGTATAGCCATTTCGTGCCAGGCTTAAAGCATAGATAGCGCTGTGGGCTGCCCATCCGGGGTGGATCTTTTTGGTCCATGTGCCGTCATGTAAAAATTCCTGGATCGCTGCTGACTGGCTTCCACAAATACCCAACGCATTTACCAGAGTTTCTTTTGTGTCTCCCATAAGCTTTGCTGCCACACAGGCCGCTGCAAAAGGAGAAGCAATACCAGTGCCATGATAACCAACATCATGGAATCTGCCCTTGGCTGCCAGTCCCAGCCGGACGATGATCTCCCAACCGGCTACAATGGCCTCTAACATCTGCTTTCCAGTTGCGCCAACCATTTCTCCTACTGTAAATGCTGTACTGACTACCGCTGCACTTGGGTGGATAATGGAGCCTACATGGGTATCATCATAGTCCATACCATGAATAAGACAGGAATTATAAAGAATGGCATCTGCCAGCATAGCCTTTTCATCTGTTCCCCACAAGCTGCATACCTTCTGGGAATTCATTTCCAGGACTGTCTTTTTGACTGCTTTTGCATGCTCCAGATCCTGACACGCCATAGCCACACCGAAGGTATCTGTAAGGAGGAGCTTTCCATGGTCTATTACATCTTTTGGGATATCCTTATAAGTAAGCCCCAGCGTAAACTCAGCCATCTGCTCTGATATGGTCTTAGGCTTTTCCAACTTTTCTCACCTGCTTTCCTGTAACTTTTATATTACAAAGTTACTATATCCAGGTGTTAAAATCCAATATTCATTTTAGCAATTTGCCATAGTTTTTTTGCACGCCACGTTTTTCTTTGTTAATTTTTAAAACTATTTAGCCAGAATCATCTAAAGTTGCTTACATTTTTTCAGGCAAAAAAAATGCCGTCCTTCTTTACTATCTTAAGCAGGTCGGCTTTTTCATTTTTGGTCTTATTTATCTCCCAGCAGTTCCCGTATCAGCAGCTGAAGCTGATAGGCAGCATGAGAAAGAGGATTTTTAGTCAATGAAGCTACCCCAATGGGCCATGATATTTTCTCTTCCGGTTCCAGAAAATAGTGAGGTACATAATTTTTCTCCCGCACCGTACAGCTTTCCGGCACCAGTGTATAGCCCAGTCCACTGTATGCCAGCATAGCAGCATTAAAGTTGTTGCTGGTCCTTAAAATAATGTGTGGATCAAAACCTGCACCTTTAAATACCTGGTCACTGACCCCCCGGCTTCTCTGGGTGGCATAACCCAGGATAAAGGACTGATCCTTAAACTTTTTTATATCAACATAGGCTTTTCCGTTCTTATAATAACAGCAGTTTTTGGCAAAACGGTCATCCATAGGCGCCACCAGCACCAGATGTTCCGTCATGAGATGATCATAGGTAAACCCCTGGGGGATATGATCGCAGCTTACAACAGCAAAATCCAGTCTCCGCTCCAAAAGCCAGTTATAAATATCCCTGGTGCACATTTCGTGGACCTGGACCGAAACATTAGGGTATCTCCGGTTGAATTCCGGAAGCACATATAACAACGTATCCTGGGAACGGCTGGCTCCCATTGCAATATCGATTTTACCATGGTATTGTTCTGCTCCCGCCACGTCAAATCGGAGGTCATCTTCAATCTTTAATATCTTTCTGGCATATTTCAGGCAAAGGTCTCCTTCTCTGGTAAGAACGATCCCCTGTACCCCCGCAGTAAACAATTTACTTCCCAGCTCTTCTTCCAGTTTTTTTATGTTACGGCTGACACTGGAACGACTGACACCTAACTGGGCAGCTGTTTTTTCTGCTGTACCATAAAAAGCAAATTCCATAAAATATTTCAGCTGTTCTGTATTCATTCTACGCCTCCCATGCTTTCACGAAGGACTCCGATCAGTTCCCTGGACAGTTCACCTATTCCTGCATCTTCCCTGTAAGCGGCTACCAATTTCCATTCTGCATTCCAGTCAGCAGGAAATGTCATATAGACCAAAGGATAAACAGCACTGTAACGCTTATACAGGCTTAAAGGAACAATGGCTGCTCCCAGACCTTCTGCTGCTAATGCTAAAAGGGTAGGCAGATTCATAGCTGTATATTTGATATCCGGCTCAATTTCTGCCAGACTGCATATATTTTCTGCCACTGTGCGAAGCTGCTGATCCGACGTAGGCATCAGAAAGCTCTGCTGCTGCATAAATGTCCGATCTACAGTCAGAATCTCTGCGCTTTCCTTTTTTTTCTCCGAAAGTACTGCAGGACTCACTGCCAGAACCAGCTCATCTTCAGCAATCGGAACATAAGCAAGTTTTTCATTTACAAAAGGATAATGAAGCAGCGCTATATCCAGACTGGTATCCACTGCCATCTTCTGAAGCTGAATGGACGGCAGTTCTATAATCCTTAAATCTACATTTGGATATCTTCTTTTATAATTTTTCAAAAAACCAGTTAAAATGCAGTCTGCCTGTCCGCTTTCAAGCCCTATCTGTATCTTGCCGATCTGATCGCTTCGGTCATTATTCAGATTCTTTTTTAGTTCTTCATAAGCTTCCAGCATTTTATTGGCTGCAGCCATATAATTTTCCCCTGCTTCTGTCAGTCTCACACCATCATGACAGCGATAGAAAAAACTGGCTCCATAATCTTCTTCAATCCGATGAAGGGACTGGGTCAGTGACGGCTGGGCAATAAACAATTTTTCTGCTGCTTTTGTAATATTTCCACATTCTGCTATAGTAGCTATGTATTTATATTCTTTATCTGTCACTTTTTCCCTCCATGTTGATAGGTTTATTTACTATTATAACTGATTTTATCCTGATAGCAATGGAATGTTTTGAAAAAAACAGTTTTTTTATTTTTTTATCACTTTTTCAACAACAAAAAGCCCCATTGTTCAAATATTAACAATGAACAATGGGACTATCAATTCTATCTTACCACAGGACTCTATGGCTCTATATTTCTGATTAATACATTCCGCCCATATCAGGTGCAGCCGGAGCAGCTGGTGCCGGTTCCTTGATGGTTGCTACTACAGACTCAGTGGTCAGTAAAGTAGATGCAACGCTGTTTGCATTCTGTAATGCACTTCTTGTAACCTTAACAGGATCCAGGATACCTGCTTCGATCATGTTTACGAAAGTCTCATTGTAAGCATCAAAGCCTTCGCCAACTGGGGACTCTTTTACCTTGTTTACGATAACAGCGCCTTCCAGACCTGCGTTTGCTACAATGTGGAACAGAGGAGCTTCCAGAGCCTTTAAGATGATCTTGGCACCGGTCTTCTCGTCACCTTCCAGAGTATCAACTACCTTCTGAACATCAACGGTAGCATGTGCATAAGCAGAACCGCCGCCTGCGATAATTCCCTCTTCAACTGCTGCACGGGTTGCATTTAAAGCATCTTCCATACGAAGCTTAGCTTCCTTCATCTCGGTCTCAGTAGCAGCACCTACACGGATAACAGCTACACCGCCAGCTAACTTAGCCAGACGCTCCTGTAATTTCTCTCTGTCGAAATCAGAAGTGGTCTCACCGATCTGCTTACGGATCTGGGCAACTCTTGCTGCGATCATTTC
>ENA-OPBN01000575-OPBN01000575.1-human-gut-metagenome-genome-assembly--contig:-NODE-575-length-26772-cov-17.978403_pt1 | contig 26772 bp, 26 predicted proteins | sample MGYA00241068_ERZ501452 | MGnify/ENA primary metagenome ERZ501452 (study PRJEB25962, sample SAMEA2042507) | human gut metagenome | biome: human gut; feature: human-associated habitat; material: faeces... | reverse complement strand
TGGTGACCTCATTAATAGCAATCGTTTCCAAGAATCCATAATTACTTGATGTATTTGGTTTATTATCCAATGATTGGACTTTATCGACAAACATATATCCAGTATTATTAGCTTCATTAAAATCAGTCATACTTCCTCCCAGTACTGAGGCATTGGCTTTCAACGCCTCACTTAATTCCATCTTTTCCATAATATTTTTTATTTACCAGTTTCCAAATTGTTTTTCTTATAATCCTGCCATGAGTCGGCGAGCTGCCCCACCGAAGCGGAAGTGTAGAGGTCAAGTATATGAATCTCGTCATCGGCAAGCTCCACAAGCTCGTTCCGATAGATCTTCTCCGCAAGCACGTGCGCCGGAAGACCGGGCACGTTCCTGTAAATGCCGTCAGCAATATCCTTACGGATATCCGCTATCACCATATCCTGTCTGTCTATCCCCGTGAACAGGGGAAATTTTGTAAAATCAACTTTCATAATATTCTTAATTAAATTCATACTGTTATCCGCAATAAAACATAACCCAATAATTGCCCATACATTTAACGAATCCGGACGCATAATCCAGATTAATGGAGGACATCTCTTTTCCTCCGGGGGCAGGCAGGATGCGCCCGCCTGTCAGTCTTACCCCGCCGCTCATACGTTTGAAGTATATGGTATGTCCCGGAACATTCGGAGGAAGTGTCACTTCTATATTACCCGTATTAATAAACATCACATTGTCATCATTGTTATTCAGGGAAGTGCTGACGAATATGTTCCTCCAGTTCCCCACTATGCCATGAAGAGACACATAACTGTCATTGTTCGGATGAAGGAAAATGTTACCCCCCTCCACGAACAGAGGAATGCTCAGGGTCTTGATATGCATCCCGAGCATGACATTCGGACTCTGTATGTCAATTCCGGCATCATACGATATCCCTTCGATTGTGACAAATTTCGTGTTCCCTCCGATTTTTACACGTGCAAATGTCCTTTCGTTATAAAACTCAATTTGTCCGGCAGACAGGTTGAAACCGACATGGGAATCCGTCCCCTCATAAAGAGTTTTTGAAGACAACATGCCGGAATCTATGGAAAACGGACCGATACGTCCGCTATCCGCCGTGATTTTTCCGCTGATGTCCACATTGACCGCCCTGATACCGTCCGCATCAATCATGGACGCCTTGATCTTCTCGGTCAACAACAGCTTGGTGGCGATAAAAGTCCAGCTCTGTGCTACTTCCCAGTATTTTATTTTTCCCGAAGCCACATTCTGTTTGGGGGTTTCCGTCGAAACCGACGTATGCGAACGGATGCACAGGTACAGCAGGTTGTCATAAAGTACAATGTCGTAAAACTGCTGCCCTTGCTTGCCCTCCAGGTAAGACACAGACGCCCCCCATACACGCATACGCATGCGCGCTCCCTTATCTCCCTTGTCACCTTTTGGAGCAAAACTGACCTGTCCGGTTCTAGTCACCAACGGCATATCACCTCCTTATTCCTTGGTTGTGATGGTCCATGCCACGTTGCCTCCTGCCTGCTGGCACATGTCCCAAGTACACGTGCCGGAAGTGGCTGCTGTACCGGAAGTAGACGGGTTAAGGACTACTCCTGCACTGTCCATGAACACGAAATAGAAAGTCATGTCCTTGTACTTGGTGGTGCTCCCACGCTTGACCAGAATGGGCTTATAGACCACCGTGTCGCCGCTTTCCCGGATGGTCTCGTCCTCGGGCGTGGGATTCAGGATCAAATCAAACGGATCGGACGCATCCATTACGGACTGCGTGTCCTGACCGATGAGCTTGCCGCCCTGGTACACCTCCACCTTGAACACCCCTGTCGTGTCAACCATATCGTTGGTGACGGTCAATGTCTGCGCGGTCTTTCCGCTCAGCACGCTCCACGCACCGTTGACCTGGTTGTACCACTTGTACGCCAGTCCGGTAGTGATCTCGTCATTGCCCATGCGCGCTACGGCTTTCAGAATGCAGCTCTGCCCTTTGTCCCGAAGGGTAAAATACTTGTTGTCACCGGCAATGATCGTCACATGCTTTTGGTTTCCGACCCCCTTGGTAATGGGGATGCTATAGACGAACTGGACGGTGTCGCTGGTATTCCCTATCGTCACGGTAGCTTCACCCTTGATGGTACAAGAGGCCGCTCCGCTCGCCTTGACCAGATTCTTGACGATCTGCAATCCGTAGTAATCCGTCGTACCGGGCTGGTAAGGGATAAACTTGAAATGTCCCGTCTCACCGCCAAACGTGTTGGTGGAGACATTGCCCGAGAACTTGATCTCGACATCATTGAAATACCATTTCATGGAGGAAGGAACCACCAGCCCTTCCGCCACCCGCGAAGAGGTGAGAATGAAGGACAAGACGGGCTTGAGCGAAGCGAAATCCGGTGCGATGTTCGTCGGCGCGGACGCTTCGCCCATATACTCCTGATACAGATCTCCCTGGTTACACTGGATGGCAGGCATGTACACGCCGCCCTTTTGCGAAAATATGACCTGTCCGGTCGCGCTGGCCACACTCATGACGCTCCTCCTTCCCCGGTCGTTTCCGTACTATCCGTGCCTTCGGGGCTTTCGGTGTTGTCCTCCCCCCAAGAGGCAGGTGTGAATACTTCGACGGGATGGTCCGTACCGTCTATCTCTTCTTTCGCCGCCTGCGGGGTCAGGCAGACGCCGCCCGCTTCCCTGGCCCTGTCAAATACCGTGTCGCCGGGGAAACGTGCCACGTCCGCCTGCCACAATAATACATTGCCATCCGCTGTCCTGTTGCGGATATCGGTCAGATGCAACCGGTCGGCAACCTCCTTCGTTACTTTAATGTAAAATGCCATACTACTATTGTTTTTAATGTTATCCAAATTTTCTTACTACTACCGCCTTGCCCCCCTGTGTGAGCACCTTGCCGCCTTGTGTCAGCGCCACGTAAGGGCCTCTGTCCTCCACCTCCAGCTTTAACATCATGCCGTTGCTGAAAGGTATCCTGGGAGAGTATCCGTCGGCAACCTTGGCATATCCGGCATCTCCGCTCTTCTTGACGTACCAGTGGCAGTTAAACATGGCGGATGGATTCGGTATAACCCCCATGGTATCCCGAATGACGGGTCTGGGAAAGATGGCGTAAGTCCCATCCGGAACACCCGTAGGTACGCCCTCCCAGTCGGCTTCAATCTTCGGAATCCTGCGGCGTATCACCGTAGAGACTGCCGGGTCCGATGTGCCCGGGGTTGATGCCGGAGTCCCGGAAGCCGCATAGGTGGCCTTGCAGACAATCGTGATGTCATCACCTATATAATTGCGGTCAATCTTATATACATTCTTGTTCAGTGATACAAACTCCCAGTCGTTGTCACCCGCTCCTGTGGTTATCGCCTCCAGCGCTCCCGTAGACAACAGACGGTACCAGAAGAACTTGCATTTGCCCGTAGCCGTCACATCCGTGTCGCCTACCATCAGTTTAGCCGTGATGGTCTGTGCGGTGATGTCACGCACCGGGTTCCAGTCCAGCGTGGACGGGCTGTCTATCGTCAATACGGGGATCGCATCCGTACCGTCAACCGCGCGGACAAGACGGCTCATCTGAAAAGTAAACAGCTGTCCGGTACGTGTGTCGGCATATTCCGCGTAAAACTCCAGCGTGACGGGTTTTAGGACGGTGACATTTTTTTTCATTGTGATCTGTCCCTTGCTGTCACCGGACTCCGTAATGCTGTAGCCTGTGTTTGTCGATGTGATAAGTGTGCGTGTGGTTCCGATGCGCTCGTACCACTTCATGTTGGTCAGCCTGGAGTTGACCGCCCCGATTTTAGTCACCGCTTCCGGATCGGTGGCGTTGCACCGCGGAAACAGGACCAGCGGTGTCAGCGTATAGTCCGGAGTGTATTCAGCTTTGTCAGCCTGGTAGACCTGCATGTCCGGCACGCTGCCCACCACCTCGATGTTACAACTGGTTTGTAACAGCCGGTAGTTGATTTCTATTTTTCGTTGCTTTGTTGCCATTGTTCCTATTAATCATTATTTTTTTAAGGTAAAGGCAGACTCCGATAAGGCGTCTTATATACCTGTAATCGTCAATATATGCTCCAAGTGTCGCTATGTAGCACACTTTAATTTGAGGCAAGGTTCTCTTCTTGAAAATCCAATCGTACAAATTCTTTCACTGAATGTTCTCTCCGAAGTGTTGCAGCACTCTTGGGGAGAACTTTCTTTTTGCACAAACCTTACTTTTTTTACTAATACTTTACCCATAATCTTATATTTTTAAAATGTTACAAAATTCTCCGCCACTTCAAACTGCTGCCCGTCACGCAATAACGCCTGTGCTTTAAACGTACACACCCGCATGTTGGTATAATTCGGTCCGAGATCATCTATCGTCAGAGGAAGATTTTTCCCGGCGCCGGCACGCTTCACCGCCCATGCGTTATCTTCTGATACATTCCCGGTATCACGCGTCCAGCTCACATCAGCGTCAAGTATATGATCTGTCACGTCACGGTTGTACAGCTTGCCGGTAATATATAGCGTTGTGGAAAAAGTCTCGATATCAAAATACCACCCCTTTGTGCTGCCGATCTCTATCGTAAATTCCGGGTTCCCTTCCAGCATCGCCCATCCGGCCGCCGCATATTGCGGTTCGTCGGCTGTTCCCGTCATCAGGCACTTCCATTTGCAGCCGTAGTGCCAAACCGTGTCCGCCCGCTCCTGCGTATTGGTGTAAGGATTGTCAGAGGACGCGACTTCGGCCGACCAAAAGCCACGGTCCACCAGTTCCTGTACGGGCAGTCCCTGCCAGTCCACCCGGTAAAGTTCACCGAAGATGCCGGCACGGGCGAATATGTACGAGTGCTTATAGTTGACGGGGAGATTGTCAAACAAATCCAAATTGGGCAAACGCCCCAATATCATGTAATAGTTGTTCTGTTCCAAGACAGGCTTCGTTACTCCTTCCAGCCATACCAGGCACTTGTCCGTGGTGGCGGACAAATACCAGTAGCTTTGCCTGTCCTCATTGATGGCATTGCCCCTGCGCGTGATAATCATCAGCTCAGTAGGGGGATAGTTCTGGCCTCCCGGAACCTCGCTGTCCGGATACACCAGTACCGAGATGGAGTTGGCCGCTATGTTCTTCGACAGCACACGTACCCATGAAGTGTAATACTCCCCCGTAGAAAAGAGGTTGTTTACAATCCCGTACACTATATCCCCCTCCTGGAATGCGGTGAAGTCATTCTCCCAACGCTTGCGCAATTTCAGGGTATAGGTTCCGTCGCTCTCCAAAGTCACGGACTCAATGACCCCGTTCTCGGAGTAAGACGTATCGCCCTCTTGTGCGTTCAGGCGGTTATAGATGACCTCCTTGAACACTGCGGAACCGCGCACCTCAAGACGCTCGAACTGGCCGCGCCCGTCAGGATAGATACCGGCACCCTTACCGGCAATCATGGAGTCGATGAAATCACCGAACTTGGCGCCTTTCAAAAAAGTGATCAGACCGTTGGAGGTGTCGCTATTTATCTTTGAGATAAAATAACGGGATATTCTGCCAAGAATATCTGACACGTTGAGAGAGGCACCCATCCTCTCACCTATGATATCCCCGGCTATCTCTGTAATCGTACTTCTCAAAGCGGAAACATTGGCGGACAACTTATCTGTTAGCTCCACGGATATATCATACAGGCAATTTTTATCCGCCTTACAAGTAAATGAGTTCACATACATGAAGTATTCCTTATCATTATACTTTATGTATATACGCGAGTTCTCATTCAACAGACCAGCTAACATACTGTTTTCTGCAAGGAAGACACGTGAGAAACTTACGGAAAAAGAGAACTTCTCATCGTTGTTTTCAGACATATACTTTATCAACGCCTCATCTAATCTCTTCTCGGCGGCAAGCACAAGAGATTTCGGCATTTTAATACCTGTAATCACAAACTTATCCCCAACAGAAGGTTTATAGTTATTTGTGGCATTAGGCATAACAACCCCGAAAGTAGTATTGTCCTTTTTTACCGCAATCCAAACCTCATTTGTAGAAGTGTTTTGTTGGCTTTCTATATATTGGGATGTTTGTGAAGTAACCTTCTGTTCAAAATCTCCTGCTGGTAAGTTCCCGGAAGAATCCACCAATACAGGATTGAATGCCCTTCCCGGCTCATTGTCCTTATAGGTAACTCCTATTTCAAACTCGCAAGCAGCACAATTACCCGTAGTCATATTGATTACAGCCGTACCACCTTCCAAACCTTGTTCGAACAGGTTAAAACCGTAATCCCCATTATATATATGTAATTTTATGTAGAAATAAGAATGTACATACTCATCCGTGCCATTGAATATATTATTCCCTTCTCCTGTTCCGAGTTCGTCACTATCGTTATCATCAAAAGCAATATCCGCAATCTCACCAAATAACTGTCCCGAAGCGTTTGTTACATTTTCTATGGTAGGCTTTATATCGCTAAAATCTACCTTTATCTCTTTTACTTTCTTAGAAGAATATGTATTTTTGAAAAAATAGTAATCATTTGTACCGGGTATTTTATACGTATCGTTAAGTGCATTGTAGAATCTTTCCGCTCCATTTGTTTGTCTATAAATGGAAGGCATAAGGTTTTGCGTGCGTTCTATAGTACCTTTTTCATCATCATTCGGATAGTAGAAAGGTATGTTGTCAGAGCTACCAACACCAGTAACGCGATTGACGGTCTTATAATTGGCGTTTGTCTTTTTTATTGATACAAGCCCTTTCTTGTACTCGAAAGGAGTAGAAATTACATTCTCTGTATATCCTATGTGACAAACCTTACCTACAAAGTAATAAGGAAGTTCGTATATGGTATATATGGACTGTAACGCTTCTGCAAGGTATACGCTGTCAAGAGAAACAAGTTTGCTTTCAGAAGTAATATCTTCATCAATCACTATCGAATATCCGATACCCGATTTTGCCATTGAAGCGTTAAGGCGACCAACAAACTCGTTTATATCCCCCATGAACTTGACGGAAGTGGAATTGGAGTGATACGTGTCTTCCCCGGCTGTCACCACGTCCATGAAATATACGTTTTCCAGCACGATACGTTCTGAAACGAATTGAAGCTCATGCTTGTACATGATACTCTTGTTGTCCTTTGAGGATGTAGGCACTTGGTCAATATAATATTTTTCCCCCCTAAACTCAACAAACTCTTCTCCTGTCCATAGTTCGTCTAAGCATGAAGGATAGTTCAGTGTAGCGGTCAGTGTGGGAGTTCCTGCCATACGTTGTGCCGTATAGGTGTACTCACCTAATTTTGCAGGCATATCAGCATTCGGAAATTTTACTTTACTTCCTTGCGTATCAAGCTTTAAAATGTACAGACTTTCCTTTTCCATTTATTCTTTTACCACATCAATTTGTTCCGTAACTCCTTTGTCCTTTTTTTGCTGTTTCTCCAACAGCTTTTGAGCCTCTTCCTTCTCCTTTGCTATACGTTGTTCTTCATCGGGAACGGATTCGGTGTTTTTCTCAATGGCTGTTTTTGTGGAAAGAATGCCGGCTTGCTTCATTGAGATAAGTATGTTATTATACTCCGTTGCGCTGAACGGCTGCCAAATCTTGAACTTGCAGCTTACACGGAGTTTCTTAAACTCGGTAACGGCATTGGAATTTTCTCCTTTGTTCACAAGCTCCTTTGCAAGCCCTTCCTTGAACAGGCGCATCATCTTGTCGGCGAAATTCTGCCACTCGATAACACCCTGTTGGGCGTTCTTCAAGTCCAGGTCACGGGTAAGCGTGATAGCCAGTGCGCTTATGTCACCACTTGACTTTACATCTTTCGGCAAAAGGAAAGTGCAGGATGTATTTATCTGTATCTTCTCGAACAAATCTTGCAGACTGTCAAGCATACCTTGCGGACTGGGCGGTGCTTTGAACTCCGCACTTCCGTTCCCGTCCATAGACTTGTCCTGCAAAATGATACTCCCGGCAAGTTTCTTTGTCGTTTCTGACAAATTGCCTTTGATATACAGAATGCCCCAGCCGTTCCGTTTCTGAATGACAAAGAAGATGTTGTAGATAATTTCGTAAATCTCGATAAGGCTCTGGCCGTTGTTCCACGCCACATTACCGCGTTTGGTACACAATGGTATCTCGCTGAAACCGTGCAATATAGGACGTTCTCTTACAAAACCGTCATCGCCTGCTTCTTCACCGTCTATCGGTGTGTGCATACGGTACATGTAGGTATCATCGTAACTGTCAATGTATTCCACACCGTCCGCATCGGCATAATAGACACTTTCAAGAAGCCTGTCACCGTTGTTGTCATTGTGTGATATGATTACGTAACCATCTTCATAACTTATCAGGCGGCACTTGATACGTCCTTTATAGTCATAATAAAACAGAAGTCCTGCATCGCCTGTTGCAAGTTGCGAACGGACTGCTTTTGTACGCCATCCATCCATATTCCTGTCTACCCAATACTCCTTGATTGTGGAATAGTTGGCTTTATCTTTCTCGGAAGGAGTGCCACCTCTCAAAGACAATGTACAGGGATTCCCGCAAAGGTAGATTACGTGGCTCGCCAGTATCTGTTCTTGGAAAGCTAATGCCGTGCGCTGGAACTTGATTTCCTGATATCCTCCATCTTCTAACTTGACGCAAATGCTCGGCAAGTTTTGATCAAATAATACCTCATGGCTCATCGGGTCAAGCTCTTTCAGAAACTTTTCCTGCGAAACGATATTCTTTTTTACATTCGGAAGCCTTGCCGTGCGTGTTTCGGTAATGGTTGCGGACTGACCGTCGGAATAGTCGTTTGTAGAGCAAGTGTCACTTCCTCTGAAAAACGGTTTCTTCTGCAACAAGGCATTTACGTTCCGCAATAGATATGTTTTTTTCTCTTCCCGTGTCATTTTTCCGCATCAATTAGGTTGTAATACTTCATACAGGCTTCCTTGCTCGGCATTGCAGAACACTCTCTCGAAGTCCATTTGCAGATAATGTCGTGCTTCTGCGGAACAACGATTATTCGCTTCTGCCCCTCTTCCTCTTCAATATTGAATTTATCGTTCAGCTTCACGCGTGCATCCAACACGACCTTACTTGCTTTGATAAAAGTGTCTGAATCTCCACTTGTTTTCGCATCGTCAGCAATCTGTTTCATCTCCGATATTTCTTTCAGCAATGCTTCTCGGTTCTCATCTTTAGATATGGTAGTGATAGCACCGATGCCGAAAGGTTTCAGTTTCTCGGCAAGCATGGATAACACCTTGTTTGAAGGCTTTTCATCTTCTTGGTAAGCAACCTTTGCGGCAAGAGCCTTATCTACGAAAGAATCACACATTACCAAATAGGCAACATCTCTTACCCTTGCTTCAATTCCTTCTGTTTTAAGGGAATTGAGAATATCCTTTATGTCGTTATAGCTTATCATGTCCTAATACCATAAATGTTCATCGTAAATACTTCCTTCTGTCTGTGCATGGAACGCTTGTTTGGTTTCTTCTTCGTGATTGTAATACCCTGCTTGAATCTCATTCCCGTATTCAATGTTAGCGCACGGAAGCATTCTCATAGCGCATGGGTCTAACAAATCCATCGATCTGCCTTTCCCCAACATCTGATTCATTTTCTTCTTGTTCCAAAGCCGTTTCTTTCCGCTCTGCATATCATCAAACCGTACAACAGAGCATTCTTCCATAAACTCGTTCTCAACCGTCACTTTGTATTTCAGGTTCTGGTGAGTGTATGTCTGTACGGCAAGTTTATCGTCAAAGGTTAGATTACCTTCCTCGATCATCTTGCATAATCTGATATAGCACATATCCTTTACTGTCATTGCGGTAAGTTGGTAAAGCCCGAAAGGTTTATTTAGTGAGATATAAGGTACTGCATCGGGAATGTAATCATTAAAATACCGTCCGGCAGTCGCGTCAAAAATGATATGGCTTTCGGCTGTTCCATGCTCAAATGCAAATGTCTTCACTGCCATAGCGTTTTCTCTCGGAGTGGACTTGCTAAGAATGAGAATGTCGTATGCGTGAAATCCATCCCATGCAAGTGCAACAAGGTTGTCTGTACCATAATCCGCCAAATCCACGGTAATCCATTTGTCACCGTTCACGGCTGGGTTGTTGTTGAATACGCCTTGTGCGGAAGTGGACGATATGGGTATCTTTTCGTCTTCTTCGGGGTCAACATTGAAGTTTTCCTCCAACAGAGCTTGCGCCATTTTACCACCCGAAGCGGCAACAGAGCCTATGTAATTCGGATTGTTGTCGGTCATAGCCTTATTCTCAGATAAATGTCCTTGATAGAACACGAAAGACTTAATCATATTATGATAGGTAAAATCACCACCAATACGTGCTAATTTCCTATCAATGTCTATTTTGCATTTGGCATAAACTTCTTCTTTTGAATCCCCCCAAACCACATCATCAACGGTAGAACCGTTCACATAGAAGTATCTCACTTTCCCGTTTCTATCCGGCATAATAAAACCGTCAACCCCAATGTACCAATCCAAGAACTTTCTCGTCCAATGGCTACGTTTCGGGTTAAGGGTAGCAAAGAACTTTCCTGTAAATGTTTTTGAACGCCCACGGTTACGGGTCTGTACATAGCTGAACGCTTCCCAAGACATTTCGGTAATTTCGTCAATACATATCGCATCAATCTGTTTACCTTTCCATTGTTCGCGCATTTTGTCAAGATTGGTATCATCTATATATGTCAAGTCGCAATATGCACCACTTGGGAATGTGATACGTGGGCTATCTGCTGTCTTTACAGAACAGTAGTCGCCGAAAATAGATTTGAATGTATCAACGAAACCTCCACCACTTTTTTGCGACTGCAAAGACCTACGTGTAATAACCGCACGGAAATCTGGGTCTGTCATTAACGGCTCAGCAAGCGCAAGAACAAGGGCAAAAGAGTTGTGAGTAACAATAAAATCATTAGTGATAAACAAGCCAGAAGGCTTATCCACAGTAATACATCGCCCCTCTCTTACTCCTAAATACTCTACACTTTTAATTGTTCTGTGAGTGTAAAACTTATTATCTTTTAATCTATCTCTTTTCCTTTTTACTGTAACAAGGTCTTTCATACTATCTCCATATCCGGATATAGTAACTGTATAAAGTGTATTCCCTGTTAAATTCCTTTTATTGCCACACTTATTTGCCGTAGTACACGGTTTGCTATTTATTGATGCCCACATCCCCAATGATCGAACAATAAAAGCAACATCTTCTGCAAGTTGCTTGCTGATTGAATAGTAATACATACTACCATCCGGATCAACATATCCATCTGTGTCAATAAGACCTTGTATAAGTTCTTTCCTATTTTGAATGCTTGCATACTTATACATATCTGGGACAAACTTATTGTGTGCTTTATGGCAAGACAGTCCGAGACTTTTTATTTTATCTATAATATCTTTACCATATATGTTATAATTATAGCATCCCGGCTGCCTCTTTTTATGGCTCATATCAAACCATCTTTTAACAAATCTTTTTTCTATCTCATAATCTCTTGAAGTAAGGCTTACCATATAATTTTTTATGGAAGAATCAGACATACATCCATTACCAAGCAATGCCCCCATCACATAAGATGGGATAGGCAATCTTTGATTACTTCTAAAAATTACAGGCTCTGTAAAAGGAATACTAAATCTCTTTTTTGTGCTATTATATGATACGAACAAGTCCTCCGCAGAAAGTATTCTCCAAGATCTATTTTGGTATCCGTTCCTTTTTACTGTCCACAAATGTCCAGAAGAACAATCGCAATGCGTACCGTCATTAAAAGTTATCCTATAATACGGGTGTTTCTCTATTGGATGCACAATAATAACGGTTTCTGTTTTCCCACTACAAGGATTGGTTATTTTGTCTCCTACCTTTATTTCTGAAACCTTCTTAAATCCATTCGGAGTACACACTAATTCATTTAGCAACAGCGCTTTACCTGTTCCTAATCCCGCACCTCCAAAGTTTACATCCACACACGATGACGCAAACTGCATTTGGAATCCTTCTTGCGGCTTGATTACGACTTCTCTATGTACTTCTTGCTCTTTCATCAAAAGCAAAAATACCTCTTAATAATAAGGTAATATATACTTAAACCAATGTCTATTTATCATAGTGATAAATACAGTGATTTTTTTATAGTTATACCTTTTTATTAAAGCATTACTTTCGCATATAATCATTATAAAACATATAGTGTATGAAGTTTACGAAAGAGCAATTTTCAGAAGCACTGAAAGTGAAACTCACCAACAACGGCAAGAAAAACTTAGCTATGAGTGAGAGAAGTTTCAACGGCAAAGTAGAAAGAATCTACAAGCGGTTGGAGAAAGCGAGTGATAAGGACGAGTTGGAACTGGATGATGTTGTTGCCGACTACTTGGATGACTTACAAGAGGACGATAACAACATACGAAATGACAACTCAAAATTTATAAAAGAGTGGGAAAAGAATCATCCGAACAAGGACGATAGAAGTGATAACAAGGATGACAAAGGAGACGAAAGCAAACTGGATAAGTTGCTCGAAGAACTCCAAGATTTGAAATCAGAGCGTGAGGAAGAGAAAAAGGTAAAAGCTATCTCAGACAAACGCAATCAACTCAAATTAGCCTTAAAAGGGAAAGAGGTCAAGAACGAGGATTGGATTAACGACCAACTCGAATTGATTCACATTGATTCTGAAACAGATGTTGATGCTCTCACAGAAAGACTGGTCAAGAGCTACAATAAGTTTAATGCTAACACTCCACCCGACATCACTCCGGGCGGCACGGGAGGCGGTAAGGAAAAGACCGATGACTTTGCCGATGTGGCTGCTGTCGTAAAGAAGCAGTCGCACAGAGAAGAAAAATAATAATCATTTAAACCAAAAAGAAAATGTCAGATTTCTATCAGCAAATTCTATTGAACAGTGGCTACCTTCCCGGTAGAGCATTGGTTCAGGCTCGCGGAAGCATTGGTGGTCATCGCTATGTCTTCGTGAAGTTACAGATGAGCGGGAAGGACGCACTTGTATTTCCTACCAGTGGTGGAATTGTTAAAAACCCATTCAAAGGTAATGCAAGAGCTTTTGCCGGAACGCTCGCTGAATATATTCCCAGCAATGGTTCTAATGGAAGCGAAATACGTATCCTAAAATCGTATGCGGTTGCAGAAGCTACAACTGAAGCTATAGACACAGTTATTTACCTGATAAGAGACGGATATTCTCTTATCCCATTTGTAGGAGATGCCCTCATGGTAGCACCTTCTACATTGACAGACAAAGGCACAGCGGTAACAGTTACAGCCGTTGAAAAAGCGACTAACGGATCGGCTGGCGATGTTTGGAAAGTTACATTGAGCGCAACCCTCGGATCATTAACAACTTCATCTGTTCTTGTTGAAGCGAAAGAAGCAGGCTCTGGTAAAGAAGCTATGGTCACTAATCCTAACTCATACCTTCCCTGCGACTTTGATTTTGTTTTTGACCCGGCTACATCCGAAGATGATTTCGATGGTGCAAGATACCTTATCACTCCTGCATTGGCATTAGGAGATGTATTCCTCTACGAAGACCGTATGCAACCTCTTTCGGCTGCATTAAAAGCTTTGAACAAGAGCAAGGTTAAGGGTTGGTTTAACATTTAAAATTGACGAGACTATGCCTAAATTTGATTTTAATAACAGCAGATATGCAAGATTCTTTTCTGACAAGACCAATCAACGTTTCTTGCAATCCTTTGTCAATACAGAAGGTCTGCTATACACTAATTATGGTTGGTACAAGACTCAAGGTGTAAAAGCTGGTGCTCCCACACCTACCGCCCCTAATGGCATTGCTACTTTTTCTGTGAAAGGACGTGACTTGAAAGCCGCTCCTTTGATGGATTTGCGTGCACCTCTTGGTGACAGTAATCAAATGGATAAGGACGGCCTGTACTGGTACACCGCATCCATTCCTGATTTTATCGCTCCCGGTTTCGTTGAAACAGCTATGGAACGTGAAGCAAAAGAACAACAGTTTGAGTTGTTTGGAAACGATACCGATTTGGTAGTCGCTTGGGTACATACATTACAGTCACAGCTTGATAGTGCGGACGCAACCATGAACTTCATGACTGCACAGTTAATGTCTAAAGGTAATATTGACTACCGCAATATCGCACGTGGTATTCAAATTCCGTTGCACAAAGCAGACATTCCGGATGAAAATTTCACTAAAGCAGGAACTAAGGTGTGGACTGACGCTGAATGCAAGATTCTGAGCCAAATGGCGGAAAAAGAGAAAAAATATCGTGAAAAATGGGGATATGAAGGTGCAATGGTATGGCAGGTTACACGCAAGATGTTTTACGAAGTAATGTTGCAAAATGCCGAAGTTAAGGAATTGATTGAAAGTTTCAAGAAAAATCCTTTAGCTTACATCGCAACAACCGCTACTGCGCCTACTACACGTGAGTTGTTCTTAGCAGCTTTCCGTGATTATCCCGGTGTATCTCCAATTGAAATTGTAGAAGAGCGTGAGCGTAATCTTACCAATACTGGAGACACATTCGTGCAAGGTTGGGATGATAAGATTGCAGTTCTCCGTCCTGCCGGATATGCTTGTGAGTTTGAATACACCAATAACTTAGACAAACAGATGTTTGACAAGTATGGTTCAAGCGTAATAACTAAAATTTTTGCTCAGGCTAATGATGGTCTTTGCACGATTGTGAATACAACGACAAACAACGGGCTGTATAAGGAATGGCATACGGATGTGATGATGTCAGCTTGTCCTGCACTGAAAACATTCCGCAATCACGTCATTGTAGACACAAGTCAGGCAGACGATTAATGTACAACACATTGCAGCAGTAGCAGTTATGGAAAAATCATTTGACCCGATAGCATACCTCAATGGGCTTACGAGATTTGTCTTTGAAGATGATGCGCTTGAAAATATCGCATACGAAAACGGTTTGATGTTTATTTCAGACCGTTCCGAAATAGATGAATGCACTAAAGACCATTGCCTTATCGCACTGTACGAGCTTGTCATTAACGGTCCGTGGTCTGTGGCTTCATCATCACTCCAACATGGCAGTTACAGACAGGACATAGGTAGTGAGACGGTAACGGCTGCCATAATCCAAAACTTAAAAGACCGTCTGAAAGCACTGTACAAAAAGTATGGTGAAGAAGAAGCGTTGGAAAACATGGATTTTGGTAGTATGAGTTGGGTCAATGAAAATTCATTAGATGTATAGCTTATGCGTCTCAAAAGAAAAGCAATAGCAGAATACCCGTTTCATGGCACATTCTACACCGTGATAACGAATAAGCCGGAGGACGGAGACCTTCTCGGTAACGGAGGATTGCTTGACGGTGATTTGCTAGGCGGTGAAGATACGGATGGTTCTCTCAATGCGAAAATAACTGAGAAAAACGAAGGGAATACGGAAACTTTGGAAGAAACCATCCTTCTTGAAACCGAATGCGATATACAGCAAGCCTCCAAGATGTTCAATGGCGGCACTATCATGGCAGACTATAACGTGTTTTTCCCATTAAAAAAAAGTAGCATTTCACCTGTAAAAATTGGAGATATGTTTAGATGTCCAAAGGAAAGTTACGGAATAGGCATTAACGGTCGTGTTATAGGAATGGAAATTAGCCAGCTTGGTGGCGTGAAAGTTAACATCAAAATGAGTGAAGTAGGTTAAGTATGGCAAAGACCAAGCAAAGTGCAATCACCCGTATTGTTGATTTACTCGCAAACGAGGGACAGAAGATAGTGGCCAAGGAACTGGCTAAAGTTTCCTATACCTACCGAAGCCTCAATTTGAGAGATAGTTACGGTTGGGGAGTATATGTTGACGGAAAGCTTGCCAGAAAGGGATATACCGCCAGCTCTCCCGGAATAAAGAAAAAATGGTATGGTGAGGAAATTACCGGTTATGAAGCAGTGGTTGAATACTTGGAATCCAAATATAAGCCACATCCGGGAATTGATTTGGTAGTTGTAGCCGCCATGCCTTACGGAGAAATACTACAAAATGCAGAAGGTAACGTGAAGAAGAAATATGAAGTGATAGCAGTGGCACGTAATGAAGTTAAGGCATTATCACGGAAATTCAAGAACGCGAAGTTCGGCATTATCAGTCACGGTAAACAAGACAATATATGAATGATTTATATAAAACTGGCAGCATGATAGAGAATTTTCTATCCATGTTACTTACAAAAGCAAAGATTTCATCAATAATCTCTTTTGATGAAACACCGCTGACAATAAGTAGTGACAGCACGGACATGATCGTTGTAGATGTTCTTAGCGTGAATGATTACGGAGGAGAGGCGAAATGTTCCGCCAACATATTCCTCTATGCGAAGTCCACGGACAGTTTGGGATCAAAGCCAGTAAAAAAACTGTTCGACATGGAAAAAACACTATTCTCGGCAATTGACCAATCCAACGACAAGCATTTCGTCATAACAAGCTGTGAACTGATAGGGAAAGCAAGTAAAAATTCCGGAAACTTCTATTGCAATGTGTACAATATCGGGATAACAATAAGATAAACAGATTATTAACAAGATAACACATTTTAATTATGGCAGTAAACAATACTGGCGCAACAGCCAAAAAATTTATCAAACCTTCTTACATCGTGGCAACTCTGTTCACTGGTACTGAAGAAGGCGACGTGCCAAAGGGTGACTCTTACATTCTTGAAGATGTAGTTGAAGATACCACTTCAATCGCTCAAGACGATAATGATGTAAACGACATCGAGTGTGAAACTTCCGACAGTCCTATTCTTTCCATCGTGAAACTCGGCAAATACCAATTTACAGCTGAGGTCGCAGATACACAAAAAGATCTGCTAATCGCTCTCATGGGATTTACGGCTGGAACTACTGTTTCTACCAAATACTTTGCTCCTGCTCAATACAAGAAATTGTATGCAAAGATTGACGTAGTGTTTGAGGAAGGGGAAACGATGACAGCATTTGTGGTTCCAAAATTACAACTTAATTCCAAGCTAATGCTTGAATCATTAAACTCCAATATTGGACGTATCAGTCTTGCAGGAACAGCGTATGATGCAAATGTCGCCGATGGAGCAAAGACTATCAGAACTCCGTTTTATGTGGATTCCGCTTATACCCTACCATCGGCAGGATAACCCATAATAGATAAGAAGATTGTTTTACAGGGCGGTAGGCTGGATATGCCGCCGCCCTTCATGCTTATAATCATGGCAGTATATAGAGCAAAGAAAAAAGATACACAACCAAAGAAAGACGCTGTAACAGCTCATACTCCTGTATCCAATGAATCAATGGAACGTTTGGCAAGGATAATGAATGACAGCCCAAGCATTATGAAACTCCACGGTACGGAATGGTGTATCACAGGATTAAAGCCCGGTGTCCAATGGCTCATTGCGGAACAAGCGTGCCGGATTGTCAAAGGAGAGAAACTGAGCATGGGAGATGTTATCAAGGAGTTTGCAGTAAATCTACCAGCAGTGGCACATGTAATAACGCTTGCACTTCTCAATGACAAGGACAGGATATTCTCTGATTATGAGAAAAAAGAACTTTCAGATGACTACCACAAAGTCTATGACCTTCTAATGTGGGGGGAATACGACATAAAGGATTGGGCTTTATTGCTCGGTGAAATCCTTAACCTCATAAGCACGGATTTTTTTTTCGAGAGTATCAATGTGATTCAGACCGTGAGGGAGATGACACTGGCGAGGAAGATGAAGAAAACGGAACAAAGCTGATAATATCCCGTACCGAATGGGGGCAGATGATTGATTTTCTGCGCTCCAACACTTGGTGCTCTCGTGAAGAATATTTATGGGAAATGACGGTCGGGCAAGTCCGGTTAAGCTCGTTTGATTTTTCCCATGTAGAATACGGAAATAAGGATAAGAAAAAGAAGAAGGTCAACAAGATAAGTTCGGTTGACGATTTGAAGAATTTGAATGATTTGGGTATGCCCATAATTAATAAAAAAGGATAACGATATGCCAGATAATGAAGCAGGAGCATTCCTCAACATAACACCTGATGTATTAAAGAAGTTGGACAGTTTCGATGAGAAGCTGGAGAAGATAGAGAAACATGCACATACGGCTGCGGATGCGTTGAAGAACGGTTTTGGCAGTGTGGTAGTAGATACAAGAAAATTGGAAAGCGCAATCGCTTCGTTAGCCAGCAAAATAGGCGCGCTGAATACGACAAGTAATTCGGTCGGGAACATAGGCACGGCGGCACAAGGTTCTGCAAGGGGTGTTTCGTCCATGAACGAAAGCCTTACACGTGCTGCATGGTTGCTTAACCAGATAGGAAATATCAGAATAGGTCAAAATTCATTCAGCGGTTGGAACATAGCCGAACTGAAAGAGGGCATTTCTGACATAAAGAAGTTCGTTGAGAACACCAAGACGCTTTCAAAAGCGCAACAGCAACAAGCGGTTGAAGCCATGCGCTACATGAAAATGGAGCTGGACTACCAACGTCAGACAGATGAACAAAGGGCGCAATCGGCTGAAAAGGCGGCACAACGCAAAGAAGCAGCCGACAGACGTGCTTACAAGGCTGGGGCAGACTTGGCAAAAGCGCAAAACTACAAACAGAATACAACCGCACAGGGTGCGCTTGACTTTTCTAAAACAGCAAATACACTTCAACGGCAAATCACGGCAATAGAGTACCTAAAAAAAGCTCGTTTGTCTTTGAATACTACCGATGCGAACTATAAGAGCACGCTTGAACAGATAAACCAAGCCATCGCCAGACACAACCAAGCGTTGACAGAAGCTGGAGTTAAATCACAGCAGCTTGCCACACGCCATCGCAACCTAATGGATACGGCTGGGCAATTAAGCCGCCAGCTTGCCTTGTTGTTCTCTGTATCACAAATTGAGGGATATATCAGTAAATTGGCAAATGTGCGCGGAGAATTTGAACTGCAACAGCGTTCGTTGGAAGTCATTTTACAGAATAAAGCGCAAGCGGACCAGATATTCAACAAGACCGTCCAGCTTGCTGTAAAGTCGCCATTCCAAATTAAGGAACTGGTTACATTCACAAAACAGCTTGCAGCATACCGTATTGAATCGGATAAGTTGTATGACACAACTAAACGACTTGCTGACGTATCCGCTGGTTTAGGTGTTGATATGGGCAGACTTATTCTTGCTTATGGGCAGGTCAAAGCGGCAGCATACTTGCGTGGTACGGAGGTTCGTCAGTTTACGGAAGCAGGTATAAACTTGTATGGAGAGTTGCAACGCTATTTTGAAGAAGTCAAAGGCGAAGCATATACCACAGCCCAAATTGTGGATATGATTTCAAAACGAAAAGTAACTTTTGAGGATATTGAGAACATCTTCAAACGGTTAACTGACAGCGGAGGATTGTTCTACAATATGCAGGAAATCCAAGCCGAAACTTTACGAGGTAAAATTTCCAACTTGAAGGACAGTATCGATGTTATGCTTAACTCAATCGGTAAGGCTAATGAAGATACACTGAAAGGCTCTATTGATTCAATTAAAGTGTTGATTGATAATTGGGAGACAGTTGTTGAAGTTGCAAAGACGTTCGGAGTTGTCATTGGCTCTTTGGCTATAGCTTCAAAATTCAAATTAGCATCAAAGGGAGCAATGACATTATCAACATTGTTGAATAAAGGAGTTGATTCTGCTTTTGCATTCGGTAAAGCCCTAAAAGCATCTTTGCCATTAATGGCTTTAGGGTTGTCTATCCAGTATGTAACAAACCTTGTAAGCAGGCTGAATGAATACAACAAAACAATATCAAACATTGGTAATAAGAAATACGAAGCAAAGCTCAAAATTGCAGAATTTGACAATGAGGCAAAAACTGATGCAAGAAAAGCATTGAACGCACTCGTCAAAGAAATGAATAATGCCGGATTTAGCATTAAGATTAAAACGGATTTATCAGAAGAAGAAGCAAAGAAGCAATTTGATGATTACAAAAGGCAATACGAGGAGTTTATAGAGGATATAGCTTCCATTGAAGCCAAATATGCTGCATTAAAGAAAGGAGAGGGATTCATAGGTGAAGCGTTTGGCGGTAATATTGATGAATCATTAAGTTCTTACAGCGAAAAAGCTGGAGAATTGATGATAGTCGGGAACCAAGCAAGAAAAGAGCTACTCCGTATCGCAACTGAATCCAAAACGCTGACAGAGCAGCAAAAACAAGAACTAAAAGAACTTGCGATAAACGCAAAAGATTCAGCGGAAGGGTATGCGGAAGTAGCGAATAAACTTAGAGAAGTTACAAAAGTTGATATTCATACATTCACAACCTCTTTTGGGGCTACAATGTCCAATGTTACAACTTCTTTTGGTGGACTTCAATCTAAGGTCTTGGAGGGATTCTTAAATACGTCTAAAGGCTTTGATGAGGCAACGGAAAATGCAAAGGAAAAAATAATAGCATTATTCGGAGAAGTAAACAAAGAAATAAGCAGTGATGAGAAGAACAAACTGAAACTTAATATAGATACTCTTTTCTTAAACAAACAGATAGACGAAGTAACAAAAAACTTAGCTTATAAAATATATAATATTCCAATAGTTAGCACTATTGAAAAAGAAAGTGGGGAAGAAACAAATATTGACACTAAGCACCAACGTGACATATTATCCGAGCGCATTTCCCTTATCAAAGAACTTAACAAGGAATACGAGAAGCTTAACAAGGTAATGGGCAGCGATAAGGCTGCTAAGACTGTTATGGAGCGTTATGCAGATTCTCTCAAAAACGTGAATATGCCAAAGAACATCATTGGAGATGCGTTTTTGCCAAACAAGCAGAATACAGCAAAAGCATTGCAGGAAATTTCAAAGATAATCACAGATTTTAGGAAGAAGCAAGGTGCTATAAATGATTCATATCAACTGCTGGATAGCGATGATGTAGAAAATATTAAGAAACAGCTCGACAAGACCAAAAAGAACATTGAAGCCATGTTCAACGGATTGGACTTGCACAAGAAACTGAAAGATGCAGGACTTTCCGAAGCGGAGGTTCAACAGTTGTTCCCCGGACTTGCCAAGACCTTGGACGATGTGCAGAAAGGAATTGAAGCAGAATATCAGAAGAAATTTCCGAAAGGCGAATACCTTATTGCTGATACCGATGCCAACAAGCAATATTTAGCAGACTTAAACAAGCTGAACCAGCAGCGTATAAAGGACAGTCAAGACCTTGTTATCGAACTGACTAAGAATTACAAATCACAACTCACGGATCGGTTGCAACTTGACAGATGGTATTATGAGGAAAGAGCTAAAATACAAAGAGCTAAGCTGACCGATGAACAAAAAACGCTGTATGAATCCAACCTTACAAGTCAGTATAACAAGAAGTCTGACGAGAATACATGGAAACAATTCCAAAATTCGGATATGTATATCTCAATGTTCGAGAACATTGAAGGTGCATCCACACGTATGCTCACAGCAATGCGTGACAAACTTATGAGTTTGCGTGAGAATCTGAAGGATCTTCCGGCTGACCAACTGAAAGCAATCATCAATCAACAAGAGAAAATTGATGAAATGATTGCTAAAAAAAATCCCTTCATCGGTCTTACTTCGGGAGTGAAAGAGTATATTCAGTTCCTAAAAGAGAGAAAGGAACTTGAAGAGGAAAACATAAGAGCCAACAATGCGGTTGACTATTATACAAGCCAAAGCAACGAACAATCGAAAATTGTCGAACAGAAACGGCAAGAATATAATGCGGCAGTAGCAACGTCTGGCATCCTTTCTAAAGAAGCCAGACAATTGTCAGTCCAGCTCGAAACAGAAAAATCCAAACTTGATATAATATTAAAGCAACTTACCGCTGAAAAGAAAATATCAAAAGAAACCGCCGAACAAATAAGGAATGGGCAAAATCTAGGCGACACTCTGAAAAATAAAATCGGAGAATCAGGAAGGATCTTTTCAGAATTTTCATCCGCATTGCCACAAATTGCCAGTGACCTTGAAAATGTTTTCGGTACAATGTCTGATGGTACAAAAGACACTATTAACCGCACGGCAGAAGCGGCAGGAGGCATAGCACAAATAGCAACAGGGATAGCACAAGGTCCGGTTGGATATCTTCAAGCGGCAATGGGCTTGGCAAAAACAGTAAGTGCCTTGTTCGGATCGGATGATGCAAGACTGCAAAGGCAAATAGAAGAACATGAAAAGAAGATAAAGAAGCTGGAACGTGAATACGACAAGCTAAAAGAGAGTATAGACAATATATGGGATATAACAAAGCTACAAGAATATGGGAATGAACTTGATGAGAACATAAACAAACAGATAGTATCTCTCAATGCCATGATAGCCGCCGAAAGAGATAAGAAAGATACTGACTGGGACAAAATAAACGAATGGCAGGAACAGATTGAAGATCTCAGGGATACTTTGGCTGACAGTGCTAATGACATGATAGCGGAGCTTGGCGGTGTAGGCTCCGATGAAAATTTCAAAACATTGGCTGAGAATTTTGCATCGGCATGGTTGGAAGCGTTTCAAGAAACAGGGGATGGCTTGTCTGGACTTCAAGAAAGTTTTGATGATTTTATGGAAAACTATGTAAAACAACAGATACTTCTAAGATTATCTGACAAGTTCTTAAAACCTATGTTTGAAGAATTTGACAGTCTAATTGCAACAAGAACAGATATGGAGCAAGAGGATCAAGAAAGGTATTTTGAACTTCAAGCCCAAATAACCAAGCTAAGAAACACAGCCAATAATTCGGTTGTGAAAAGTGTCGCAAAAAAGGCAAATGCCGCTGCTGATGAGATAGAAAATAGTGAGGAATATAAAAGACTTCAAAAGGCATATACGGATTTTTTAAAGCCGAATGATATTAATACCGAAGCCATCAAATACTGGTCTGACAAGATGAAGGAAGTGTTTGGTGAATATAACGAGGCGGCAGAAGAAATTTTTAACCAAATAGGATGGGAACCCGGAGGTAAAGCAAATCTGTCCGCTCTCACCCAAGGGATTACTCAAATATCAGAAGAAACAGCCAATGAATTATCGGCTATCTTGAACAGCGTTAGATTCTTTGTAGCAAATCAGACCTCTGATATAACAGCTATCCGAAACATATTGGAAACAGAATTTCTATCATCTGGCGATGGCAGCTCGAATCCAATGCTTATAGAACTTAAATCGCAGACAGAGTACTTAAAACTAACGAGTGATAATTTTGAAAGTATTCTTTCGTATAGTGGAAATTCTAAAGGTAGAGGTATTCGTGTTTTCATACAATAAATTCGTATTATAGGTTGAGTAATTGTATATTTTTTAGTATCTTTATATCTATGAATCAGTACAGTAGCACATATAAACCTATTGAAATAGGTAGTAGATACCAACATAAAAGCGATGGTTGGTATGAAGTAGTAGAAATATTACCAAATAAGAGGATTGTAGTTAAATTTGATAACACAGGTGGAATTGTAGAAGCGTGTAAAAATGCCATAATGTACCAACGAATATCAGACCCTTTAGGAAATCGTTTTCACAAAATTGGAGATAGATTCCAAAACAAATATGGAGATTGGTACACTTTTATAAAAAGGATTGACATGAGAACTGGTGTTGTTAGATTTGACAATACAGGTACAGAAGTAGAAGTGTTTATAAACAACATGAAGAATGGAAATGTAAAGGACTATAACAAACCATCAATATGTGGAGTTGGATTCATAGGGAGAAAACGCTCCGATTTAAATAAAAAATCATATTCTTATAAACTATGGAGGAATGTAATAGCAAGGTGTTACGACAATGATATAATATCAAAGAGACCAACTTATAATGGTTGCTGTATGTGTGAAGAGTGGCACAATTTTACAAAGTTTGAAAAATGGTTTAATGAGAATTACATTGAAGGGTATTGCTTGGATAAGGATATACTTTACAAGGGCAATAAGCTCTATTCTCCACAAACTTGTTGCTTCGTGCCCAACGAAATAAACGTGCTATTTACAAAAAGACAAAATGAAAGAGGAAAGTTGCCTATCGGAGTAATGTATTCAGAAAGTAGAAAAAGATTTAAATCTGCATTAACAAAAGGTGCAAATGGGATATATTTAGGATATTTTGATACCCCCGAAGAAGCGTTTCTCGCATATAAACAAGCCAAAGAAGATTACATTAAAGAAGTAGCAAACAAATGGAAAAATAGAATTGCTCCAAACGTATATGATGCAATGATGAGATATGAGGTTGAAATAACAGATTAACAACCCCATGCTAATTGAATTGAAAGCGCAGACGGGATATTTGGAGATTATTTCAGATAGAATAGACCGTGTATTCGCACCAAATTCAAATTCAAGGGGAGCAGGACTAAGAGTATTCATAAGTGACTAATTAATTTAATACATTTAAATAATCATTCTGATGGTAAGAGATAGTATAACGACCCAAGCCATACCGGGTGGCTTCTCCGTAATAGTAAGCGGTTTTATAGCAGAATCATTGGAGCACATGATACCTTGGATTATTGTATCATTTGCAATAGTGATATGTGATTTGGCTTTTGGAATAAGGAAAAGCCTTTTAATGGGCGAAAAGGTTCGTTTCTCTAGTGCAATACGCCGCACAATGGGTAAACTTGTAACCTACTTCGCCTTTGTTTGTATGGTTGTCATGATAAACATTGCATCCGGCAGCAAATGGGATATAGACATATACTCCTGTTTGTTAGTTTGCTTCATTGAATTTTGCTCTATCATATCAAATATATTGAAGCCCAAAGGATACAGCTTTAATATGCTTAAGGCGTTAGGTCTGTTTGGTAAGAAGGTGCTTGATGTAGAAAAAGAGGATATAAATGAAATAATAACAGAAAATAAAAAGGAGGAAAAGAAATGAGTTTAATTGATTTTATTTTTATTGCGCCTTTTGCACTTTATGCCATAATCTACGCATTTTCGGTAAAAGAATCCTGTAATTCCGATGAATCCATAGAAATATGACGTGCATTTAAGCGCTATTCTTAATACATATTCATGCCCGTTTAAATAGCTTTCTGGCGAACGCAGTAAAAGAAATGCAGCTGTCAATGTTGGCATAATAAGTATAGGTATTTCCATATTAAACCTGTATCGGGGACAAACGGAGCATAAACATAACAAACAAAAAGAATAATAAATAGATAATGTAGACGCAGATATGGCAAAAATTACTTGCAAATAAAGCTCTAAGGATTTAAAAGCAGGTATGTATAAATACATTATAGTAAATATTAATGGTAGTTGGATGAGAAAAGCACTGAACACATTTTTCTGTTCAGGAGTATAGCTTCTAATAAGTTCTGATAAGTCCATATTTTTTGCGACAAAAATAATAGTAATTTTATAATTTAAAGATAAGGAGGAAAAGAAAAATGGCTAATATTGAACATTTCATACCATTTCTTATAAAATGGGAAGCTGGTATAAGTAAGAAAAGCAATGAAACCAATGAGTCTCTTTTTCAAAGAGCAAGAAAAACAGGATGGGCTGATGATCCCGATGATTTAGGAGGACAAACTATGGTAGGTGTGACAATGGCTACCTATGAGGAATATTGTCGTAGAAAAGGTTATCCAAAACCTACGACCGGAAGGTTGATGGATTTGTCATATAACGATTGGAAAAGTATCTTGAAGATGTTGTATTGGGATAGATGGAATGCGGATGAAATAAGAAGCCAAAGTATAGCAGAGATAGTATGCGATTTTGTATGGGCTTCTGGGGTACATGGTATTAAAGTACCGCAGGATTTGGTTGGTGTGATTCCTGATGGCATTGTCGGGCCTAAGACACTCGCCGCAGTAAATTCCCGTAATCCCCGTGAATTGTTTGACCAGATCAAGATTGCACGGTTTGATTTCATCGAGGATATATGCCGGAAACGCCCAGCAAACAACAAGTTCAAACGGGGCTGGATGAACCGTATAAATGATATAAAATTTGAGGGATGAAACAGAGAGTCTATATATGGATTGCGGTAGGGATAGCATTGCTATTGCTGTTTGGATCATGCCGGAGCATAAGGTATGTCCCGGTAGAAACTATAAGGACTGACAGTCTTTATCTTACCATGCATGAGCGTGATTCCATCTACATTAAGGATTCTGTCCATATAAAAGAGAAAGGCGATTCAGTGTTTGTTGACAAGTGGCATATAGTCTACCGTGACAGGATGATTCGCGATACAGCCTATATAGAGAAGGAGAAAGAGTTAGAAGTCCCCTACCCTGTGGAGAAGGAATTAACATGGTGGCAGAAGACGAAATTAGAACTAGGAGAGTTTTCAATAGGTATTATATTAATATTACTAATCGTAGTCATTTGGCTGATAAAGAAGAAGGGAGGTGCAAGATGAAATAGTAACCAAAATGCCACAGGTAGAAGCGTGGCACATAATAGAAAAACTCATAACAAAAGTAATTCTTTCAGGGGCTTAGAATCAAAAAAAAGCCCCCAACGCTCATATTAATATTGCCACATAAAAACATGATAAAAGCATAAGACACTGCACGTTGGAGGCTAAATATCTTCAACAAAATGTCTTATGCTTTGTTCATCGATATATCTTGTTTTATGTGGCATGGCAAAGGTAAGTTTCCAATTTTAGGGTAGCCCCTTTTAGACGGGTGCCAGCAGGCACCCG
>ENA-OPBN01000569-OPBN01000569.1-human-gut-metagenome-genome-assembly--contig:-NODE-569-length-27016-cov-3.975409_pt1 | contig 27016 bp, 27 predicted proteins | sample MGYA00241068_ERZ501452 | MGnify/ENA primary metagenome ERZ501452 (study PRJEB25962, sample SAMEA2042507) | human gut metagenome | biome: human gut; feature: human-associated habitat; material: faeces... | reverse complement strand
GTCCGCTTACTGCTGTTCCGCACCGGCTTTCGTCAAGAATTGACTTTGCTTCTTCCGTGCACTATAATAAAGGAAATCGGAAGGAGCAGTGAACTATGCTTGCATACACCTATAAAAAACAGCGGGACACCTCACATATCAAGAGATGCCCCGCCACAAATCATTAATCAGCGGATGCCGGTAGCGGCATAGGCATCTTCAGCAGTCTTTACCACTTTCCGAGCAAGGGCTGCCGTTGGGTCGACGACAATGACTCGACTGCCGGCAACTTCAAAATCGTCGGATTCATCAAGAATCAACGGCAGTTCGGTGCAGCCCAGAATGAGACAGTTGCAGCCATGAGTCTTTACCAGATATTCAGCGGCTGAAATCAGATCCTCTCGGCAAATGCCGTTCGTGTACCCAGCTTTAGCTCCCTGAGGTCCGTAAATCGCTGCCATAACACGCTTCTGATGCAAATCATCAGGCACAAACATCGGTAAACCCATGGCTTTGGCTTTATCACCATAAATACCTGTCTGCACGGTTCCCGTTGTAGCCAGCAATCCAATTTTGGCGCGCGTGCCTAGTTTGTTTTGGATTTCATCCAAAGCCGCCTGCTGCATATTGATAAACGGAATCTTGATGAAGCGTTCAAGATATGGCAGGAATGCATGAGCGGTGTTGCAGGGCACGATCAATGTGCTGCAGCCATCGGCTTCCAAGCGCTGTGCGCAATGAAAAAGCGCCAGCGTCGGGTCTTCCCCGCCATTCAAGAGACAAGCCGTGCGATCCGGAATCTGAGGGTTCTGTTCGACAACCAGCTTGATGTGCTCCTGATCCGTCTTGGCCGGTGTTGCCTTCACAATTTTGTCGTAAAGATCCACTGTTGCAGCCGGCCCTAATCCCCCAATTAGTCCGACCTTAAAGGGCTTGGGCCGACGAGCGGGAGTTGAAGCAACGGCCATTTCAGCCGCATCAGAAAGGAGGTCTTCTACGGGCAGACCTTCAGCTCGAAGTTCTTCAACAAATCGAGCCATCTGCGAGCAATTAGGAATCAGCACCTCCGCGCCTTGTGCCATGAGTTCATGACCAGCCTTGACGAGATAGGCTTTAAACGCCGGCGTCAAGCCATTGCGGCGCAATCCCTCGCACGGATTTTGGATCTTGGCAAATTCTGCCTTCATCTCGTCATTGGGAGAAACCCATTTGACCGCTGGACCAAAATGCTCTGCGAAGAAGTCCTGCGGCACTGCAGTCCCAAGACAAGCCATTGTCTGGATAGTGCCGCTTTTCACTTTGTCATCCAATTTTGCCAGCAGCGAAACAATCGGCATTTCCAACTCTTTTCTCAACTCATCAAGAAAAGGTTCACTCTTAATGTCAGCCAGCACCGCGGCTTCACAGCCTTGACGCTGAAGATGTTCAAGCGCAATCAGAGCCGTAATCTTGCGGTCTGCGAGCGCTATACGCGGTGTGGGAGCATCGAGCGGAAGCTCTACATTGCTTTCCACCACTTCGACCGGCAGGTCAAGTTTGGCGCCGACACCGATCAGACAAGACTTCATCTTCAAAGCCGGCAGCGGATTCAGCCCCGAAGTCAAACCAATTTTTTTTCTGCCCATCATTCTTCTCCTTTCGCGCAGCAGTACGACGAACCACGATTCGTCGTACTGCGCATGAACTCAATTGGTACGGAAACGACTTATTTCGTACTCAATCGCTCAGACGGTTCCCAAGTGTTTCACCCCAATCGTGAAGTGCTTCGAGCACTTGTTGATGTCTTTCATCATCATAGAGTCCGCTTGCCTGCGCTTCATCGATCTGATCAACATAGTCGGTATATTGAAGCATCCCGTCCCGTCCTGACATGACCCGATCTGCACAAAACTGCCGCCACCGTTCAGTCTCTTCGGCTGAGAGCATTTCAGGCCAGTTTCGTGCGCGGAAGCGGAAGAGCATTTCAGCAAACTTCGGATCCTCAAAACGAAATTTTGACGCCTCCGCAGCGAGACGCTCGGGCGTCATGCTGCGGATCTGAACAAATCGCGCCTTATCTCCACTGCTCGCAAATCCGGAATAGAGAGATTGATCAGGATCCACGCTTGGCGCCGCTACATCGTTAGAGCGCCGTTCTGCAGCCAGTTCCGCAAAAATGGTCTGTACCGCCGGCGCCACAGTCCTCAGTTTTTGAAGATTAGCGGCAACAACGTCCAGATCAATGCCGTATTTCTGTGCCCGTTCCCGAGAGAGCACTTTGAGATTTGCACACACAAACGGTGAAGCATTCGCCTTCAATCGCCGGATCGGCAGCCGCTCAATACCCTGCGCTCGCTCCTTTATCGAAGGGAAGAGCCGCTGCTTGATTTCTTCATAAGAGAGCGATTGCAATACTGTCGGATCAAAAGAAAGATCCCACATCCAACAATCGTGCTTCTCTTGAAAGAAGCAAGCTGCGATCCCCGTACATCCCCGAGCGATACCAAATTTAGGCGTAACCCAGACCACAGGTTTCATATCCGCTACTGCAGCAGACACTTTGGCTGTCGTCCGATTTTCGAAAGCCCAACGCCATAGCTTAGGCTCCCTCTCCGCCAAAAGTTTCGCCATTCCAATTGTGGCTTCGACGTCAGAAAGCGCATCATGCGCATGACCATGTTCAATCCCGTTGGCCTTTGTCAAAAACTCCAGCTTGAAGCACACGCCTTTACGACCTTCGGCCTTCGGGTACTTTATTGGATCGATCTCTTCCCATCGAGGCCACTTGATGGTATCTCCGCGAAGCGCCCATGCAGCACAGACAACAGGAAATAGATCCCATCGGGAACATCCTTTTGCCCAACTATGAGTGTACGGGTCAAGAAAATTGCGCCAGAAGAGGAAGCGATTGACTTCGTCATCAAACCCCAATGTGTTGTAGCCAATGCTGACGGTTCCAGGAGTATTGAGCCGCTCCCAGATCAAATCCGCAAATTCACTTTCGCAAACGCCTTTTTCTGCACAGCATTGCGGCGTAATGCCGGTCAACAGACAGCTTTCAGGATTAGGCAGCTGATCATCCATTGGGCGACAGTAGAAAATTTCACCGGTATCGTCCGAAAGAGGCGACAAATCGAGTCTTGTGCGTCGCCCGGCGAATTGCGCCGGTCTGTCCTTGCGCGGATCGACGCCAAAAGTTTCATAGTCATACCAATAAAAGGTTGGCTCAACAGATTGGGCGCCTATCGAAGATTGAGTCATGATGCTGTCCTTCTTATTTTTAAGCGATGATGACATCCCATTGCTCCTGCGTATAAACGGATTCCACCTCCAGCAGGATGGGGCGTTCGATCGCCTGCTGCAAAAGCTCAAGCGCCTGTGATTCTTCTTCTAGCAGTAGGTCAATGACGGTTTGGCTTGCCAAAATACGAAATTCCTTCATTTCCTTATAGAGTTTCGCTAAGCGCGTAATTTCGCGCAGAATGTCATAACAAACCGTTCTCGCTGTCTTAATCTCTCCGCGCCCGCCGCAAACAGGACAAGTTTCGCAGAGGGTATGCGCAAGAGATTCACGTGTGCGCTTCCTCGTCATTGCAACGAGACCGAGTTCATTGAAGCCGCTCACCGTCATCTTGGTGCGATCAAGTGCAACAGCTCGACGCAATTCGCTCAGCACCGCTTCGCGGTGTTCGTCTTTAGCCATGTCAATAAAGTCGACAATGATGATGCCGCCGAGATTGCGTAAACGAAGCTGGCGAGCAATAACCTGAGCAGCCTCTAAGTTAGTTTTGAAAACGGTATCGCTGAAGTCTCGTTTTCCAACGTAAGCGCCTGTATTGACATCGATCGTCGACATTGCTTCTGTCTGATCGAACACAAGGTATCCGCCGCTCTTCAACTCAACTCGGCGCCCAAGTGCAAGTTCAATTTCTTCATCAATGTCAAACTGTTCGAAAAGCGGTCGCTCTCCCTCATAATGATGGAGTTTGCCAACCGCTGCAGGCACGAAATGCTTGGCAAACTCTAATAAGGCTTCATATTCAGCCTCATCATCAACCTCAATGACTGCTGTCCCCTCATGCACCATATCGCGCAGCGTTCTTTGAGCTAACGTCAAATCTTGGTACAGCAATGTCGGCTTCTTGACTTCCTGCGCCCGATGACGAATGCCATCCCACAACCGAGCCAGATAAGCCATGTCAGAAAGGAATTCCTGTTCTGTCGCCCCTTCTTCAGCGCACGTCCGAACGATATAGCCTCCCTTTTCATCCTTTTGCCGAACAGTCGTTGCTAGAGTCCTGAGTTCTTCACGCAGAGCCGCATCCTCAATACGCTGCGAAACTCCAATATGAGAATCGTTGGGGAGATAGACAAGCTTACGGCCAGCAAGTGAAATTGTTGTTGTCAGCCGTGCGCCTTTTGTACCGATCGGATCCTTAGCCACCTGAACCATCAAGCGCTGTCCCTCATGCAGAAGAGACTCTATCGGCTTGAATGTTCCAGTGTCCGTTCTGGCTCCTTCAATCTCTGCAATGTGCAGAAATGCCGTACGCTCCAGACCAACGTCCAGAAATGCACTTTGCATTCCCGGCAGAACGCGAACAACCTGTCCCCAATAAACGTTTCCAACTAGCCCGCGAGCGCAGGCACGTTCAATAAAGAGGTCCTGAAGAAGGCCGTCATCTAAAATAGCGACACGCGTTTCTTCTCTAGAAGTATTGATAAGTATCTGTTCCACAGGACGATGCTCAACTTGCCGTTTGAATAGTGTGCACATTGTAAAGGGCTAATCGTTAGGCAAGTTCTTGCCCCAACTCATCTTACGTTCATGAAATTCCTCATCGTTTCCCTTCGCTATCTTGGTGACTGCCTCTTGGCTGCAGCTTTGGCACCTGCACTAAAAGCTCGCTTCCCCGATGCCCAAATCGACATGCTCACCTTTAAGGACAACGCTCCCATTCTGGAAGGCATTCAGGATATTAGTCATGTAATAGGTGTTGAACATCACCCCAATAAGTTTGTACAAGCCTGCAGCCACCTTGCATCTTGGAACAAATACGACTGGGCATTAATTACTATGAATAGTACCCGCACAGTTCTATATGGTTACTTTGCAGCAAAGCATCAAGTGATGGTGCGTCCGTATCCATCTCTAGAGGAACTTTGGAAACGAATTCTGATTACAGATCAAATAGATTTTGTCGGCGGCCAAATCCTTGAACGCACTCAACCTCTTCTCGGACCATTTTTCAAGGGAACAGCCCCTCAACTCTGTCCTATTCATCCTGATCGGGAATTATCGACCGACCTTCAAACAAAGTTACATGTGCTTGGGTCGTACATCGTATGCCAATGTAATTCTCGATACCAAGACAAAAATTGGGGCATAGAAAAGTGGATCGAACTAGCACACCTGCTTATGACAGCCGGGTATGGCATTTGTTTCACAGGAGGACCAGGAGATGTTGACTATCTCCTCAAAATTACTGAAGCGCTTCCTCCCCAAAAAACTTTCATTGCGGCGGGTCATGCCAGTTTTGGACAGACCTCGCGAATCATCATGGGGGCAGTCGCCTATATTGGCGTTGATACAGCAACCTCTCATATTGCTGCAGCTACGGGCATACCCTGTGTGTGTCTTTATGGTCCAACGCCTGTCGATGCATGGGGTCCAGCACCTAAATGCGGCCAATCAACACCTTATTCCAATGATTTAGATATTCAAACAGTAGGCAACGTCACCATTGTGCGACGAGATAACACAGATATCCCTTGCTCAGGCTGTACTCGACATCTCTGCGCTCACTACAACCCGCCTCAACTATCACGTTGCATGCAGAGTATTTCTGTAGAAAAAGTTTGGAATGCACTCTGCTGTCATACACCGATAGGCTCTACATTGCTTTAATCTCAGTGCGATGAAATACTCGCACTGAAGCAAAAACACCTGCCAAAAGAAGCACCATACCGATACTCATTAATGTTGTGGGCAAAGCCTGTCGCATAATGTGTGCATAGATCACGGCGAAGATTGTTTCGAAAATAATCATTTGACCGCCCAATGCGGGTGTCAATCTGCGACTCATATCATTCCAAAAACAAATGGCAAGCCAGGAACACACGATCCCCAAAAACAATACGCCGATAAAAAAATGTGTCGGTGTAGGCTCCCAGAGTGAAGTTGAGGACTCCGTCATAGCAGCATAAGCTGCCAAACCAATGGCTGCTGTCGGCAGAGTTGCAGCACCTTGAGCTGCCGTCCAAAACATTGGAGAAATTTTCGGATGCGCAATTAACCAGTTCGCATTGCTGATTGGATACCACGTCCAAACCAACAAACTTAAAAATGCATAGAACACCCCCAGCCAGAATCCGGCAGGAGGCTCGTTAGAATTAGCAAGGAAGTAGCTAAACTCTGTCCAATTGAGGCAGACCATACCGGCAGCTACCAAGCTGAGTGGGAAGACGAGACTGCCCCATGACACTCCAGCCCCACACCGCCTTGCTGAGGAATTGGCCACAATGGCAACACTGATTGGAATAACCGCAGTAAAAGCACCCGCAATCGGCGCGCCTGCCAATTGGACTGCAACAGCCAATAGAAAAAAAGATTTCCCACCACGCCTAAGGCAGTAGCGCTAATCCAATCTTTTTTGGAGACTTGAGTCAGATACTTTCCGTTGAAAACCAGCAGTACTGCCGAAAAAAGACCAAAAATCGTGTATCTAGCCAGCGCTATCAACATCGGGTCATATGTAGAGAGCCACAGCGGGATGATGTAGACAAGCCCCCACAGAGCACAAGCGATGATGCCGAAAATGATCCCGATGAACATGAAGCAGACTCAGTTCTCTTTCGAAAACTGAAGAGTATAAAGATGGTTGTATAACCCGCCTTTGGCAAGCAACTCTTCATGCGTACCAATTTCGGCGATACCGCCATCCTTCATCACAATAATGCGGTCAGCATTGATGATGGTTGATAAGCGATGTGCAACAACAAATGATGTACGTCCCTTAAGGAGCGTATCCAGCGACTTCTGAATGTGCTTTTCACTTTCCGTGTCCAAAGCACTCGTTGCCTCATCCAAAAGTAAGATGGGTGCGTTCTTAAGAAACGCTCTGGCGATAGAAACACGCTGCCGCTGCCCACCAGACAAATGGTTGCCATTGGATCCTGCCGGAGAGTCCAACCCTTCCGGCAGGGTTTTGATGAAATCTGTCAATGCTGCAGCCTCTGCTGCAGCTTCAATTTGCTCCCGAGTCACCTTGTCACGACAGCCATAAGCAATATTGTTGGCTATTGTGTCATCAAAAATTGTTACGTCTTGACTGACAAGACCTATTTGCTTACGCAAACTCTTGAGAGTGAGCTCACTCTGAGCGATGCCGTCATAGTAGATCTCACCTTCTGTAGGAACCCAGAAGCGAGGGATCAAATTGATGAGGGTCGATTTACCTGCTCCAGACGACCCGACTAACGCAATCATCTCCCCAGGCTTAACTGATAGCGAGAAATGGCTAATCGTCTGCTTATCCTCGTTAGGGTAAGCAAAACTCACATCGCGGAATTCTACGGCACCACTATAGTTTTCTAGAGTCTTTGTACCGGCATCTTTTTCCGGCAGTTCATCAATCACGCGAAATAAGCTTTCTGCAGCGGCAGTCATTGCTGCCGTTGTACCGTTGACGCTAGAGAGTTTTCGGATGGGCGGCAGTAACAGAAGCATTGCCGCTAAAAATGTTGTGAACTCCCCAACAGTTAGCAGTCCCATATTGGCCTGCATCAGGGCGAAAACAATAACAATCGATACCCCGGCCATCGAGGTGAACTGAGTGAGCGGCGTCCCTGCAGAGTAAACCTTTTGCGCTTTCAATGTAAGTGCACGCAGTCGTTCATTGACATCACGGAAACGCGCGGTCTCGTAGTCATAACCATCATAGACTTTAACCACCCGCTCACCGCTGTAGCTTTCCTGAATTGTGCCGATCAGCTCCCCAAATGTTTGTTGAGTCTGCGTTGTCAAACGCTTGATATGTCGGTTCACCCATTTAAGAATTAAAGCAATGACCGGCCCCACGATGAAGGTCACTAATGTAAGCAACCAGTTATGCCAAAAAAGCACCCCTAAAAGGCAGACAATTTGAATGGAGTCACGAATGATGATAGTGAGTACGCCAGCCGCATTGGTTAGAGCTGTGGAGGCTTCATTGATGAATTTCGCCTGCAATTCCGCACAGCGATACTTCATGAAAAGGTCGTCACCCCACCGAAGAATTCGTTCGAACATTAGCGTTCGAATCTCAAGCATCACTCCTTGCGCCACACGTACTAAAAGGAATTGACTTAGGTATTGACTACCACCATGTAATACCGAAATGCCTAGTAGAGCGACAGGAGCAAGATAAACAACAACCGAATCCTGCTGGTAGAAAGCCATATCCGTCAGTTTGCCAAGTACTAAAGCAATCAATGACGAGGCTCCTCCGCCGGCGATCATGGCCAACGCAGCTCCGATAATGTAGTTTTTATAAGGTGGGAGATATCGGAACAACCGGAGCAATTGCGGGTTGCCCAATATAGGAATGTACTTAAAGTTCACTTTCAATACAGTAAGATCAAGGCCGACATGCCATGATACTAGGAAAAGAGTTCATCAACAGATACCTTTTAATGGTCCACAAGTCATAACTAAAATGTTTAGTCAAACTCCTCACGCCTCTTATCAGATGCCAACAGTTGGTATCGCCTGCCACTCACTTAGACTTGATGGGGGTATGGGAAGATATTGCCTCGCCTTGGTCAAAGGCCTTAATGAACTCAATATTGAACCTGTCGTTTTCACAAAAAAAATCGATAGGAGTGTAACCACAGATTTAAAATTTCAACTAGAGTTAATAAATTGCAGATGGTTACCAACAAAACTTCGCGACTACTTTTATAATATCCAAGTAGGGAAAATAGCAAAAAAATACAACTTAACCAGCATAATCTCTTGCAATAGATATGTTGGAGCCAATATTTGCATCTGTGGCGGCACACACAAAGGTTACCTCACTGCTATAAATAAAAATCCATCATTCTTTGACAAAAGAATGATAAATCTTGAAAATAAATTCTATCAGAGAGGCCAATTGATTGTTGCACACTCTAATGGAATGGCCAATGAGGTGCACAAACTTTACAACATATCCTCATCAAAAATAACAACCATTTATCCTCCATTTGATACATCAAGATTTAACAATGCCTCCGCAAATCAGTTAGATCGCCTTTCCTTTTATCAGCAAAACAACATCCCATCAGATAATACATTATTCTTAATCCCATCTGCTGGCAATCATTATGTAAAAGGACTAGATTTTCTCATAAACTTTTTTAATGAGACACATCTACCCATATCATTAATAGTGGCCGGGCGACCAATAAAGCCCTCGAGAAACGTTTTCTATATAGGCTTTCGTCATGATATGGAGATGATATATACATTTGTAGACTATCTCATTTTATCATCTCGATACGAAGCCTTCGGAATGGTCGCAATAGAGAGTATACTAAGCGGGACCCCTGTAATTCTTTCGAAGAATATATATTCTAATGAGATAATTCGTCCGGAAGCGAAAATTTTGTTTGATAGACTCAACCAAGAATCTCTAGAAACAGCAATTAATACAGCAATTGCTCATAAACATAAACTCGCCAATCCACTGCAATATATTTTGCCTCCAGATACTGAAGTGGAGCATGTAACTAAAATCCTCCAAGCAGCTCACCTCTTTTAATCCTCTTTCAGCAATCGAGATGAACAAATCCTACATCATCTGTCGAATTCCTAACCATGTTGGTGACTGTTGCATGGCCTTGCCGGGGCTACGACTTCTTGAGGCCAGCGGCCTTACCCCAGTGCTGACAGGCAAACGTTGGGCTGAAGATCTTCTAGCCGGTACAGGCTGGCGCTTCGACCCTATTGAAGGTCATGTCACTGAAGACCTAAGTCGCATCCGCAATATTGCACGTCGTTGGGGAGAACATCCTAAAGGTCTGCTCTTTCCGAACTCATTAAGCTCCGCACTTCTTTACCGCATTGGGGGTATTCGCAGTGCGGGCTTCCCCACAGATTGCCGACGTATTCTGTTGGATACCGTTGTGCCCGAACCTGAAGCGGTGATGCATGAAGTTGAACGCTTCTTCACGCTTGCTCATGAAGCACTCGAAGCTTGGGATATCAACCCAGTCTGGGATAAAGTTCCCCCTAGCCTTGGTCTTGTACCGCTCAAACGTCACGAAGCAGGTGCTAGAAACTTGATGGCGCAATGCAATATACCAACCAACTATGCGCTACTTGCTCCAATTGCTCGAGGACTGCACCACGGGAAAGAGAAACACTGGAAACACTTCAACGAGCTTTGCGGACCGCTTCGTGATATGGGCATAGAACCAGTTGTCTTTCCTGCTGCCCGAGAGGTTGAATTGGCGAAAGCCGCCTGCCCAGACGCCAAAATTTGTCCTCCGACGTCTCTCGGCACGATTGCTGCGCTTGCCAAACATGCTCGCGTGGTCATTGCTAACGATTCCGGCATGAGCCATGTAGCTGCAGCGGTCGGCGCCAATCAGATTACATTGATTGGCGTTACGAACCCAGCTCGCACACGTCCGTGGAATCCTCGTGCCATAGTGTTGGGCAACGAAAATGGATGGCCCACATTAGACGAAGTTATGAGTGCTCTTCAAAAAATTGTCAATAAATCCCCTTAATAGGCCGCACTATTTTTTTCTCAAGGCGCTCCATCAAGAGCGCTTTTTTTTCGTGTTCTCCTTCACGTGTAACTTGCCTATGCCATAGGTGAAAAACGGGAATCCCTCCATAACGTCCAGTGCGCAAATGTACTGCATTGTTAATTAGTCGGATAACCATATCCGAATCCTCTTGCCCCCAGCCTTCAAAACTTTCATCGAGACCGTTTACGGATAAAAAATCACTTTTATACAATGCCCAGTTACAGCCGCGTAAGTGTTGCCATCTTAACGGGGCAATAAGGTCTCTCAATCCACCTATTGGCAAACTAATAGCTTGCATCCAACGATTACTGTAGCCTTGCAACCAAAGACGTAAAGCGCCTCCTGCATGATCAAAACTTGACCATGGTACTACAGATTTATTTTGCAGATCCATTGAATATGGTTTCGTGAGAAGTATTCGTGGTCCCGCCACAACTTTTCCACTAACAGCCAATTTAAGATGGTTAGCAACAAAGTCTTTCGGAACAATGCAGTCTCCATCGACAAAGATCAGATAATCACCATGAGATTTTAAAACAGCTTGGTTTCTTGACCTTGCCAACCGGAACCCAATATCTTCCTGCCAGGAATGAATTATTGGAACAGGAGAGGATTTGGCTAAACTTTCGATTAACTCTCTGGTTTCATTTCGAGAACCATCATCAGCTACCACAATCTCAAAATTATGAGCGGTCTGTCTCATCAGCGATTGGAGAGACAAGCGAAGTGCTGAAGGCCAGTTATATGTTGCAACGATTACAGAGATCTTCATGCAAATTCATCCTTCAATTAGATATGAGATTTCTGGCCACTATTTGCACGCACCATTTCTTCTGCAAGCACCTTCGTTTTCTGCGTGATGAGGAGTCCTCCCAACATGCGGGCAATCTCTTCCACACGCTGGGCTGGAGCAAGTTCTCTCAAATAGCTCACGGTCTCAATACCGTCAGAAACCTTCTCTACTTTGAGATGATGGTCGCCGCAAGCAGCTACTTGCGGCAAATGCGTCACGCAAAGTACTTGCCTCGTCTGCCCAAGCTGCTTCATCATTCGGCCAACCACTTCACCCGTAGCACCACCAACGCCACTGTCGACTTCGTCAAAGATAAGCGTCGGGACGCTTGTATTACGGCTGGTTAATGTAAAAATCGCTAGACCAATGCGAGACAGCTCCCCGCCGGACGCCACCTTAGCCAAGGGACTAACATCAACGCCAGGGTGGCCTGCCATTAAGAATTCGCACTTTTCAACGCCGACTTCACTGCGCGGAATGGGGACAAGTTTTACTTCGAATCGTCCGCCCTTCATAGACAGCGTTTGCATTTCATTCGTAACCGCCTTGGCGAAACGTGCGGCCGCTTCTCGACGAACTTTTGTGAGCCTTTCCGCTGCGGCATCATAGACTGCTCTTGCCTCAGCTTCTTCAGTTCTCAAAGCATCCAGATTTTCGTCGTTCTGCAACTCCTCCAAACGACCCTTATTTTCTGCCTCAAAGGCATAAAGCACTTCCGGTTCAGTGCGATACTTTCGTGCCATCGTAAAGTATTTGGATACGCGTCGATCTACTTTCTCAAAACGATTGGAATCCGCTTCTGTCTTATCCAGGATCCGTTCAAGATCGTGTGCCGCATCATCGATCAGCTCAGCTGCCGTAGTCAGAGTTTCACTGACACCTTTGAGACGTTCATCGTAATTAGACAAATCATCAACACGAGATTGCGCACGTGAAACCAAATCAGACGCCGAATCTTCACCTTGGGTAAGCCAGTCAACAGACGCAGTGAGGCCTTCAATAATCGAAACGCCGTGGGAAAGTCGAGTATGTTCTTCGTTAAGCGACTCCCACTCACCCTTTTTAGGCGACAACGTGGAGAGATCCTCAAGCAGCCAGGTGAGCTGCTCGATTTTGGCGGTACGAACCTCTGCACTAGAGCTCGCTTCCTCAAGGCGTTTGGCCTTGGCGTTCCAAGTAGCGAAAGCTTTTTTAACCGCCTCAAGCTGAACTGTGTTTTCTGCATAAGCGTCAAGCAGCTTCAATTGATTCTGCGTCTTTAAAAGAAGCTGATGCGCATGCTGCCCTTGTATATCAACTAAAGTGTCGCCAAGCTCCTTCAGCTGCGAGAGCGTCACCGTAATGCCATTGATCCAGGCACGTGAGCGTCCATTTTTATCGATGCTGCGGCGTACAAGCACTGTTGACGCGCTGGAATCCTGCAAATCATTGGTTTCAAGCCACCGAAGAGCCTCTTCCGAAGGCATGAATTCAGCAATGATATTGGCTCGTTCAGCGCCCTTACGCACCATATCGGCATCGGCTCGGGCTCCGCGAATCAATTGAATTGCATCAATCAAAATGGATTTGCCGGCACCGGTTTCACCGGTCAAAACCGTGAAGCCCGTAGAGAGATCAAGCGAAAGCTGATCAACGATGACGAAGTCTTTAAGGTTGAGCGTTGTAAGCATCGTAAGAGCTTCCTTCAGCCACTGATCTGCTCGTGGTGCTTCACACTGGTGGGTGAATAGTTCCACTTTAATTTTCGGCGGAGCAAGTCGTAATAGTCGTAACTGAGCGGATGAAGAATCTCCATCACACGTTCCGAGCGCTGAATGCGAAGCATGTCACCCGGTTCGACGTCACAGAATTCCTGCATGTCAAAATACGCCGTGGCATCACGAGCGTTTACAAGCTCAATTTCAATGCGCTTTGAGGACGGCAATACGATGGGACGATTGGAAAGCGTATGCGGGGCAACCGGCACCAAAACAACGGCATCCATTGAAGGATGCAAAATGGGACCACCGGCAGCGAGAGCGTAGGCGGTTGACCCTGTAGCTGTCGAACAGACAACACCGTCTGCCGACTGAGCACTCATCTGCTTCCCGTCGACATAGATGATGAAGTCAACCATGCCTCCGGCACGACCATGGCTGAAACCAATATCGTTCACTGCAACATTGCGAAAGATTTCTTGCCCATTGCGAAACACCACGCCTTCGAGCAGGTGACGTTGGTCTGCTGAACATTCCCCTGCCAGCATGGCAGGCAGCACCCTGTCCATATCGTCAAGCACAACGTCGGTGATGAAGCCTAGACGACCGGCATTTACACCAATCAATGGACAATGGGAATCCGCAATCTGTCGAGCGACACCAAGCAATGTTCCATCACCACCCAATACCACGGCCACGTCGCTGCGACGTCCCAACTCAGGGCGAGGGAAGCCTCCATCAGGATTACCGAGAGCTTGAGCCGCGCGTTCCTCTAAAAGGACCTTGCATCCCGCACGACGAAGCACACTCACCAAATGTTCAAGGGGTTCACTGAGATTTTCAGTTGGTTTGACGAATACGCCGACGGTTTTCATAGCTGATATCCAGAGGCTCAAAGTTCACCAGAATAGTATTTCAGAAAATAGTATTTGACGTATTTATTCATTGTGTAGAAAGCGTGATTAATACTGAAGATGAAACCCGCACGACCGTCAAGCACACCGCCATTAATGAAATAGACCTTGAGAAAAGCCCATATTGGGCGAAGCATGATGTCCTTCACGAAGGAAACGTTCCGCCCCTCTTCAAGATACTTTTCTGCCGAAAGTTCGGTGTACGTATTGAACTTATTGAAATAAAGCTTCCAACTCCGGTAGGGGTAGTGCGTGAGACCTGTACCGCTGAGGCGTTTTTTCTCACAATTCACACGAATTTCTTCATGTACACATCCGTATACCTTGACTGCCGTCCTAGGCACCATGCGGCAAACCCAATCGGGTCGAAGAATCCCATGTGTAGCATGAATATGCCGAAAGGCGTTGTGCCTCTGCACGAAGTATGCACATCTCGATCCGGACGCCGCTTCCTGCAGCTGTTTAGCCAGATCCGGGGTTACGCGCTCATCTGCATCAATCAAAAAAATCCATGGACCTGCAGCCTGCTCAATACCAAAATTTTTCTGCGCCGCCCAGTCCCCGCTGAGACTTCGAGAGAATACCTTCGCCCCAAGTCGTCGGGCTGTTTCCACTGTACCGTCAGAGCTGCCGTCGTCCACGACGATCCACTCGTCGGCGAAACTGCAGCTTTTAAGACACGCTTCAATGTTATGCACTTCATTGCGCGTCAGGAGCACAACAGAAATTCGCTTAGCGTTTTTCTCGTTATCTTCGACCACGTTGTGCCCTCATACAGTGTATTAAGTGTGTATTCAAAGAAAAAGCTCCGTGGCCTGATGTCGCCAGACGGAGCCCTGTCTTTAGTTTAAAGGCTAATTAGTCTTCTTCAACGTCAGCTACGGCCACGGCGTGGAAGCCCGCATCAACGTAGCAGATGTTGCCGGTAATACCGCTCGCCAGATCAGAGAGCAGGAAAGCGGCTGTATTGCCCACTTCCTGAATGGTCACCGTACGACCGAGCGGCGCATTCTTTTCCATCACACGCAAAAGCTTGCTAAAGCCCTTGATGCCGGATGCAGCGAGCGTCTTGATCGGGCCGGCGGAAATGGCATTGGCGCGAATGCCTTCACGGCCGAGTGACTGAGCCAGATAGCGCGTTGACGCGTCAAGCGCTGCCTTGGCCAAACCCATCGTGTTGTAGTTTGGAACGGCGCGCTCTCCGCCCAGATACGTCAGCGTAAGGCAAGACGCATTGCGTCCCTTCATCATCGGCAGGAAGGCCTTGGCCAGGGCCGGGTAGGAATACGTTGAAATATCAAGCGCAGTGTGAAAAGCGTCTCGAGAGAAACCTTCAAGGAAATCGCCGGCAATTGACTCACGAGGAGCGTAGCCGATGGAATGAACGAATCCATCGAGCCCACCCCACTTTTCCGTGAGCGTCTCAACAACGGCAGCAATCTGAGCGTCTTTGGTAACGTCCATCGGAAGCACGATATCGCTGCCAAACTGCGCGGCAAATCCCTTCAGGCGTTCTGCGAAGCGTTCATCGGAATACGTAAAAGCCAGTTCAGCACCTTCACGATGACAAGCTTCGGCAATGCCGTAGGCGATGGAACGGTTGGAGATAACGCCCGTGATCAGGAGCTTTTTGCCGGTCAGGAATCCCATGTTGGTCCTCTTTTAATAGGGATGGGAAAAACGCTGTCGTTATGATTGGCAGCGGGGTCTCCCCCATCAATATGAAATTGGAGTGCAGATGGCGTCAGCACTCGTAATGCTGCCCGCCATTTTAAGCGGGCAGTCTACCGCTCGGATAATTTCCCCTTAAATACGCACATCCAAACGGACGAACGGCCAGCAGAGTGAATTAAGGAATGCGCAGTGACTGCCCAATGTTCAGGCGACTTGTCGTAAGCCCGTTAAAACTCATCAGGTCAGCAATAGACACGTTGTGGGCCGCCGCAATGGAAGTGAGCGTATCTCCAGAACGAACGCGGTATCTGCGGGGTTCACTGGCACTGGCTACTTTGGAAGCTGATGCAGGAATCACCAGACGCTGACCAATTGAGAGTCTTGAACTTCTCAATCCATTGGCACTTCTCAGCTTTGCCACAGTTGTACCGTAGCGCTCAGCAATCGACGTAAGCGTATCTCCCGAGACCACGCTATGCACTGTGGTTCTGGGGCTCGCTGCCGTTGCCGGTGCGGGCGGTGCTTTAGGCGCATCACTCTCCGGAATCTCTAACCGATCACCCGCCTTCAGAGCATTGGAGGTAAGCCGATTTAAGCGCTTTAGCTTCACAACACTCACGCCGTACCGATTGGCAATCGAAGTAAGGGTGTCCCCTTGTTGAACGACATAGGTTGTCGTTTCTTCCTCGATAGGTTCACCCGACTTTGGAATGCGCAGTCGCTGTCCGGCTCTGATGGTATTGGAGTTCAATCGATTCGTCGTTTTAAGGGATGCCGTTGAAACGCCGTAGCGCTTGGCAATAGACGCCAGCGAATCACCGCGCTTTACCGCATAAATAACGTGTCCAGAAGAAGATGATGCCGAAGTTTTAGCCGCAGTACGAATCGGTTCACGCGCAACATTGGGCACCGTGAGCACCAAACGCTGCCCGGAATGCAGACGATCTGAGCGAAGTCGGTTGCCCTGTACGATTGATTTCACCGTAATGTGCCAACGGCGCGCAATACCCGACAGTGTGTCGCCCGAACGCACGCGATAAGTGACGCGGCGCCAAGTCGTAAGCGGCGAAAGACGCAGCTTTGCATCGGCTTCCTCCGCAGCGATGTCTGTCTGCTCCTCTGCATCCGCGAGAACAAGCAGCGTGGAGTTTGGAAGCACTTTACGGCCGGCAGGGATACCGTTCACCTCACGCAGGAACGATTCCGTCATGCCAGAGCGTTCAGCCACAGAAGCCAGCGTATCCCCCGCCTGCAGGCGATAGGTTGTCCACCGTGAAAGCGGCTGTCCAGAATCCATCCAGCTTGCGAGATTGTCGACGAAAAAGTCAAGACGATCTGCCGGCAGAAGCATCACATTGTTGTGCGATGCCACAATGACCGGAAGCTTAAAGCTCGGGTTGAGCTGCCGGAACTCCGCTTCAGACATGCCGGCCAATTCCGCCGCCGTTTTAAGGTCAATATCGCGAGGCTTGGTAATCCGCACGAAGAAGGGCTCATTGCCAACGTCGGGCAGTTCAATGCCATAGCGGCCGGGATCCTTCACGATGCGCTTGATAGCCTCCAGTTTCGGAACGTAGTTGGCCGTTTCTCGAGGCATTTTCAAATGCGCGTAGTCAGTTGCCTTGTGGCTTCGTTTGGCACGCTCAACAGCACGCCGAACACTTCCCTCACCCCAATTGTAGGCAGCGAGCGCCAACTGCCAGTCATTAAACATCCCGTGTAAATATTCGAAGTAGTCGAGTGCCGCCCGAGTGCTTTCCAATACATCGTTTCGGTCATCGCGCCAGAGATTTTGTTCAAGCGCATAATCCGCACCTGTTGCCGGCATGAACTGCCAAAGGCCGGACGCTTTTGCGCGAGAAAGAGCTTCCGGCTGGAAGGCGCTTTCTACAAAAGGCAAAAGTGCGAGCTCCATTGGCAGTCCGCGAGACTCCACCTCTTCGACGATGTTGTAGAGATACTGACTCGCACGCATCGCCATGCGCTGCACGTACTCCGGATCCTTGGCGTAATACGTCGTCCACCGATCCACCAAAGGCGAATTCAGTTCCGGAATACCAAACCCCCCGCGAATTCGATCCCAAACGCTGGCGGGCACTGCGGACTCACGCTCCAAAGCCGCTTCCGTTAACGCAGTCTCGACCACAGTCCCTCCAGCAGATGCATTCGTCTGGGCATCCTGAGAAACATCCTCCGCAAAGGAATAAGTCGGATGAACCGCCGCAGTTGCTATGAAAAGCGCGACAGACAATTGAGTAAGGGCAGATCGAAAAGACGACGGGTTCATGAGCGGAGAACTTCCGGAACAGTTAACAGGCGTAAGGCCTGCATAATCCGTTAATCTTAATGCTTGTAATGCCTCGGACTTCCGTCATCCGGGCATTTCTGCCTGCTTCAATCTTCTGCAGCGGGCAAGTTTCCGCAACGAGTTGTTAACTGCACCTATGTTCCAGCGCTTTTTTGGGCGCTCCGAGCGCCCTGACAAGGGCGCGGGAGCTCTGCCTGCACGTCTTACGTTTGACGGGTTCCTGCGCACATCGCCAGGCCGACTGCTCCTTGAATGGGAAGCTGAAGCCTACGATGAATTGACGGTTGATGTCTTCGGCAGCTGCGCGCTGCAGATCGGCATGCCCGAACTCAACACGCTTGCCGAAAATCGTATGCAGTCGAAGTGGCTGATCGAACTGCAGAGTACGGTTTCCGTTTCCGCCGACGTCTTAAGCGGAGATCTCGGCTGCATCGTCGCTGCGCCGGAGCTCTTGCCTATCGCTGATGAATCGATGGATCTCGTAACGCTTCCGCACGTGCTGGAACTTTCCCCTAACCCTCAGCAGGCACTTCACGAAGCCGTTCGAGTGCTCGAACCTGAAGGCCGGCTTATTCTTACCGCCTTCAACGGCGCAGGCTTTTGGTGGATGCGGCAGCAGACCGTCCGGCTCGGCGCCAAGCCCTATTTGCCTACCGACATGGCGCCAATTCCGCTTCGACGCCTCAAGGACTGGTTTGCGCTTCTCGGACTGGAAATTGACCGCGGACGCTTCGGACTCTATCGTCCGGGATTTCGCTGCGCACGACGGCTTCATGCTTGGGAGTGGCTTGACAAAGCCGGCGACAGATGGCTGCCGCAATGCTCAAATATTCTTTTGCTCTCCGCTGTTAAGCGGCGTTCCGGAGCGAGAATCGTCAACTGCAGCGAATTTGCCAATATTCCAGCTAAAGTACCGACCTCAGGCGTGCCGGCCGCCGGCCGTGTCTCGTCAACTTTCTCCCAAACCTCCATCACACCGTCCGCACCGATTGCGGAAAACCATAAAGCACCATGACTCACGCACCTACACCTACTGTTCTTGAAATTTGGACTGATGGGGCCTGCAAAAAAAATCCCGGCGTAGGGGGTTGGGGAGCCTGGCTCGTCTGGGGTAAGTACACTCTGGAGCTCTATGGCGGCAGCGCGCTTACGACCAATAACCAAATGGAGCTGACAGCTGTCATTCGTGCACTCTCGGCGGTTAAACGGCCTTGTCCCATCATCATTCATCTTGACAGCAGCTACGTTAAAGACGGTATTACACGGTGGATTCACGGGTGGAAAAAAAACGGCTGGCGCACCGCTGACAAAAAGCCAGTCAAAAACGGCGAACTTTGGCAGGAGCTTGATCGATTGGTCAGTCAGCATCAGATTGACTGGCGTTGGGTAAAAGGACACGCCGGCGATCCAGGCAACGAAAAAGCCGATGCGCTTGCTAACCTCGGCGTTGAGGCCGCTAGAGGCGAACGACCTGAAAAACTATCGTAAGATCGCGTAAAGGCGGTATCCGTTCGACGCATCACTTGCAAAGCATCGTTTTCTCAGTACAATTCTTTTTCTCTCAGCGCGCGGTTAGCTCAGGGGTAGAGCACTGCCTTCACACGGCAGGGGTCACTGGTTCAATCCCAGTACCGCGTACCAGATTCTTACAAAGGGCTTGAACTGCATAGTTCAAGCCTTTTGTTTTTTTGAATTCAGCCAGCACGATCACCACGAAAAAACAAAGGACCTTCAAGCCATACCGCTCAAAAGCCCTTTGGAGAACAGTGTCAACGATCCGATTTCATCAGATCTCGTCGTTTTTCTGTTCCTTCTTGCGGCAATCGCCGCAGATGCCGTACAGCACCAGTGAATGATCAGTGAGCTCGTAACCCTTTCGAGCTGCAACCTGACGCTGAGCGCGCTCAATTTCCGGGTCTACGAATTCTTCAACATTGCCGCAGCGCACGCAAACGAGGTGGTCATGGTGCCGACCTTCCTGAAGCTCGTAGGTCGCTCGCCCTTCGTCGAAATGACGGCGCACAAGAATGCCTGCATTTTCAAACTGAGTGAGCACACGATAAACCGTCGCCAGGCCAATGTCGCTGTTTTCCTCTAGAAGAAGCTTGTACACTTCTTCAGCTGACAGATGGCGCTTACCAGCTTCGTGAGACTCTGAAAGCTTCTGAAACAAATCTAGAATCTTGAGGCGCGGCACTGTAACCTTAAGGCCCATGGTCTTCAGATCGGCCGACTGCTGCTGTTGGTTTTCCTTCACGACCTAACCATCCTGTCTTTGTTCAATAGAGTCTTTATGATACGCAGTTGAAGAGCTCGCGACGAGATCTTGCACTGAAATTCCAATTCTATTCGGTTTATGCTCAAACGACACATCCTTTCATTTACGACGGCGGCGGCATGCGCAATCGGCCTGAGCGGGTGCTCTACCGTATCGAACGTGATGGACACCGCCACGTCCTACGTGCCCTACATTTTGAAGCCCTACCGTGCCGACGTACATCAAGGGAACCTCGTAACGAGCGAGATGGCGCTACAGCTTGAGAAGGGCATGACTGACGCTCAAGTACAGTTTCTGCTCGGCGTACCGCTCATTAAGGATCCGTTCCACGAAAACCGCTGGGACTATACCTACTATCTGCGGCGCGGCAATGGTGAAGAGCAAGTTCGTTCTCTCACTGTTTTCTTTAATGAAGACCGTCGGGTAGATCACTGGACATCTGATCCGCTCCCGGATGAACAGCAGGCCGACCAATTGATTCTGGGGACGATTGATACGTTTGAACCTCGTCTGCCTAAGACCGATATTCCGGCGGCCGCCCCCAAAACTTCGACCGAACCGTCCCCATCCTCTGCCGAGTAACGCATGCCTACCATCCAGCAGGAAGTCGAGAGACTTCGCAGTCTCGTGACGCAGCTCATCAACCGCCTGCAGAACGAACGCGATCAGCGTCAACAACTCGCCCACCAGCTTGAAGTTCGCGACGCTGAACTCAAACGCGCTCGCCAGCAGCTTCATGAAATGAAGAAGAAAGTCGACGAAATGCTGTCGCAATTTCGTGACGCTGGTTCTGCGTCCTGACCGTTTTCCTTCGCGGAGACCACCATGTCCGAAGTCAACGTCACAATTTTTGATCGCAACTACCGCCTTGCCGTTACCACCGGCGAGGAAAAGATGCTTGAAGACTGTGCGCGCCAGGTCAATGAACAAATGCTCGCCGTACGTGCCGCCGGCCGCGTTATTGCAATTGATCAGATTGCAGTTCTTACTGCGCTCGAGTTGGCTTATGACGCCAAGAAGCGCGAACATGACGCTAAGAAACCCGCTTCAACGCCTCCGCAGACTCCGCCGCAGCCGGTTCAGCAGCAAGCCCCTGCAGCAGCGGCATCCACCCCAAATGAGGCTGATTCAGCGCTCTTTGCAGAAATTCATTCGCTTTGCAGCCTCTGCGAAGAGGCACTCTTCCGAGACGCAAAGATGGGATCGCTCTTCTAAGGTGATCAGCAGGAAGCCCCGCAAATGCGGGGCTTCACATTTCTCTTGGATCAAGTTTTATGCGGCAGTGGTTTCTGATCACTTGCGTGAAGTGTGATTCCAGGTAGAATGAACTTAAGTCCTGCAGCGGCAAGCATCCGGGCTCCAAGGTACCTAGAACCAATGCATCCTGCAATAGGTTGGCCTACTCGAGAGCCGATTGAGTGCCGGTCACGCGGTGTCCAGCCCGTTCCGCTCCGGAGCCGACCGCCCTGAACTCCCGGTTCAGGATACGTAGCCCCGCCCCGCTGCAGGTTCTTGATTTTCAAGGGCAGTCTTTCGCTGAGAGACTGCCCTTTCCTACTTTCAGGATTGGACCTCGTGATGGCCATAGACCCCAAAACAGCTGCCGTATGCGCTGAAGCATCCGGATTTTGGCTGATGAAGACGGAACCGTCGGAGTGTTCGATTGACGACGCCTTCGCGGCAGCCAATCATGCCGTCTCATGGTTCGGCATACGCAATTATCAGGCGCGCAACTTTATGCGAGACCAAATGAAGGTTGGAGACGCCGTGCTCTTTTACCATTCAAGCTGCCCCAACCCCGGCATCGTCGGCATCGCGCGCATCGCCTCGAAGCCATATCCTGATACCTGTCAGTTCGACGAAAAAAGTGACTATTTCGACCCCAAATCCACAAAGGATGCACCGCGCTGGGTGGCGGTGGATGTTGAAGCACTCGTCAAATTTCCAGTCATTCCTGTCAGCATTTTGAGAGCTCAGCCAGAACTTGCCGACATGCTCATTCTTCGACGAGGCAACCGTTTGTCTATTACTCCGGTTGAAAAGAAAGATTTCCTATTCATCGTCGAGCATCTTGCCCAACCTCATTCATAAACAACAAACCTAGATCACCTCGGAGATTCACCCAATGGAGATTCAAATCATCTTCGCTCTAGCGGCGCTCGGATGCTGCACCGGATTCCTTGCCGGACTGCTCGGCATCGGCGGCGGCATGGTGCTAACACCTTTCCTCACGCTGCTTCTCGGCTATGCAGGCATTCCGATTGAGCACATCGTGCACGTAGCCATCGCCACATCAATGGGCACGATCCTTTTCACGTCGCTCTCCTCCGTGCGTGCACACGCCAAGCGCGGCGCGGTTCTCTGGAATGTTGTGTTTTCGATGGCCCCAGGCATTCTCGTCGGTGCTGTCGTGGGGGCTCAAGTTTCCGGTGCGCTGCCGACCTTCTGGGTGGCACTCATTTTTGCCGTATTTGTCTACACTTCTGCCGCAAAAATGTTCCTCAATGCCAAACCCACGCCTTCGCGTCATCTGCCGGGAACTGCAGGCATGTTTGGTGCCGGTACGGTTATCGGCGTGATTTCCGCGCTGGTAGGGGCTGGTGGCGGTTTTATTTCCGTGCCTTTCATGACCTGGTGCAACGTCAAGATGCATAACGCCGTCGGTACATCCGCTGCCTTTGGCTTCCCCATCGCGTTTGCCGGCACCATTGGCTATATCATCAGCGGCTGGCATTTGACGGGACTACCCGGCTGGCCCTACACCATCGGTTATATTCATCTGCCGGCCCTTGTCTGTGTCGCCGCAACGAGCATCTTTTTTGCACCGCTCGGCGCAAAGGTCGCACACTCGATTGATACGAAGCCTTTAAAGCGCATCTTCGCCAGCGTGCTTTTCCTGCTTGCAACTTACATGCTCTATAAAGCAATCAGCGCCTTCTAAGCAGCTTTTCAAAGCAGATTGTTATCGGGTAGAGAGCGAGTTTACGCCTCGCTCTTTCCCACACCACCGGACATGCCGTTCGGCATCCGGCGGTTTCTAAAGCCAGATCGTGGATTCAGTGGGCAAGCCTTTGACAAGAGACTGTAAAGCCCCATTCGTCGAAAGACACTGTTGGGAAATGCCTTGAGCGTGTGCGAGGCGTTGGCGTTCCACCATAGGCCGTGTCCATTTACGGACGATTTCCATGCTTGTTCGCTTGACAGTCCTCTGCGTCTCAGCTCTCGTTCCCGAGTTTTGGGACGCTTCCATGCCCGCCAGATCAGTTTGCGCAGATGCCGGCGAATGTGAATGTCGATAAGCTCGAAGATCTCTTTCCGATCATCCAGCGCGTAATAGGTTCTCCATCCGCGCAGGATCATCGTCAAGGCCTGGATCGTTCCCAAGAGGGATCTTCCGCGGCCTCGACGCAGGATCGGCTTGAGCTTGTACATAAGTCGTGCAAAGCTCGCCTTAGCGACACGCGGCGCCCCTGACGTTCCCACGAACGTATATCCGAGAAATTTGGACTACGAAGGACGAAAGAGGCGCTCTTGCTGTGATTCACCCGCAGTTTGAGCGTTCTCTCTATGAGCTTACTCGTCTTTTCCAGTACACGATCCCCGGCCTGCGAGAACTGACAAATAGGTTGCCGTCGACAGCATATCTGCAGAAACTCAACCCTCGGCCCTCCAAGCGGCCTACTTACACACTTTAGATTTTGTCCTTCGAGGTTTGGTCTCTAACCACGACCTCAGCTGACTTCACTGTCAACATCCCTCTGCCTTGCGGCTTCGGCAGTCCTAGCGAGCATCGACAGGGATATCCCCGGGTATCACACATGCGCACCTGTCGGATCTACACATCGTCTTTCCGGATCGTAATTGGGTTAACTGATTTTTGACAGCTCTGCCTCATATCCGATTCCTGTTCGACAGGCTGGCGTTTTGCTATCGGCTCCCCTCATCGATTCGTTAGTCCTTCCCACGACCGGGTGGACAGTGGACTTTCACTACACAACAATCACACGTGCGCTGCAGGGCGTACTGATACGAAAACAGCGCGAGTGCTTCGCGCTGTGTGGGATGACTCCGATGAACGGGACTAGAAAGAACTAAGAGCTAGTCCTCGGAGCTTTATGATCTAATCATTCTGAATTTCAGGGGGTTAATCTGTAAGTTTGATGGATTTTTCTTTTGATTCATCTTTCCAAAACCGAATTGCCTTAATAACTTTGCGTTTAAAGTGGAAGAACCTTGCTCGCGATGGGTGATCGCAGAAAAGTATATAACGCTTAGATATTTTGGAACGAATGATTCCCTTTTCTGCCGCCTCCAAAACGAGAGCCTTATATGGTTTTAGATCGACTACTGGGAGAGATTGAGCATCTATGAAAAGATTGACAGCAGTGTCAGCCAATGCGGAGACGGCAACCATTGCAGAACGGTCTGAAAGACCTTTGGCGACATCTACACAAAGAGCTCTCCCCTTGAACATTTGCCAAGCAAATCGTTCACTGCGAATGTTTGATTCAGGTCTCTGCCGGTAACCGTATAACATCTCAGGGAGATATGAAAAAATTTGACCGCGGAGAGCAGCCTGTAGACAAAAGATTTCATCCTCAAGTACGTCTCGGTCTGATGGGAATCGAATGCTTTTTATAGAAGACGCTGTAAAAAGCTTTTCCCAAACCATCCCTCCGGCGCCACAGGTTTTGTCCCATCGCAACCTGGAGAAAATAAGTTCGACGAATTCTTCTTGATCGATAGTTCTCGCCGTCTGGATGACACCTTCTATTTTCGTTCGTCCTTCATCGTTGAATTTGAAGAAACCACAAGCGGTGATGTCAGCTTGAGTTTGAACAGCGTTTTGAACGAGGTGGGACAAAAATTCAGGTAATACCTTATCATCACTGTCGACAAAAGCTATATATTCAAAGGTTCCATCCCTTTCAATGAGATCCAAGGCGGTGTTTCTTGCAGCAGAGAGACCGCCGTTTTTTTGTCGAATCACGACGAAACGTGTGTCCTTCGATGCCCACTCATCAAGAATGGCCCCGGACTTATCGGTGGAACCGTCGTCAACCGCAAAGACGGTGAAGTTGGTATATGTCTGCGTCAGAATCGAATCAAGACATTCGTTGAGATATGGAGCAACGTTGTATACAGGGACGACGATTGCTACTTTTGGTTTTTTATAAACATTTGGTAGTATATGTTGGGGAGGGGGGTAGTAATATCTTGATATCATATTTAATATGAGTGCACAACAAGCTCACGGCTTACGAATCTGCCGTGAGTAGGAAGCGTACTCGTAACATTATCACACCGCCTTTGGGCGTTTTTTGGTAAGCGTCTCTGAACTGGTATGAAAATTTTGGACAAGTTGAAAAAGTAAATTTTAAATACGTTTTGACCTGTTCAATTTATTGATGTGGTGATCGAACACGCCCTTTGCAATCGTTCACTGCTATGCAAGGTGCAACCCCTCAGCGCGTTCAGCCGTTACATGTCACTACCTGATATTCGCGCTAAGTCCTCAGGAAGGGACCGTAGAACTGCATGCGATGAGCCACTGGAGTTTGGGTATCGATTACTGAGCATGGGCGCTCGTTGTTGTAGAACTCGACGTAGCGGCCAATAAAGTCGTTCTGTGCCTTGAAGCTTGGCCTGTCCTGTGTCAGCACCGGGTTATAGAGCGCCTCGACCTTGAAGGTGCCGTTGAAGCACTCCATCGTGACATTGTCGTGGCAGTTAGCCGTTCGCGAAAAACTTTGCGTCAGGCCCATGCCGCCGGCCTCATCCCTGAATGCCTAAGCAGTGTGTGTAGATACTGCCGCGGTCACTGTGGAGCATCACTCCCGGAGCCAAGCCTCGGCCTGATAAAAGCCGGAGTGTCGCCAGTCCCAGCCGAACATCCTGCTTTTTGGAGTAGACCCAAGCGACAATAGCGCGATTAAAAAGGTCCTGCACGAGCGACAGATAACTCCAGTGCCATTCGTCGTTTTCGAAGTACGGCACATAGGTGACATCGGTAACGAGGCGGTGCATCGGCCGATCAGCTTGGAACTCACGGTTGAGCAGGTTATCCGGCAGCTGCTGCCGGGTTGCCTTGCCGGCGCAAGGCTTCGCCTTGCGCACCTGGCGGATGCGTGCAGTCAAGCCGCGGCGGCTCATGACTCGCTGCAGTGTAGTCTCGCAAACCTCTATGCCGTAACGCTTATGCAGGACGGCACCCATGCAGCGTCAGCCAATTGTGAAGAAGCAGGAGTTTTGAACCTCAGAAATCTTCTCAGCCAACTCATCTGTTTTGATTTGCGCCGGCGTCGTCTTCTGTGAAGCGTAAAAAGTGCTGCGGGACAGGCCCATCAATCGACAGGCGTGAGCGACGCTAAGGCCTTTCTCGTGAGCTCTAACTGTCGCTGCAATTCTTTTTTTGAGCTCGTCTTTACAGCCTTCAATGGCAACCTCCAGAATGGATTCCGCACAGATCAGGCGGCCTCGTGCGTCCTGCATCTCTTTGTAGAGCGCCTTCCGTTCTGCAAGCGTTAAGGGACGATCGGCAGAAATGTCGGAGAGTTTTTCGCTGGCCATTCTGAAGATTCCAAGGCTAGTTTCTAGTTTGACGTCCCAGCAGAA
>ENA-OPBN01000505-OPBN01000505.1-human-gut-metagenome-genome-assembly--contig:-NODE-505-length-29951-cov-8.008764_pt1 | contig 29951 bp, 28 predicted proteins | sample MGYA00241068_ERZ501452 | MGnify/ENA primary metagenome ERZ501452 (study PRJEB25962, sample SAMEA2042507) | human gut metagenome | biome: human gut; feature: human-associated habitat; material: faeces... | reverse complement strand
TACTCGCTTGTCGTAATGATTTAAATCGTAAAAGAACTATTAGCTTATAGCTAATGGCTTGCAGCTTACAGCTCACAGCTAACAACTAATGGCTGACAGCTCACAGCTGATAGCTTTTATCTTCTTAACGCTTTCCCCCAACATAAAAACCGACCCATTATTTGTATGGATCGGTTCTTTTGTTTGGATCAAAGGGTTCCTGTCGTTTTGAGCCGTGTCAGTGCACGCTGGAGAGCGAGTTTGGCACGATCGACGTCTATTTCTTTGCTCTTGGACGCGAGCCTGTCTTCCGCACGTTTCTTCGCGGCTTGGGCACGGGCAATATCGATGGTATCCGCCAGCTCCGCCAGGGGGGCTACGATATTTACCTGATTGTCCTTTATTTCCAGGAAACCGCCAAATACGGCCACCTTTTGTTCCTTTCCGCCTTTAATGATGCGCACGGGGCACATTTCAAGAGCGGCTGCCAGAGGCAGATGGTTTTTCATGACGGCAAATTCGCCGTCTGCTGCACGGGCCACCACCATTTCCACGCCGGTTTCTCGATAAATCGGTCCGTCGGGGCTGATGACTTCCACGTGCATGGGATTCGTAAGGGTATCAGCCATGGCTTATTCCCCTTTCTTCATCTTTTCAGCCTTTTCGATCGCTTCATCAATTGTGCCGACCATGTAGAACGCGCCTTCAGGCATATCATCGTGCTGGCCTGCAAGGATTTCCTTGAAGCCGCGGATGGTTTCCTTCAGGGATACGTATCTGCCGGGGGAGCCCGTAAACTGTTCAGCTACGAAGAAGGGCTGAGACAGGAATCTCTGTACCTTTCTTGCGCGGGCTACGATGACTTTGTCATCATCGGAAAGTTCTTCCATGCCCAGGATGGCGATGATATCCTGTAGTTCTTTGTAGCGCTGCAGAATAGCCTGTACGCCGCGGGCCACTTCGTAATGCTCTTCACCCAAAACGTTCGGGTCAAGGATACGGCTGGTGGAGTCCAGCGGGTCTACCGCCGGATAGATGCCCAGTTCCGCGATGGAACGGCTCAGTACGGTGGTAGCATCCAAGTGTGTAAATACGCCTGCCGGAGCCGGATCTGTCAAGTCATCGGCCGGTACGTATACGGCCTGGATGGATGTGATGGAACCGTCTTTGGTGGAAGTGATGCGTTCCTGCAGTTCGCCGATATCGGTGGCCAGGGTCGGCTGGTAACCTACGGCGGACGGCATACGCCCGAGCAGCGCGGATACTTCGGAACCTGCCTGTACGAAACGGAAAATATTATCTACGAAGAGCAGGACGTCCTGTCCCTGTTTGTCGCGGAAATATTCAGCCATGGTCAAACCGGTAAGAGCTACACGCATACGCGCTCCCGGAGGTTCGTTCATCTGGCCGTATACCAGCGCAACTTTGGAAAGAACGCCGGAGTCTTTCATTTCTCCCCAGAGATCGTTCCCTTCACGGGTACGTTCGCCGACGCCGCAGAATACGGAGCAGCCGGAGTGTTCTGTCGCCACGTTATGGATCAATTCCTGGATAAGAACGGTCTTACCTACACCCGCACCGCCGAAGAGCCCGATCTTACCGCCTTTTGCATACGGAGCGATGAGGTCGACGACTTTGATGCCGGTTTCAAAAATTTCGGTTGCCGGAGACTGGTCTTTAAAGGCCGGTGCCGGACGATGAATAGGCCAGTAGTCGGATGCCGGTACTTTTGTATCGTCATTGTCGACGGTCTGTCCGAGTACGTTGAAAATACGTCCCAGGCATCCGTCGCCGACCGGTGCTGCAATAGCACGGCCGGTATCTACTGCTTTCATTCCGCGTACCATGCCATCGGTGGAACTCATCGCAACGGTGCGGACTACGCCGTCACCTAAGTGCTGCATGGTTTCACAGATAACATCTACCGGAACAGTGCCTTCTTCATCTTTGACATGAATTGCGTTATAGATGGCAGGAAGTTCCTGATCGTCGGAAAAAGCGATATCGACGACAGCGCCCATGACCTGTACGACCTTGCCTACCTGTCCCTGCTGTTCATTTGCCATGAAGAAGCATTCCTCCTTAATCAAATTAAGCCGGTTTATTCGAGAGCTGCCGCACCGCCGACAATTTCGGAAATTTCATTGGTGACCTGTGCCTGACGCGCTTTGTTGTACGTAAGGTTGAGGTCGGCAATTCTTTCCGTCGCGTTGTCAGTGGCAGCGGACATGGCCGCCATACGGCTGCCCAGCTCGGACGCCGCGGATTGCAGCATCGCATTATAAACCTGTACTTGTATATATTCAGGAAGCAGTTTAGAAAGCACTGCCGCCGCATCGGGAAGGAAAATATAGGGATCTTCCTCGATACGGAGGAAATCCTGTCTTTCTTTTTCCCATTCGCTGGCAGCCGCTTTTGCTGCTTCTTCCGTTTTTCCCTCAGCCGGCGCTTCAATGGGGAGCAGCCGGTCTACCCGGACCTGCTGGCGGAGGGCGGTGATGAATTTGGTATAAATAATATAAACTTCATCGACTTCTTCTTTTGTGAAGTATTCCACCATCTCTTTGGAGAGATCGATGGAATCCTGAGCCGACGGCTTATCAGAAAAGCCGAAATGATAGGTATCGGGATCATACCCGCGGAATTTCAGATAATTCTTCGCCTGTTTCCCGCAGACATATAAAGCGTATGCAGAACGATCCTTTCCGGAGATTTCCTGCAGGGTACGCTTCATCACGTTAGAGTTATAAGCGCCGGCAAGGCCTTTGTCGCCGCAAATGACGAGATATCCGACCTTCTTTACTTCGCCTGTCCTGAAGAGCGGGCTTGTAAATCCGGGTGTCACCGAAGAAGCACGGCGCAGGAGCTCTCCGATCTTTTCCGCATAAGGACGGGAGCCGTTTGCCTTTTCCTCCGCTTTGCGCAGACGGGCGGCGGCTACCATCTTCATGGCTTTCGTGATCTGCTGGATGTTGGTGACGGATTTTATGCGCCCTTTTATATCACGCGTACTTTCCAATCAGATCACCCCTCTACCGTTTCAGACTTTTCTTCTGTTTCGTTTTGTGCCTTGTAACGTTTCTTGAATTCATCAAGAGCTTCTCTGAGTTTCGCTTCATTTTCATCTGTCAGCTTCTTTTTATCCACGATATCAGCGCCGATTTCCGGATGGCTGCTGTGGAGGAAATTCAGAACCTGCTGTTCAAACCCGACAACCTGGTCTACGTCCACGTCATCAAGATACCCCTTGACGGCCGTGTAGATCGCCATAACCTGGTCTTCGACCGGATAGGGGGAATACTGCGGCTGCTTCAGAATTTCCGTCGTCCTCTGACCGCGGTCGATCTGCGCTTTGGTGGCAGCGTCAAGATCGGAACCGAACTGGGCAAATGCCGCCAATTCACGGAACTGTGCCAGATCCAGACGCAGCGTGCCTGCGACCTGTTTCATGGCCTTAATCTGCGCGGAACCGCCTACACGGGATACGGACAGACCGACATTGATGGCCGGACGGATCCCGGAATAAAAGAGTGCCGTTTCCAGATAAATCTGTCCGTCCGTGATGGAAATGACGTTTGTCGGAATGTACGCACCGACATCGCCTGCCAGTGTTTCAATGATCGGCAGCGCGGTGATGGAGCCGCCGCCCAGTGCATCGGACAGACGTGCCGCACGTTCCAGCAGACGGGAATGCAGATAGAATACGTCACCGGGGTAAGCTTCGCGTCCCGGCGGACGGCGCAGCAGAAGCGACATGGCGCGGTAAGCGACAGCATGTTTGGAGAGGTCGTCATAGATAATGAGGACATCTTTGCCCTGGTGCATGAAATGTTCCGCAATGGATACACCGGAGTATGGTGCAAGGTACTGCATCGGAGACCCTTCGGAAGCACCGGCATGTACGATGATGGAGTAATCCATAGCGCCGGCAGCTCTCAGCCGTTCGTATACACGGACGACGTTGGAGTTCTTCTGCCCGATGGAAACATAAATACAAATGACATCCTGCCCCTTCTGGTTCAGAATGGTATCAATAGCGATGGCAGTCTTGCCTGTACCGCGGTCGCCGATGATCAGCTCACGCTGTCCGCGGCCGATCGGGACCATGGAGTCGATACATTTCAGACCGGTCTGCAGCGGGACGTTTACCGGCTGTCTGTCGGCAATGCCCGGAGCTTTGATTTCAATGTCGCGATAAGCGTCAGTCTTGATTTCACCTCTGCCGTCAATCGGCTGTCCCAGTGCATTGACCACGCGGCCGATGACCGCATTGCCTACGGGAACCTGCATCAGACGGCCCGTTCTCTTTACTACGTCGCCTTCCTTGATGGTTTCCGCATTCCCCAGAAGAACGGCACCTACATTGCTTTCTTCCAGGTTCATGGCCATGCCGTAAACGCCGTTCGGCAGTTCCAGCAATTCACCGGCCATGCAGTTTTCAAGGCCATATACATGGGCGATACCGTCGCCGACTTCAAGAACCGTACCTACTTCATCGACATTGAGGTCTACTTTGTAATTTTCAATCTGTTTTTTAATGACAGATGTGATTTCATCTGAACTGATTTTCATATCCTGTAAGTCACCTCAATCTCTTTGCATCATTTGCGAGCGGAGCGCCGCAAGCTGGCGAGCTATGGATCCGTCAATCAGACGGTCTCCCATCCGGACCGTGAATCCGCCTATCAAAGATGCGTCTACTTTCTGTTTCATGATAATTTTGCTTCCCGTGATTTCCGCAAGTTTGGCTTTCAAAGCGTCCACCTGGGATTTGGTCAATGGAAATGCAGAGGTTACCACGGCTTCCTCCATGCCCATCCCATGATGCGCAAGATTGGCATAGACATCCGCCATGGCAGCAAAATCAGCGATGCGGCCTTTGTCGATAACAACATAGCAGAACTGTAAAATTATCGGCTGCACCTTATCTGCAAATAACTTATTTATAGTATCTTTCTTGACATCCTTAGCAAGCAGAGGATGGTTCAGAATCTCCCCGAGCTCTTTGCTTTTCCCTATGGTATCGGCAATGAGGCGGAGATCTTCTTCCGTTTGTTCCAGGCAGTGCTGCTCTGCGGCAATTTCATAGATGGCTCGTCCGTACTTCTTTGCAAGGATTACGTTCTTATCCATGATTACTTACCTGCCTGCCCGGCATCCAGTCTTGCGATGCTTTCCGCTATGAGCCGGTCATTCGTATCCGGCGTCATATTTTTGCTGATGATCTTCGATGCAATATCACAGGAAAGAGCGGCCACCTGCGTCTTCAGATCCTCCAGGGCATCCTTGCGTTCCCTTTCGATCTGTTTAGCAGCCTGGACTTTTTCCCTCTCAATAGCCGCATGGGCCTCATCGATCTGCGCCTGGGCCTGTACCTTGGCCTCTTTTACGGCCTTATCCACGATCCCCTGTGCGGCGACCTGGGCATTGGCAAGTTCCGCTTCCAGATCGGATTTGAGCTTGGCCGCCTCCGCGCTGGACCGGGCCGCGCTGTCCAGATCATTCCGGATCTTGTTCCTGCGGTCATCCATGACCTTCAGCATCGGCTTATAGCAGAAATGTGCCAAAACGGCAACGAGAATGATAAAGTTGAGGATTGAAATCAGCAGCGTACCATTTAATTCTACCAATGAAATCCCCTCCTTAGGCTAACAATGAATTGGAATTAGCCGAGGAAAGGATTGGCGAATACGAGGACGAGAGAAATAACGATAGCGATAATCGGAATAGATTCTACCAGGCCGATGCCGACAAGCATGGAAGTGAAGAGCTGCCCCTGAATTTCCGGCTGGCGGGTCATGCCGTCGATAGCGTGGGATGCTACTTTAGAATCGCTGAATGCAGCTGCAAATGCGGCAACTGCGGCAATCAGCGCAGATGCGATAAGGGAATACTGAACAACAATAGTCTGATCCATGGTAATGATTCCTCCTAAAAATGTAATGCCCCGGTTTTTCCGGATATAATGAGTACCGTTTCGCGGGCGGCGCCGGGCATTTTACGGAGTGCCGCTCCCATTCACCTGCACACCTTCACTTACTCCACGCTTTCCTTGAGATAAATGGAAGTCAGCGTAGTGAAAATGTACGCCTGGATCAATCCGACCACAAGGCTGAACACGACCCAGAGCAAAGGTACAAGCACAGGTGCCAACGCGTAGAGGATTTCCATCAGGATTTCCCCTGCCAGAATATTGCCGAATAGACGCATTGCCAGTGTCACCGGCCGGGAAAGTTCTTCTACAATATTGATGATCACGAACGGCGGCATGGGTTCAAAGAAATGTTTCAGCCATTTGCCGAATCCCCTGTTCCTGATATAAACGAAATGAATACATAATGTGCCGGTCAGTGCCAGCCCCAGGGTCGTATTCACATCATTTGTCGGAGACGCCGTCAGATGGGCTGTCGGCAGAAGCCCGATCTCATTGGCCACAAAGATGAACATGAAAAGCGTCAGCAGGAAATAAACAACCTTTTTATAATGCGATCCCATATTTTTCTCAAACTGGGAGCATAGCGGCTCAATGATCATTTCCACCGCGTTCTGGATACCGCTTGGAACGAGCGAACGCCCCCGGCTCGCAGCAAAGACGATAATAAATACTATGAGAGCAGTAAGCCATTGTGTAAAAATCGTATCCAGATTGACCGACATTCCGAAAAGCTGTGCAACCATATGTGTACCTGTATGAAGATGCATAGTCTCACCCCCTCTCTGTTTTGGACGTCAGGAAAATATTATTATTCTTATTCCACACTATTGCCTTGCCCAGATAGTAGCAGGGAACAGTGACAATAAGCCCGCCAGGAAGCCGAGAATGGAAAGCGGTGTCCACAAAACCACCGCCGCCGCCAGCCCCGCTTCCACAAAAAGCCGGGAGCCTGCAAGCGCGGCGCCCATCTGGCCTATGTAGGCCGCGTCCCGCTCTTCTTTCTCCCAGTGGATGTAACGCTGTTTCATGTACAAGAAAAAAAGAATATGAAATACGACGCCGGCGGCAAATCCTGCCGCCACAGTCCATTCCCACTTCAAAAACGCGGCGGCCGCGCCGACAGCGCCTATGGCTGCCAGACGGATGACCACTCTATCCGCAAAAGCAGGGAATACCGTATCATACTTCATTTCTTACTTTCCTATCATTTTTCTAATTATGGCCCACAATCCGGATATGGCGCCCAAAAGGGATAACCCGATAAGGCCGAAAGGATACGTCCCCAAGTATTCATCACACTTAAGTCCGCCCCAGATACCGAGGCCGATACAGGAAAGAAGGGTCATGCCCGCTCCGCCCGCTACAGCGATACTGCGCATCGGATTGAACTCTTTTCCTTTATCTCCCTGTCCCCCGGCATTCTTCATGGCCATCTCCGGCATGTGCATATCATGAAAAACTGCACGCAAAATACGTACAGCTCTACCCATACAAAGTTATTGTAACATATGCGGATTTACTTAGCTATAAATTTAGACGGTTTTTTATGAGAAATCCCCTCCGCATACAAAAGCGTCTCCACGATGCGCCCGGCGGATCTGCCGTCACCGTAAGGATTCACTGCTTCCGCCATCGCATGATATGCCGCCTCATCGGTCAGCAGCCGGTATGCCGTCTGATAAATCTTCTCTTCTCCGGTGCCCACCAGTTTTACCGTCCCCGCCTCTACCGCTTCGGGACGCTCTGTCGTATCGCGAAGGACAAGGACGGGTTTCCCCAGGCTCGGCGCTTCCTCCTGTATGCCGCCTGAATCGGTCAGCACAAGGGCGGACCGCGCCATCAGATTCGTGAAAGGCTCATACTCCATCGGTTCTACAAGATGGATGCCCGCCGCGCCGTCCAGCTCTTCCTCCACCGCTTCACGGACAAGAGGATTCCGATGGACAGGAAATACCACTTCCGTATCTGGTACGGTTTCCACCAGCCGGCGGAGCGCACGGTACACATGATGCATGGGCGCGCCTAAATTTTCACGGCGGTGGGTGGTCACAAGGATGACGCGCTTGTGTTCTTCAATCGCCTGTATTTCTTCATCTTCAAAAGTATAATCTTTCTTTACCGTCGAAAGGAGCGCATCAATGACGGTATTCCCCACGACAAAAATATTTTCATCCTTTTTATTTTCACGGAGCAGATTTTCCCGCGCTGTTTCTGTCGGGGCAAAATGAAGACTGGCCAGGATGCCCGTAAGCTGGCGGTTCGCCTCTTCAGGAAAAGGGGATGCCAGATCTCCCGTGCGCAGCCCCGCTTCCACATGTCCGACTTTGATCTGCTTGTAAAAAGCGGCAAGCGACGCAGTAAACGTCGTCGTCGTATCCCCATGGACAAGGACATAATCCGGTTTTTCCTTTTCCAGTACTTCTTCCAGTCCGCGAAGGACGCGGGAAGTGATGTCATACAGGGACTGTCCGCTCCTCATGATATCCAGATCGTAATCGACGGGCAGCTTGAAAAGATCCACCACCTGATCGAGCATTTCCCGATGCTGCGCCGTGAGGCAGACCTTTGTTTCTATTTCGGGATGCGCCAGAAGCGACTGCACGACAGGAGCCATCTTTATCGCTTCAGGCCGCGTGCCGAAAACCGTCATGACTTTCACAGGACTACTCCTTTTCATAAAACAAACTGATACAATGAAATATTTCTGTCAATTCCTTTTTTATTTCTCATCTTTTTCCGACGGCGGAAGAACGACCTCTCTCATGACGCCGAGTTTCTTCGCCCAGAAAATAAACACCCCGAGTGCGAGAAGGATCACCGCTACACCGAGAAATGGATTCAGCCTCACCACAAGGAGCGCCGCTGCCGAAAAAAAGGCTGTCAGCGCGTACATGACCAGCACCACCTGTTTCTGCGACAATCCCGCCGCCAGAAGACGATGGTGGAGATGGTTCTTGTCCGGTGAAAAAATCGGCACCCCCGACTGTCTGCGCCGCACGATAGCAAGTACCGTATCGGTAATGGGCACGGCCAGCGCCACCAAAGGCACGATAAGGACTGCGGCAGCCGCCGTCTTCATAGATCCCATGACCGACACCGCGGCAATCACATACCCGAGAAACATGGATCCTGTATCGCCCATGAAAATTTTAGCCGGATTGAAATTATACTGCAGAAAGCCGAGGCACGCCCCCGTCATGGCCACCATAGCGGCAGCCGATATCCACTGCCCCATTTGGAATGCAAGAAAGGCAATGGCAATAGACGCTATCGTGGCGATCCCCGCAGCAAGCCCATCAAGACCATCAATAAGATTAACCGTATTGATAAATCCGATGATCCAGAAAATAGTAAGCGGTATGGAAATAAAGAGAGGAAATTCAATGATCCCCATATAGGGAAGATCAATCCAGTCAATATTCACATCAAAGAATATCACAAGCACGGCGGCGGATAAGATCTGCCCGAGAAGTTTCACCTTGGCGGGAAGAGATACGATATCATCTGCAATCCCCACGAAAACAAGACAGGTCGCGCCGATCATAATCCCTGTCATTTCATAAGTAAAGCCCACCGTAAGAATGACGGATACCATAAACCCTGCGTATATGGCAAGCCCGCCCAAACGGGGTACCAGTCCGTGATGCACCTTCCGTGCATCCGGCTTATCCACGGCGCCGATCTGCACCGCGAAATTTTTTACGGCCGGCGTGAGAATAAACGTCACGGCAAGCGCGGCAAGGAACGTGAACGCGTAAGCGAACAACGAACCACCTCCCCTTTCTATATATATGGTTATTTTAGCACAACTGACGAAATATTGTTGACCGTCCGTCGCAAATGAAATAAGGCAGGACGACAAAAAACAGGAACCGCAGAAGAAAAGCACAGGAAACGGAACACAGCATTTCCGACCTCCGTACCATGCAGTAAAAAACCTCACAGCCGTCTGATTGAAATCATTCCGCCATGAGGCTTTTTATTTTTACTGTTTCGCGCGAATCACGACGCAGCGGTACGGCGCTTCTCCGTCGCTTTCTGTAGACACCGCGCCGTCACTCTGGAGCGCCAGGTGGATTATGCGGCGGTCGCCCGCCGACATCGGTTCAAGGCGGATTTCTTCCCCTGTACGCTTCACCTTATCCGCCAGGCGGTGCGCCAGCGATTCCAGCGTCTGTCTGCGGCGCTGCCGATAGTCCTCCACATCAAGGAGTACGAAGTAATGGTGGCGGAAATTTTTATTTGCCGCCAGATTTGTCAGGTACTGGAGCGCGTCCAGCGTCTGGCCGTGCTTTCCGATAAGGATGCCCAGACCCTCGCCGTGAAGGTTGAAAAGAATGCGTTCTTCATTCACCATCTTTTCAAGCTGCACTTCCATCTTCATTCCTTTGAAAACGCCCGTCAGGAAACGTTTCGCTTCTTCAGCGGCCTCTTCCTGCTCTTCCGCGGAAAACGGAGTTTCCTCACGGCCGCGTTTTTCCTTTTTCGCCGTAAGAACTTCTTCCGTATCGCCGCCGGCCATGACGTTTTCCCCCGGCTCCTCCGCAGCGGAAACGGTTTCTTCCTCTCCGTCTGCAGCCCCGGCAACAGCCGAAGTCATGTCCCCGGCAGTCTCCGCAGCATCTTCCGTTTCCGATCCTGCCGCGCCGACCTCGACAACGGCATCTTTCTTGTTGAACAAACCGAAAAGTCCGTTTGAGGGCTGTTCAATGACACGGATCACTGCTTCTGCGCGGGAAAGCCCCAGCTTCTTCAATCCTTCTTCCACTGCTTCGTCAACGGTTTTTGCGGTAATTCTGACAGTTTTCATAGTTATCCCTCCGCTTTCCCGGAACTATCCCCGGCCTCTGCCGTCTTTTCAGCAGGAGCCGTTTTTTCTTTTTCATCACCGACCTTCGGTGCTTCATCGGCTGCCGGTTTCTTTGCTACCTTTTTAATAATTTTTCTGCGGATAATCTTTTTCCTCTTTGTCTTAGCCACAGCCTCTTCATCGGTATGGACAGTGACTACGCCTTTTTTCGAAGGCCCGTTTATCATTTCCTTTCCCTTTTCCCCGCGGAACATGATAAGCTGCTGGAAAAACTGGTAAATATTGCTCACCACCCAGTAAATCACCAAACCGCTCGGAAAATGAAGAGACATCCAGCCGATCATAAGAGGCATCATGAAAAGCATCGTCTTTTGGTTGCCCGGCGCGTCTTTCGGCGTCGTCTGCCAGGAAACAAGGAACGTGGACGCGGCGGACAGAATCGGCAGGATGTATGTGCCGTCTTCCGACGCCAAACTTTCAATCCAGAGGAAACCCGCGTGGAGAGGGTCATAACTGAACCCCTGTATCGCATAGTACATCGCGATAAGGAAAGGCATCTGTATGAGCAAGGGCAGGCATCCTGCCATGGGGGACGCATTATGCTCTTTATACAGACGCCCCATTTCCTGCCGCATCATGGCAGGGTCATTTCTGTACTTCTTCTGGATTTTCTGGATCTCCGGCTGTATTGCCTGCATCGCTTTCATGGAACGGATCTGTTTCACCGCGAGGGGAAGCAGCAGCGTCTTAATGAGTATCGTCAGAACGACGATAGCGATGACGTAATTGGGAAATCCAAGACCGGAAGTAAATTCATAACAAATCTGCAGGCCGATGCGCATCAGATCGGCAATCATGCCTACAATAGCCGAGAGTACGGGAATCTGGAACTCAGATCCGCCTCCGCCAAAGCCAAGATTCATAATTTCTCCTTATACGGCCTCTATTTCAGCCGCCTAAATGTTCCCGCTTTCTGAATTTCAAAAGCAGGATGAGACAGGAATGCAGAAACTCTGCTAAATTCATGGCGTGACAGGATAACAAAACGCGAAAGATAAACGAAGGATAAAAAAGCGGCGCCTTATCAAGAGCGCCGTACATTGCCTATCGGAAAAGCTTTATGGAACAGGGTCATAACCGCCCTTATGGAAAGGATGGCACTTCGAGATCCGTTTTAACGCGAGCCATCCGCCTTTCAGCGCGCCATATTTCTCTACCGCTTCCAGTGCGTAAGTGCTGCAGGTGGGAGTGAAACGGCAGCATGGCGGTTTCAGAGGAGAAACATATTTCCTGTAAAATCGAATAAGAACAATCAGCGCCGTCTTCATCATGCCCCCTCCAGCATGCCCGCTTTACGCCACAGCGCAAGCAAAGCCTTTTCCGCCTCGCTATACGTCGCTGTCGTCAGAAAAGCGGCGGCAAGCAATATGGCTTCATAATGGGAAGAAAGTTCATGACGATGGAGGCGGTAAACCTCTTTCATCAGGCGCCTTGCCCGGTTGCGCGCCACGGCATTGCCGATGCGCTTCGTCGTCACAAACCCGATCCGGACAGGTTCCCGTTTCGTCCTGACCACGTACATAAGTCCCGCGCGGTTGCTGAAACGCCGGCCGGCCGAGTATATACGCCGGTAATCCCTGTTTTGCCGGATACGGAAATCACGGTGAAGCGGGTACTTCTTCTCCTGCTTCGATTCTGACTCAGGCACTTAATACCTTTCTGCCCTTGGCTCTTCTTCTTTTCAGAACAATACGGCCGGCTTTCGTCTTCATACGGGCGCGGAATCCGTGGGTATGTTTTCTCCAGTGGTTATTAGGTTGGAATGTCATTTTTGCCATCAGTGAACACCTCCTTACTGCGTCCTGTGTATTCACACACCATAACATGCTAATTATAGCTAAACAGCTATCAGATGTCAAACGAAAATACTTCACACACTCCGCTTTTCACGAAGAAATCAGTACCGCATTATGACGCCTTATCATTCCCCTCATTATGACACTCTCTCCTTCAATCGTCATTCAGAACGGAGGTAAGAATGCTTGTGTGGGAAAACGGGAAACAGGATGGTGACATGGAGTGAAGAATCTATCACCTCACTTTCCCCTCTTGATTCCTGATAAAGAAAAAAGGAAACGGTCTCCCGTCTCCCTTATTTTCTTCCGTACCACCTATTGCAGTGCGGACCTCTGCAAGTTTCCCGGTCGTCACCGCTTCTCTCCGGAACACCGCAGACTCCCCGCTCACCGTTTTCTCCGATGGGACAGAGCTGTACGTTTTCATCCTGCGGCGGATTATCTCCGCCATCATACGCGGCAAAACCGCCAACTACCCCGCCTGCAATCAGTGCCGCGGCAAGTATTGTTTTCTTCCACATAAGAACACCTTCTTTCAAAGCTAAAGCTTATTCATATATTTATATGTATCTATTATAACATACCCTGTATAGCCCTTATTGACGGCAGACGGTAAGCGTCATCCGAAGCGAATGTGAAGGATCTGCACCCGTGATGAGGAAGACCATAAGAAGATAAAAGCTATCAGCTGTGAGCTGTCAGCCGTTAGCTGTGAGCCGTCAGCTAAAAGCGCTGAATGACAGCGGACGGCAAGGTGTCATCCTGAGCGGCAGCGAAGGATCTATACCCGTGATGAGGAAAACGGTAAGCTGTCATTCAGAACGCAAGCGAAGAATCTATGCCCGTGGTGAGGAAAGCCATAAGACGTCATTCAGCATAACAGATTCTTCACTCTGTGTCACCATCCCGTTTCCCGTTTTTCCCTCAAGGCATTTTTGCCACCGTTTAGAATGACGTTAAACAGACAAGCACAGCCGGGATTTTAACTGCTCCCGGGCCTGCCGATAAAGTGGCACCCATGGTAAGGCGTCATCACAAGCGGACGTGAAGGATCTGTGCCCGTGATGGGGAAGACCATAAGCTGTCATTCTAAGCGCAGCGAAGAATCTGCTGCTGTGTTGAGGGAAGAAAAGCAAGGATTATATAGATTTATTACAGCCATTCTTTTGATAAATCTTTCCATTCAGGATTTATGCTGTTTATCAAAACTTCTTTTTTATTTCGGGAAAATCCTTTTATGCTTTTTTCTCTATGAATGGCATCTTTTATATTACTTATCGTTTCATAATATACAAGATAGTAAACGTGATATCTTTTAGTGAAACTATCATTGATTCCCATGCGATGTTCATATAAACGACGTTGCAAATTATTTGTGACACCTGTATAAAGAACGGTTTTATTATAATTGGTAAGAATGTAAACATAACCCATAGAAGTACCTCCTGCATAAGATTATATACAAATATGTAGCAGGTAATAAATAAAAAGTGACGCTAACAGTAAAACGTCATCCTGAGCGCGAGCGAAGGATCTATTACCGTAGTGAGGAAAACGGTAAGACGTCATTCAGCATAACAGATTCTTCACTCTGTGCCACTATTCCGTTTCCCATCTTTCCCACAAAGCATTCTTACCCCCGTTCAGAATGACAGGAAACGGTAAGACGTCATTTAGAGTACCAATGGTGAGGAAGACCATAAGACGTCATCCTGAGCGGCAGCGAAGGATCTATACCCGTGATGAGGAAAACGGTAAGCTGTCATCAGAGTCGTAGATTCTTCACTCTGTGTCACTATTCCGCTTCCCGTTTTTCCCACACAAGCATTCTTACCCCCGTTCAGAATGACCGGGAAGGGAGAGAGTATATGGAGTGACAGAAATCGGCTGTTTGGGGGTAAAGCTGTAAGCCGACAACTGGCATCTGGCAGCTAAAAGTGCTGAATGACGATTTTTGGAAAGCACGTCACTAACAATGGGAAATGGAAAGCGTCATGATGACGAGAACCGAAAGACATCACCCAAAGCAACAGCGAAGGACCTGTTACTCGAATGAAATAAAAGGAAACAGGCTGTTCCGAGTATGGAAAACGTCCTACAAGCGGATGAAAACAGGCGTTCCTGTCCGACAGCCATTTTTCGCAAAATAAAAGACCCCCGAAGAGGTCTTCTATTGTTAGCTTACAATCACGAATTAGAAAGCGTAGTTCAGTTCAACGCCCCATGTATTCGCGGGATTTTCCGCCTGGCTGTCATATGTTTTCGCGCCGAAGTTGTAGTAAGCGTCCAGTTCTACATTCTTCTGTACGGCAACACCTGCTTTTGCTGTCCAGAACTTCACGCCTGCACCATTGTCCCAGCCATATTCCAGCTGATCCGTCATGTCCAAAGCGGAGTTGCCGAGGAGATAAGAACCTGCATCAGCTCTTACATAGTGAATACCGAGGGTAAAGCTGCCCGGTTTATTCAAATCCACTTCGCCATAATTCAGTCCGGCTGTCCACAGATTGCCATGTCCGAACTCGTGATTACCCTTGGTCTGGATAAAATCACCGTCAATACTCAGACCGGAATCGCCCAGTCCGATGGTTGCGCCGGCACCCCAAGCATAAATATGTGCTCCCTTGTAAGCAGGAGCTACACTACTTCCATTGAGTCCCTGTACATTGTCTAAATAGAAAGCAGAAAGCATGGAAGACTCGCCAAAGTGCCCGGTCAGCTTGCCATACCAGGCTTCAATGGACGCACTGTTTTCCCAGTGATAGGTATCCATGCTGCGCTCAGCGTCCTGGAAACGGCCATAACCAAATTCAGCGCCGAATTTACCATTATCATAACCTGCTACAACGCCGTCAAATCTTCCATCTTCATCCCAGAACACGCCGGTCTGGTCCAGTGCCACACCCTGGCGGCCGAGATCCATGTAGAAAGCGTCATTCGGTGTCCAGCGCGCATGGATGCGGTCCATGATAGTATTGGCATCTTTATTATCCTTGAAATTCATTTCAGATACGAAACGACCGGAAACAACGACCTGGTCATTGACCTGGGCGTCCGCATTGATGCGCAGACGGCCTGTCCAAGCATCCGTATGATCTTTAGCTCCATCAAGGTTATGCTGGTACTGCATGCGGGCATCGCCGGACCAGGAAATGTTGCCGACTTTCTTTTCCAGGTTGCTTACGCGGACACCAAGGTTTGCCAGTTCATCTGCGTATTCCCCTGCCAGTTTGTCCAGGGTTGCTTTCTGTTCAGCATTCAGCTGGTCTTCACGAGCCATCAGACGGGCAATAACCTGCGCCAGTTCATAACGGGTCATGTTTCTTTCGCCTTTGAATGTACCGTCCGGATAGCCTTCTACAACGCCCTGATCGGAGAGATCGGACACTGCCTGATAAGCCCAGTCATCAGGGGATACATCAGAGAACGGATTTGCAGCGTATGCGGATACGCCTGCGGTGAGTGCAGCAGCTGCTGCGATTGCGAGAATCTTTTTCATGATTCTTCCTCCTTTGAGAAAAAACTTTGCGTCCTTAGCTCAGCAGGAATCAGAAAATCTCGCTCGAGTGACCGTGTTTCCTCTGCCTGTTTTCTGAATCTCCGCACTAAAAAAGAAGGACTGCCTTTTTAGCAACTTCAGTGTACCACAATTATTAGATTTTGACAAATTTCAGTCTTTTTATTTCTTAATTGCTTCAAACCTGAAATCTACGGTTCCCATACAAATACCTTAAAAAGTATCTTACTATATATCTATAATACATATAATATGCAGTATGTGCTAAGCAGTATGGTTTCCTTTTCCTTCATTTGCGCAACAGATTCTTCGCTGCCACCCTGGATGACGTCTTACCGTTCGGTGTCATTCAGCACTTTTAGCTGACAGCTAACATCTCACAGCTAACAGCTTATAGCTGACAGCTCACAGCTGATAGCTTTTATCTTCTTACCGCTTTCCCCACCACGGTAACAGATCCTTCACATTCGTTCAGGATGACGATTAACGTTTTCTCTCATTATAAACCTGGCTGTACCGTCTGTTTAACGTCATTCTAAATGGGGATAAGAATGCTTTGTGAGAAAGACGGAAAACGGAATGATGGCACAGAGTGAAGAATCTATGACTCGGATGACATCTTACCGTAAGTGCCGCTTTTATCAAAAGACGAAAAAGCTGTCAGCTTACAGATGATAGAAGCCGGCTATCCGTTTATTTCCTTTCATAAGAAAAAGACTCTTTTCGGAGTCTTTCTTTTATTTTTGTATTTTCGTTTCAGAGATCTTTTTTCTTATTTCAGGAAATTTTTCATTGATTATTTTCCCCATTTTTTCTTTTGCTTCTTTGTCGGGATGAAGGCCGTCCGCCGCAAAATTTTCCGGCATGTCTTCATACATGGCAAAAGGCGCTGCCGTATCGATATGGGTCTGCGTCCGTATCCAGCCGTTCACTTTGTCAAATTCCGCTTTCCAGTTTTCCGCCGTCGGCTGATGGTAATATTTCAAAATCCGTTCCGGGGCGATCGGAGGAATGGTAAGCAGGACAGGCTTGATGTCATTAGCCCTGCATTTTTCCTGAAGAGCTTCCAGGTCAGAAATGACCTCTTCCGCCGTTCCCCCGCAGCGCAGATTGTTTGTTCCACCCATAATGAGAAGGTACCGTACATGGAAAGGGAGGACATCTGCATCGAACCGCCGGAGAAGGTCGTCCGTTTTATCACCGCTCCGGGACATATTTATCGTAGGAAAATCAAGGTAGTACGCATAATTGTAAGGCCAGTCCGCCGGACTGTAAGACATCCTTCCGCCGCCGTGGCTGATACTGTCTCCAAGAATGCCGGTTTCCCAGTTTTCCGCGGGATCATTCACAATCTTTTCCGCTTCGCTCCATACGCCTACAGGTCCGCCATTTTCATCAAGACCGCGGACACGCCACCAGACCGTTCCCTGCCGCGGCAGCTCGTCAAAAAGTTCGGGGATTGTAACAATCCCCTGCGAAATTCGATGGACAGACGGTTCACAGCCGTCAGGATTTTCCGGTTCTTCATCAGTGATTTCCACTTCATAAGAAACCGCGTGGGGAATTTTCACAAAAGAATAGGCCGGATAAAGAAGAACCGTACCGTTCTGCTCATGGTATTTCACGCGGATCTTCGGCGCGTACCGTTCCATTTCCTGCGCGGCCTTTTCCATCGGCACAGGTGCCGAATAGGCGGAAATGCTCTGCCCGTCCAGACCGATGGCTTTCACCTGGCAGCAGAGGATCCCCGGTCCGTCATAGCTGTCTGTAATTTCTTTTTCAATCATCACACTGTCACGGAAAACATGGCCGTCTTCATAAATCGGCGGGCGCATTTCTTTCCGTCCGAAATGCTGTGTCACAGGCACGATGCGGAAAGAATACCACACCGCATCCGGATTCGCCGGCCAGCGGACAAAAAGAAGTTCCGGAGAAGCATCCGCCCCGGCAGCGGTCCACATAAAAGCAAAAAAGAAAAGAGAAATAAAAATCCTCTTCATTACAGTCCCCTTTCATTAAACCATGAAAGAAGTATAAGGGATGGAAGAAGAAATAACAAGGAAAAGAAATTTGCCCGTCAAAAAAGAGCCCCGCAGAGGAAACTCTTATCTGCCACAAAAGAAAAACACTCGCTGCCGGCAGCAGGAATGTTCTCTTTCTTCCCTTTTCTATTTTTACGCTTTTGCGGTTTTCGCCTTTCGTGATCTTTTGGCCTTCCGATTTACCGTTTCTTCCGCTTCTTTCACACCGGCCGCTTCCGTTTTTCCTGTGCGCTTTCTTTTCGGCTTTTCTTCCGCGGGCTTTTCCTCTGCCGGTTTTCCGGATTTTATTTTCCCTTTTTCAGATCCGGCCGTTTTAACTTTTGTTTTCTGTTTTGCCTTTTCTCTTCTCAGGCGCTTTTCATACAGGTGATACAGTTTATCCGCCAGACCGGCAATGATTTCTTCCCCTTCCACCAGATCCTTCCAGTAATTCGGAAGAAAATCTGCGCCGAAGCGGACACCTTCTATGGCTCCTGTCAACGCTGCCGTAATCGGGCTGTTTCCATTATGGTTCGCCGCGGCGATGATCGCATCCACAGGATCATCCACGGCAAGAGCAGCATATACGGCTATCGCCAGAGCTTCATCTGCCTGATCGCCGCTTCCCAGAGAATGGATACTGTCGATGTACGCCCAGACATTCCCCTTTCCGGCAGGCTGGTCGTTAGCCTGCTGCTGCGCCGCAGAAAGAAGCGTGGTAATGCTGTCGGTCCGATGGGTTTTATTCAAAAGCCCGTGAATCCGTTCAATAGCCTTGGGAAGCGTCATTCCGTCAGCAAGGCAGGCAATCAGTGCCGATACCGCCCCTGCCGCATAGTAGGCGACAGGAGTCGAGTGGGAAAAAGCCGCCGCCCTTACGCCGGCATTAAAAGCTGTCTTACTGTCGCCGGCATAAAGGAGCCCGATAGGTACCACTCTTGTCAGCGCGCCGCCGCCTTTGCTTTCATTTACCTTATTTTTCGTTGTCCCCATCGTTTCCCCGGAAAACGCATTCAAAAGACCTTCTTCCGGTTTACGGCGGGCATGCATGAATTTTTCCCGCACAAGGCAGATCTCCCGTTCATGAGGCTGCCGTCTCATCCATGTGCGCTGCCCGCGCCGCGGTTCCTCCCCCGTCTGGCTGTAAAACCAGCGCATATAGCCGCGGTACAGCCCTTCTGCTTCTTCCAATTTCTTTGCATCTGTCCACAGAAGTCCGTCTACCGTGGCCAGTTCCATCTGCGTATTTCCCGTCACCGGCGCCAGATTTCCGCACTGCCCGTTCCGCACAAGCGTACGCAGGCCAAAGGGCCCGTACTTGTGCTGAATACGACAGACAGAAAGCTCCTGCAAAGGGTACCCCAGAGCATCTCCGCAGGCGCCGCCAATCATCGCGCCGCGGAACATTTCTATCTCCGTCATCTATCCTCCCTCAATCCCGCAAAACCTGATTCCAAATAAAAACACGACCAAAGAAATACGAAAACGGTTCTCCGCATTTCCAATACATAAAGAGGGAACTGCAAAAATTTCCGTAAACCCCAAAAATCCACAGAAACACTGCTGAAAAATAAAAAATAACCGTTTTATATTTATGTATATTGTATCATAATTCACTGCTTTAATCATCTAAAGATACTTTTTTGGAAGGAAAAACGTCCTTTCTCCGTTTCATTTTTTCTGCCGTGGTTAACTTTCTTTTTTCCGCTCCATCCATTAAAATGTAAATGTACTTTATTTTAAAGAAAACGAGGTCACTATGAAAAGAATATTAATCTCATTATCCGCAGCACTCCTTCTTTCTTCCGGCATTTCCCAGGCAGCGGTTCCGCAGGGAGGATATTTCCTTGACAAGGACGGCGTTCCGCTCACGGAAGAAATGCAGACAAAACCAAGTCTGAAAAGCAATCCCATGCTTCCTCAGAGCGGTGCCGTCCATGCCGCCATGGAATCTCTTCCGCATTCTTCCGCCACAGTCATCCGGATGACCGTCACGGAAGACGGGATCCCCGCCGATGCCGTTGTCACCCAAAGCGCAGGATCCGTTGTTCTTGACGAATATGCCATGAGATGCGTAGAAGGCTGGCGCTTCAACCCCGCCAAACTGGGAGACAAGCCGGTGAGCGCTGCCGTATCCATTCCTGTGCGCTTCCTCTCCATGATGGTTTCCACACCGGCCGCTCCGTCCGACCGCCCGATGAAGAAGGCGTCTGCCGAAGTGAAAGAAGCCATAGAAAGAAATAACCATCCTGTGATCCGTGTTTCCGTCTACATCACGGCGGATGGAAAAACTGACGGCAAACCGAAAGCAGATAACGATGGAAATCTGCCGGGCAGCGATTTCAAAATCCTTTCCGGGTATGCGGAAAATTCCGTAAAAGAATGGAGCTTCACACCGGCCGTGAATCCTGACGGAGAACCCATTCCCCAGGAATTGATTGTCCCGGTGCAGTTATAATATTTCTTTATATCCTATTTCAAAATCATATCCCGTTTTAAAATAAACCCCTTTTGCCGGCAAAGCATTGTCAAAAGGGGTTTTCACTGCAATAAAAAAATCCGCCGGTCTTTCGACTGATGGAAAATGGTGCGAGCGAAGGGACTCGAACCCTTATGCGCAAGGCGCAGGATCCTAAATCCTGTGCGTCTACCAATTCCGCCACGCTCGCATATTTTCTTATTATAGTTTGTAACGGAAACAGGGTCAAGAAAAGACCGGTAAAAAACCTTCTCCGCAAAAACAGAGAAGGCATCCTGCAGAAAAATTACTTTGTTTCATCAAGAACAGCTGTGCAGTGTGGACAGCGGGTCGCATCATCGGCAATGGGTTCTTTGCAGAACTGACAGGTGCGCGCCGGTGCGGCTTCTTCTTTCGGAAAAGCCCTGTTCATCTGGCGGATCACAAGGAAAATCACGAAAGCGATGATCAGAAAATCAATGATTGTATTGAAAAACTGTCCGTAAGCGATGACAGGCACGTTCATTTCTTTGGCTTCCGCCAGTGTAGCCACCGGTGTTTTTCCCAAATTGATAAATCGATTCGAGAAATCAACACCGCCCATAATCATTCCGATGGGCGGCATGATGACATTTTCCACCAGGGAAGATATGATCTTTCCGAAAGCGCCGCCGATAACGACGCCGACTGCCATATCGACCACATTGCCCCTGACAGCAAAATCCCTGAATTCTTTCATCATGCCCATCTTATTTCTCCTTTTCATTCGCAAATATATTAATTTTTTATACTATAGCACATCCTCATCTGCATTTCTACATATTTCTATATAGCTTTATAAAATTTCCGCGCTTCGATTGTTAATCTCCTGTCACTTTCTTGCTTGACAAATAATTGTCATCAAGATACAATAGAAGCGTAAACAGAAGAGACAGCCATTGGCCGTGGCGTTTCTGCTCATTGTTGCTTCTTACACAACCTCTATGAAAAGCTTCCTTTCACCGGGAAGTTTTTTTCGTACTGCAAAAGAGAGAAACCGCCCGGGTTCCCCTCTCCTTTCATCATAGATACGGATTCTTCACTGCTCAGAATAACGCTTAACAGTTCCGCCGTGCCTGCAGCATATCTGCCCTCAACCGTAAAAAGAATCTGTATTTTCCTATTTCTGTCTTTTCTGATCGGGGGAAACATCCCGATTGCTCATCTGCCGGCATCCATCCGCTAAAAAACAGCGGATAAGCACCCGCTGCCTTTCTGATAACCGTTTTATTCCTTAATGAATGTATTTCCTGTCACTACAGGAACAGAGCGATCCTGCCGGACCATTTCTCCCCCCAGCGGATCGATGGCAGACGATACGGTAAGCATCGTGCAGAATGCCCCCCACACAAGAAGAACCGCCTTGTTCTCCTTCAATTCCGCCGTCATCCTTCCGAAGAATCTTTTCATCGGCAGCCTGCCCCCTGCTGCGCCTCTTCTTTCTGATTCTGCCGGTGTATAATGATTGGCTGCTGTCATGAACTTCATCTCCTTTATCATCCGCTCTTGTACCATTTCCTTTTCTTGGCCTCATTATACCCACATGGGTATTTACATTCAATAATCATTTGCAAAATAAAGTCCATTAATGGACAATTCACGCAGATTGTACATTGAATGGCAAAATCAGTCATATGCCTGCACAATAAAAAACTCACAGCAGATCCGTGTCAAATCTCCATATACGAAGAGGCTGCCATGAGCTGTAAAAATTTCCGGCCGGAAAAATAAGATGAAACTTCATACCGGCAAGAACATTTCCTTTCTGTTTTTCACTTATTTCCCTTGTCCGTACGTCGCATTCGGGCCGTGCTTTCTTTGGTAGTGCTCATCAAGGATGTATGCGGGAAGCGAGGCCGAAGGGTTCAATAATTTTGTTTTCAGCGCCATTTCCGCCGCCGTCTCCATGACGACCGCATGGTACACAGCATCCGCCGCGTTTTTCCCCCAGGCAAAAGGCCCGTGGTTCCGTACAAGGGCACCGGGCACGGCAAGCGGCTCGTATCCGCGGCATCGCACAGTTTCTATAATGACGGCACCCGTATTTTTCTCATAAGCGCTTTTCGTTTCTTCTTCCGTAAGCGCCCTTGTGCAGGGGATATCCCCATAAAAATAATCCGCATGGGTCGTACCGAGGGCAGGAATATCGAGTCCCGCCTGGGCAAAAGCTGTGGCATTGACGGAATGGGTATGTGTCACACCTCCGATTTCAGGAAACGCGCGGTACAGCGCCAAGTGGGTCTCCGTATCGGAAGACGGTTTCCATTTCCCTTCCACTGTTTCTCCCGTCTCCACATCGACTGCTACCATGTCGCCCGCTGTCATGCTCTCATAAGGCACACCTGACGGTTTGATGACCATAAGGCCTTTCTCCCGGTCGATACCGCTCACATTCCCCCATGTATAGATCACGACACCCCGTTTCACAAGTTCCAGATTGGCGGCACACACCGCCTCTTTTAACGTCTCCAGCATAGAACCCTCCTGCTTTTTCTTTTTAATAACAGTACAAGACCACACCCTGTTATTTTATGATTTACGCTTTACGGTTTTTACCAATTCTTCCATAAATTTCTCTCCGCCGCTTCGGATGACGCTTAACGTTTCCCTCACTACAACAGCAAATCCTTTGCTGATGTTTCGTATGACACCTAATGGAAAATATGCTTCGGCTTTTAACTCACAGCTAATGACTAACAGCTTATAGCTGACAGCTCACAGCTGATAGCTTTTATCTTCTTCCTCCAATCGTCATTCTGAACGGTGGCAAGAATGTTGTTCAAGAAAAACGGGAAACAGGACAGTGACACAGAGTGAAGAATCTATGACTCTGATGACATCTTACCACTTTCCTCACCACGGTAACAGATCCTTCGCTATCGCTTCAGGATGACGTCTTATGGTCTTCGACATCGCTTCGGGGTGACGCTTATCGTCAGTCGTCATTCTGAACGGTGGCAAGAATGCTGTTCAAGAAAAACGGGAAACAGGACAGTGACACAGAGTGAAGAATCTATGATTCTGATGACATCTTACCGCTTTCCTCACCACAGGTACAGAGCCTTCACATTCGCTTCGGATGACGTTTAACGTTTTCCTCACTACAACAGCAAATCCTTTGCTGATATTTCGTATGACACCTAATGGAAATCATATGCTTCGGCTTTTAACTCACAGCTAATGGCTAACAGCTCACAGCTAACGGTTAACAGCTCACAGCTAACAGCTGATAGCTTTTATCTTCTTACCACTTTTCCCCCCACGGTAACAGATCCTTCGCTATCGCTTCAGGATGACGTCTTATGGTCTTCGACATCGCTTCGGGGTGACGCTTATCGTCAGTCGTCATTCTGAACGGTGGCAAGAATGCCTTGTGGGAAAGACGGGAAACAACAACATGACACCGAGTGAAGAATCTATTACTTTGAATGACATCTTACCACTTTCCTCATTACGGTAACAGATCTTTCACATTCGCTTCGGATGACATCTTATGGTTTTCTTCATCACAGCAGCAAGTCTTCGACATCGCTTCGGGGTGACGCTTATCGTCAATCGTCATTCTGAACGGAGGCAAAAATGCCTTGTGGGAAAAACGGGAAACAGCAACATGACAACGAGTGAAGAATCTATGACTCTAATGACATCTTACCACTTTCCTCACCACGGTAATAGATCCTTCGCTCGCGCTCAGGATGACGTCTTACCGCCTTCCTCACTACGACAAACAAATCCTTTGCTGATGTTTCGTATGACACCTAATGGAAATCATATGCTTCGGCTTTTAACTCACAGCTAACGGCTAACAGCTTATAGCTGATAGCTTTTATCTTCTTACCGCTTTCCTCCCCACGGTCATAGATTCTTCGCTGGCGCTCAGAATGACGCCTTTCGTTCTCCGTCATTATGACGCTTTCCGTTCCCCATTACTAGTGACGTGCTTTCCCCAAATCGTCATTCTGAACGGGGGCAAGAATGCCTTGTGGGAAAGACGGGAAACAACAACATGACAACGAGTGAAGAATCTATTACCCGGATGACGTTTAACGTTTCCCTCACTACAACAGCAAATCCTTTGCTGTTGTTTCGTATGACACCTAATGGAAATCATATGCTTCGGCTTTTAACTCACAGCTAACGGTTAACAGCTCACAGCTAACAGCTTATAGCTGACAGCTCACAGCTGATAGCTCACAGCTGATAGCTCACAGCTGATAGCTTTTATCTTCTTACCGCTTTCCTCACCACGGTAACAGATCCTTCGCTATCGCTTCAGGATGACGTCTTATGGTCTTCGACATCGCTTCGGGGTGACGCTTATCGTCAGTCGTCATTCTGAACGGTGGCAAGAATGCTGTTCAAGAAAAACGGGAAACGGGACAGTGACACAGAGTGAAGAATCTATGATTCTGATGACATCTTACCACTTTCCTCACCACGGGTACAGATCCTTCACATTCGCTTCGGATGACGCCTGACCGTCAGCTTATCCTCAGTCATACAAAAATACGGTACCCATCACATCTGACGAGTACCGTATTTTATGTTTCTTAAGTTATTTCCTTACTCTTGCTTTCCATTACGCTTTCGGGGAAATATGAGAACCATACACATCGCGGTAATCATTTTTCGCCTTATCGTCTTCACTGTTGACACGGACACGTTCTACCTTGTTTCTGTCATTGTCCTTGCCGGAAATGCGGTCGACACGGATACGATCCAGACGGATCTGGCGGAGTTCCGGTTCGAACTCATTCATGGCTCTGTCCATATTGTCGTCCACCGGCGCGCCATTCTTCAATGCACGATAGAACATCGCCGCAAATTCATAGCGGGTCATGGAACGGTCACCCTTGAACTCACCGTCCGGATAACCTTCGATAATACCGTTTCCTGCCAATGTAGCCACATATTCATAAGCCCAGTGGTTTTCCGGCACATCGGGGAAATCCTTCTTCTTACCCATATCCAGGATGCCAAGAATAGAATTCATCTTCTGCTCCATGGTATCCAGGCGTTTCTTCAAGTCCTTGTTCTCATCACGGAGATCGACGATTTCTTTTGCCATGGCTACTTTGGATGTGGATACATGGTTGCCCTGTCCCAGCTTCACGCTGACTCCGGCATTCACCATGTTTTCACCGGCACCGAAGGAACCGCCCACGCTGAACATGGTATCTTCATTAGGGCGGTAGAATGCGCCTACCGATACGGCATGGGCATCTTTGTAGTTGCCGTAGCCGGCTGCGAAATCCCACTTATCATCCGGGTCGAAATCAAGGGGATGAAGGGCTGCCAATGCTGCAGCGCCCGCTCCTACACGGTTCACACGGGTTCCCAGTTCGCCTACTTTATTGGTTACATTTTTGATATCCTGCGAAGACGCGATGCCGGAAACGGAATAGGTGCTGCCGTCATTACGAGTGAAGTTCAACGTATCCCCGCTAAGTGAAGCAGATGATGTATAGCGGTCCTGCAATCCGGTGACGGTTGCTGTCGTTCCATCACTGTTTGTCAGCGTAGCAGTGCCTGCACCGTTCGAGGCATAGGTCGCCGTGCCGCCGGTTACTACCGTATCCTTGGCATTGATCGTGTATATAGCATGTCCGTCCCCAGGATCTGCCGTCTTATTCACCGACGTAATATTCGTCCCGGCCCTTACTTCTGTGGAAGCAGCCGCTACGATGGATGTTTTTGCTTTCCTCAGCTGCGCTACATTGACAGCATCAGTATCATTTGTGCCGGCTGCAACTCCGGTAATCTGGCGGGTGATACCTTTGGACGTATCGCCTACGGAAACAGCTGCTTGCGTAGATTTCCATACCGAAGATGTATCCGTGGAATTCGTACCTGTTCCGGGATCATAGCCCGCAGCGCCTTTATCCACGGACGCCACAGAACCTGCGCCAAGCGCCACACCGCCTTCTTTGGTTACGTTGGCTTCACTGCCGATGGCTACAGCATTCTTGACACTGGTACTGGTACCGTTTTGAGACGAACCGATGACAACGCTGCCGTCGGCACCTGTCAGTGTTCTCTTATCCCCAAAAACAACAGCGCCATTGGTATTAGTTACATTATTTTCAGAACCGATGACGGAGACATGATTGACATTAGTAGCCTTATTATCATAACCGGTGATCGAGTTGTAGGTACTCGGACTGCCGCTGGTACCGGTCACGGTATTGTTAACGCCAATAATGGATGTTTTCTGGGTATAATCCGCTTTGTTGCCACCGCCAATAGCTAAAGTGGCACCGCCACTTTTAGAACCTGTAATCGCAGTTCTCAATTTATCAGCAAATTCTTTTGCAGAAGAACCACTATCAGATGGTGCAGAAATATTGGTGATGGAATTGGTAATTTCATTTCCGGCACCGTAAATGAGAGATCCATTGGAATTAAAGGTGCGGTTTGCCACACCAGTAACAGTATTAGCGATACCAGCATAACGATTATTTGATGTTTTCGATTCAATACTATTCAAAGAACCTGTAATGGTGGCTCCTAAATTCTTTACCGGATTTGCCAGTCGTCCACCGTTATACTCGCTGGAAATAATATTATAGACACCGGTACTTGTCGTAAAAGCGCCATTGCTGAAACTGTTGGCACCGATGGTGGTGGCATAGACATTCAACGCGTCTGTCCGCGTAGAAGCGCTGTCTACCGTGGTATCCCCCAGTGCGCCTTTGTAATTATGTGAACCGATCATCGTACTACCGGTACGGGCAAATGTATTATCACCGATAGCAACACTGCCTACGACCTTCGTCGGATCAGCAGGAATTCTAGCAGAAGAGAACCAACTTCCGCTAAATGTTGTCTGTCCAAAGGCAAAGCTGGCTTCTCCGCCGCCAGCCATATTTTCTACTTTTGCATTTTTGCCAATGGCAATGCTGCCGCCTTGGCTGGCATAGTTATTGATATTGGCTCCGTTACCTATTGCAACATCACCGGTTGCAGCACTAGCACCATTAGAATAACCAATGCCAGCTCCTTGCCCAATTGCTACGTTTTCTACTTTCGGAGCGCTACTCCCCGTACCAATAGCAATCCCCGGGCATTACCTGCCGGGTTGGTCGCCGGTGCGGCATCAGCCGCATAACCACCCATGAGGACTCCCATCCCCACAGTTGCCGCCAAAACGGCTTTCACCGCTTTTCCCGAAGCGCTCTTCGTGTGGCTTCTTGCCGCTTCAGAAGTGACGACATAGGCATGTTTTGCCTTACTCCATACAACCTTGTAAATCTTGTTCATACTTTCCTCCCAATTTAAAGAAAATAAAAAATATAAAAGAGCTGTCATGTTTTCCCCTTCGTACTCCGTCTCACCTCTCCCTGTCACACAACCGGTTTCAGATTTTAACAGACAAATTCCGCAGGTTACACAAAACTGCTTTTCTAATAATTAAATATTATAGCAGAGAATTTATCTTGTTTCCACTTTTTTAAAAACTATCACGAATAATTAAGAAACAAGGTTAGTTGTAAAATGAAATCAGACACTAAACCGCAACAGCAAATCGGGCAGTTACACAAGAAAACATTTCATTCCGTATTCTTCATCCCGCTCCCGCAAGTGAGTATCCCCAGAGCTACAGCATCGATGATGATCACAACTTCATGCGCCGCTTAGCGTCTTTGAAATCGGCGCCTTACTAGATCCGCAGGGCAAGACACTTCATTTATTTTCGAAATCGTTCATCTGCTTTCTTTATAGAAAATAGAAAAATCATGCCTCCTGAATTCTATCGCATATTCATGGAGGCATGATTTCATATTACATGGAAATTATTTTACAGGATTATCTATTGTGAATAACACGTACACGTTCGATTGTCGGTTGTCCTGCTTTGTTCTGCGCAATCGTGTCCACGCGGAACCGTTCCAATTCAGGTTCAAATTCCTTGAGCATTCTAGCAGGTACTTCGAATCCTCTCTGCATCGCACGGTATATGATAGCACCGAATTCATAACGTGTCATCATACGGTCGCCGCCAAAGTTTCCATCCGGATACCCTTCAATAATATCGTTCCCCGCAAGGGTGGCGATATACTCGTAGGCCCAGTGGTTTTCCGGTATATCAGGGAAGAGCTTGATCTTCATCGGATCCAGTGCCTGTCCCTGTACGACCTGGCCGAGCGCGCTGCGGAGCTGTTCCACTTCATTGCGGAGGTCTTTGATCTCTTTCGCCATTGCCACTTTTGATGTGGATACATGGTTGCCCTGTCCCAGCTTCAAGCTGACGCCGGCATTCACCATATTTTCTCCGCCGCCAAAGGAACCTCCCACACTAAACATGGTATCCTCATTCGGACGGTAGAATACGCCGATAGCCCCCGCATTGGCATTTCTGTAATGTCCATAACCGGCTGCCACATCCCACTTGTCATCCGGGTCAAAGTCCAGCGGATGGAGGGCTGCCAAGGCGGCTGCCCCTGCGCCAACTTTGTTCACGCGGTCTCCCAGCCTGCTGATGCTCTGGTTTGTCTGGAACAGCTGGGAACCGTTCACCGCGTCTTTGCTGGTCGGGCTGATGTCACCGGGCGCCACATTGGTAATCTTCTTATCTCCCGCATCTACACCATTTTTAGTGATAGAAGGCCCGTTATTAATGGTCAACCCGTTATCATTGATCGTGGTATCTCCTGTCTTGACAGTCTTGGCATTCACCGTATCGGAATTTACCGTAGTGATATTTCCTGTATCGGCAGTAACTGTCTTTGTTGTCACAGTCTCCAAACCTTTCAGGTCTTTGGCCATGCGGACTTTCAGGTTGTTATTGCCGTCGGATACGACGCCGAGGTTGTCTTCTGTGGTGAGTTTGTTTGTGTCTGTAATGCCTCCGACTACGTTCACCTGTTCGTTCAGTTTCTTCTTGATGACCGCTCCTGTATCACCGCCATACTTCATGCCATCATTTAAGGTAGCCACCTCTTCTTTGCTTCCGTCCGGTTTCTCGTATACGATACGGGTCGTGGTCGTACCCGGCGCGCCGTCTACTCCGGGCTTGCCGTCACGAGTAACGGAAATATTTGTTGTTACGCCGTCGTTACCATTAATACCGATTTTACCGTTTTTGCCATCTTTACCTGTAGCAACAATAGTTTCGCTTTTCAGGTTCTTGTCCAAGCCAACAATCATTTCACCGTTGCTATTCACCGTGGTCTTGATGTTGGAAGAATCATATTCCGTATCCGCCTTCGCACCGGTGCCCTTGATCGTCATGGTACTGTTCAGTTTTTTAGCTACGGTACCGGTATTTCCTGCGAACTTAAGCCCATCATCCAGGGTAGCGACGTCATGTTTATCACCATTCTTTTCTTCGATGAT
>ENA-OPBN01000381-OPBN01000381.1-human-gut-metagenome-genome-assembly--contig:-NODE-381-length-36674-cov-4.157377_pt1 | contig 36674 bp, 34 predicted proteins | sample MGYA00241068_ERZ501452 | MGnify/ENA primary metagenome ERZ501452 (study PRJEB25962, sample SAMEA2042507) | human gut metagenome | biome: human gut; feature: human-associated habitat; material: faeces... | reverse complement strand
ACACTTGCAAGCACAGATCTCTCCGGCAGTTCGGCCATCACAACACTCAGCGACGACCGCATTGACTGTTATAACATTACAGGGAACTATATTTATTTCCAGCGCAACAGTACAAGCACTCCGGCACTCTGCCGGATGAAAACCGACGGCAGTGATTACACCGTGATTGCCGAAGGCAATTATACCAACATCAATGCGACGGAAACAGATGTCTATTTCAGGGATTTTGCTTCCGGCGTTATGTATAAGACACCGATTGCTGATCCGTCTGATGTTGAGATCTTTAATCCGGGAACTGGTTCTTCTGACAAATGATCCTGCACCGGATCCACAGGTTCATTTTATGTTCAAAAAAAACACAGGGGACCTTCCGTTATCCCCTGTGTTTTTTCTATGCAAAATCAAACAGTGAGAGCTGATTGGACTCCGGCATATCACCGAGCAGTCCTAAATCTCCCATCAGATCAATGACCGTCTTAGTTGCCTTTGTTCTCTGTCTGAAATCGTCTCTGGATAAGAATTTTCCATCTTTTGCCGCTTCCGCCACAGCGATCGCAGCATTATCTCCCATACCGTCGATCGTATTTAATGCCGGCATCAGTTTTCCGTCAATGATCTGGAAACGGTCCGGTTTTGCACGGTAAATATCGATCGGTGTGAAATCAAATCCCCGCGCATACATTTCCTGTACAATCTTCATGTCACGGTATACATCCTGTTCCTTCTTGGAAAGCGAATCTTTTCTGCGCTCATAATCTTTCTGGAAATAGGTAAGGCGCTCTCTTCCCTGACACATGATCTCATAGTTGAATCCAGTCGCACGGATCGAGAAATATGCCGCATAATAGGCAAGCGGATAATATACTTTACAGTATGCGATACGCCATGCCATCATAACGTAAGCCGCCGCATGTGCTTTCGGGAACATGTATTTAATCTTTAAACAAGAATCAATGTACCACTCCGGCACGTCATGTGCACGCATCTCTTCTTTCCACTCTTCCTTTAGTCCTTTTCCTTTTCGAACCGACTCCATGATCGTAAAGGACTGCTCACTGTCAAGTCCCATCTGGATCAGATAGATCATGATATCATCTCGCGTACAGATCGCAGTGGAAATCTTTGCCAGTCCCTGTTCGATTAAAGTCTGCGCATTGCCGAGCCAAACGTCTGTACCGTGGGACAGACCGGAGATACGGATCAGATCCGAAAAAGATTCCGGTTTGGTATCCAGAAGCATCTGCATAGCAAAGTCCGTACCAAACTCCGGCACACCAAGAGCTCCTAAAGGACAGCCACCGATATCATCCGGCGTGATCCCCAGTGCAGAGGTATTCTGAAACAGGCTCATAACCTCCGGGCTGTCCAGAGGAATATCCTTAACCGGGTCCAGACCGATCAGGTCCTGCAGCATACGGATCATGGTAGGATCATCGTGTCCAAGAATATCCAGTTTTAACAGGTTGTGGTCAATGGAATGGTAATCAAAGTGTGTAGTAACGGTAGAAGTAGTCATATCATTTGCCGGATGCTGTACTGGTGTAAAGGAATAGATTTCTTCGCCTAAAGGCAATACGATGATTCCACCTGGATGCTGTCCCGTAGTACGGCGCACGCCTACACATCCCTGTACAATACGGTTGATCTCACAATTCCGTTTTCTGGTTCCCCTTTCCTCATAATATTTTTTTACATAACCGAAAGCCGTCTTATCTGCCAGTGTGCCAATAGTACCAGCACGGAAAGTCTGACCTTTACCGAAAATAACTTCTGTATAGTCATGAGCCTTACTCTGATATTCACCAGAGAAGTTTAAATCGATATCAGGCTCCTTATCTCCCTTAAATCCAAGGAAGGTCTCAAATGGGATGTCAAAACCGTCCTTTTCCAGAGGTGTCCCACATACCGGACATTTTTTATCCGGCATATCGCAGCCCGCCATACCGGAAAACTTACGAACTTCTTCAGAATCAAAGTCATAGTAACGGCACTTTGGACAATGGTAATGGGGACTTAATGGATTTACCTCTGTAATACCAGACATAGTTGCCACAAAGGAGGAACCTACAGAGCCTCGGGAGCCTACCAAATATCCATCCTCGTTAGACTTCCAAACCAGTTTCTGGGCAATGATGTACATAACAGCAAATCCATTGGTGATAATGGAATGAAGCTCCCGCTCCAAACGGTCTACTACGATCTTAGGAAGATCTTCACCATACATTTCATGGGCGCGGTCATAGCAGATTTTTGTTAAAGTCTTGTCAGAGTCTGGAATAACAGGAGGACATTTGTCTGGACGTACCGGAGCGATTTTTTCGCACATATCAGAAATCTTACGGGTATTTGTAACTACTACCTCGTATGCCTTATCCGGCCCCAGATAAGCAAACTCTTCCAGCATCTCTTCCGTTGTACGCAGGTACAAAGGTGCCTGGTCATCGGAATCTTTAAATCCCTGACCAGCCATGATAATACGCCGGTAAACTTCATCCTGCGGATCCAGAAAATGCACATCACAGGTTGCACACACCAGTTTTCCAAACTGAGTTCCCAGATCTACGATTCTTTTATTGATCTCGATCAGATCTTCTTCTGTCTTAACTGTACTCTTTTCATCCCTCAGCATAAATGCGTTATTGCCCAAAGGCTGGATCTCCAGATAATCATAGAAATTAACCAGCCTTGCGATTTCCGCATCTGGTGCACCTCTAAGAAGAGCCTGATACAGTTCTCCTGCCTCGCATGCAGAGCCGATCAGCAGACCTTCTCTATACTTATCCAGAACGCTCTTGGGAATACGGGGACGTCTGGAATAATAATCCAAATGGGACCAGCTGACCAGACGGTACAGATTGATACGTCCCAGATCATTTTTTGCCAGGATGATAACATGATTGGTGGGAAGCTTCATAATAGTCTGAGCATCCATGGTACTTAATTCATTTAAGTGATCCAGATCCTCGATATCACGCTCCCGCAGCATTTTTACAAAAGCGGTAAAAATCTCTGCTGTCGCTCCGGCATCATCGACTGCCCGGTGATGGTTTTCCAGAGAAATATTTAAAGCTTTCGCCACTGTATCCAGCTTAAAACGATTTAAGTTTGGTAAAAGAAGCCGTGCCAGAGATACTGTATCCAGCACTGTTGGTGAAAATGGCAGTCCAAGGGCTTCTGCATAATGTCCAATAAAACCTACGTCAAAACCAGCGTTGTGGGCTACCAGCACTGCATCTGCCACAAATTCCAGAAACCGGGGTAAGATCACATCAATTTTCGGATAAGGCAATACCATAGCGTCATTAATACTGGTCAGCTTTTCAATATCAAATGGAATGGGCACATCTGGATTTACAAACGTAGAAAACTTGTCTGTGATCACACCATCTACCACTTTTACAGCACCAATCTCAATGATACGGTTCTTTACAGGACTAAAACCCGTGGTCTCAATATCAAAAACAACATAAGTATCTGCAAAAGTCTGGCCTTTAGAATTTTCTACCAGCTGTTTTGTATCATCTACCAGATAACCTTCTACGCCATATAAGATCTTAAAGGTATCTCCTTTATCCAGAGCATGATTTGCATCAGGGAATGCCTGAACGCAGCCATGATCCGTAACAGCAATAGATGACATACCCCATTTTTTCGCCCGCTTTATGATGCTCTTTACATCAGAAACACCATCCATATCACTCATTTTTGTATGGCAGTGCAGCTCCACACGTTTTTCCAGACTGTTATCCATACGCTTGGTAGTAAAATCTTCTGCTTTTTTAATACCTGCAATGGAGCCTAATGTAAGTTCTCCATCAAATTTATCAATAGTGGTAACGCCCTTGATCTTAATAAACATGCCTGTTTTGATCATGTCCTTCACTTCATTAAATATCTCCGGCCTAATGAACATCTTTGCTGTAATGGTATCTGTAAAGTCTGTTATATCGAAGGTAAGAATAAATTTACCGCTTCTAAGTTCACGGCTTTCACAGGTTAAGATCTGCCCCCTTAAAGTAACTTCTCCGATCTCTCCGTCAATCTTCTCAATCTCCATAAAGTCATCATCAAAGTCACGTCCATAGAGCACATCCGGGTTATTGGAACGCTTGACTGAAAACTTCCTGTCTTCTCCAAAGCCAGAGTCTTTTTCTCTTCCCCAGCCTTTTCTTCCTTTGTTTAGCTGAGGTTTTTCCGTTCTTTCTCCTGCTAGTATCTTTGAGGCAGCCGTTTTTTCCACATCTGTTGGTTTTGTCCCAATTGCTACAAGAGAAATATTCTCATCATTTCCCGGAACATTTCCTGAAGCTGCCTGATCCATTAGCGCATCCCAGGGAGCTGCTTCAGGCGTAGGAACATCCATGATGATAGCATCCTCTGCCTGAGTTTTTTTCTCATCTGTATTCCGTATCGCAGCAGGCTGTGAGATATTTTCTCCGCTATTCACACTGCCTAATTCATCCTTATGATTCTGCCAGTAAATAGCCTGTGCTTCTCTTTCTAATTTCTGTTCTATCTGCTTTCTTCTGTCATTTTCCTTTGCAGGGATATACAGAAATGACACTTCCACCGGCAAACCACACCGCTCGTTAAATACTTTTTCCAGAACCCTTTTTAATTCATTGGTCTTGTCCCTGTTTACCATGGTATCTTCTACAGTCAGTACCATTTTTCCTTCGTTCTCAAAAACGATCTGAGCCTTGCGGAACATACTGTATTCTACGATGCTGTAATGCTTTAATTCTAACAACAGACTATCCTTATACATCTTTAAAAGCTTTTCAGGCGTATACTGTCCTGACAGTCTGTATTTTTCCTGGATCTTAATAGTGATCTGTTTATCTGGAAACAGCTGGTCTTTAATTCCACGTTCCAGATCATAAATATTTTGTTTATGAATGAGCCTTGCGCTTTTCATATAAACACGAATAGAGCTTCTATCTTTGGCAGAAGTAACTTTTTCTACTTCTGCCAAAGCTAAAAGCTCCTTTAAAGGCTCTGCAATATTAAGAGTTGGAAATACTTCTAAAAAACCTTTTGCCATTCAGATTACTTCTTTCTTGCTTCTGCCATTGCTTCCAGTTCACTGCGAAGGGAATTTAACAAATCTTCTTCTGGTACTTTTCGTAAGATCTCACCTTTTTTGATGATCAGACCTTCGCCAACCCCGCCGGCAATACCTATATCTGCCTCTTTGGCCTCTCCAGGTCCATTAACTACACAGCCCATAACTGCTACTTTTACACCGTCCAGACCTTCCATTCCAGAAACCATAGTCTCTACCTGATTAGCAAGGTGGATCAGGTTAATGCGGGTACGGCCGCAGGTCGGACATGAAACTACTTCCACTCCACCCTTTCTAAGTCCAAGTGTTTTAAGGATCTGGCGGGCAGACTTAATTTCCTCAACGGGATCGCCTGTAAGAGAAACGCGAATAGTATCTCCAATGCCCTGATATAAGATAATTCCCAATCCCACTGCAGACTTGATATTTCCGGAAAATAAGGTTCCTGCTTCCGTAATACCTACATGAAGGGGATGATCGGTTCTGGAAGTGATCAGTTCATGAGCTTTAACGCACATTAATACATCGGATGATTTGATACTGATGACCAGATTATCATAACCCATATCTTCAATAAGATGTACCTTATCTAAAGCACTTTCCACAATCCCTTCTGCAGTTACACCACCGTATTTTTCTAGCAGATCTTTTTCAAGAGAACCGCTGTTTACACCTATACGGATTGGGATATTCCCCGCTTTTGCCCGGTCTACCACTGCTTTGACACGGTCTGTACTGCCGATATTACCTGGATTAATACGTATCTTATCAGCCCCGTTTTCCATGGCTGCAATAGCCAGACGGTAATCAAAATGGATATCTGCTACTAATGGGATATGGATCTCTTTTTTAATATCTTTAAGAGCTTCTGCTGCCTTCATGGTAGGCACTGCCACACGGATAATATCACAGCCTGCTTTTTCCAGGCTTAAGATCTGGTTTATTGTAGACTTTACATCTTCTGTTTTTGTGTTGCACATGGACTGGATGAGGACGGGATTTCCCCCACCGATCACCCGGTCGCCAATATGAACAACTTTCGTATCCTTTCTGCTCATGTTTCATTCCTCTTTATTTTTAAATTGTTCTATGCATTTCACGCATACGCTTCTTGTCCTTCAGACAGGAAATATACCTCGCTTTCAACCAGTACATCGTTTCGAAAACGATGTACTGGTTCAATTCCAGCTGTCTCCAAAAACGGAACATTTACAATAGCTTCCTCACATCATTAAACAATATAAATACCATAAGCACCAGCAGAACGATCATTCCCACCGCATGGATCGTTCCCTCTTTTTCCCGGTCAATAGGTTTCCTACGAATTGCTTCAATGATCAGAAATACCAGCCGTCCACCGTCTAAGGCAGGAAGAGGAAGCAGATTCATCACTCCCAGGTTGGCACTTAAAAGAACAGCAAAATTCATAAGAACGACAGCAACTACTGTTTTCCCCGCTGATGCTGCCTGCTCTACCGTATGGTCAATGGTCGTAACAATTCCTACAGGACCGCTGATATCATCTGCAGTTACTTTGCCTACAAACATCAGATGAATGCTGTCAAATACATAACCGATCCAATGTTCTACCTCATAAACAGATTGTACTACTAACTGCGCTGGGTTTGTAATCTTCTGGAGGGTTGCATCAAACCGGACACCGATCATAGACTGGCCTGTTCTGTCAATATAGACTGGGGTGATCTTTGCCGATCTCTTCTCTGTTTTTCCGTTTTCATCCGTGTGCTTCCAGGTAATGGTCACATCCTGATGGGGATGAGCTGTAAGATAAGGCGTAAGATCCCGGTAAGAATGGACAGATCTATGATTTACTTTTGTGATCACATCTCCCGGAAGGATCCCCACCTGCTCAGCCGGGTAGCCTTTTTCTACTCCCACCACCACCGGCTCATAAAAACCACCGGCGCAGCCTACGATCACAAGGGACAGCAAAAAAGCCAGAAGAAAGTTAAACAAAGGTCCACCTGCCACTACAGCAATACGGTTAAAAACAGGCTTGTTATTAAAGGCTCTGTCACCTTCTGCATCCTCATCTTCCCCCAGCATAGCACAGGAACCGCCAAAAGGCAGAAGTTTTAAGGAATATCTTGTTTCGCCTTTTTTTAAGCTTAAAAGCCTTGGTCCCATTCCCAGAGAGAACTCTGTTACTTCAATGCCGCTTAATTTTGCGAAAATGAAATGCCCAAGTTCATGGAACAGGATGATTCCCCCAAGGATCAGTACTGCCAGTACACTATTCATAGGATTTCATTCATCCTTTCCTGTTTTCATTTATGGTAATATCACCGCCAGGTGACATATCCGTTTAACTTAAATATTCCACTTTGAATGGATAAAGTCATAAGTTTCTGCTTCCGCTGCCAGGATCTGGTCTACATCCGGCCCGTCAATTTTTTTATGATGCTCCATAGATGCCTGGATCATATCCGTAATCGTAAGATACGGGATCTTTTTCTTTAAAAACAGACTTACTGCCAGTTCATTGGCTGCATTAAATACAGTTGGCATACTTCCTCCTGTTTTTCCTGCTTCATAAGCCAGCCTTAACCCTTTAAAAGTCTCTGGATCCGGCACATCAAAGGTGATCTCACGAAGCTTTGTAAAATCCAGCCGGTCTCCTGGAAGAAATCTTCTTTCCGGATAATATAATGCATACTGGATAGGCAGCTTCATATCCGGCGTACCAAGCTGGGCGAGCACTGCCCCGTCCTCATATTCGATCATAGAATGGATGACACTTGCAGGCTGGATCACTACCTGGATCTGATCTAAGGATACACCAAAAAGCCAGCCAGCTTCCATAACTTCCAGACCCTTATTTACCATAGTAGATGAGTCAATGGTGATTTTATGCCCCATAGACCAGTTTGGATGTTTTAAGGCATCTTCTACCTGCACCTTTTCCAGCTGTTCTCTCTTCCAGCCTCTGAAAGGACCTCCGGATGCTGTCAGCAAGATCTTGTGGATCTTATTTCCTGCTGCTCCCTGAAGACACTGGAAGATAGCAGAATGTTCAGAATCTACCGGAAGGATCTTAACTCCGGTTTCTTTTGCCAGAGGCATGATAATATGACCGGCTGTAACCAGCGTTTCCTTATTCGCCAGGGCAATATCTTTTCCTGCTTCCATGGCAGCAATAGTAGGGCGGATACCGATCATGCCCACTACTGCTGTCACTACGATCTGTGCCTTTGGCTCTGTAGCTGCTGCGATCAGACCATCCATGCCAGAAAAAACTTTTACATCCAGATCTTTTACCCGCTCTTTTAACTCTTTTGCCTTTTCCTCACTCCAGAGGCAGGCAATCTCCGGCTTAAATTCACGGATCTGTTTTTCCATCAGTTCTACATTAGAACCGGCTGCCAGGGCTGTCACCTTAATGTCTTTATTATATCTGACTATTTCTAATGTCTGGGTACCAATAGAACCGGTAGAACCCAGAACAGATATATTCTTTACCATAATTATTCTCCTTTTATAAAGGAAATGCTTATTTAAAACGTTTACTTTAAAAAAGTAACTGCAAAATAAATTGCCGGGGCAGTAAATATCATACTATCAAAGCGGTCCAGAATACCACCATGGCCCGGTATCAGATGACCATAATCTTTAATGTTATGATTTCTCTTAATGGCAGATGCTGCCAGATCACCGATCTGGGAGATCACTGCAGCAATAGCACAGGCAATCGCGCAGGCTGCTATAGGGTTTGCCACTTCTTCCATGCAGTGTCCAAAGTAGGCTCCGTATGCAAGTCCCAGCAAAGCTGAACCGATCACACCGCCAACCGCACCCTCAATGGACTTTTTAGGGCTTAACACAGGGGCCAGCTTGTGTTTTCCAAGAAGCATTCCCACGCAGTAAGCACTGGTGTCGCAGCCCCAGGAGCTTAAAAAGATAAGCCACACAAGATAAACCCCGTCATGCATGCTGCGGGTCTGATACAAAAATGACAGCATTACCGGCACATAGCACACACCAAAGAACGCTCCTGTTATTTCCTCTGTTTTATACCGTGGAAAAGTAAAAACATAAAGAGCCATTAAAAGCATCAAGGATGCAATGATCATTAATGTAAGGTATTTCTGACCTTCAAACCATAAGATCCCATAATAACAGAAGGCTGTCAAATAGCCAACTACGGCCACAGACCGTTTTTCAATCCCAAGAACCCGGTACAGTTCAAAAAGGCCTACCAGAGAGATCAGGGCTGTCACTGCAAAAAGAAGTCCCCCTCCTTTTCCAACGAAGAAAATAGCAAGGATAACCAGTACGATACCACTGATCAGTCGTGTTGTAAACATAAAATTCTCCTTTTCCTTCCTACTATGTACTCCCGGAGTCTTTCCTGCACTTGCTTTTGTGCGTGTTTCTGCCAACCCAATCCAAACCGCATAAACATGGGCTTTTAAAACTAGTACATCGTTTTCGAAATAACTATACCACTCACTTGTCTGCAAATCTGATTGCACAGGCCTAAAAGCCTCAGCGTAGCCCGCTACGCCTGCGTTTTTAGACCTGCACACTCAAATCCGCATCCTACGTGATTCGTACAGTTATTTACGAAACGATGTACTAGGTATAACTGGCAAAAAATCTCCTCGTAAAAACAAGCATAAAAAGATCCCCGACGTACATCATTTTACCCCGCCGAACCGCCGATCTCTTTTATTATACTGGATGATCGCTTTTTCCAGTTCCTTCTCATCGAAATCCGGCCACAGACAATCTGTAACATACAGTTCTGTATAAGCCAACTGCCACAGCAAATAGTTAGATAATCTTAATTCCCCACTGGTGCGGATCAAAAGATCCGGATCCGGGATATCGGCTGTATCAAGATAGGAAGCAAATACAGATTCAGTAATATCTTCCGGCTGCAGTCTTCCTTCTTTTACATCTTCCGCCAGTTTCCCAACTGCTCTGCGGATCTCATCTCTTCCCCCATAATTTACTGCGATCACAAAGGTAAGTCCTGTATTGTTTTTTGTTTCTTCTTCCAGACGGTTAATACCATCTATAATGTCCTGGGCAAAGCGCCTTCTGTCGCCGATCATCTTTACCCGTACATTATTGGCAGCTGCGATTTTTAACAGACGTACCATATAATAACGGAACAGCTGCATCAGCGCTCCAACCTCTTCTTCCGACCTCTTCCAGTTTTCCGTGGAAAATCCATAAACAGTCAGATATTTAATTCCCATCCTGGCAGCGGTCTCTACTGTTTTTTCTACTGTAATACAGCCCTCTTTATGGCCAAATGTTCTTGGCAGCCCTCTCTTTTTTGCCCAACGGCCATTTCCATCTAAAATAAGAGCCACATGAGCCGGTATCACCATATTACTGTCTAATGCCATTTTTTCACCTTTTTTCATCATAAATATATGTTCTCTATAAACATAGATAAGAGGCAGGAGTCTCTCCTGCCTCCGTATTTATTTAATGTCCTCTCGGAGTCTTTCCTGCACTTGCTTTTGTGGCCGATTTTCCGCCAGTCGCACCCGAATTTCATCGACGTACGTCCCACGTACGCCTCAGAAATTTGGGCACAACTGACAAAAAATCTTCTCACAAAATCAAGCACAGAAAGATTCCGAGAGAACATTTTATTTCAGAGACTATACAGTCATGATCTCTTTTGTCTTTTCTTCTACTGCCTTATCAACACGCTCAATGGTCTTGTCCGTCAGTTTCTGCATCTTTTCAGTCAGATCAGCTAACTCATCCTCAGTGATCTCGCCTGCTTTTTCTGCCTTTTTAAATGCATCATTTGCATCGCGGCGGATATTGCGGACAGCAACCTTTGCATTGTCACCTTTCTTCTTTACATCCTTTGCAACCTCTTTTCTGCGATCCTCTGTCATCTCCGGAAAGATCAGACGGATGCAATTTCCATCGTTGGTAGGATTGATACCTAATTCAGATGTAAGAATAGCTTTCTCAATAGCTTTTAATAAACTCTTTTCCCAAGGCTGGATCACGATCATACGTGCTTCCGGAACAGATACGTTTCCTACCTGCTGAAGAGGTGTTGGTGTTCCATAGTAATCTACTTTGATCTTGTCAAGAACATGTGGGTTTGCACGACCTGCACGGATGGTACCGTAATCAGCGATCAGAACCTCCATTGTCTTGTCCATCTTATCCTGATAAAATTTTAAATCTTCCATAAAATTCCCTCCTGAACATACAGCTTTTGCTGTCATTTTATTTTTCTGTAATGATCTTAACTTTATTACCCAGCTGTAACAATGGTTCCATTAATACGACCCTGCATAGCATTTGCAATACCATCTGCTTCATTAAGGCTGAATACTGCCATCGGCATCTTGTGTTCCATACACATAATGGATGCAGTCAGGTCTACTACTGCTAACTTACGGTCGATCACTTCCTGAATAGAAATCGTATCGAATTTCTTCGCATCTGGATTTACCTTTGGATCGCTATCATATACACCATCAATTGCCTTTGCAAGAAGTATACAGTCAGCTTCCATCTCAATGGCACGCAGTGTAATACCTGTATCCGTTGAGAAATACGGATGTCCTGTACCACCTGCAAAAAATACAACTTTTCCTTCTGAAAAGCACTTATTTGCCTGATCTTTTGAGAACAGCTGGGTCATAGTACCGCATGCAAATGGAGTAAAGATCTCAGTCTGCATTCCTGCATTACGGAAAATTTCAGAAACATAGATACAGTTCATAACAGTTGCTAACATACCGATCTGATCTGCTTTAGTACGCTCGATCGCATCGCTGGTACGGCCTCTCCAGAAGTTTCCGCCTCCGATAACAATACCTACCTGAACACCTGCATCTACAGATAACTTCACCTGTCTTGCCACTTCTTTTACAGTATCTTCGTCGAAACCGGTCTTCTTAGGACCTGCAAGGGCTTCGCCGCTTAATTTCAAAAATACACGGTTCATTTTCATAAATGAATATCTCCTTGTGTTGGATTATACTTTATTAAGTATACCATAGGAATGGATATTTGGAAAGAAAAAATAGTCATTTTATAAAATAGTAGAAAATAAAATTGAGATTTTAGTTATTATATACTATAATAGAAAAAAACATTTCTATATTCTGCCAATAAGCAGGTATAGAACTGATCTGGGAGGAATGATCGTATGGATTGGTTTCGCAATAAAAAAGATACAAAACAACCACAGGAACCTACTGCTCCTGTAATTTCACAGCCGGATATCCAAACTGAAGATGTTAGCAGCCGTAATCAGTGCCTGGCTCAGTTGGATAAACTATTTGCGCCTGTCCCATCTAAGGGAATGGCTGTAAAAATATATCTGGAAAACTTCAAAAGTTTAAATCAGGCATTCGGATACGAATACTGCGAAAAGCTGTTATCACAGATCACAGCTTATTTAAAGGATATTTCTGAAGTAACTGTTTACCGCTATATTGGTGTGGAATTTATCCTTATTTTGGATGGCTGCACAGAAGGACAGGCATCTGCTCTGGCTGACACGGTCTTAGAGCGTTTTGAAAATGTATGGAAGGTAGATAATGTTGACTGTCTGTGTTCTGCCCAGATCGGCCTGTGTTCCTATCCTGAACACAGTGAGAATACACAGATGCTTTTAAAGCACCTGGATATAGCGGTACAGGCTGCTACTGAGCAGGGTGCCAACCAGTCTGCAGTATATGATTCTGTTCTCCACGAAAAAGCTATCCGCCGTCAGGCCATTGCCCGCTATCTGCAGACAGCTCTGGAAAAGAACGAACTGGAAGTACGCTACCGTCCTACTTATAATTTAAAGGAGAAACGCTTTACAAGAGCAGATTCTTATATGCGGATCTTTATTCAGGGCATCGGCCTTGTAGGTGCTGCTGAATTTATCCCGATCGCAGAAGACTCTGGGCAGATCCGTGCTGTAGGCTATTATGCATTAGAACATGCAGGACAGTTTATACATGAACTGATCCAGGCAAAAAAAGACTTTGAATCAATTTGTATACCGGTATCCCCGATCCTGCTGGTTCAAGAAGATTTCTTAGATCAGGTAAACAATATTCTTGACCGTTATGAAATTCCAGAAGGGAAACTGGCTCTGGAATTGGATGATGAAGCATTGTCCAGCGTTTACATCAACGTAAATGTTATTATGCAGGAACTGTCCTCTATGGGTGTGGAACTGGTATTAAATCATTTCGGCTCCGGCTGTGCTCCTGTGACCAGTGTTCTGGATCTGCCTGTCAATACTGTTAAACTGGAACGTATGTTTGTATGGCAGTTAGAGAATAATCCTGCTTCTGCCTGCATTGCAGGAGGACTGATCCAGATTGCCAGAGATCTTGATCTGCGCATCATCGCAGAAGGCGTGGAAACGGAAAACCAGATCAAGGCATTAAATCATTATGCCTGCACTTATCAGCAAGGCTTCTACTACGCTCCAACCATGGAGAAAGATGTTCTGATGAAAGTATTGGGAAGCACCCTGGAAGAATCACGGGTCACTATTGAAGAAGAAAAATTAAAAATGAAACGATAACATAATGCACAACCCCCGCCGTTATGGCGGGGGCTTTGTTTATTTCTTTATTAGGAAAGACCACCTACAACGCCTTTTTGAATTAAAATGCCCAGGATACAGGTTCTATAATATCTTACAGATCACCCAGCTTCTCCCGTATGCTTCTTGCATCCGTATCTGACAGTGTATCACAGATATCATAGATTTTTGCCGTGAGCTGCGGATCATTACCCACATTTTTAATGATCCACAGTCTGGATTCTCCGGACTTTTTGAAACGAAGGACTTTTGCAATGGTAAACAGAAGTTCTTTTTCTTTTGCATCATTTGCGTCACTTAACTGTTTTTGCTGGTAACGCTTCTGCTTTTTCTCATATTTACTTACCTTTGTCTTTTCTCTCTGTGCAATAGCCGCTTCTGGAGTACCATAACCTTTCTCCAGCCAGATGGTCTCTACCGTGTATTTGCAGTCTTCTATAGTCATAACAGCCATGGAAAGAGGCAGCGTATTTCTCTTATAACCGCAGCTTCCCGGATTCAGCCATAATCTTCCGGCAATCTCCTGCTGCTGATACATATGGGAATGGCCAAAAATCACTACCTGGGCATCACCTAATGCTACCGGGATATCTGTTCTCTGATGAGCCATGACCATTTTCACGCCGCCAATCTCAAAGCGCTTGATCCCCGGAAGCCCTCCAGACCAGCCTCTGTCATTGTTCCCACGTACTGCATAAAGTGGCTGCTTCCCGCTTAATTTCATATAAAGCATCTGTGTATCAAAATCACCTGCATGTACGATCACATCACAGGTCTCTACTATCTTCTCTACTTCCGGGCGTAATACTCCATGGGTATCTGCCATTACTGCCACCCTTACAGGTCCCCGTTCCATACCTGTTTCCTCCTGTTGTGTATAAAATGATGTACCAGTTTATTATAAACGATTCCTTAGCCACTGACAATGGAGCAGTTTTTTTATTGTTTTTTTCTGACAATTTTGTGAACATTATTGTGAGATAGCCAGGTGGATGTTATACTATAAAATGATGATTTAAGAATTTTGAAAGGGGAAAATACATGATAAAAACATACAAAAAACTATTCCTATCCCTTGGGGCTGTCATCATTTTAAGTACAGGTACTGCTATCTGCGCACAGGCATCCACTGCAGGATGGGTCAGTGAAGATGGTGTCTGGAAGTACCTGGAAGCCTCTGGAAATTATGCATACAACACCTGGAAAATCTCCGGTGATAACTCTTATTATCTTGACAGCAACGGAGTCATTGCTGTAAACCAGTGGATCGATGATACTTATTATGTAAATGGCGATGGTGTTATGGTAAAAAACTCCTGGATCCAGCTGACTGAAGATACTTCCCAGAAAAAATCCGGCTGGTATTATGTAGATGCCAAGGGAAAAATGATAAAAGATAAATGGAGCACTATCGGAGACAAAAAGTATGCCTTTGACAGTGATGGAAAAATGCGTACAGGCTGGTATTTTGACAACGATGATATTTATTATCTGGGTGAAAAAGGCTATGCAAAGACCGGCTGGCTGTGCCTGGATTATGATGAAGATAACAAACCGGAGGATGGGACTGTTTCTGAAGTCCGTACTTCTGCTTCTGACACTGCCAAATGGTTCTACTTCCAGACAAACGGCAAGGCCAAACGTTCTAAAAATGATTCCTACTCTGCAGAGACCATTGGGGATAATAAATACTATTTTAATGATGAAGGCGTTATGATGACCGGTTGGGTAGCTGTAAAAAGCAATGCAAAAACAGGCGATACTTCCGGCATCAGCAAATTTGTATACCTTGGCGGTGCTGACGAGGGCATTATGGCAAAGAATAAATGGCTGGAACTTTCTGAACACCCAGGTGATTCTGATGATAAAGATGAGATCAGTGCCGACAGCAACAGCGATGAAGTACCGGATGAAGGAGAATCCAACTGGTACTATTTCGACAGTGACGGTACAGCAGCTTATTTAAACAGCAAAGCAGCCAATATGAGCAAAGCAACTACAAAAATAGACGGAAGTTCTTATTTCTTCAATGCTTATGGCGTCCGCCAGACCGGACTGATCCATATCGTCACCTCTTCAGGCAAAGATTTTACCGGATATTTTGGTGAAAATGATTCTGACGGAAAGATGATCACCGGTAAACGTTCTAATTTAAGTGTAGATGGCGAAAGCGCTTCTTACTATTTTAGCGAATCCGGCTCTGATAAAGGCTGCGGTTATAATGGTGCAAAAGATGATTATCTGTATTATCAGGGACGTCTTGTAAAAGCAGACAGCGGTTCTGATTTCCAGGTATTTTATGTAAATAACAAGCTGTATCTGGTCAATGAATCCGGCAAGATCCAGTCTTCCAGCAAAAACTACAAGGTAAATGGAACCTGGACTTTCAAAATCTCCGGCGGTTCTATCTATTTCATTGATGATGACAAGGAATCGGCAGGAAAAGTAACTTCTTCTGATGCAGAATCTCTTCCGGAGATCATCTACGATAAAGAATATACTCTATAGTTAAGAGGCCCTTTTTAAGAAAATGTCCCGGCACTGGATTTTTCCTCTGCCGGGACATTTATTTTCCTATGACTCTCTATATAATGATGTGAGTGTCAAAAGTAAATTTTGCCACTCACTGATGTAACCGGATTGCTCCATTGCTATGCAATTCCCGCAATCCTCGAACACCTCAAACTCCCATAAAATGGCGTGTTCACACCATTTTATTTCGTTTTCGGTGTTCGGCGTGTCAATAAGTATAAATTGCTTATTTGTGCGAGCACAAACGCAATTTATACTTTTGACACTTATATCATATAATAGCTCTATAAAAGGCATATGTCAATAATATTTTTGACATATGCCTTTTTAATCTACGGCAGTGTTACCTGATATACAGTTATTTTTCTTTCATTAAAAGACCAACCCTACTCTCAAACATAAGCCCTCCAATCTTGTTATGGTGTTTAGACTCCGTTGAGTAAAACATTGTTTCCAGCAAAGTTTCAAGATTTTCCCACCGGAACAGCCTTGTATGACAGCAATCATTTCGTTTGTTTTTGCAGTCATACAGCTTTGACCTGAAATCATCCCACTACTGCTTATCATACCTTGCATAACCGATCTGATTCATGATCGAACCAAGTTCCGTTTTCTTTTTCTGTATAAAGGTTAGATACCATCCTAATGTAAATACTTCCGTGTTTGCATCTTTTAAATGAAGAATTTTTTTATCCTGCACAGCTGTCGCTGGAAGCCCTGGCATTCGATACTCCGGGAAATGATATTTTAATGCATCAACAAAACATTCCTGCATTTGCACTTCAATTGCTTTGCAAAATAATATACCGCAGCAAGATGCATCAATTTCTGCATTTGCCTGTTTGTATGCATTTTCTAAAAGAAGATATAATTTCATACCCCAAATAAGATTTGATCTTATCTCTGCGCTGAATTTTTTAACATCTTCCATACTATCAAACCCAAATCTGCTTAACTCCTGTGAAGTCAATTCTCTGCTCATGATATTCGCTTTACTGAGTTCATTTATTACTTCATCCGTTGATGGAATAAACTCTTCATCGCCCTCATTTTCTCCTTGTACATAAGAGACCGGGAAGGTACTCCCAGTTGGAATTTCTGAGCATAATTTTCTTAATTTTTCCTTATCCGGCTCAGCTTTCTGCAATTCATGTTCCAGATTTTCAAAAGCATATGTATCTATTATTTCTTTCGCTCTGCTGACACATTTGGAATTTTTCCATGCTTGAATATCTCCTATCATATAGAACCGGTATTTTGCTCTGGTTGCAGCAACATTTACAATGTTGTTATTAACCCAGCGAATCGCCATAGCCGCATTTGCTGACGTATCACAACCAAGCAAAAATATAACCTCTGAAGCTTCCTTTCCCTGGAATTTATGTACAGTTCCAATATTTTTTTCCATCCAACCTGCCAATGACTTTTCACATCTTACCAGATAATTATCTTCGCCTTTACCCTTGCAGTATTGTATATATTTCTTTATATACTCTTTCACACCTGATACTACAGTTGTGAAAGGGCTGATAATAAACAGATCCGGATATGAATTCTTCGAACAAGCAATTTCAAGCATTTTTATTACTTCATCGCCCTGTTCTTTTACAAAATGTCTCTTTCTGCCTGCTTCCTTACCGCCTATATTGATCCACTGTGATTGCGCAGCAATAAACAGCGCCATTTTTTCCGGTTTCGGCTGTGCCGTCTGCTGTTTCATAATATTGTTATAGGAGAGATCATTGGAAATATCATACATTGGCGAAATACATCTTCTATGAACCAGAAGAGGACAGCCTACCCATTCCTTTATTCCCTGAACATTTTCAAGATAAGTTCCATACGGATTCATAATATCTGCAAATCTCTGAACAGAATTTGTTTTATCTGCATACAATCTAAACAGGTCTTCTGTATATGTCTGCTTTAGAAGATCTTAATCTTCTGTAACAACTGGCTCAACCTGCTTCGGATCTCCAACAATTACCGCTTTCTCTGCACGACAAAGTGCACCTATCGCCATATGTGGCGAAGCCTGTCCTGCTTCATCTACGATCAGGGTGCCGATCATATTCTCTTCTTTCGCATTTTTAAAGAGCCTCTGTATAGATGCAAACGTAGAAGAAACCACTGGAATAAGCAAGAACAAAGTTTCATATGAAGCAGCAGTACATTCCTGAAGATCATCATCTCCGAATTTTATCTGTTCTCCGCCGTTATAGCTTCCACTCCAAAGACAGTCCAGATGCTTAAAATTATCTCTGCATTTATTCGATCCCAAAATAAACTCTTTCGTCATCTGAAGCGCATATAAAAACAGCTTTTCACGTTCACGGTTATAATGGTCAGAAAGCCAGGGATTCCTAAGTTGTGCCTTTGTGGAAACATCAATATCAGTTGATAGAATATCCTGCATAAACTGGTGGTCTAAAACATCCCCTCTATCATATGGATCCTGATCTTGATATTTGATTTTCACCTTTTCAACAAGATTTTTCTGTTCATATATTTTTTCATTAGCAGCTTCCAGTTCTTTCTTTTCTCTCTGACTGCTTTCCTCAATTGTTTTTCGCTTTATCTGAAGTTCTATCAACCATTTGTTTTCATCTCCGATTTTTGCTTCAAGATTTTTTATCTCCGTCTGAGAAGAATGAATTTTTTTATTTTCTTCTTTGTACTCTTCATTTAGTTCATTCATCTGCTCCATATACTGTCCCTGCATATCAGAAATGAGAGCAATATTTTTCTCCGTCTCTTTATATTTAGCAGATTTAATTAATTTACTGATCACGGAAACGTTCTTTCGCAACGTGTCTATTCTCGCTTTTGTGGCTTCAATATTGTTTTGATGCGTTCTGATTTTCAGTTCCAGATCTGCTGTCACAGAAAGCATATTTGAAATTTTTATTTCCACATTCTGTTTTTCAGCTGTAAGACTACTAATATTATCTTGCCTTCTTAAATACTCACTATCTATCTCTGACATCTGTAAATGCTGTTTTTTTCGCATATCTTCTATTCTGCGTTTCTCATTCTCTACCTCGCCAGAAATTTGAACAAGCCTTTTCTCTTCGATTACTAGTTCATCTAATTCAGCCCGAAGTTTTTGCACAACCGAAAGTTGATCCAGGAAAATCTGCCGTGCTGCAAGATAACTTTTCTTTCTGCCGGTTACATCATCATTTCTCTTCATTATCTCAAGAAGCGGCTTAATAACTTTAGATACTACTTCATCAATATTCGACTTTTTACCCAGTGAAGCTGAAATCAGGCCAAAGGCCTGCTGTTTTTTCTGACCGTCTGTCCCAACATTCAAAAGATCTGTCGCAAGTCTTGAAAAATATATATCTGGTACTTCCTCAATAACTTCTTTAAAGCGTTTCTTCTTTTCCCCCTTTTTATCCGTGTATTCTTCCCAGATTTTTGTTTTAACCGGAATGGTATTGATGCTTTCAGACACCGTGAATAAGCTGGTCAACCGGGCCAGAGCAGCATCATTATCCCAATTCATTTTATCTGAAGGAACTATATCATCTAATATTTTCTTCTCTACAGGCAATTCTTTTGTAATATTTTCAACAGCCGTATTGTTACTGGACGCCACAAGTATGCTATATTTATTAATACTCCTATTTTTCAACCTGTGATATTTCTTAACAAACTGGTTGTATGAATTTCCAGGACCATTCCCTTGTTTAAATGAGTGATCATTAAATGCCTGATCCGGATCCTCATATTCTGCAAGAAGTATCGACTTTTCAACAATGTTGCTGACAATTATCTCTTTTAACAAAGTTGTTTTTCCTGTTCCAGGCGGTCCGTTAACAGAGAATACTGGCATTGTGTTTTCTTCATCAGTAGCTAAATTAACAGCAATCTGCTGCATTAATACCGGCATGAAACGGGAAGGCCATTTTCCCAATGGTGCTCTTTTTGCTGTAAGTGTAGTCAGCATAAACCGATATAACTCTTCCTCACTGTTTGGTTTGACAATATCAAATCGTTCCTGCTTTCTATCTGAGCCAGCACCATACCTGTAAAGTCCAAGAATATAGTCAAGAAGAAGTTTTTTCTTTCTATTAGAAAAGCTATTATTTCGAAGTCCTTCTGCCGCCATTGCCAGGTCTTCAGAATAAAAATCCATATGAAAAGCCGTTTCATCTTCTTCCTCTTCCATAGTCTTCTCAGATGCATATAATTTAAAATAAACTGTAAGAAATGAACCATTTGTTTCAGAAGCGTTTATTTGAAGCTCTTCATAAATCATTTCCTCAATCTTTTTCAGCAACGCATATGAAACAGTATCCAATACAGGGAACTCCTTTGTTTCTTCTGATATATCATTGCCTTCTTGTATGGATTCAAATAATCCGCTGATTTGTTTTTCAATATTTTTTATTTCTTTTGAATATTCAGAAACAGATAGTTTTTCACTGGCATTTGTAATTCCATTTGACATTTTTTTCATTGCCCATGCCAATGGCGAAATTGATAACGAATTTGGAATATAGTTCCCATCTTTTGAAAACTTTAATTCTGCAAGTGCTATCTCATCATTATTTTCATCTGGGCTTTGACCGTTCCATTCAACATTCTGTGCAATTTTCCGAATGCAGACTTCCTTTCTCATGCACCCAACAAAAACAGTAAAGTCACTCCATGCTGTAAGCTTCATTGCCTCTAAATCAGCTTTTGTCAATGTTTGAAGATTATCCCCGGCCTTAAACCGGACAAAATTCTCTACTACTTTTTTCGGGTGCTTGATCAGTCCCTCCTTCAGTTCTTTTTTATATTTAAATACTTTGTTTTCAATTTCTTTAAATTTTCTAAGACTTTGTTGATTTAAAAATTCCATTATGAACCAGTAGTCAAGAATTCGTACAGCATTCTCTTCGTCCACATTTAATTGTTTCAGCATGTTCTGTTACCTCAAATCGTGTATATTAATAGAATCAGTTGTCAACATTCAGCACTTTATATCTTCCGTATTGTTTGATCATCTCATCTGTGCTGCTATAGCTGACATTCGCGCTTATTACAATGTCATACTTCAAATTGATCTTATAGATCTTTAAATCTCGGACTTTTTCTTCCGAGTCAATAAAAAAGGGGCTATCCACCTCATGAAACAGATAAAAATCTCCCTGCAGTACATCACAATTATCACAGCAGTTATTAATATGACTTTCACCTGTTGTTAATGAGAACCGGTTTTTATAATTGTACTTACTTTGAAGATATTTTAATATAGGACCCGGTATTGGATCAATCGGTCCGGCAATCCTGATAACATCATCCCAATAAGTACATTCAACCGGTTCCTCATCATAAGGATCACCCTCGAACTCGAAAAAATTTTCCAGCGCAAATCCAATCACTCTGGTTTCTTTTCCGCACCTGAAACACTTCTGCCTGCCTTCCAGCACATAAAGTGCGTCACATACTACGATGAACCCCTGATTCAAAATCCATTTGGAAAATTTAGGATAATCTTCCCTCTTCTGTACATACCACCTCTTCAACTCAGGATTCCATCTTGCCCCCAGTCTTTTTGCTTCATCTTTATCCCCATATGGTACATTCAAAAATAACATATCGCTCCTCCTCTTATACGAAATCCAAGTATTTTCAATGACTTCCGTGATCTGTTTTCCACACTGCATATTTACCCAAAAACGTTCTTGGACCATTAATCATATTATACCTTTTTTCCATCCCTCCCGGCAAGTAAAGAAGCTAAGAGAAGAAGAAAAAAAGTAGTCTGCTCTAATTCCTTTTTCAAGGATAACAGACCATACAAGTGACGGATAGATAAAAAGAAGACCTTACCGAAATTCCTCTCCAGTTTGGAAAAGAAAATCAGTAAGCTCTTCTTTCATATTGTAATTTACATCATTTTTTGCTTAACACTTTTACATTAGATTACGTTTGCCAAATCGTTGCCAAAACTTAACCTTTTTTGTTTGGAGTAGTTGTAAATAATGGCTTGATTTTCACAAAAGGTCATTCAAACTCGCAAATAACACCTTATCACTATACATTTTTGCATAGGAATTATGGTTCTATCTGATTTTATATGTGTTCCACTGTCCAAAGTCCACAGACTGTACTGAACAGTGTTATCAATTTATTATCATGATTGTGTTATCAATCAAAAACTCTCGTAATATCCTGATACCGGTTGATCACACGATAAATCTCTACATACTCGTTCCTTACCTTGTAAATAATCACATAATCTTCCCATATCGCATATTTATAGTCTGTCCGAAAGCTGACTCGTTTTGAAAGATCTGACCCCATTCCTGGAAACATCTGAAGATTTTCAAATTTACCATAAATTTCCTTTATAGTCTTTGCAGCATATTCTTCGTTATCTTCAGCAATATAAGCCCGAATATTCTTCAGATCCTTTGCAACAATCGGATTGATCCGCAATTTTGACATCTTATTCCCCCACAAGTGCTTTTAATTCGTCAAGATTTAGCCAACCTTCACCGTCTTTCACTGCTTCTTCAGCTTCTTGCAGCTTCATCAAAAGCTTTTTCTCTGCACGGTCACGCTCATAATCTTCAAAATCCATAACTACAAAACGTCCTCTGCCATTCTTGGTCAAATATACCGGTTCTCCTTTATGACAATTTTTCAAAACTTCATTATAATTTCTCAAATCAGACACTGGTAAAATATTTGCCATATTCTTTCAGCTCCTTTCTTTGACTTCATGTTGTTTCTACTACTTTTATTATACACAAAAAGCTGTAAAATTCAACGTGAATTTTTACAGCTTAAAAGTGTTCTCATTCCGAATATTTTTATTATGGTAATATATCGCAGATTAACCAATTCACTTAAAATGTATCTACTTGCATTACTTAAGCCGTTTTCCAATTAATCTATTATCGATATTTTCTATTTGAATCCATTGAGAAAAATAATCCCTAACACCTGTTGAATGATCGATCACAATAAGCGTCTTGTCTTTTTCTCTTATTCAAACCCCCTGCAACTATAACATAATCGTTAAATATATAATTGTCTTTTGCGGATTTTTATATTTATAATATCCAACTTTCACACCTTATTCATAGTTTCCATTCAAACAGGTATCATACGGGTATCACGAATATTTCTCCTTAATTGCTCTATCTACATGGTGCTAGCACCATGTAATATAACCCCAAAGACTCCTTTACTCATCATTCTCATCTGACAATTTATCTACCAACTTAAGCTCTTTTTTATCAAGCCTTTCAAACCTTTTTGTTGCATAGATTAGTTCTTGCATAACCTTTATAACTTTCTTTGTCTTTAAAATATTTATGATTACATTTTCCAATTCATTTTTTGTTTCATATTCAATTATATAATTAGCATTTTCTTTCTTAAATATTTCATCTGCAATCCCTTGTTCAAGAACAATTTTGACTGGATACATTCCAATGCCATATTCAAAAAACAAAATCCTATATTTGTAGTTTTCAATTTTAGGTGCCGTCAAAAAAAATTCAAATTTAAAATTCTGATATCCTATCGCTCCAAGATTATCCTGAATATCTTTGTGTATTACTGAAGTTCCCAATGCAGAGGCAATTGACGCAAAAGCTGATAGCTGATCATAAGATTCAATAGGCCCTTCATATTCCCTTACTACACCTTTGACAAATCCATTCGTAGCTTCTTCTAACTGTTTTCCCAATTCTGATATAATTGTATCTGGAGACACCGCCTGATCATCATCGTAGTTTAGAAGTCCATCAAGGTTAAAATCATGACTCATATATTTTCCTCCTTTATCTCAAAAACAATCGGCAAATGATCGCTAATATCCTTTCGAGGATGTCTAAATTTATCAACTAAAGAATACTCCTGGATTTTCACAAGAATTTTTAAACTGTTATCAACGAACCATTTCCTCATGCTTGGACGGATCATTACTTGATCATAAATATTCCAAAAAGAATTGCTAGGCTCGCTCCCATTATGATAGTATGTCCCTGGTGGATATCTGAAGTCTCCAAAAAGGTTCCACATGGGATTATAAAACATTTTAAATGTTTTACTCATAACTGTTCGACTTCCTTTTTCTGCATCCGCTCCACTAGATATACCATGAAATTTTGTTGCATTTAAACATCCTACATCATAAGGATTTTCATTTACATCTCCTAATATAATAGTATTTTCTATTTTCAATTTCATCTCTAATTCATTAATGTCTTCGACAATCCTGTCTATTACAATATTCCTTCTCTCTTGGTGATCCGAATAAATTCTACTCGGCAAATGCATTCCGCACAAAATACACTTTTTATCAATAATTTGTATTGAATAGTATTTGTTTTGATTTACGGGCATTACTTTTTGAATAGAGCCAAACATCATAATACGATCACAACCGGAAGTCAAATATTTCTCCATGTATATACCCTTTTGAGTTAGTTCATCAATCAACTTCTGTTCATTATCTTTATATTCTGCCAACACGATTATATCTAATTCATTTTCATATATAAGATCAACAATATAATGATTTATAACCGGATTTTGATGTACATTCCAAAAAGCAAACTTCACATGTATTACTCTCTTTCATTTTTTAATCTGAATTTTAAAAACTCCTATAAGCGGCCAAGGGCAGGCGTTACCTGCCCCTATGCTTCTCTTTCCTTTTCTGCTGTTTCAGTTCAAACTGCCGCTGTTTCTCTGCTTCCCGTTGTTCCCGGCTCACAGCTTTACGTTCAGTTTTCAACTGCTCCTGCTGTAATTTCAAAGCCTGTTGCGACTTCGTTCCTATCCCGGTATTCTGTACCTGTTTCCGCACTTCTCTCTGTACCCGTTTCGGATTGCGGCCAGCTTCTTTTACATCAGTTGCCACAGCCGGACTAAATTTCAGTCGATAGTAATTTCTCAAAACAAAATCGTATACCTCATAATCTTTCGGCTCCGCCCCAAACGTAACCTTGCATACAGATAATTTTCCCTCCGATATGCGCTCAAACACACCTATCCAGAATGGTTCCTCAAAAAATACTGTCAATCTGCCCGATACTTTGTCCATGACAATTCCTCCTTAAATGATTGTATGAACAAAGAATGGACGACCCTAAGGAGGGAGGGTTACTTACACCAGATGATGCGGCCGGGCTACCTACCGGCTCTGTAAGGGATTTTCTCTTACGTTGCGTTTTTATCTTTGCTCCTTGATTTTAGCATACCATTAGCAATTTTTCCACAATAAATAAGGGACACAGCCGCTGCCATGCCCCAAATCCCTACCGTTCCAATGCTCTCTCGATTTTCTGCTTCTGCCCTTTCAAATCATTCTGCTTCTCATACAAGCTCTCACGTTCTTTACAGAGTGACTTCATGTGCTCCAACTGCGTCCGCACTCCCTCCCGGCAATCCGGCTCTATCCGCTTATATTCCCCGGTTATACTTCGTATCTCGTTATTGTTTGATTTTATCTGCTCCGACACACATATCCAGTCAATTAGATTGCGTACTTCCATATCTGTATCATACAAATCTGTTTCTGAAAGGATTTTCGCACACAGCCGAACCATAACTTTTTTCTCCATATCTGTCATTCTATCAATCCCCCCTATCTGCTCACATCAAATACATGTTTCGGACGTTTATTTTCCTTTTCTGCCCATTCCAGGGCCTTAGACCGCTCAACTATCGACTGCACCTGTTCTCTGCCGAAATAGCGTTCCAAATGCCCCAAATCTGCCGTTTTCTCCTGCAATCGGTCAATAATGTCGCTCTGCTCCATGACCTTATCTGTCAAGCGACTGATCTGCTGCTCCTGCCGGGTAACTTTTTCTTTTAGTTTCTTTCCCTGTTCTGCAAGCTGGACGCATTTAATTGTCAGTGCTTTTATCGTTTCTTTCAATTTCTCCACAAGCGGAAAAGCTTTTTTATCCTTATAAGCCTTTGCAGACATCAACGCCGCCGGTTCAGGCAGCTGCCACTTCTCGTCCTCGTCATAAGCGTGTATGTTCCGTTCCATAACCGCCTTAGACTGAACCATTTTCTCAATATCTTGTTGCAATTTCTTCTGTTGCTTCTCCAATTTCACATTATCAGACAGCAGCTTTTTCTTGTCCTCTGCCAGCGTTGTCGCCTGCTCCTTCAGCAAATCACTTGTTTCCGAAAGTTCCGACACTTCCTGCCGGATTGCTTCGCCCTTCTGCCGTATCTGCTCTGTTTCCTGCACTGTTTTTCTATGCTGAATCTGAATATCTGATAATCGCTCTTTTCCGTCAGAAATAGATTGCTCCAATTCTGCGACTTCCTTTGCCCGCTCCTTTTTCTCAAAGTCCAAAACAGATAAATGCTTTTCATGTGTGCCTTTCTTCTCCCACTCAATCCCATGTTCCAGCATGACGGCGGCAAGCTGTTCTTTCTCATAAGCCACCCACTGATTTAATTCCGTTTCCCGCCTTGTACCGCCTTTAAATCCGAGAGCAGATAACGCCTGTTTCAAAGAAACTCTTGTATCAAGTCCCCGCTTGCTTCCTGTCGTATACGGTACAAAATCTATATGCAAGTGGGGCGTTGCTTCGTCCATATGAAGATAGGCACTAAATACTCTTAACGTAGGATTTCGCCGCTGGAAATCCCGCATATATTTATCCAGCACCTTTGCCGCAAGTCGTCCGTTCTCCGTCTTTGCCCCCATGTTGTCCTTATCCCCAATTTGCAGGATAATCTCATGAAATGGCTTCTCCTGTTTGCCGGAACGGATTTTCTCATAATAATCGTCAATCCGGCGGTCACTTCTGGTCTGCTTCTCATTATACCGGGTGAGCGCTTCATCAAACAATTCGTGATATACGTCCTTAACATTTTCATTGCAATATTCCACGTTCAGACAGCTTCGCTCCGGGTCAGTATTCTTTGCATGGAATTTTCTGCTATTATGGTTGACAGAGCCTTTTCCTGTCATAAAGCTGATAGTTCGCTTCAATCAATATCCTTTCTCCCTTTCCGGGCAATCAGCGCCGGATACGGCGCATAAGCTTTGTTACTTTCGTCGAAAGTAACGCAAAAGCACTTTTGACAGCCGTTCCGTCCATCAAAAGCTGCCTTTGCGCCCTGCCGGGGGCTTTTCCGTCCTACGGACGGGGCAGCTGTTGCCGCCGCTTTACTTCCGCCGCTATAGCTTTTCGGATAGCCGAAAGTACATTTTCTATCGTATATTCATCCCATCCGGCAAGCCATATCAGCGTCCGCATTTCTGCCTCAGTCAATTCTATATCTCCGAATATTTCATTGAGTTCGGCAATCCTCCGGGCTTCACTCTCGTAAAAATATTTGTTCACATTCTGGCTGTCGTATCATATTCGCACTCCTTTTCAAGACCACAACAACGCAAGGTCTATATCTTTTGCAACCTTGCAGACACCAAGCTCGCAAATTCTATATACTCTGCATTGTTGCGCTGTTGCCTTATTCCGGCTTGATTTTATCCAGTTCCCAATACCACGAATTGTTTATCCGCTTTGCTCTGATACTCAATTCCTTTTTCGCATTTTCAAGCGTCCGTCTGGATATACCCTGTTCCTCTGCAAGATTGAAAATCTCATTACTCTGCATGGCATTGTTTGTTTCTGCCACTTCCTGGAGCAGACGCTTCGCCTGTTCCAGCTTATTCGCTTTCGGAGCGATACCGCCCAACACTTCATCGGCGGGAATCTCATAATCTCCGAGCCAGTGAAAACCGTCCTCCGACAACTCAAAGGCTTTCGGGTGCCCAAACGCCGCCAGATTGTTTTTTATCTGGACTACCGCCCTTATATTCGCTTCGCCCTCTACTCTGCCGACCAGCAGGACGCTCCTTGCCACCGCAAAGAAATCAATGGAACCCATGCCCCGATATGCTGCCTTATTTCCAGCCGCTTTGTTCATGTGCCCTACAAGTACAATGGCACATTGATATTTCTCCGCCAGAGTCGCCAGCTTCTTTGTCATATCCCTTGCTTCATTTGCCCGGTTCATATCCATACCGCCGCCGAGATACGCCTGTATCGGGTCTAAAATCAGTAGCTTCGCCTTTGTCCTTATGACTGCTTCTTCCAGACGTTCATCTATCATGGAAAGTGATTTTATGCTCTCGTCAATGACGGAAATATTTTCACAATTTGCTCCTGCCGCTTCCAAACGGGGCTTAACCGTATCTGCAAGCCCGTCCTCCGCACTCTGGTAAATCACATTCAGCGGCTCCGTCAGTTTCATTTTGCTGTCCAGACCCTCGCCTTTTGACAGTTTCGCCGCTATGTTCAGCACAAGCGTTGTCTTACCGTCCCCCCGGATCGCCCTGCACAATTGTCAGCTTTCCATAAGGGATAAACGGAAACCACAGCCACGCCACCTCCTGCGACTGTATCTCCGACATTTTAATCATCTGTAATTCTGTTCTCGTTCCTGCCATAATGTCCTCCATTTTTGAAAAATTCGTTGTCACCGGAAGAAACCTCTGCTATACTTGAATTGTGATTGTTGATAACAGAGGTTTTCCAGTTATCACAGCCCTAACAGTTGCCGCTGTCAGGGCTTTTTTCTTCGCCTTGCCACAGATACCTTGCACCGTCCAACATCCAAAGAATTGCTTTCAGCATATCTTCATAGGCTTCCCGCAAATCTCTGATTTCTTCGGAAGTAATCCCCGGATTTTTGCCATCAATTTGCTCCGCCAGTTCCACCAGCTGATTCTCCATTTCCTGCAACCGTTCCACAATCTGATAAACTGTTTCTTTCTTGCCTACCACGCACACCCGGTTATAAATGCAGGAACGGACAAAATAATCTTTTTTCTTCATGCCGCTTGTGAAAATCTTTGCTTCGATTTCTTCCCTCTCTCTGGGAGAGATACGGAAACTGATTGTCGGATATTTGTGTGTGCCGCTCATTCCTCTGCGCCCTCCTTAAATTCTTCATTCAGCAATTTTGCCATTTGTGTCTGTTCCGTCGGGAACATATGAGCATAGCGATAAGTAATATCCACGCTTTCATGCCCCACCCTATTTCCGATTGATACCGCCGAAAATCCCATGCTGATAAGCAATGATACATGAGAATGTCGCAAATCGTGGATTCTAATGCGTTTCACTCCCGCTTTTTCCGCCCCTCTTGTCATTTCATGGTGCAGAAAGCTTTTTGTCAGATGAAAGATACGGTCAGTGGGAAGAATCCCGTACAATCTGCCGATATAATCTTTCAGTTCTTCACATAAGAAATCCGGCATACTTACATTTCGTTTACTTTTCGGAGTCTTTGGGTCTGTAATTACATCTTTACCCTCCAATCGCTGATAAGATTTTGTTACCCGAATGACTTTGTTATCAAAATCAATATCCTGCGGCGTGAGAGCTAACAGTTCGCCCACTCGTAAACCGCACCAGTACAATATCTGAAACGCATGATAGGAATATGGTTTGTCCTTTACCGCTTCAATGAATTTCAGATATTCCTCTTTTGTCCAGAACAGCATTTCCTCCGCTTTTCCCTTTCCCAACGGCCCCGCCTTTACAACAGGATTGCTTTTCAGTTCATAGAACCGTACCGCATGATTAAACAGTGCACTCAATTCTGATTGCAGAGTTTTCAAATAAGTCGGAGCATAGGGCTTTCCTTTTTCATCACGATAGGAAATCTGTTCATTCTGCCACTGGATAATATCTTTCGGACGAATATCACGCATTTTCTTATCCTTGAAATAGGGCAGTAGCTTTGTCCTCAAGATATGCTCTTTCGTCAGCCAGGTATTGTGTTTCAGTTTCGGCTTCATATCTCTTGTGTATGCCTGAACAAATTCCTCAAAAGTCATATCCAAGTCAGCCGCTTCTTTCATACGGAAATACCGTTCCCACTCTGTTGCTTCCCGTTTGGTCTTAAATCCCCTCTTAACTTTCCGGCAATTCTTACCAGTCCAGTCATAATAGTGAAAGGACACATACCATGTTCCCCGCTGTTCGTCTTTGTACGCCGCCATAATCTCACTCCTTTCCTAATTCGCCTGTGCCATGCCATAAAATTTTTCTTCATAGTATTTTCTGCTCACTCGTCCGGCGATTGTGATAAAACCTTTTGCTTCCAGTTCTTCGTTCATCTGCCGCACCAGCTTATAAGCAAATGGTTTGGAAATGCCTAAGTCCTGCGCCACTTCTCCGGCTGTTACAAATAAATCATTTTTCAAATACACGTCCTCCTTTTGGATTTTTAACTTTTTTGTTAAGTTCTGTATTTTCACTATACTTAACATTTCCGCTATTGTCAATAGCTTTTTTGTTAAATTTATCTTTTTTATTAAATTTAGCATTTCTGATAAGTTTTTGTTGCCGTATTATTTTAGGTATGCTACAATGTAGGAAACGGGATAACTATTTTCACAGGAGGGCTTTATGGAATACACGATACGAGAAATGACGGTAATGGAATATCCTCTATTGAATGAATTTCTATACGAAGCTATTTTTATTCCAGACGGTATAAAGCCGCCACCGAAAAATATTATCGCTTCTCCCGAATTACAGATTTATATTGACCGCTTCGGGGCATCAAAAGCTGATTTCGCATTAGTCGCAGAAGTTGAGCAAAAAATCGTTGGTGCTGTCTGGGTACGCATTATACACGATTACGGACATATTGATGATAAAACTCCCTCCCTTGCCATCTCTCTATACAAAGAATACCGGGGACAGGGGATAGGAACCGATATGATGAAAGAAATGCTATCTTTGTTGAAAACACATGGTTATAAACGTGTTTCACTTTCCGTTCAAAAGGCTAATTATGCGGCTAAAATGTATCAAAAAATCGGTTTTGATATTATACGGGAAAACAAAGAAGAATGGATTATGGTGTGTAATTTGTAAAGTTTAAGGAAAGGACACAGAATTATGATACTGGGAGAACGAATTAAGAGAGTCCGCACATTTCGGGGATTAACACAACGGGAACTAGGCTTGAAGCTGGGATATGAGGAACGCAACGCTGATGTTCGTGTAGCACAATATGAATCCGGTTATCGTGTTCCCAAAAAAGATACTCTCATGGAAATTGCCAGGATTTTGAATGTCAACTATATAAATTTTATTACCGAAGCTCCCGGCTGCGCCGAGGACATTATGCAAACTTTTTTCTGGCTTGACGAGGACAACCGCAATACCTTTCATCTGTTCCAGCTTATCCGCAATCCCAGCAAGTGCAATGCTTCTGATGATAAGTCTGTTCGCTATAATGATAGTGACGAATGGCCTGCTCATGCCCCTGTCGGTATGTGGATTGATTATGGTCTGGTAAATGAATTTCTGCGTGAATGGTATTTGCGGAAAGAACAGCTAAAAAGCGGAGAGATTTCAGAGGACGAATACTTTGAATGGAAAATCAACTGGCCTGCTTCCAGCAGTAGTGTTGATGAAAAAGGACATGACAAGAAAAATAGCAGCTATCAATGGAGAAAATAACTGATAGAAGAAAGGAGTTTATATGCCAGTATATAGAAATGAGAAAGAACACTTTTGGGGAAATATTGAAAACAATACTGAATATGAAAAATATCCAGAAATGTGCAAGTTGCTCAAAGAACATATATGTGATGAAGAATTTTACTATTTATGCAAAACTTATATTGATATTTCTCTAAATGCACCCAAATTACCAGATAAAGATAATTTGACTGTTACAGCTAGTTTTCAATATTCAGATATAGATAAAGCAAAAGAAGCAACCACAAATTTTATAAATACATTTAATATTCAAAATATTGAGGAATTACTGGAAGTTATTAAAATGTTCTACCCATATGCTTCTAACGATAATCGCCAAAAATGGGGAACCTTATTTAAGGACGTTCCCTATGGTTCTCCCACCATTGGAAGATATTTTGATTTTTGTAGAATGCCAGATGAAGTATGGAAAACTATTGTACAAGATATTCTAAACAACAAATAAGAAATAGAAAAGGCTACCATTTCGGTAGCCTACTTTAATGGAGTGCAGGGGATTTGAACCCCTCGGCGTTTAATCCTTATCTAAATTGACTTAGCAGGGCACACTCCACAAACGCCCACAACCACCATTTTAATACATGCAATCATCATTATCATAATCATTCTTCCCTCCATACAGATTTTTGCTTTCACTTTTTCTGAAAGATTGAACTCAAATTCAAACGAAGCGCACGAAAAAATTGCCAAGCCAACAATCAAAGGCTCTTTGATTACATTACAGATTATAGTGCAAACCAGATGAATAATCAAGATATAGGTATCAAAAAGGTATCACAACACATACTAAGAGCCGGAAAGTCCGCTGTTTATGCTGCTTCCCGGCTCTCTGTTTACTATTCAAACTCGACAATTACTAATCAATTTTGTTTAGAGATTATTCTCTGTCGTGTTTACAGTTCTTTTGATTATTTGATTTATCCATATTATCCTGCCTATACAGGCTAATGTTATCATTTTGTTATCGGTGTTGATAACACTTGCTCTGTAACTGTGGATAATAGCACTATATTCTATTTCAGATCATAAGCGATTTTGCTTAAAAAATCAATCCCTATTCAAATTCATACCATTCCTTAAATCTCAGTCTTTGAGCAAAATACGATTTTTTTTGTATTCAATCATGCCATCTTTCTGCATTTTAGAAAGCTCGTTGCACATAGTACTGCGGTCAACATTCAAGTAATCTGCTAATTGCTGGCGGTTATATGGAATCAGAAAAGAATTGCTTCCGGCATGTTTTGCGCATTCTGAAAAATAAGACATCAATCGGCCTCGTATGGATTTGGAACTGGTGTGCAAAATCCTTTGTGAAAGTTGCAGACTTTTATGAGCACAGACAGTCAGTAGATTTCGTGCAAGGTTTGTATGAAAAGGGCAGGCGTTTGTGCAGGTAGTCAGAACACGTCCCACATTCATAAACAACACAGAGGTATCTTCCACGGCAGACACTGTAACCAGCATCGGCTGTCCCGGAATACAGGCATATACCTCAGCAAATACAGAACCAGGTGCAACACTTCCTAAAATGCTGGTATTCCCCCAAATATCGTTACAAGATATCATTGCCATGCCTGACAGTACAATGCCGATATTCTCTATAATACTCCCTTCTGAAAGAATTACTTCTCCTTTTTTATAATTGCGTTTTACACTATTCAAACAGCTTAAAAGCGAGGAGATGTCATCTTCTTCTAACCCACGGAATAGCTGCATATCGGATAATTTCATATTTTTTACCCTTTCGTTGTTATAACAACAGATTTTTATTTTTAATTATAATATACTATGCCCAGAAAGACAAGAGAAAGGATGGTATAAAATGATTCGAAGAATTATCCAAATAGATGAAGAAAAATGTAACGGATGTGGTGCGTGTGCCGAAGCTTGTCACGAGGGTGCAATCGGCATGGTAAACGGCAAAGCAACACTTCTGCGAGATGATTATTGTGATGGTTTGGGAGATTGTCTGCCAACCTGCCCGACAGGTGCAATTTCCTTTGTGGAGAGAGAAGCTGCCGCCTATGATGAAAAAGCTGTGCAGGAAAATATGAGGAAAAAAGCGAAAAGCAATCATGCCGCTGTTCCCCATACAGGCTGCCCCGGCAGTCGAATGCAGCGTATTCAACATTCACAAGAAACAACTCCTTCTGCCCGGGTACAGACAGAATCACAGTTGGGACAATGGCCATGCCAAATCAAACTGGTACCGACTAATGCACCATATTTTGACGGCGCAAAATTGTTAATTGCAGCGGATTGCAGTGCATACGCCTATGCCAGAATGCACGAGGATTTCATGCGTGGGAAAATTACGATTATCGGCTGTCCAAAGCTTGACAGCATAGACTACAGCGAAAAGCTGACGCAGATCATTCAAAACAACAACATTCAAAGTGTGACGGTTGTACGCATGGAAGTTCCCTGCTGCGGCGGACTGGAATTAGCTGCCAAAAAAGCGTTGCAGGCAAGCGGAAAATTCATTCCTTGGCAGATTGTTACGATTTCGTTGGGTGGTAAAATTTTGGAATAAAAGGAGAGATACTATGAGTAAAAAAATGAAAAACATTGCTCAATCAGAAGTACTGACGCTGAGAGAACAAATTTCTTATCAGGAGGGGCAGGTTGTCAGCAAAACTTTGACACAAAACCAGGCAGTAAGTATTACCCTGTTCTCATTCGCAAAGGGCGAAGAGATCAGCACCCATGAATCGGGTGGGGACGCCTTCGTCACCTGCTTGGATGGTATCGGAAAAATCACGATTGATGGCGTTGAATATCTGCTGCACGAAGGAGAATCTATTGTCATGCCAGCAGGCCATCCCCATGCGGTATATGGGCAGGAAGCGTTCAAGATGCTTTTAGTAGTTGTATTTTAATCAAACGCAAAATTGACAAAGGAAGGTGATTTTATGAAAGCAACAAAAGTAGATAAGGATCTCTGCATTGGCTGTGGGCTTTGCTGTGGGATCTGCGGCGAAGTTTTCCGTATGAACGAGCAGGGAAAGGCGGAAGCGTATCAACGAGCAAACGCTGAAAATCAAGGTGCTGTACAGGAGGCCATCGACTCGTGTCCTGTGTCTACAATCGCCTGGGAAGATTAATTCAAACGCGTCTATATGCTTTTTTGATTGAGAAGAAACCACATTATTTCAAATTTTAATAGTTTTTAGGAGGCATATTATGGAACAAAAAATGTTTTGCTATCAGTGTCAGGAAACCGCCGGGTGCAAGGGCTGCACCATGTCCGGCGTATGCGGAAAGAAACCTGATGTAGCGGCCATGCAGGATCTGTTGATCTATGTCACAAAAGGAATTTCGGCTATTACGACTGCATTGCGTCAGGAAGGTAAGCAGGTATCTGCCAAAATCAATCACTTGATTACTCTGAATCTGTTCACTACCATTACCAACGCAAATTTTGATAAAGAGAGCATTGAATCAAGAATCCGTGCTACACTGACCGAAAAGGAAGTTCTGCTAAAGCAAGTTACCAATCTGACTGTTCTGCCTGAAGCCGCAAAATGGAACGGATCTGAAAACTGGGAAGAAAAAGCCAGAACTGTCGGTGTTCTTTCTACCGAAAACGAGGATATTCGCTCTCTGCGCGAGTTAATCACCTACGGTTTGAAGGGACTTTCCGCTTACTCGAAGCACGCAAATGTGCTGTTGAAGGACAACGATGAAGTTGACACATTTCTTCAGAAAGCACTGGCTGCCACGCTGAATGACAACCTTAGTGTAGAAGATCTGATTGCTCTAACAATGGAAACAGGAAAATACGGAGTATCCGGTATGGCAATGCTGGATAAGGCTAACACAGACAGCTATGGAAACCCCGAAATTACAAAGGTAAATATCGGTGTCAGAAAGAACCCCGGCATTCTGGTATCTGGCCACGACCTGCGCGATTTGGAAATGCTGTTAGAACAGACACAGGGAACTGGAGTGGATGTGTATACGCATTCCGAGATGTTGCCAGCTCATTATTATCCCGCTTTCAAAAAATATCCTAACTTTGTTGGTAATTATGGGAATGCTTGGTGGAAACAAAAAGAAGAATTTGAATCCTTTAACGGTCCTATTCTAATGACAACCAACTGCATTGTTCCTCCTAAGGATAGTTACAAAAACAGGCTTTACACTACCGGCGCTGCGGGATATCCGGGATGTACACATATTCCGGGAGAAATTGGCGAACAAAAAAATTTTTCTGCGATTATTGAGCATGCAAAAAAATGTGTCGCTCCGAGTGAAATCGAAACCGGTGAAATCATCGGCGGATTTGCCCATGCGCAGGTTCTGGCTTTGGCAGATAAAGTTGTAGAAGCTGTAAAAAGCGGTGCTATCAAAAAGTTTGTGGTTATGGCGGGCTGTGATGGTCGAGCAAAGAGCCGCGACTACTATACAGAATTTGCTAAGGCTCTGCCGAAGGACACTGTCATCCTTACTGCCGGTTGTGCAAAATATAAATATAACAAGTTGCCTTTAGGCGATATCAATGGCATCCCACGTGTTCTGGATGCAGGTCAATGCAATGATTCCTATTCCCTTGCTGTAATCGCCTTGAAACTCAAAGAGGTCTTTGGGCTTGACGATATTAACGATCTGCCAATTATCTATAATATCGCATGGTACGAGCAAAAAGCAGTTATCGTTCTTCTGGCTCTTTTATATCTTGGTGTGAAGAATATCCACCTTGGCCCTACACTTCCGGCATTTCTCAGCCCGAATGTTGCAAAGGTCTTGATCGAGAACTTCGGCATTGCAGGAATTGGCACTGTGGAAGAGGATATGGAGAAGTTTTTCGGTATTAACGCATAAAAAATACTCCGTCAAAAGAATAGATCCAACAGGCATAAAGAAACCTCGGAAACCCTTATAAAATGGGCATCCGAGGTTTTCTGTCTGTTATTCGAATCTGACAACGCCTAATCATTTTGTTTTCAGACTTGCTTTCAGGATTGTCAAGTTTTTTGTGTAAGTTTTAAGAAAAAATTTT
>ENA-OPBN01000368-OPBN01000368.1-human-gut-metagenome-genome-assembly--contig:-NODE-368-length-37981-cov-52.271476_pt1 | contig 37981 bp, 34 predicted proteins | sample MGYA00241068_ERZ501452 | MGnify/ENA primary metagenome ERZ501452 (study PRJEB25962, sample SAMEA2042507) | human gut metagenome | biome: human gut; feature: human-associated habitat; material: faeces... | reverse complement strand
GGCAATCCACAAACACAAGGCACTTGCTCACGATATGCACGTAGAAAGCAACGCGCTTCGACAAAGGTTCGCGCCTCAGCCATTGATGCGGTCAAGCTGGCTACAGCTTGTCATTCCCGTGCTTGGCACGGGAATCTGTAAAGAAGATGCCCGGGTTAAACCCGAGCATGACTAAGAAAAAAAGCCCGAGCATGACTAAGAAAGAACCCTCTCTTTTGATAGGGCCGTTTCTAATTTTGTTCAATCGGCAGATAGATGGTAAAAGTCGTGCCGCTGTAGGATGTAGACGTAACGGTCAGGTTTCCTTTGTGACGCAGGATAATATGTTTGGCAATTGAAAGCCCCAGTCCTGTTCCTTTTATGTTAAGGTCCTTATGTTCCTGCAATCGGTAAAATCTTTCGGTCAGCCGTGCCAGATTCTCGGGCGTAATCTTCGGGCCTTTGTTGTTGACCGAAATTGCCACGGCGCGGCCTTTGGCAACCTTGAAACTCTTGGACGGCGGAATGCCGTCGACGACGGAAGCCCTGACGGTAACTTCGCTTTTGCTCAGGCCGTACTTTACGGCGTTGTCGGTCAGATTCTGAATAACCTGTTTAACCTGTCGGCTGTCGGCCGTAATTTCATCCGGAAAATCTTTGCCGATTTCGGTTTTAATGCTGATTTCGCGTTCTTTGGCCTTAAGCGAGAGCGCCTGCGCCACTTCTTCAATCAGCCGTCTGACGTCGGTCGGTTCGTCCGGCTTCTGATCCTGGCTCATTTCGATTTTGGAAAGCGACAGCAGGTTCTCAATCAGCGAGGACATGTATTCGGCCTGTTCGCTCATGATTTTCAAAAATTTTTCGCGGGCTTCTTCATCGTCTTTGGCCGAGGTCTGCAATGTTTCGATAAAGCCGGAAATGATTGACAGCGGCGTGCGCAGTTCGTGGCTGGCGTTGGCGACAAAATCAGACTGCATTTTTTCGATTTTGACGGCCTTGGTCAGGTCATAAAGCGAAATAACCGCTACGGCGCGGCCTTTGGAAAGCCAGGGCAGTTGCTTGATATGCGCGTAAAGTTTTTGCGGTTCGGCGTTTTTTTTGCCGCCGTGCACATAAAATATAAGGTTTTCGGACTTGCTCTGCTTTTTCAAAACTTTGGAAACGGCTTCGATAAAATTGTTTGAATTGAAAAGGCCGTCGATATTCTTTTCTGTAATGTCGTTGCCCATCAGGCTGCGGGCCGAAAGGTTGGCGCCGAGAATGTTTCCCGAGCGGTCGATCATCAAAATCGGATCCGGCAGGGAATCCAGAACGGCCGTGTCCGACATGGTTTGCGCTTCCAGCACGTCGGTTTTGTGCGCCCAGAACTGGTGCATCGCGTTTACCGCGTCGACAATTTCCTTGGCTTCCTTTTCGGAAAGGGTCATCAGCTTTTCGTCAAAATCTTCGCCGCGCGAAAGCGTGGTAATGTAGCGCTTCAGCTGCTGCAGTTCAAAAGTAATCGGAAACAGAAAGACGATATTGAAGAAAATGATGGTCGCATAGGATATAATCGCCAGCGTCGGCGTAATCAGCCGCAGCGCCACCAGCATGATAAACACCAGTGCCGAAGGCAGGGACAGAAACAGGACACGGTCGACAAACTGGGTGTTCTTTTCAATGTTAAAAATCTTATTGCGGTTTCCGAACATGGCATGAGGTTCCATAAGTTGCAAAAAAAGATGGACGTGGGCCGAAAATATACTATTATACATGCTAACGCAAAGAGGTTTAAATAGACTTAAAATTTTAAAATGACTGAAAATAAGACGACTCCCCTGACGCCGATGATGGCGCAGTATCTTGAAATCAAAAGCGCGCACAAGGACTACCTTCTGTTTTACCGCATGGGCGATTTTTATGAATTGTTTTTCGACGATGCGGTCATCGCTTCCAAAGCTCTGGACATCGCCTTAACCAAACGCGGAAAGCTTGACAATCAGGACGTTCCGATGTGCGGCGTGCCTTTTCATGCTTATGAAAGCTATCTGGCCAAACTGATTCGCCAAGGTTTCAAGGTTGCCATTTGCGAACAGACCGAAGACCCCAAGGAAGCCAAAAAGCGCGGTTCCAAATCCTGCGTCCGGCGCGAGGTTATCCGGCTGGTAACGCCCGGTACGCTGACCGAAGAAAATCTGCTCGATTCGCGAAAGAACAACTATCTTTTGAGCATTGCCAAAATCGGCGACAGTCTGGGTTTGTCTTGGCTCGACCTCTCGACCGGAGATTTTTATACGCAGGAACAGGCTGTTAAGCCTAAGACCGAAGCCATGTTGTTAAGCTCTTCGCTGGCGCGGCTGATGCCGGTTGAGATCGTTGTTGCCGACAGTTTTCTGCAAACGCCCGAGATTTTTCCGGTTTTGAACGAATACCGCGAGAAGCTGACTGTTCTGCCGCAGGCGCGGTTTAATTCCGCCAATGCCGAAAAACGTCTGCTCGATGTTTTCAAGGTCAACACGCTGGACGCGTTCGGCAGTTTCAGCCGTTCCGAAACGACGGCGGCCGGCATTTTGCTCGATTATGTCGAAAATACGCAGAAAGGCCGTATTCCGCGCGTTGAAAAACCGGTTAAAATCTATGTCCACAAGGTTATGGAAATCGACGGCGCCACCCGCCGCAATCTGGAACTTCTGGAGTCCATGATCGGCGACAAGGGGGCTTCGCTGCTTTCGGTTGTCGACCGTACGGTAACCGGCGCCGGTGCGCGCCTGCTTGCCAACCGAATTGCCAATCCGCTGCTGGATATTGAAGAAATCAACAAGCGTTTGGACATTATCGAGTTTTTTAACGACAATTCAAACATCCGTCAGGATTTGCGCGCGCTGCTCAAGTCCTGTCCTGATGTCGAGCGTGCCGTTTCGCGCCTGACGCTCGGCCGTGGCGGTCCGCGCGACCTGGCCAATATCAAGACGACGCTGGCGGCTATCCCGAAAATCAAAAATCTGCTTTTGGCGGCCGGGGCGGAAGCTTTGCTGGAAAAACTTCCCGAAGCCCTGAAGGCCGTCGCCGACCGGCTCGGCTATCACGACCATCTGGTTTCGGCTTTGGACGGCGCGCTGGAGGAAGAGCTGCCGCTGCTGGCGCGTGACGGCGGTTTTGTCAGAAAGGGCTATTATCCGCCGCTGGACGAGATTAAGGAGATAAAGGACGACAGCCATAAGCTGATTGTGGAACTGCAAAACAAATATGCCGAAAGCACCGGTATTTCGAACCTTAAAATCAAATACAACAATGTCATCGGCTATTTTATCGAAGTGCAGAGCAAGTTTGCCGCCGAAATGCTGGAAAACAAAGAGTTCATTCACCGTCAGTCGGTTTTGAACGCTTCGCGTTTTACCACGGTTGAACTGGCCGATTTGGAAAACAAAATCCGCGGCGCGGCCGACAAGGCGCTGGCTATGGAAATTGAAATATTCAACAATCTGGTTCAGGATGTCACGATTGCTTCCGATGACATTTCGCGCACGGCCAAGGCGCTGGCGGAGCTTGACGTCGGCGCGGCTCTGTCCGATTTGGCCGTCGAAAAAAACTACTGCCGTCCGGTTCTGGACAATTCTCTGGTCTTTGACGTGGCCGACGGGCGCCATCCGGTTGTCGAAGAGGCGATAGAGCGCGACCATGCCGGCGCTTTTGTCGGCAACGACTGCACCCTGAGCGACGACGATTCGCTGATTTGGCTGCTGACCGGTCCGAACATGGCCGGTAAGTCGACTTTCCTGCGGCAGAACGCCATCATTGCCGTTATGGCGCAGATGGGCTCCTTTGTTCCCTGCAAAAGCGCGCATATCGGCGTTATCGACAAGATTTTTTCTCGCGTCGGCGCTTCGGACGATTTGGCGCGCGGCCGTTCGACCTTTATGGTTGAAATGGTCGAAACCGCCAGCATTCTGAATCAGGCGGATGAACGCTCGTTTGTCATTCTTGATGAAATCGGCCGCGGCACGGCGACTTTTGACGGTCTGTCGATAGCTTGGGCAGTCATTGAACATCTGCATGAAAAAAACCGCTGCCGGGCATTGTTTGCCACGCATTACCACGAGTTGACTTCGCTGACTTCCAAACTGAACCGCATGTCGCTGCATTGTATGAAAATCAAAGAGTTCAACGATGAAGTCGTTTTTCTGCATGAGGTTATTCCCGGCGCCGCCGACCGTTCTTACGGCATTCACGTTGCCAAGCTGGCCGGCCTGCCGCCGGTGGTCATCAAACGCGCCGAACAGGTTTTGGACGCCCTTGAACACGACAAGAAAAACCAGAAGATAAACGATCTGGCCGACGATTTGCCGCTTTTTGCCTCTGTGCAGAAAAAGGTCGCGGAAGAGGAGGTCGAACGCTTTTCGCCGGTGGAGGAGGCTTTGGAAGCCGTTAATCCCGATGAGCTGACGCCGCGCGAAGCGCTGGAAAAACTTTATGAAATCAAGGCTCTGCTTTAGATAAATATTGACAGAACAGCGAAATTGCGGCACTCTGCCGGCAGAGTGAATAAGAATTTTATTGTATAATTTTAAAATTTATTTTGTATGGAAACGAAAAATAAAATCGTACGCTATTCGGAAAGTTTCAGAACGGATAGTGAGATTAAAGAACTATGGCATTATAAAAGCATGGAAAGAACCATTGACGGTGTTTATGTTGTGCCTAAAGTCTACATCCCTTTTCATCGGTCTTTCGGTCAACGGATTACCAAAAAGGAGGCAGAAGCAGTCTGCGCGGAGTATGGTTTGAATTTTCCGAGCAGCGAAGAGATAGAGATGCTTGAAGTTGCTTATGACGCGGCACAATCACGGCTACCTGAGATTGCGGAATATACGGATTGTTGGACTTCGGATGTTTCCTCAACGGATGAGGCGGCAAGAAAATTCCTGATTTTATTCTGCTATGAGGCAGGAAGCGTAAAACAAATTAAGCATCACTATGTGCTGATAGATGAAAAACAGCTGTATCAGTATCTATTGGGTGTTTGGCTGAGACCGTCTCCGGAGCTGCTGTTAGGAGATAAATTTTCCAATCTTTTTCAAACCCGAGACCATGACTTGTTTTTGCAAAAGGAACAAAAACTCAGTTATATCGGCAGGTGTAAAGAGATTTGGTATGATGAAATCATTTTAAGCAGTACAGGGCTTTACCAGTATACAGACGGTGAAATGCGTTGTCTCGTAAAAGTAAACGAAAGTCGAGAAGAGTATAATAACTCAAATTACGGTTATCAGGAATGGGTCATTTTGGAAGGAATAATGCCGGACGGCGAGATTGTTTGTACGTTCAAAACCTACAACTGGTGCGATGATGGCGAACAAACAAGCGAAAGTGCGATTGAAAAGCGTTTCCGCAAAGATGAACAAGGCCTCTATCAGCCTTGTAAGTGAAAATATAACCGATTTAAGAAAAGCTCCCGATTTGTTTCGCGGAGCTTTTTCTTGTAACGAGCATAAAGAAAGCAAAAACAAGATGTTAATTAGTGGTATTATAATACCTCTAGTTAGTTTCTTGAAAAAAAGCGATTTTTTATTGTTGACATTCATGTTTATTCCTGTATATTCGTTTCGAATTCAATAACCATCTTTATAAGAGAGATAAATATGAACACTTACGCAACAAAACCGTCTGACATTGAAAGAAAATGGTATGTCGTTGACGCCGAAGGTGTTGTTCTGGGCCGCATGGCAGCTCAGATTGCCAAAATTCTGCAGGGCAAAAACAAGCCTTCCTATGTTCCGAACCTGGACTGCGGCGACTATGTCGTTGTTATCAATGCCGACAAAGTAAAGCTGACCGGCAAGAAATTGACCGCGAAGAAATATTTCAAACATACCGGCTGGATCGGCGGTATCAAAGAAACCACAGCCGGCAAGGTATTGTCCGGTCGTTTTCCGGAAAGAGTTGTCGAGAAAGCTGTTGAACGCATGATTTCCCGCAACCCGATGGGCCGTCAGCAGATGACCAAGTTGAAAGTTTATGCAGGCAGCGAGCATCCGCATACCGCTCAGAACCCTGAGGTTTTGGACATCGCTTCTTGGAACGAAAAGAATAAAAGGAGCGCATTATAATGGCTGAGAAATTAGAATCTTTGAACGAAATTAAGGCTGCGACCGCCGAAGTTAAAGCTGCCAGAAAGCCCAGCCGTGACAAACAGGGCCGTTCTTATGCCACGGGTAAGAGAAAAGACGCTGTTGCCCGCGTATGGGTTAAACCCGGCAAAGGCAACATCATCATCAATGACAAGTCCATTGATCAGTACTTTGCCCGCCCGGTTCTGAAAATGATTATCAACCAGCCTTTCGAGGTAGCTAACCGCGTTAATGAATTTGACGTTGTCTGCACCGTAAAAGGCGGCGGTTTGTCCGGTCAGGCCGGCGCTATCAAACACGGTATCGCCAAAGCCCTGAACGAATACGAGCCGGAACTCCGCGCTGTCCTGAAAAAAGCCGGATTCCTGACCCGCGACGACAGAACCGTTGAGCGTAAGAAATACGGTAAGGCCAAAGCCCGCCGTTCTTACCAGTTCTCGAAGCGTTAATTGGTATCAGAAAAATATCAAATATTTTCAATGGGTTGCAAGAAATTGCAGCCCATTTTTCGTCTTCACATAATATTCACATAAGCCCTGACTTTCCTAGTGTACTAATTTACCATTTTCACAAATTCTTCACAGTTTTAAGCAATTTTGAGGGCAAAATGGACGGTAATTTTTATTCTGAAACCTATACTTATAGAGAAGGGCGGATTCTGATATACAAACGTCCCAATTCTAAAAATTTCCAATGCCGACTAAGAGTAAAAGGAATTAAAGGTTATACCATAAAATCCTGCGATACTTCCAATTTAGGAGAAGCTGTTCAGTTTGCTGAAGATTTATATGATAATTTACGTTTTAAAAAATTAAATAACCTTCCCTTGAAAACAAAAACATTCAAACAGATTTTTGATGAATGGTTTCAAAAAGCTGATAAATCAGAAGACCGTCAAGAATTTTATCAAGGAAGAGCTAAATTATATTGGTTTCCTTACTTCGGAAATTATAAGATAGAAGAAATAACCGAGAGTATCATTGATGATTATTGGCCGTGGAGAAAAAATTATTATAAAGATAATCCAGAAAAACTAAAAGGAAATGTAAAGGAAGACCCAGCTGCTCAATCATTGAAAATGGAAAAGACAGCAATTCAAGAGGTATTAGATTACGCCCATCGCCGAGGTTATATCAGAGCAGTGCCCAAAATTAACTTTAAGCCAAGAGCAAAGACAGAAAACCGAGCCACATTTACAAAAAAAGAATATGAACGATTAATAATGGAGATGTTTATGTGGACGGTTCCAGATGCGAAAGCAAGCGATTCGTATCAGCGAAAGATGATTTATAATTTAATTGTTTTCCTTGCGAATACAGGAATTCGCCCTTCTGAATATTATAAAATTAAATGGAAAGATATTATTGTTCATAGTCAAAATGGAATAAAACTTCTTTACATTACCGTGCCAGAGAATACCAAAACAGGACAGAGAATAGTAGTAAGCCTTCCAGAAGCATATACCTGCTATGAGAATATCAAATCTTTCTCAAAATACACAAAAGAAAATGACTATGTTTTCACTAATTATGACGGCACTTCAATGAAGAATTGGACGAAGACCTATAAAAGTAAGTTGGAAGAGTGGCAGCTTTATTTGGACGATGAAGGTAATCCACGCCCTCCGTATTCGCTTCGCCATTATTATGCAACTCAAAGGTTGTTAGATAGTGTGCAGGTATATGATTTAGCTAAAAATATGGGAACGTCTGTTAAGCAGATTGAAAATCACTACGGACACGTTCTTGCCATTCAGAAAACCAATGAGTTAATCCAAGGTGCAGACATATCATCATTACAGAACTATCAAGAAAGTGAAGAATATCAAATTTATTTGTCAGAGAAAGAAAAAAATGAACAGCTGTTAGCTAAAGGAAAAGCTCAACTTGCAAAGTTAGAAAAAGAACATATACAATTAATCAAAGAAACTGATGAATTATTCAAACAATCTGAAGCAGAGATAATGCGTCTAGAGCAAGAATTTGAAGAAAATTTAAAAGAAATGGATGAGAAGGCCTTGCAGAAAAGTAAGAAAAAACTTATGAAATTATGCCATAAGAATAAACATCATCCTGAACTTTATGCAAATTATACAAAGCAAATATCTCGTATTGATTTTTACTTAGAGAAATTTAATCAAATATAATCAGGTTTTAATAATGAAATTCATTCCCTATATATGATATTATTTTGCCATCGCTGATAAATAAAATTATCAATGATGAATATTAATGGACTTTTAGACATTAATTTTCCTACTTTTTGTAAGTTTTTAGGTTTCCTCTTCCAACAAGAGGAGCATTAGAACTTTATTATCTAAATTATTAAGGAGATATTATGGAAACGAATAGATTAAACAACTTCAAAAATCATTTGGAACAATACAAAGAAAAATTCACTGTAATAAATGAAGACAATTTGATAACAGCAACTTCAGTAAAATTCACAGAACCAACCATTGAAGAAAAAGAGCTGGAGTTAATTAAATTTCACCAACAAATGTTAAAAAACAACAACATTCAATTAATGAATAAATTTAAAGAAACCAAAAGAAATGAAATAAAAAAATACAAAGAATCCCATAGGAAAAAAGAATTTAATAAACCAATTACTCCATATCGGCAAGAAATCATCAATACATTAAAAAATCCAGCCAATGGATTTAATTTAGCACTCACTTTAAACTTCAATCCCGTTAATTTATCTGGATTATTTAACTTACAAATGGTTCAAAATAAAGTAGATGAATGGTGGAAATTATATTGTGCCTATACGCTTGGAAGAGATGCATCCAAATACAAAACAATGAATTATATAGGTTTTGTGGAACATTTTGAAAGCAATATTCACGCACATTTAACCAACACTATGAAATTGAACAATTTGCTGAAAAAAATAATATTCATATTGACGAATGGATTGAGGAAACCATTTCATCAGGTAAAGATTTGAAAAAAAGAAAATTCAATCTTCTTCTAAAAAAATTAAATAAAGACGATATTTTAATTACCACAGAACTTTCTAGAATTGGGCGTAAAAGTTTTGAAATAATGGGAATTTTATATGAATGCTTAAATAAAGGCTGTCAGGTTTGGACAACCAAAGAAAAATACAAACTTGGTGATGATTTAAATTCTCAAATATTAGCTTTTGCTTTTTCCATTAGTGCTAGCATAGAGAAATCATTAATTTCCGCAAGAACCAAAGAAACGCTTGCCAGATTAAAAAATTCTGGTGTCAAATTAGGCAGACCGCAAGGAAGTAAAAATAAAAATTTAAAATTAGCGGGTAAAGAAAAAGAAATTAGAGAGTTGCTTGCCCAAGGTGTATCTAAAATGAAAATTTCTAAAATATATGGAGTTAGCCGTATCAGCTTGTATCATTTCATGAAAAATTACATCAACATTAAAGAGACGTAAATATTATGGTTTGAAATGGAGAAATCAAAAACCAGAGTTGATACTCTGGTTTTATTATAGAATCACTGCTGTGCTAAGTCCATCAATAGCTCTTTTGTCGTGGAGTTTTGCGTAATATCTGCAATATCAAAAGCATCAAATTCATATTCGGCACAAACATCTCCAACAAACGCACCGTAATAATGAAGGAGAGCCATATTGTATAATTGATTATTAAAAGTGGCTACCATCAATGGTGTAATTCCTAAAATATCTGGAATATTTGGGGATGCCCCTTTTTCCAAAAGGTATTCAATCATTTTTCTGTTGTTTCTTTTGACAGCCATCATCAGTGCTGTTTCGCCGTTCGCATTTGAAGAATCAATACATTCTCCCATTTCTAACATTCTATCTACCACAACAGTTTTTTCAAAAAATGGAATATTGGGATTCACAACCAAAGCCATTAAATGAGTATAGTCATCAATATGCTTAAATTTCATCGTGCTTCTATCTATAATTTTGAGTAAATCCGTGTAGTCAGCAGAAGCTAAAAAGTGTATCAAAAATGACTCAACATCAAACAACGGCTCAAATTGCCTTAGATTGTCATACTCTGGGACTTCTTGTAAATGTCTAAGCACTTCAGACAACTTCCTCTCGGCTTTCATATGATAAGGTAGAGGTTTAGACGTATTTAATATCAGGTCTATTTTTTCAAGCAATTCTTCAAAAACTATATCATCTCGCATTTTTAATCCTTTAAAGCTCTTTTATATAAAGAATTAGATAATTGTTCCTGCCATTGTGGTAATAATTTATTTTTATGCAAATTAACCAACAAAGCCCAGCTTGAAGAAATGCTTGGCTTTTTATTTTGCCATACCAGAGAGCCCAAATAATTACTACATCTATTCAAATATCTGGTGCTAAAATCTCTTCGGCTCTTTATGTGGTGATTTTCCAGCAATTCATCTGCAATATTCAAAAACATCTCTAAATGTTGATTTTTCTTATTATTGTTCATCAAATCTCCTTAGTTATGATAATAATATTTATCAGTTGGGAGAAAAAATTAGATGATTTTGAAAATTAATGTCTTTTGTTTGATAATAAAACCACCCATCACTAAAAATCTTATCTAAATAAACTGTTCCGCTCATTTGAACTGTTTTCCATAAAGTTTTTATGGCTAATTCCTCATCATAGATGAACTCATCAGTCATTGATTTTTGCGGATGTTTAATGGATAGCTTCATTTTGTATTTGAGAACTAACTCTTACATACGCATATATCATCTCTAATCCTTTTTCTTTTATTTATTGGAATTAGAGTGAAATCATAAGCTAATATGTTGAAAAATAATGAACTTTTATTTTTAACATACTCAGTTAAATAAAAAACGCAAGAAAAAAAGAATATTATATACCTAATCTGTTGAAATACTTGGTTTTCGTAGGAATTAGAGGAAGAGGACGGCAGACAGGAATCTGCGTATAATTTACTGTTCTTTAAATTATTCAAAAAAAGGAAAATGTAATGTTAATATCTTGTCCTTGTTGTAAAAGAAAAATTTCAAATACAGCTGAAACTTGTCCGTGGTGTGGTTGCGATGTACAAAAGGAACTCCGCGAGAATATTGAGTTTGCGATTTGGTGTGCTAAATGGGGCGGGATTCCATTTATAATATTTATTTTCTCTGTTTTTGTCTTGAGTGAAACAATAGAGAACAATGGTGGTATATGTTTATGGATATGGCTAATTGCTCAAATAGGTTGGGTAATTTTCTTAAAAAGGGATGTATCGGAAAATTATCAAGAGTCTGATGACGAAGACAATAAAAATCAAAATAGGATAAATAACGCAAATTTGGAAAATTTAGTTTTGAATAATACTCGCTCTGCATCATCACAAAGTCGTAATTCTGTAAGAAAGTCCAAGAATTCTGTAAAAAAACGGCAAGGACGAAAAATAGAAATATAATAAATTAGTACAGAACCAATATTAATCAGTGAAAAATAATGTCACATTGCACGAGTTTTAAATTCCAATACACAGATAGAAAATTAATAACCCAAGCGTTTAGTAATCTAGGGCTGAAATGTAAGGATAGTGTCGTTTATTCTTATGATTCTGGATATGCTAAATCATTAGGAATAGCATCTGAAGAGAAACCAGCCATTGTTGCAGAGAGCAATGGGTTTAACTATTTTATGGAAGATTTTGGCAATCATTATGAGTTAAGTGTAGAAAAGCACAATATGTCATTGTCTGAAGAACGCATTGCCAGACGAATGGGTAATGAATTTCAAAAACAGTATGTTAAATGTGCCGCTCAACAAGTTATAAGGCAGATGGAGCAGAATGGGCATAGTTGCTTGTTAGCTGAGAATTCCGATGGGTTTGAAATAAAGTTTGGAACGGTGTATGAAAAAAGTCTGCTTGTTAAGTTGCAAAATGGATGTGTTATTGAGAGTGTAAGCGGCGTTAAAGGACAATCCTGCCAATCTATTACCGAAGCTTTAGAAAATATGCTTTCTTCTGCTGATGTTGAACTGAATACAGAGTGGACAGAAGAATATTATGAACCAGATGATGATAGTATGTTGAAAATTTATGATTTGGGATAGGTAAGAAAACATACATTGCGGAGAAATATAGCACATTGAAAAATATTCTTAAATTTTCCTTTGTTATCTTTTTGGTTGTTTTTTCCAATATCCAGAATGGGTATGGCTATGTGCGTGATTGTTCGTGGTGGTTTAGTCGTATATTAAAAGCCACTCCTGAAGAAGTAGAAAAAGAGATAGCAAAAGGTTTGGACATCAATGAGGCTTATGAAAGCAGACAAACATATCCTCCTAATATAGAGGTAAATGTCATTGTGCCGCCCTTAATATGTGCGGCCAAGAGCGACAATGTAAAAGTTGTTGAAGTTTTACTCAAGCACGGTGCTGATGTCAATGGAAATGGCGTTGATGGAGAAACAGCTCTGATGGGGGCTGTAAATAGACGTAATTTTGCTATGGCAGAAATGCTTATAAAATCAGGTGCCAATGTAAATGCACAAGACAATAACGGAAATAGCGTTTTAGAATATGCTTCCAATGGCAGTTGTTCAGCTGATGGAGAAAAAATGGTTAAATATCTGCTTCAAAACGGAGCGAATCGTGACATCAGAAACAATCAAGGCAAAACACCTCTTGACAACTTTAATGATTGGAAACACGGATACTGCGATAGAATTAAGGATGTCTTAAAAAATTATAATCCTAATGAGTCAAAAGAAAATCATATTTTTGAAACCATACTTTGCGTAATTGCGATGATATTCATTCCCTTGGCGGCAAAAAAATATGATGAAAGACAGGAAGCAAAGAAAAGCATAAGTTTTTCTATGGATGAGGGTATCTCTGAAATACAAGATAATGACGTTTCTGAAATTTCCATTGAACCAACTTCACAAACGACAAGACGGAAACGAAATGTGGTTAATTCTGCGTCTAAAAGAAAATTAGAACTTGATAACAATAACCAGAACAGAAGAAGGCTGGAATTATGAATTCTATAATTGAAAATAATCAAGATTTAACTGTAGCCGTTAAAAATGGGGATATATCAGCTGTTAAAACATTCTTAAAAAATGGCGTTGATGTAAATGCTATGAGTGGCCACTCTACAACGCTGTTATACTGGGCTTGTTTGGAAGGTCATACCGATATTGTAAAATTGTTGTTAGACAATGGAGCAGAAACAGAAAAAGGACACCTACTGGGAAACACGGCATTAATTGTTGCTAGCGAAAAAGGATACACAGATATAGTAAAACTGTTACTAGATAGCGAAGCTAATGTCAATAGGCAGGGTTTTATGCTGAAAACCCCACTAATGTATGCTTGTGAAAAGAGAAATCTTGCAGTGGCAAAACTACTTTTGGAATATAGAGCTGACATTGATTTGCAAAGTTATGATGAGGATACGGCCTTGATTATGGCTGTTAGTGGCAGCATTGATAATATTGAAGAAAATGGAAATAAAGAAATTGTGGAATTGTTGCTAAAACAAGGAGCAAATGCCAATCTTCAAAATGAAGATGGATATACGGCATTATTAATAGCAGTATCTAGTGGAAATAAAGAAATCGTCCAATTATTGCTTGAAAATGGAGCTGATATTAACATCAAAAATATTGATGGAAAAACAGCCTGGTCATTAGCAGAAGAGCGAAATTACTCTAAAATTGTTGATTTGCTCAAAAAATATCTCCCGAAAAGAAGGTTGGAACTATGACCAAAACTATCCGCCTTCATCACATAATGGAACATTCCACGGTCAATGGCCCTAACAACCGTTTTGTTATCTGGACACAGGGTTGCCCGTTTCATTGTGATGGTTGCTTTAATCAGCTGACACATAGCCAAACAGGCGGTTTTGAAATGAATATTCAAGACCTCGCCGACAAAATCAGTCAAACCAAAGACATTCGGGGGATTACCCTGACAGGCGGTGAGCCTTTATTGCAGGTTAAACAGGTCAGTTTGCTGCTAAACCTTATTCGCAGGGATTTAGATATTTTGCTGTTTTCAGGGTTTACGTGGGAAGAAATACGACAAGATACAACCAAGAAACAGCTTCTGACTCAAATTGATGCGGCATTATTTGGTAGATACAACAAAAATTTTCCTCACCCTTTTTATGGTAAAAAATTGGTTCTTAATGGTAATCGGATAAGAAAAGAGGAATTGAAACCTTGGCTGAATACCGAAATAGTCATTGGTAGCGATAACGTCCAAGTAACAGGTTTATACAAACAATCGGAGAAAACAAATGAAGTTTGTTGATGAATTGCAAAATTACTTAAAAGCCAGATATCCGTTGATTTTGATTAAATCAACCGAGGAAGACCGTCTGACAATGGATTTGAAATTGGTCGCCAAAACGCTGGGACACGATTTAATCACTTGGAGTATTGCATCTGGGCTGAAATCAGATAATAAACAGTTTGATAATGGAACAGTTGAGCCGAAAAAAGCGATTGATACTTGTGAAAGCATTGCAAAGACTGATAAGCCGACAATCTTCGTATTCTATGATATTGTGCCCGTTATTTCATCTCCGCAGACAGGAGCAATTTATCAACGGAGATTAAAGGAATTTGCCTTAAATATCCGAACTAATGGTTATCGGTGCAACTGTATTTTAGTGTCCTCAAAATCTGAAATAGACGGCAGTATCAACTCGGAAATTACTGTTCTGGATTATCCTTTGCCCAACAGACAAGAAGTCAGCGAGCAAATTTCTAAATTCATTAACCAATACAAAGGAATGAAAGAAGTTTCTGTTGATACATCCACTGAAACCTTGTCCGCCTTAACCAGTGCTTCTTTGGGCTTAACTTATGCCGAAATAGAGAATTGTTTAGCCAGAGCGTTGGTGGAAGACCATAAATTGGATATTAACGACATCAAAAGCATTGTTAATGAAAAAAAGCAGATTATCCGTAAGAGCGGTATTCTGGAATATGTAGAAAATAAACTGTCATTAGAAGATGTCGGAGGTTTGACTGTCTTAAAGAGATGGTTGGAATTGAGAGGTAAAACCTTTTCGGAAGATGCCAAAGCCTTTGGCTTAAACCCGCCCAAAGGTGTTTTACTGGTTGGTATTCCTGGTTGTGGTAAATCTTTAACAGCCAAGTGTATTGCCAGTGCGTGGAGTATGCCGTTGTTAAAATTGGATATGGGAAAGATATTCGGCAAATATGTTGGTGATTCAGAAGCCAATATCAGACAAGCATTAAAAACTGCCGAGGCTATTGCTCCCTGTGTACTTTGGATTGATGAGATAGAGAAAGGTTTATCGGGCGGCGGAAGTGATGGCGGAACATCTTCAAGGGTGTTTGGTAACATTCTGACGTGGATGCAGGATAAAACTTCTCCCGTTTTTACCTTTGCCACAGCTAATAATATCAGGAACTTGCCGCCAGAATTACTCCGCAAAGGACGATTTGACGAGATTTTCTTTGTGGATTTGCCAGATTTTGAAGAGAGAAAGAAGATTTTGGAGATTCACATCGGCAAATCAGGCAGAAACCTTGCAAACTTTGATTTGGATAAATTAGCCAAGATGTCTGGCGAAGACAATTATGGAGCCAATATCAGATTGGCTGGTGCGGAAATTGAAGCCTGGGTCAAGGACGCCTTGATGGAAGCCTATGCCCGTAAAACCAATGGAGAAGACGGGGCAGACTTATCAATGCAGGATTTTGAAACAGTTATTAAGCGTATGATACCAATGGCCAAAATGCGGCAGGAAGATTTTAAGGATTTACGGGACTGGGCAAATGAAAATGCCGTCAGTGCTTCTGTTTCCAGTGCAACCACCAGCAATTCAAACGATTCTCTGGGCGGCAGAAGGATTGATTTGATATAAGGAGAAAAAATTAATGAAAAAGCTTTTAATGATAATTGCCTGTATCGCTTTGCTTCCTGCAATAGCAAAAGCGAATTGTTATCAGATTAAAGATAATGATTTGAAAAATAACTGCCTAGCTGTGGAAAAAGGACAGGTTTCATACTGTTATCAAATAAAAAATGGTGATGATAAGAGCTATTGTCTGGCCAGATTAAAAAATCAGAGAAGTTATTGTTATCAAATAAAAGCTTCTGATAAGAAAAATGAATGCCTATCGTTAGTAAAATGAGTTAAAATCAATGATTATAAAAAGATTTGATGATAATCACGGTATTTGCATACACTTATTGAAAAGTCTAATAAACTTTTATTCTCTCGGTTATAAGAATTATCTGAACAGTGAAATGGTCTTGTTTTTCAGTAAAAACTACTATTTTCGTTTCTTTTTTGAATGGTTCTTCTCGTTAAGAGAACTGTTTCGTTTGGATTTTAGTCTGAACAGTATTCGCTTGAGCCTGCTTGGAATAAGGTTTGGAATAAATTTTGAAAAAGCCGAATCTGTTCGTAAAGATTATTATTATATAGACGACTATATTCAATTTCATATAGATAGCGGAACGATTAGGATAAACGATGAAGAAACTTCTGCGGTTGATGATAACAGGGAGAAGCCGCTTGTTTCAAAAGAATATTTTGTTTCAAAATATTTGAAAGTGTATAATAGCGATTTCTTAAATCATAAATTTGACTTAATTGTTGAGATAAATCTATTTAAAACATATCCGATGAAAATTAATTTCGGACAATCTCTTTTTTATTCTGATGAATGGTTGGGGTGTCATATAGATATAAATTTAAGAAATGATTTTCCCAATATTGATTTGTATTTATGTGGGTGCAAACGAGAATTGTCTTTTACAGCAAGAAAAATGGTGGAAGACCCTCGTGAATTTTCTTTTGAAGAAAGTTATCCTGAACAAATAGATGAGCACGGATTTTTGTTTCAAAAACTGAATTTGCAGACTCTCAAACAGATTAATCCAAATGATGTAATGTTTGTTGCGGCTACAGTTCCAGGAGGAATGGGATTTGCAAAAACAGCCCGTTTTTTTGTTGTTGAAGATAATGAAATTAAACAATATTTCATTGAGCTTTTGAATAATGAAATTGTAGAAGAAGTCCAAACTATTTTTTCTCCGATAACAAAAATTTATCCGTGGACTGGAGGGCTTGATGAAGAATTTTTTGAAAAATGGCGACGCATCGGAATGGGCGTTGGGAACAAACTTATCGTTCGTAAAGAATTTTATGATGAGGTAAAAAAAGAGTTGTTAGGCGAGGAAACTCGTAATACCCTTCCTTATATTTACACACATTGGTGTCAGGTTGCTCATCAAATATTGCAGAACGTTTTAACAGAAAAGGAGAAGTAATATGAAAAAAATAGTTTTCTTGATGTTTTCTTTAATTTTGATGGGATGTTCTCATAATAACATTACTAACAATAAATCTTTTGCGGACACCTGCAATACAGATGCGGCCATTTGCAAAAGAAATTATGGTGTGTTGGCGGAAGAAATTGAAAAATTTAATGCCGCTGGTGGTGCTTTTATTTTGGTAAATCTTAAAAATAATGAAGTTCTAAATTCTGCATCCATCAGTATTTTAGAAAGTTTTGATTACAATAGAGATTACTCATATACGCCCAACAATGTTATGAAACTTTTGAAAAAGGATAGATTAGCAACCACATCACAGTTTATCCAAGATTATACCTCTTTCATCAAATCAGCAGGAAAAAAAGAACTGGAAGAGTTAAGAGATAATGTTATCCACGGAACAGCGAAGAAAATAAACATTGAAGGTATTTCTATCTATGGCCTAACGGCAACAGACTACAAGTTAGATAATCCTGATGATGTCGTTACAACATTTTTGGGACATTTCAGTTATCAAGGACAAGATTATGCTCTTATCACTTTTTTAGATGCCCCAAAAGGCATAAAATCCACTTATAACTTTAACAGTTCTGGCTGGAATGCAACAGAATTAGCCAGAAAAATTGTGGAATCTATTGTGCTAAATGCTAATTTGGCAAAGCAAAATTAACGCTATAAGTTTAAAGTTTCCAGAGCATTTTGGATATTTTTGGGATTTGTCCTATAATAAATTGATAGAGTTTGAATGGAACTATGCCCTGAAATTTGTTGTATTAATGGCAGGGGATAATTGGCGTTCATTAATTTGGTAAGGCAAGTTGCTCTCAATGAATGAACACGGTATTGTTTATCCAGTCCAACGCCATCAAAAATTTGACGGAAAATGTGAATAATCTGTTGTTTGGATAGATAAGAGCCTTTATTTGATTTGAATAAGTAATCATTCATTTTAGGTTGAATATATTTGTTGGAATGCAAAAATTTGGCATATTTTTTCAATTCTTGCTTCAATGTATCATTCAAATAAACCTGCAAAGCCTTTTTCCCACCTTTATTTTGCTCTGGTTGCAATAGGAATGATTCCACAGGATTAAAGTTGTCATCATAAACCTGTCCAAGAGTCAATTTTTGGATGGAATGAATACGAAGAGAGGTCATCAACATCATCAAGAACATTAATCTGGTTCGTCCCTGATGTGATGGCATATCATTAATAAACCGAAGACAATTTTTTACATCTGTGTCTGATAGTAATTTAGATTTTCCACGCTTCATTTTTAACCTCATAAAATATTCATTAAAGTATATAAAATATATATAAATGAAAATTTATAAGATGTCAAGATTTGGTCCTAAAATCAAAGCATTAGATTTTGTTGGGAATGAAGCAAAAATCTTAATTAATATGTATTTTTGAATATTTCAGGAAGATTCATTTTATTTTAAATAGAGATAGTTATAATACACTAAATTTATAAAGGGACTCGGTAAAATGGATGAAATAACAGATTTATTATCAGAAAAGCGATTGGCTAAATATAAGGACATCGGTAAAGAAAATGCCATTGCTTGTCATCTGTTTAATTGTGAATTGGCGGAATCTTTTTATTCCTCATTATCATATTTTGAAATTATTTTGCGTAATAAGATAGACAAGGTATTTTCTAAATATTTGGGTGATGACTGGATTTTCAAAGATGAGTATATTATCGGCAGAAATCAAGATAATATGAAAAATGCCCTTGCTCATATTAAGGATACTAAAAAGAATCCTACCGATAAAAATCACATCATATCCGAATTAAATTTAGGTTTTTGGGTGTATTTATTTTTGCCAGCATACAATGATGTTGTATGGAAAAAGTATCCGCAGGTATTGCAAGAGATTTTTGATGGTTGTAAAGATATTAGTGTGTTATCAAGAATTTTTAATAAATTAAACCGCATTAGGATGTACCGCAACAAAATATTTCACTATGGTTCTTTACTTGTTGTTGCAGAAGAGAATAGACCTGAAAAAGTGCATAATCTAATATACCGTATGATTGGAGATTTGAACGCTCCTAAATTACTGAAAGAATTAAGAAAGATAGATTCTTTCAATGAGAAGTATTTAAAAGGAAAAAATTTCGGGATTTTAAAACGATAAAGGATGACAGCAAATACAACCAGAGAAACTCCTGCGTGAAAACGCTTAATGTATTTTATAGTCATCCTATCTGCTAAAATATATAACATTAAAATTTATAAATGTCAAGATAATCTATTGTTGGATATCAAATTAAATAAAAAATATCATTCATTATTTTATTACACCATTTTTTATGAGATATAGGTTTTCTTTGATATTTCTGTAAAAAATCTTGACTTTTAAATAAACGTCAATCAACATTTTTCATATCTAATGTGGAGAAGAAAAATGGAAGAATTAAAAGAAGAAATTAAGCAAATAGAAGATTTGTGGAAAAAAGTATATGATGTTTGTGTTGCTACACCATCGTTATACACGCCACACTTACCCAATTTAACTGTTGATGAAGTTGGTGGCGTTGTTTTAACTGTATTACAATGGATGAAAGCTTTGGATACAAACAGAAAAGGTAAAAATACCTATGTTTTATCAAAGTCTGTTATGATTACTTCTTTAAATGCTACAATTACAAATTTAAAAAATATAGCATCTGGTAACTATAACTATTTTCCACAATTCGTTACTAATTTAAATCAATTACTGATAGCTTTATTTCCTGTAACATTCTTAAATTCCAAGGATAAAAGTTATGCAAACCTTTCTATGGATTTTGCCGAAGAGTTAGCTAAACTTAAAAATTTGTCTGAAAAAATACAAAAACAAATTGAAAACTATAATGAAGCTATACAGCTGAAAAATGATTCAAAAACAGTAAAAAAATCCATAGATGAAATAAATGTGGAAATTGTTCAAATACAAGAAGGTGTTCAAAAAGATAAAGCATCCATTGAAAAGGCAAAAAAAGACATAGAAACTGAAATTAGCAATATTTCATCTTCTTTAAAACAAATAAAAGATTTTTCAGAAAAAATTCCAAATATACAAACAAGCAATGAGGAAGCTCAAAAATCATTAAACCAGTTAATTGAAAAAGCAAAAGAGGTAAATAAAGCTCTTGAAGAGCTTCTTCCTGGTTCAACCTCGGCTGGTTTAGCTTCTTCTTTCTACAATAAGGTACAGCAACTAAAATGGAGTAAAAGATGCTTATTGTCGGGATTCATCGTCAGTATTTTAGCTCTATCATATTTAACAATGCCTATGCTAGATACCTCTATAAATCAGGATACAAGTATTTGGAAAGAGTTTTTTCATAGATTGCCATTACTTTTTCCTCCAATTTGGCTGGGATGGTTTTTTGCTCGTTCTTATGGTCACGCTAATCGTTTGCAGGAAAAATATGCATATAAAGAGGCTATGTCAAGAGCATTTCAAGGATATAGAAAACAAATGGAAGAAGTTAATACAGATAGCGAATTGGCTAAAAGTTTATCAGAATTAACACTAACTGTATTGGCAGAGAATCCATCGGATATTTTTGAGCGTAATTGCTGGGATGAAACACCTTTTCATAGTTTAATCGGAATGATAATAAAAAGATTTAAATTTGGAAATAAAAATAATAATGAAAAATGAATTTGTATAATTGATGAGGTTTATAAATGGACTGGATACAAATTATAACATCATCGTTATCAGGCATTATTGGTGCCGCAGTAGGAGGTTTTGCTACTTATTTAACGATGGCAAAGCAATTTAAGTTTATGGCAGAACAAGAAATACAAAAGCAGGAGCGAGATGATGAGCTGTATCTGAAAAGAAAGAGAGAAGACTTATATGCCAAAATGTATGATTTTTTAATGCGTTTTGAAAAAGATATTCGTATTGGAAAAGATAATTGGATGTCAAAACAAACCAAAGATTTATTTAACACAATTCAAGTTGAATGTATCTGGGGAAATAAGAAAACAATGGATTTGTTTTATGATTTCTTCGGAGATTTATTTAAAAGTCCTACACAATATCGGAAAGATTTTTATAAGGCTCACGATAAGAATAATAAGAAAATATTGAAATTTCAGGCGCATATTCGTAAGGAATTGGGCATAAAAGACTGATTATCTAATATTCACATTTTCTTCATATAAGAAATGTTGCTAAATTAACTAATTGATAAAGCAATATAAAATTTAATATCAATTCACAGCCATAAAATAATGAAAAAACATTTTTTATTTCCAATAGGCTGTAAGAAATTGTAACTAATTTTTGCACTCACATTTACTTTAATGTTATTGATTGTTTTAGATGATTTGACAAGGAAATGAATGCTTTCTATCATATCTAAAAATGGTGAGGATGAATTAATGCTACAAGATATTCCTAATTATAAATTATCTCAAAATTATATATGGTATGGAGAATTTGATGTTAATATAGACGGCAAAACATATCATTTTACAGGTAGTATGAAGTATACACCAAATGAAACATTTTGGTTGGAACTGTTGGTATCTCCTGATTGTGATTTAACAGATAAATTTATGAATAATCCATTTTTACTGTCAGGAAAAGAGATAATAATTAAAGGTGTTGTTTCGGAAGCGTTTGAATCTAAACTTGAATATGCAACAGTTTATTGTTCATTTAATAATCAGAATTGGGGAAGTAATTTAAGCAAAACTCAGAGTCTTGGGGAAACGATTATTCCAGAAGTTCGCTTAAATAAACTTATATTTAAGGTCAATATATGTTTATTTCATAATAATAGTTGTTTTAAAGACGATGAAATTAAATGTGTCCAATGTAAGTTCAATGAAGCGTTTGATGATTTATTTTATGAAATGGATTTATTGGGGAAAAGAAATAAAAGTGTTACATTATGTAATAAAGAAGTGAAAATATCTGAAAATAAAGTTTTACATATAGCGGAATGTTTCAACAGTTTTCTAGAAAACAATGATTCGCTTATAAAAAATAATTTTTATAGTGATGATAAGGAGCTCCTTCAAGTTTGTGCTAAATCTGTGGAGAATATTCTTAATAAAAGTAAGTCTAAAATATCACGAATAGATAAATCAACGCAGAACATAATTCCTTTTATGAGTTATGTAAACGGAACTCTATTAGAAGTGTTTAAAGATATTCAAATAATTTCAGATTATTTTAGGTTGGTCTCTTGGAATTATACACTTTGTGCAGAGGAAGTTATAGTAACCACTAAATATTCAGATACACCATTTTCTATTTTATATTGCCTTCCATTTCTTGAAATTAAAAAGTATGAAGTCAATATAAATAATTTGCCAACATATGTTCAGAGAAATAAAGTATTTTTAAAAAATGATAACTATCTGCTGCCTATTAAAAACTTTTTTGAAAATTACAGCAATTTAGGAAATTGTATTTTTCTTTTGAATGAAAACCATTATTCTAAACGTTTTACATCTCTATATTTAGGTAGGACAATTGATGCTTTAGCAGCAATAGCTCGTTATAAACAAATCAACAAGAGTGAAAAATATCAAAAAGTTCTTAATTTATTTTTTGAAAGTTATCCCAATATCATTAAAAAAATAGATAAAATTTTAGAAAATGTAAAATGTTCTGACCTGCAAGAAAATGATACAAAAGATATTATCAGAGGTAAAAAGATTTCAACATTAAGAACCCAAATTGTCCATTTTGACTTTTCCAAAGATAAACACTTGCCCAACATTGAGAAAGTCATAAAATTAATGGAAATTTTTGAATGTTTAATATGTGATTTTATTTTTGAAATTATAAATGTAGATGAGGAAGTGCGGAGCAGTTTATTGAAACAACAGGAAAACTTATGTTTATCGCATAGATTATAAAATTATATTTTGAATTCACAGAATATTCACATAAGAAAATTTAATAAAATAACTAATTGATAAATCAATATAAAAATTATATACTATTTAACCAAGCGTTAGTCTTGTCAGATTGCGTTACGAAAAAAGAGGAAGTTTTTGCTTCCTCTTTTTTTTATTTAAGATAGGAATAAATTCTTGATTTTGGGCTGAAAATGTTATATGTCTTCAGCAATCACTTACTACTAGTGTATTTAAAATCCGTTGGCTGTTCCGACGGATTTTTTCATTTTAAAATTACAAAAAGGAGATAAACAATGTATGATTTTTTGAAATTGAAAAAAGAAGTATCGGAGACGACTGCCGATATTGAGCCGGATGATGTGCTGTCTGTTAAAAAGAAGCTCAAAGATTTAGGCTATTATCAAGAACCGGCATGGGGAATAACTAATTTTACCGATAATCAAATGTTTGATGGAATAAGAAGCTTCCAAACCGACAATAAACTTCAGGTCGACGGAGTAATGAAACCCGAGGGAGAAACTGAGGCAAAAATAAATGAAAGAATTAAAACAGAAAGATTGATAAATAAAGGAATATTCGGTAATGTTTACAGCCAAGGATATAAAATTGGCGAAAGAGTTGCCAATACCCGCATAAGTGCAGAAAGAAAAGCGGATATTTTGGCAAAGAAACCTTATAATGATAAATATAAGCATTCGTTGTTAAGTTGTGAGGAGGCGCAAAAGGGGAGTGTTGAGGCTGTGGCTATAGCTGCCGGAGGTTTATATAAGGAGTACAAAGACCAAAAGCTTGGTAAAAATACTATTTCAGAAAGTATTGCTGATTTGAAAGCAGATGCTTATGGAATTTATAAAGGAATATTCAATTCTAAAGGAAATTGTGATGAATTGGTTCAGGAAAAATATAAAAAACATTTCGGAAAGTAGATATGTGCAAACACTATTGAAGTGGATGGGGAATCTGTTGTTAACTATTGCGGTTATAGCAATAATATTCAATTTTGTTGGGGATTATAGTTATAATCTTTACCAAAATAAGACAGATTTTCTGGGAAAATTATTATCTTATCGTAATTCGATTACCATAATTTTTACATTTGTTTGGCTGTTAAGTTTATTTCTTGGCAAAAAAATTATGGTTATTGTCTGGTTGGCAGCCTTTTCTTATGCTGATAGGGCGTCTTTGCAGATATATGAACTATGTGAGATATATGCAGAAGAGTATTGTGCTGATAATAATTGCGATGCAAAAATTTTTACAAAACAAAGTTGCTCAAGATAATCCCGCTACGACAGAGCCGTTGAGCGTAAGAAAGACGGTAAAGCCAAAGCCCGCCATTCTTACCGGTTCTTGAAGCGTTAGTCTTGTCAGATTGCGTTACGAAAAAAGAGGAAGTTTTTGCTTCCTCTTTTTTGTTTAAGATAGGAATAAATTCTTGACTTTGGGTTGAAAATGTTATATGTCTTCGGCAACCGCTTACTACAAGTGCATTTAAAATCCGTTGGCTGTTCCGACGGATTTTTTCATTAATGTCTTACAGAAAACCCCGGGTAAACCCAGGATTTTCAGTAAGGCATTAATAAATGTTGTTTTAAATAATAAGTTATTTTAAAAAGAATAAAAAAGGAACATAATCAAATGACACCCTTAGTCAAAAAAATATCTGTAAATTTTATCAAAGGAGTGATTCTTTCATTTTTATTGGTAATGTTGGTTTTAGAAGCTTTTTTGACTGCTCCCTATCTTACTTATGATATAATAGTTGTTTATACCGCTGTTATTACGACTTTATGCTGGCTGCTCATCGGATTGTTTTTTATAACTTATTCAAAGTGGCTCTATGCCTTTCTTTTTATTACGTTTGGTGCATTTCTTTATCTTTACTGTTTTGATGCCAGGATATCTTTGGCACATCAACAAGAAAGGTGCGTAGATTTAGGGTCGGTATGGGATAAGAATAAAAATAATTGTTTTAGGAATGGCTGGGAAAAAGCACCATAAAATGAATTATCATTCACAAAACATTCATATGAGAAATTTTAACAATATAACTAATTGATAAAACAATATAAAAATCTTCTGCGATTTAACCAAACGTTAATCGTCGGGTATGTTTTCAAAAAGCCTCCGTTGTTACGGAGGCTTTTTTTGCGGGAATAAACCTTATGTTTTGCTCGGGTGAAATATTGGTCGTCATTTATGTATAATCTATTATACATATGATTCTTAATGTATAGTATAGTGGGTAATCAGCCGCTCTCGATGTATAATATATTTTACATCGAAGAGGAAAAAGGCAATGGTGTTACCAAATAAAAATATTTTCAAGATAGGCTACAAAATCAAGGCTTTTCGCAAGGCCAACAATCTGACGCAGGAGCAACTCGCCGACAAGATGAACTGCAATTTCAAAACCATCGGCAATCTTGAAAATGACCGGACGATGCCGGATCTGAAACAGGTTATCAACCTGTGCGACGTTTTGAACGTAAGCATGGATGAACTCTTTGCCGGAACCTTGTCCAAAACCGATAATTTTATTGAACCGTCCGAAGATGACGAAGGTTATCCGAAATTTGTCAGTCGGCAGATATCCGCTTTTCCCTCCAATCATCTGCAACGTCTTGAGTCGATGTCGATAAAAATGCGCTCCATGAGCGAAAAAGAGTTGAATATTGTCGAAGCCGTAATCGATTCTGTCATCGGCAACCGCTGATTCCGTTTACTTTATCCAATCTGTTATCTTTAGTCGAAACCCCGGCAAAATCAGGGCTTGTACTGTTTTTGTGATATGCCGGGTTATATCGTTAAATATTTAATTGTATAATCTATTGCTATTTAAAATTTAGCTTGTATAATCTGTTATACTTTTAGAGCGATGTCTGAAAGTTATTTTCCTTTTAAACCACATTAGTTGGGAGAAAATTGTAATGAAAAAAACACTCTTAGCCGGAGCGTCTATGGCAGTCCTGCTGACTGCCGCCAATGCTTTGGCTGCAGAATATACCGGCAATGTCGAAACTACAGGTAAGACTTTTACGGTAGAAGCCGGTTCAACCATAAAAGACGCTACTTTCGACCTGAAGGCGGAAGGTACCAATGAAGCGGATGCAAGTCGTGTCGGTTTTGTTGATGCCGGCGAAATTTCCGTCTCCGGCGAAAATACTTTCCGTGATTTTGTAACTTTTGAAGGAAATACAAAATTCAACGCCAATGAAGGCGAAGCCGCAAAAATGAATGTTGAAGGCTATCTGACTTCCACGCGCAACGCCGAGGTTGATTTAAGCGCTGTTGATTTGACCGTCAAAAAAGGTGACGGTGAATCTGATATTGTCGGAAGCGACGGCGCTTTGGTTCTTGATAACGACACGACGGCTTTCAAGGTCGGCAACACGACTTTTGAAGATGGAACCCGCATCAGCCTGTATAAGGCGGCGGCCGGTGAAAACGGAGATGCTGCTTCCGGCGATGCTTCAAATCTGGCAATTGCGGCCGACAAAACCGTAACTTTCAAAGGCAATAACAAAATTGCGGCGAGCAACGGAGACCATGCCAAATCGCAGTTTAACATCTCGGGAGAAGCGGGCAGTTCTATCAATGTTGAAGGTACGGTTGATGTTGCAATTGATACTGCAATAGACGGTGCCGATATCAATATCGCCAACAGCGGAAATGCTCCCGCGCGTTTGGAACTTGGTGCAGACAAAACGTTGAGCATTTCCAACAGCAATGTTTCGATGAACGGCGCGCCGGACGGAAAGTTTAACGGTATTGGCAATGCTAATGGTGAAGGGACGGTTGTCCTCGGCGAAAATGCAAACGTTAATATTACGGACGGCGCCGGTATTGCCGTTACCGACCTGACGATTGGCAAAGGTGCGGTTGTTAATGCTTCCGGTCAAATGGAAGTTTCCAACCCAGCAAACCCGAAATGGCAGTCGGGCAGCATTCTGCAAGGCTTGAACAAAGTAGACATTGCAGAAGGCGCAACGGTTAATATCGCCGACGGTGCTCAGATTGTTGCCGGTTATCCGAATGGCGAAATCAATGTTGGCGGCACGGTTAACATGAGCGGCAAAGACGCCCTGATTCGTGCGGCTTCCTCTAAAGACGGCACTAATAAGTCGACTTTAAACATCAGCGGCATTGTCAATGTTCTGAAAGATGCCGTCGGTATTATCGCTTCGCGTGAGACAAACGTCGAGCAGGGTGGTTCGGTTGTTGTTGCCGACAATGCAACCTTGAATCTGATTCAGGATATGAACCGCGGTGCGGCAGCTGACGAAGCGCCGGAAGGCAACAATGCCAAATTTAATGTTGCCGGTTCGCTGGTTAACAACGGTACCGTCAATGCCGAAAAGACCGATATCACGATTTCAGGCGCTACATTGGCTGCAGCCGGAGAGGATGAAAGCTATGACGCACAAACGGCTGGCGGCAGCTATGTCTCCAACGGCGGCACCTTAAACGGCAATCTGAAATTAGACGGCAAAAATACACCGGCAAAAGAAGACAGCGAAGAAAAACTCGCCGCCATACTGAAGGCCGCGCCGAGAGCCGAATTCAACGGCAACAGTACGGTTAACGGTAATATTGATAACAATCTCGGCCTGTTGATCGTCAATCAGGGGGCAACCCTGAACATTGAGGGCGAAAGCAATAAGGTAACCAATAACGGGTATATTGATTTGGCCGGTGTTCTGAACGGCCAAATCGATAATAACGGCAACATTACGGTTCTTGATTCCGCCGCGCACATGACCAGTTTTGATGGTGGCGAACTCAACATCAGTGCCGATGTCGCCGCTTCGTCTTTGGTCGCGGAGGAATCTAATGCTGATGAAATTTATGTCAGTGCCGGTTCTTCTCTGGATTTGGACAGCGAAAAACTGAAAACCGAACAGTTGACCACTTACGGCACCGCCAAACTGGGCGTCGACTATGCAGCCAATGCCAAAGTCGGCAACGGCGGCACGTTGGATTTGGCTTCCAATACCCTGACCGGCAACGTAACGCTTGCGGATAATTCGACTTTGTCGTTTAATGTCGATAATGTTGAAGAAGCCGCCGGCGGTAAAGTTAACGGTTCAGTTAAAACCTTCCTGAGCGAAGACGGTTCGGCTGTCATCAATCCGGTTATCGGCATTGATGCCGGCGAGGGAACCTATTCTTTTGCTGACGGTGTTTCTGTAAAAGAGGGTTCTGTGGACCGCGGCGAAGAAGGCCTGAAACTTTCCAACAGCAATACGCTGTACAATGTTGCGTTCGGAGATACGCAGAATACCCTGAATGTTTCCAAAAAAGATTCGGGCGAAGTTGCTTCCGCGGTTGTTAACGCAGGCGGTACGGTTTCCAACGCCAATACCGTCAATGCCTGGGTCGGCGGCAATTCTGACGCGTCTTCCCTGACCGGAGCTTCCCGTGCGATGGCTGAGCATCTGAATACGCTGGCTCAAACCGATCAGGGCGCTTTGGTCAACGCCGTTACGGCTCTTGCGCCTGAAACCGCGGCGATGGTTCAGTCCAATACCACCGAAACCGCCAATCAGGTCTTTGCCGCTGTCGGCAACCGTTTAAGCGGCGGTTCGATTGTAACCGGCAATGAAGGCATGTCCTCCGGCGACAGCATTTTCAAACGCGGCGCCATGTGGGTTCAGGGGCTGTTCAACCACTCCAAGGCTGACGATACCCGCAAGGCTAGAGGCTTTGATGCCGATAGCGAAGGTATTGCTTTCGGTGCCGAAAAATACGTTAATGACGACGTAAAATTGGGTATCGGTTATGCCTATACGTCTTCGGACATCGACGGTTTCATGAGAAAGACCGACGTTGACACGCATACGGCAATCGCTTACGGCGAATACAAACCCTCCAATTGGTTCGTAAACGGAATTGCGACTTACGGCTGGTCTGACTACAGCGAGAAGAAGAATGTCGCCGGTATGCCGGTAAGCGCCGATTATGATGTTGACAGCATCGGCCTGCAGGCAATGACCGGATATGACATTGACCTTTGCGGCGCCATGTTGACTCCGGAAGCCGGCCTGCGCTATGTCAACATTCGTCAGGACGGTTATCGTGACAGCGCCGGACAGAAGGTTGGCGAAAACACCTCCGACATCCTGACCGGTGTCGTCGGCGCCAGCCTCAAGAAGGACTTCGCTTTGGACAACGGCATGAATCTGCGGCCGGAAGCCCGCTTGGCGATGACCTACGACATGTTCAACGACGACAGCAGCTCGGTTGTAACGCTGGCAAACGGTTCGGCCTATACCGTAAACGGACAGGCTCTTGACCGCTTCGGCGTTGAAGCCGGCGTCGGACTGACGGCTGACGTCAATGACAACGTCGAACTGTCTCTCGGTTACGAGGGCAGATTCCGTGATCACTACGAGGATCACACCGGATTATTCAACGCTAAATATAAATTCTGATAGTTAGCTGAAAGTAATCTTCTTCATATGGGAAAACAGGTTCTCAGAAATGAGAACCTGTTTTTTTATACCTTCGGATATCTTGTTTGCAGAGCAGGTGTCCATTGAACGGAACAATTCGGTTGTTGTCATTTTCCGGCACCTTCTTCCGTTACTTCCAAACTTATATTTTATATCATGTTTAAGCTTGATTTTTCTTTATGTCATGTTCGGGCTTGGAGTCGATAGTTGGCGAGAACGAGCTATAGGCGAAGTTCGAGGCTTACGGGACGAAAGGGGCCCAACGCAGTTGGGAATTTACCCCAGGACATCTCTCTCATGGATACCCGGAACGCGCTGCGCTTGCCCGAGGATGACAGAAGAAAAAATAATACTGTTATTGCCGGCCTTGTTTTTCTTTTTGTCATTGCCGGACTTGATCCGGCAATCCAGGGATTCCCCGGTCAAACCGGGGAATGACAGGAAAGAATAAAAGTACGGGGAATGACAAAATAATACAGTTACCCTCGGGCGCAGCCGGTGTTGCGCTCAAAGGCGTCCCCTTGTCAAGCCGGCTACAGCATGTCATGTTTCTGCACGGTTTTTGGAGAAATGGACAAAAAATTAATTATGGACACTCCTGTTAAAATATGTTATTCTAACACCCTGATTTGATGATTATTGTGGGCTGATTTCTTATTGTGAAATTTAAAAATTTAAGTATATGAAAGCAAAAAAGTTTTGGGTGTTGATGATGCTTTGCGCGTTGGCATCCTGTGCTCTGGCACAAACGAAAATGGACAAGTTCCTCGGCAATCTCAACGGAGCAGTCCAGATTTACGAGCGCTATGAGAGCCTGTATAACCGAGTGCGCCGTATGCGTCCGACCAAGGTCAGCGATTACGGTACCGTTGTACACCAGCCTTATGCGCGCCCGCTCAAAAGTCTGACTTGGTCAAACATGCAGATTGAGCGTCAGGGACCGTATTTGTATGTTTGGGAAGTAAGAGACGGCAAATTCGTCGCTCGCGGCAAGCACGCGCTTACCGTAAACAGTCGGGGCAAGGTATATGATTGCTATATCCTTCGCGGCAGCCGGTTATGCCATTATACGGTTACTGTGGTTGTTCTGGCAAGAAAAGGATATGTTTATCTTAAGGACGACAACAATCGCACCCTTGAGAGTTATACTTTTGCAGACAGATAGAGAAGGGAGCTTCGGCTCCCTTTTTTTAATGTGTCGTGTTTGCTATATTTTAAGAATTTCCGGCTTATATTATAGCCATTGTCAACAGGAACAATGCCGATGAAATGTCAGGAATTTGATTTGAACCACGCCCTCGGGGTCAAAATTTTTGAAGAAATCCGCTTAGACGGAATGGTCTTGGAAAAAGGCCGCACCCTGAATGAGGAAGATATAATCCAGCTCAAGCTCAGCGGCATAGCCACGGTTTATGGCGCGGTTATGGATGAAAACGACCTGACGCTGGAAGCGGCGCTCGGCGTCGTAGCGGCCAAACTCTGCGGCAAAAATACCGCTTATGCCGTCAGCGGCGACGGTATTTGCAAGATAACCGCTTCGGTTGACGGTGTTTTTCTTTGCGCCGACGACCGGGTTGCCAAATTTAACCGCCAGTCGCATAACCTGATTTTAAACACCGTGCCGCCCTACGGCTATGTTGCTGCCGGCGAAGTTATTGCCCTGCTGGAACTTACGACGCCACTGGCCGAGCAGGCCGCGGTGGACAATATTTTGTTCAGCCTGTCCGGAAACGTCGATTTGTTGCAGGTGGCCGAACAAAGCCCGCGCAAAACCGCTCTGATTTATACCAATTTTTATAATGACGCGGCCGAAACCGCTCATTTTACCGGGGTTGTACGCAAGTTGGTTGAAAATTTTCCCGACCTTCAGCTTGATTATCATGCCGAATATTACGCGCCGCATACAGTTGAAGCCGTGGCCGATGCCGTCGAGAAGGCTGTTGCCGATAAAAACGACGTGATTTTCATTTTGCCCGGGCTGAAAAGCAATTATAAAGATGACGTTATTCCCTCTGCCGTTCGCAGTTTTGCGGACGAAATCGTCAATCTGACGATTCCCCAGGTGGGAGCTTCCGATTTGATTATCGCGCATAAACGCGGACAGAAAATCATCAGCCTGCCGTTTCGTTTTGACGTGACAGAGTCGCCCTTGGCCGTTCATTATATTAAACTGGCGGTTGTCAATGACAAGATAAACGAATACGACTTCGCTCGTCCGCAGAATGTTCTGCTTCCTTCGGGAGGTACTTTGACGCCTGCCGAAAGGGAAAATCTGGTTGCTGCCGGTCAAAACCAGTCTAAGGGCAAAGCGGGCATTGCCGCCGTTATCCTTGCCGCCGGCGTTGGCAGCCGGGCTGGACGCAACAAGCTTATGGCTGAAACTAAAGACGGCAAGCCGCTGTTTCTCAAGGCGGTGGAGGCCGCCATTAAATCAAAGGCCAACCCTGTCTTTGTCGTTACCGGCAATCAGGCCGCGGCAATGGAAGAATTTCTGGAAGACATTGATGTCAACGTCATTTACAACCCAGCTTACCGTGCCGGTGTTAAAACATCGCTGAATCTGGGGCTTAAATCGGTTCCGGCTTTCTGTGACGGCGCTTTGCTGCTGCCTGCGGATATGCCGAACGTCGATGCCAAATTTATCGATAAAATGATTGCCGCTTATAACAAGGGACAGGAAAAACAGCTTTGCATCGCTTCCTGGAAAGGCGTTAAGCATAACCCGGTCATCTGGAGCAAAGCTTTGTACGGCGTTGCCGACCTTGTGCCGGAAAACGCCGATCTCCGTCCGGTTTTCATGGAACATGAGGATTATACCACGCTGGTCGAAGCTCCTTCCGCCGAAACCCTCTGGGACGTTACCTATGTCAGCGACATTGAAAAGCTGGTTGGAGATTAAAATTTTTTCTAACAGCTGCACCAGTAGCGGCCGTCATACATACAGCGGCCACCAGTTACGTTAACGCAATAACCGCCCATTGACCTGAAAATATAGTGGGTTGTACTGGTAGCTTCCCAATTGCTCATAGTACAGGTTTTGTATTTTAGTCTGAGCGTGGCGCCTCTTGAATCTTCCTCGCAGTCGGAAACGCAGTAAGACAAGTCGCAGCTGCAATTGTAGCAGGTGTTGCCGCAGCCGTCGGTAGACGTCCATTCGCTGTAACCGCTGGGGCATTGTCCGCTCTTGTCGCCTTCGCAGGAATTGTCGCAACAAGCTTGAAAAGGATAGTAACAGGTTTTGGTGTTGCATTCGTCACTTGTGGAGCCGCCGCATCCTCCGGGATTTGAGGTTGAAGTTCCCGAAGGACATGAGGTGTTACAGCTTCGACAGGCTTGTCCGCACTCGTTATAGGATACTATATCCCCCGAATAAGCTAGACTGCCGCTTGGGCAGGCTGTGTTGCAGTTGTAGCAGTTGTTTCCGCATTCCGTTTTTGAAGCAAAGGAACCGGTATAATTTTTGGAACCGGCCGGACAGGAATCGTCACAGCATTTTTTGCAGTTTTCGCCGCAGGCATTCTGGCCGGCTATGGCGCCGGTACAGATTGTTGACGAGTTGCCGGGACAGTTTTCTTTTAAGCAGTTTCCGTAATTAGGATTATATGGGCATGATTTGTCCATGCAGTATCCTGTTGAACAGGAACTGACAAAACCTTCATTCTTACACTGAGCTTCGGTATCGATTTTATAATCGTCGCCTTTGCCGAAGCCGACATTAGGGTCGCAGTCACCGACGCCGAGGAAACAGACCCCGGCGGTCTTATAGGCCTTGTCAAGTTGTTCAAACTGAAAGGCGGGCTTTGGTTCGGGTGTGCCTGTGTGTGTCGGTAAAAAGCCGGAGGCAATAGTTAGCCTTGGGAACATAAGTGCAGTTCCGGAGAGCAAAGAGAACAGTAAAACGGATTTCTTCATAGTATCACCTCACGACAAATGTTGACCAAAGCCCGCAGGGAGCAGACAGGTGAGGAGATATGGGAAAGACAGGCAAGATAAGACGAAACGGGGACAGCAAAAACGGAAGACGGTTAGTCTCCGCGCATATCCTCATATATCTGCACATACCCGCAGGCGGCCTTCCGCCGCGGCATAACATCCACACCTGTAGATTAGCATAACCTGATTTGGGGAAAGAGTCAACTATTAATGAAACTACAAATTTTTCTGTCTACCATTAATGGAACCGGCTTTATTTTTGTCATACAAAAAAGCCCTCTCGAAAGAGAGGGCTTTATCAGAAACAATCAACAGGAACCGCGTTTGTTCCAGCTGGTATAAGATGACGGATCCCAGTTGTCATAGCTCAAAGTGCGGTCTTTCTTGTTGTAAATACGACAGCCTTGATACTGGTCTGAATATTTGCTGCCAAAACTTCCGCCGCTGAACCAGATGCGTCCGCCGAAACCGGCGCAGAATTGAGCGCCGTCGCGCATCCGGACATTGCCTGCCGACATATACCAGTAAGCGCCGTCGCGTACTCTTATCATCGCGCCGCGCCGATAAACGTCGGCTCCGTCATAGCTGCTGAAGTTTTCAATGCCGCCGATAAACGTGTTTTTAACGTAAACCGAGGTTCCGTTTCCTGCAAACTCGACTCGGGTATCGCTGGTAATCGTTTCCAGATAGTCGGCCTTAAAAGTCGTATCCTGAATAATAACCGTTGAGGTATTCCAGACAAACAGGCCTTTGATGTCCATGCTGGCATTGGTAATTTTGAAGTCGGCGCCATGTACGACCTGTATTTTTCCGGCTTTGAAACTGGCTTTGCCGCTGTCGTTTTTGAACGTAAACGTCCAGTGTCCCTGACCGACGAAGATATCGCTGCTTGTCGTAAGCGTACCGTTGGTAATTGTCGTGCCGGAAAAGTCGATTTTGCCGCCGCTTTGAATGTTCAAGTTAATCTTGTCAAATTTGGCATTGGCCAGATTAACGCCTGTACTGCCGACAACCTGATAGGTCAGGGTCGGTTTCGGCCTTTTGCTCTTTGAGCATTCGACCGGATATTTGGTGCGAAAATCTTCAACCGAACGGAAGTTTTTTCCGTTGGTGGTTGAAAACGTCGTGTCTTTGGTAATAACGGCGCCGCTGACGTCTTCGTTAACTTTGTAGCCGTCGGCAGCCAGTCTGCTCTCACAGGTCGGCACACAGATTTTCATTGATGCGTCGTTAACGCATTTTTCTTCTTCTTCATATTTTTTACATTCAGTATTCCGGTATTCCGGTCCGCATTTGTCGCTGCAGGTCGAATAGACTGTTTTGCCGTTTTGCGAACAGGTCAGAGCATTTTCGGGAGCGCCGTAAGGACATTCGGTCCAGTTGTCTGGACATTTGCAAGCCTCAAATTTCCCGTCGCAGGATGTGCCGATACCGATTTGATTGCCGCTACAGGTTGTCAGGCCGTCTTTGCACCGGCATGCTTCATATTTGCCGCCGCATTCGGCACCGACACCGACTTCAGCTTCGCCGCAGCTGACAAGATTTTCGGCACAGCCGCACTCAAGATATTTTCCGCCGCATGAAAGGCCGCTTCCGGCTTGTCCTGCCGGGCAGGTTTTCAAATCGTCCCGGCAGACGCAGTCTTCATACATGCCGCCGCATTCGGCGCCGATGCCGACTTCAGCTTCGCCGCAAGTTTTAAGGTTGTCTTTACATGTGCAGGATTCGTATTTTCCGTTGCAGGCTTCCCCGATACCGGTTTGTCCGTCACCACAGGTTTTGAGATCACTCCGGCAGCGGCAGGATTCATATTGTCCGCCGCAGGCGTCTCCAACGCCCTCATACAAACCGGAGCAGTTTTTCAGCCCGGGTTTGCAGATACATTCTTTGTATTTTCCTTCGCAGGAGATGCCGACGCCTTGCTGTGCGTCATTGCATGCCGTCATGCCAGGTTTGCAGACACAGCTTGTATATTTGCCGTCACAGCTTTCACCGACGCCGTCCTGAACGTCTGAGCATTCAACTAAGTCGTTTCGGCATTTGCAACCTTGCGCATAACGGTCGTCATAGGGACAAACGCCGTATTTGACTTCGACTTCACGGCAATTGACCAATTCAAAACCTTCATTTTTGCATTGTTTGGAAGTATCGATTGAAAAATCGCTGCCGCCGGAACCGAAACCGCCGTCGTCGCCGCAATCTCCGTTGGGCAGAAAACAGACTTTCGCTTCCGCATGATTAATGGCGCAGAGACCGAGTATAACGGCAAAAAGCGCGGGAATCCCCTTATGAAAGACACACATATCATCACCTACACATAAATTACACAGTACTTATGATATCATACTTTGTCCATAAGCGAAACCTTTTTCCCGGTTAAATATCTGAACCGGGAAAAGAAAGTCTCTTTCACGCCACGCCTCTCAAGAATAAGAATAACTGATTTTGATATTTAAATCAACCTATAATGATATATATGTTATTTTATCTACTTATAATGAGTGTTGAATAATTTTTGTCGTATTTAAAAAAGCCCCTTGGATGAGGGGCTTTCAAAGTACCTTTACTCGCTACAGACCATTGACGTTTGTACAGGTTGCTCTCCTGCCGCAAAGATAGTCATAACCGGAACCGGATTGGTAGAACATGCAGGCGAATACCATGATGCCGCTGGCGTCGTCGCCTAAAGTGATGGATGCCTGCTGAGACGTGTTCTTGGCGGAAAATTTTGTTTCGGCGCCGGAACAGGTGCTTGTTTTGCCAAGCATTTGAATCGATGACTTGGAACCGGCATCAAGTATAAAACTCAACCCTTTTCCGCCCCAGCAGGTCAAACCGCCCATGTTGGTCATGGTACTTCCGTTTTGCAGCCGGAAAACCAGTTTCTTGCTGTCATTTGTGCCTTCGTTGTATTCAAGCTCGCCGCTGCCCAAATCCAGAACGCTTCCCGAAAGGGTAATTTCCACCTGTGATTTGCCGGTCGAATAAGATGCGTTGATAACACCGTTGTAATAAGGTGTTGTTGACGCTTGTTTGCCTTTGTTCAGATAGACGTTGGCTCCGGTAATTTTGACGGCATTTTTGGTTGCCGAAGCTCCGGATATGAAGTGCATAACGTTAATGTTATGCGTTCCGTTCGTTATGTTGAGGTTTGAGGTCGGATTCATATCCAGCCTTTCATAAATTTCGGTTGTCCCGGTTCCCGATATTGTCAGAGTTTTGCCTTCGGCAACCGACAGAATGTTGGCATAAAGTTTTCCGCCGGCTGAACCGTAACCGAAATTAAAATCGGAGTTGATATTCATATTGCCGTTGGCAATCAGGCTGCCGTTGGCAAAATAATTGTTTCCCGAGCTGATTGTTACGGTATCGGCCGTAAGTTTGTTTCCGCCGACATTGACTGTTGCGCCGCCGAAGACAAATTCCTTTGCCGTGATATCAGCCTGAATGGTTGAGCTGCCGGCCAGCTGAATGACATTGGCGCTCAGAGAGGTTTTGCTGCACAGCGAACGTCCTGTCTTATCGGCCGAATAGATGGTTGTTCCGTTGCCGATATATAAAGAAACGGAAGTGTCGGAAATATTGCTCATCAGCACAACTTGCTTGCCACTCATGCTGTAGCTGGAAACTTCTCCGATATTGTTGACAAAAACCGCATTCGGAAAATCTTTCTTCAGATCGCTTTCGCAGGAAGCCGTTTCGGCGGTTTTGCATTTAGACTGGCAGTCTGACCAATATTCGGCACAGCCGTAGGGATGAGAAACGTCATTCCTGTTTCTGCAGTTGTCATTATAGGCGGTTTTGCACTTGCTGGAACAGTCGGACCAGTATTCGGCGCAGCCGTAAGGCGTCGATACGGCCGTGCGGTTGCGGCAGTTGTCGGCATAGGCTTTCTTGCAGACCGAAGAGCAAGGCGAAGGATAATATTCTTCGCAGCCATAGCTTCCCGAACTTACGCCCGACGGACAGGAACAGCCGGTATATTTGCCCCCGCAACTGGCTCCCGATACCGAACGCGGCGAGGTACAGTTGGAAGAGTTGTATTGATACTCAGATTTACAAACGCAGGACTGATACTTTCCGCCGCAGGAAGCTCCTTGTCCGACCTGATTTGACGCGCAGCTGACCAGAGCCGGGTCGCATTTGCATGAAGCGTATTTGCCGCCGCAGCTGTCGCCGACGCCGACCTGCCCGGCGGGACAGCTTACCAGATTGGAAGCGCACTTGCATCCAAGTCCGTAGGCGGCATTGTAAGGACAAACGCCGTCAATCGTCTGCACGGAATTGCAGTTCTGTTTGGAAAAGCCTTCGTTCTTACACTGGGCTTCGGTATCGATTTTATAATCGTCGCCTTTGCCGAAGCCGACAT